>Ga0102851_10002416_pt1 | contig 11239 bp, 13 predicted proteins | sample Mud3Dept3metaG_FD_79558 | JGI IMG/M metagenome (GOLD analysis project Ga0102851, IMG submission 79558) | Freshwater wetland microbial communities from Ohio, USA, analyzing the effect of biotic and abiotic controls - Mud 3 Core 4 Depth 3... | ecosystem: Environmental > Aquatic > Freshwater >...
GAAATGGCGCACCAGATCGCGCGGACCACGACGGAGCAGCGGGCCGGCAGCGAGCAGATCATGCGCGCGGCCGAAAAGATGCGGGACATCACGCGGTTCGCGAGATCGGCGACCGCCGAGCAGGTCAAGGCCAGCAGGAACATCACCACGGCCGTGGAGACCATGGGCGCGAAGGTCGGCTTGGTGAACCGGGCGGCGAGCGAGGTCAGGACCGGCAGCGACCTTATTGTGAAGGCCATCGAGCGGATCAAGTCGACTGCGCGGGAGAACGCGGAGCTGGCGGCACGGCTGAACAGCGCCGTGGAGGTCCTGACGTCCCAGACGAGCGTGTTGAAGAAGGAGATCGACCGTTTCACGATGTAAGCCGGGCCCCGCATGACGGAGGAAGCGGTCGGATCCAGGGCGAGCGAATTCCCGGCAGTCTGCTGCAGGGAACTGCAAGGGCGAGCAAACATCGACACGGTGTTCATTCGCCAGGTGATCCTCGCAGGGTGATGGAAATCATGTTGCGGCACAAAAAGGAAATGAAGACCGCCGCCGCCGAGGCGACGGCCCAGATCGTCACGTTCCAGGTGGGGCAGGAGGAGTGCGGGCTCGACATCGGCGTCATCACCGAGGCCCTCCGGCCGCTCAAGATCACGCCGCTCCCGCACATGCCGCGGTTCATCGAGGGCGTGATCAACCTGCGCGGCGCGATCATCCCGGTCGTGGACCTCCGCAAGCGGTTCGGCCTCACGAACATCCAGTACGATCCCCGGAAGACGCGCATGATCATCACCCGAGGGGCCGTGCACGGCGGGTCCGGCAGGGCGCAGGACCTATTGGGGCTGGTGGTGGATTCCGTGCGCGAAGTTCTGCACATCCCCGCCCGCGAGATCGGTCCCGCGCCTGAAGCAGCGACAAGCGGGCAGGCCGGTTTCATCGCAGGGGTGGCCAAGGTGGCGGACCGGCTCGTCATCATTCTGGACATCGGCAGGATCCTGAGCGGAGAAGAGCGGACGGCACTGGCGGAGGCGGGCGATGTCCACCCTTGAGCATCTGAGCAGAAAACTGGAGAGCCGGGATGCCGAGGAGCGGCGCGAGGCCGCAGTGGACCTTGGCCGCGCGGGGCGGGGGGCGATACCCCTGCTGCTCCGGGCCCTGGGCGACATGGACTGGCGCGTGCGGAAGACCGCCGTGGAGGGGCTCGTGGCCTTCGGCGGCGACGAGGTCACGAAAGGTCTGGTGCAGCGTCTCAGCGCCGAGGACAACGCCGGAGCGCGGAACTCAGCGATCGAGGCGCTGGTTCAGATCGGGGCAATTGCGGTCGGCCCGCTCCTGTCGCTCCTGGACACCCGCGATCCCGATGTGCGCAAGTTCACCGTCGATGTTCTCGGGGATATCCGGGACGTCCGCGCCGTGCCGGGGCTGCTCGAAAAACTGAACGATGCCGACGAGAATGTCCGCGTGGCTACTGCGGAGGCACTGGGCAAGCTCCGGGACCGCCGCGCTGTGGACGCGCTCATCGGGTGTCTGGGCTCCACCGACCAGAGCTGGCTCGACTATGCAGCTGCCGAGGCCCTGGGCGAGATCGGCGACGAGCGAGCCCTGCAGCCGCTGATAGCGGCCCTGGGCCGGAGCAGTCTGCGGGAGCCGGTGCTCGAGTCTCTCGGGAAGATCGGCAACGTGAACACCCTTCCGCCGCTCATCAGTGGCCTCATTGATCCTCTGCGCATCGTCCGCGAGGCCTCCGTGGCGGCGCTCGCGGCCGTCTTCCGGAAGAGCGTCTCCGCGGAACGCGGGAAGATCGTCGCCGCGGTGCGAGAGGGCATCACGGACAGCGCCGTGCCCTTTCTTGAGGAGCTGATCGACACGAGCGGCGGGGAGCTGCAGAAGTCGGCCGTGGCAGTTCTCGGCTGGGCCGGCCGGCCCGCAGCCGTCCCCAAGCTCCTGTCCCTGCTTCGCGACGAGGAGATGGAGGAGCCCGTGGCCCATGCGCTTCGCGACCTGGGCCAGGCGTGCGTGCCGCCGCTGCTCGAGCGCCTGGGGGATGACAACGTTCTTGTCCGGCGCGCTGTGGCCATGGTGCTGGGCGAGTTCGGGAGGCGGGAGGCCGAGGACGCCCTTCTCTTGATGCTTGGCGACGAGAACGGGCACGTCCGGGGCGCGGCTGCGGAGTCCCTCGGCAAACTTGCGAGCAGGCGCGCGGTCGCGCCGTTGCTGAACCTCCTGGAGGACGAATACGAGAACGTGCAGGACTGCGCCATCCGCGCCCTTGCCGACATCGGGGACGAGTCGGTCCTGGACGGACTGCTCAAGGATTTCACGTCGCGGGACGCCGGCATGCGGCGGAATATCGTGCGCCTCCTCGGCCGGTTCGGCACGGAACGGGCGTCCGAGGCCCTGGCCTTCGCCCTGAAGGACGAGGAACCTGATGTGCGGAAGGCCGTCGTCATCGCGCTCGATGCGATTCATGACAGCAGGGCCGTACGGCCGCTGCTCCTGGCCATCACCGACGACGACCCCGAGGTGCGGATGCTGGCGGCGGAGACGCTGGGCAAGACCGGTTCCGCCGAGTCCGCCGAGGCGCTCATCCCCCTGCTGGACGACGAGGACCTCTGGGTACGCGCGGCAGCGGCGCGCGCGTTGGGGAAGGCCGGCGCGGACCGGTTCGGCGCCATCCTTGCCGGACACCTGAAGCAGGCCAGCAACATCTTTCTCCTCGCCCTGGTGGACGTCGTCGGCAAGGCGGCGGTACGCGAGGCGCTGGAGCCGCTTTTGTCCCTTGCCGGCCACGAGGACCCCGAAGTGCGCAAGACCGTCCTGGGCGCCCTCTCGTCCTACGACTGGGTACGCGTGCGGCCAGCCGTCCTTTCCCATCTCTCCGATCCCCATTGGAGCGTGCGGAAATGCGCAGCAGAGATCCTTCAGCACCGGCGGGACCCCGCCACCGACCTTCTCCTCGAGCAGCTGGCCGCAGACGACCCGGACCCGGCAGTCCGGCAGGCGGCCCGGGAAGCCCTGGGGAGATAAATGTTCACGGACCAGCTCATTCCGCTCCCCGACGATGTCTTTCGTCTCCTCCGCGATTTCATCCACGACTACTGCGGCATATTCTTCGATGACGGCTCAAAGTTCCTGCTGGAGCGGCGGTTGAACCGCAGGCTCGAGCAGCACCAGCTCAGGAGCTTCGAGGAGTACTACCATTTTCTCCGCTACGACCGGAGGCGCGAGGAAGAACTCATCGTCCTCGTGGACAACCTCACCACCAACGAGACCTATTTCTTCCGGGAAAGCGCCCAGCTCCGGGCATTCTCCGACGAGATCCTCCCCGAGCTCCGCGGAAAGAACGCCGAAAGGAAAAGCCTGCGCATCTGGAGCGCAGGGTGCTCCACGGGCGAGGAGCCCTATACCATTGCGATCCTCCTGCTCGAGTCCGGCGACTGGTGGCGCGACTGGCAGGTGGAGATCATGGGAAGCGACATCAACCAGCGGGTCCTGCACACGGCCAGGAAGGGCGTATACAAGAAGGGCTCGCACCGGGTGACGCCGCCGGAGATGCTGATGCGGTACTTCGTCGAGGAAGGAAAGGGCGATTTCCGGATCATCGATCCGGTACGGCGGCTGGTCTCCTTCAGCTATGTGAACCTCCTGGATCCTTTCAAGACCAGTTTGATCCGCGACCTGGACATCATCTTTTGCCGGAACGTCATCATCTACTTCGACCGGGACGCCAAGAAAAAGGTGATCGGGACCTTCTATGACAAGCTGCAGGAGGGCGGCTACCTCCTGCTCGGACACTCGGAATCCCTGATCAACCTCTCGACCGCGTTCACGCTGCGCACCCTGCGGAACGACATGGTCTACCAGAAGCCGGTACGGCTGAGGACCGGCTAGCCCCCGCGAAGTGATACCCCTATGAACAGGACCCGTACAATAAAGGCCCTGGTGGTCGACGATTCGGCCTTCAACCGCGGCGCCATATCGCACATGCTGGCGGGCGACGCCGGCATCGAGGTGGTCGGCACCGCGACCGACGGCATAGACGCGATCGGAAAGACGCTGCGGCTCTGCCCGGATGTGATCACGCTGGACCTGGAAATGCCGAACATGGACGGCTTCACGTTCCTGCGCTGGCTCATGAAGGAGCGGCCGACGCCGGTCCTCGTCATCTCGTCCCGCTCCGACAGCCGGAGCGTGTTCCGGGCCCTGGAACTGGGCGCCGTCGATTTTCTGGTCAAGCCAGAAGCACGGATATCCAAGAGCCTCGAAGGCATCCGGGAAGAGCTCCTCATGAAGCTGCGCGCCATGTTTTCGCTGGAGATGGGCAAGGTGCGCTCAACCGTCGAACTGCTGGCGCGGGAGGGCATCGCACCGGTCATGCGGAAGGATGAGGAGACCGCGCCGCGGAAGAGCGAGATCGAGGTAGTGGCGATCGCCGCCTCGACGGGCGGCCCACCCGCTCTCCAGGCGATCCTCACCGGGCTTCCCGGAGACCTCGGCGCGGGGATCGTCATCTCCCAGCACATGCCGCCGGGATTCACCCGGAGCTTCGCGGAGCGTATGAACAAGCTCGCCCCGCTCATCGTGAGCGAGGCGGCGGCAGGCGACCGCATCAGGCCCGGCACGGCGCTCATCGCGCCGGGCGGTCACCATTTGCTGGTCAAGCGCGATCGCGAGGGTCTCTTCGCGGAGCTTGTGCCGCGGAACCCGTCGGACAAGTATGTGCCGTCCGCGGACCGGATGATGGCCTCGGTGGCCGAGTCGTGCGGATCCGCGGTCCTGGGCGTTGTGCTCACGGGGATGGGCAACGACGGCACAGCCGGGGCACTGGCCATCAAGAAGCTGAGGGGCCAGTGCATCGCCGAAAGCCAGGAGAGCGCCGTGATCTTCGGCATGCCGCAGGAGGCGATCCGCTCGGGCGCAGTCGACAAGGTCCTGCCGCTCGCACAGATGGCCGACGAGATATCGTTCCGGTGCTCTGGAAGGTCCTGAAGCGCGCAGGAAACGGGCGCGCAGAACAAATAAACTTGATAATTTCAGGAGTCTTGACTATAATAATTGAAATCGTCGATGGTGGCTTTGTGCGCCGATCGCCGAGCTACGGAGCGCCGACGTTGCGCCCGAAACGCACGGATGCCGGGACAGGGTGCCGGTCGCGGCCGATGCAAGGAGGGCAGGATGGATAAGGATCCCGGAACCCTGAACAAGAAGGTCGAAGAGTTCCTCCAGGTGTTCAGAAAGGGAGAGGAGTTCACCCAGGAACTGCTCAGGGAGAACGAGAAGCTCAGGTACCGTCTTGCCCAGCTCGAAGAGGTCACCAAGTTCTCCGACCGCGAGGGGACCTTCAAGGTGCACTCCCTGGAAGAACGCCTCAAGTTCCTTGAAGACGAGAACAAGAACCTGCTCGACCGCTATCGCCAGGTCGAAGAGGAGAACAAGGATTTTGCCAGCCGGTACATCGAGGTGGAGGCGGAGAACAACAACCTGGCCAACCTCTACGTGGCGAGCTACCAGTTGCACTCGACCCTGGACTTCAACGAGTCCCTCAAGATCATTCTCGAGATCGTCATGAACCTCATCGGCGCCGAGGAGTTCTCCATCATGATGCTCGACGAGAAGACGAACGAGCTGGCCGTCGTCGCCCAGGAGGGTATGGGGCCGGAGGCTCACGACACCATCAAGACCGGCGAAGGCGTTGTCGGGAAGGTGGCAAAGGAGGGAGAGGCGTACTACCGGGAGGGGGACCCGACGGATCTCACGGGCGTTGACTATACCCATCCGCTGGTCTGCATCCCGCTCAAGATCAAGGAACACGTGATCGGCGCCATCGTTATCTACAAGCTCCTGGTCCAGAAAACCCAGTTCTCGAACATGGACTACGAGCTGTTTTCCATGCTCGCCGGCCACGCGGCCACGGCGCTCTTCTCCTCGAAGCTCTACTCGCAGTCGGAGCGCAAGCTCTCCACCATCCAAAGCTTCCTCGACCTGCTGAAAGAGAAGCAATAACGGAGGTTATCCGATGCCGGAGTACAATTTTCTGGTGGTTGAAGACTCGCCTACGATGCGGCAGCTCATCACCTTTGCGCTCAAGCGCATTCCGGGCAGCAAGATAGTCGAGGCGAACGACGGCATTGACGCCCTGAAGAAGCTTTCCTCTCAGAAATTCGACATCATCCTCACCGACATCAACATGCCCATCATGGACGGCCTCAAGCTCGTCTCCATGGTCCGTAATGATCCCGTCCACAAGGCCATACCCATCATCATCATCACCACCGAGGGGGCCGACGAGGACCGGAAGCGCGGCCTCGCCCTGGGCGCCAACGCCTACATCGCCAAGCCCATCCAGACCGCTGATCTCTTGAGCGTGGTGAATGAGATCATCATCGGCAAGAGCGGGTAGTCCCGATCCTTCACCCCCATTCCTCGCCAGCTCCATCAGCACTGCATCCAGCCATGGCCATGAAGAACGCCCTCCCCCAAACCGTCATTACCCTGTCCCTGCCTCCCTGGCTGGAAAGGGCCCTGCCGACGCCGGACACGGTCTTTCCCGCGGTGGAGAACCGCATGCGCCTGGTCATCAGGCTTGCCGGGCAGAACATCGCTGCAGGAACAGGAGGCCCGTTCGGAGCGGCTGTATTCGACGGAGGAACGGGCCGGCTCATTGCGGCCGGCGTGAACCTCGTGACCTCCCTGAACAGCTCGATCGCCCATGCCGAGATCATCGCCATCATGCTTGCCCAGCAGCAGGCGGGGACCTATGATCTGGGAGGGGGCGGTCTGCCGCCGCTCGAACTGGTAACGAGCGCTGAGCCCTGTGCAATGTGTCTGGGCGCTATTCCCTGGTCCGGTGTGCGGCGCCTGGTATGCGGCGCCTCCGGTGAGGATGTCGCCGGTGTCGGTTTTGACGAGGGGGCGAAGCCTGCGGGATGGCAGCGGGAACTCGAGGAACGCGGAATCACGGTTGTGCGGAACGTGTGCAGGAGCGAGGCAGTCGCGGTCGTCCGGCGCTACGCGGAGCAGGGCGGCATCATATATAATGCGCGGCAGGGAGAAAGGCCGTGAAGCAGGATTGCCGTTACCGAGGCGCGGTCCCGGCCCGTTCCCGGAGCTGTCCGCAGGCCGCGGAGATGTCGCGGCCGCGGGACTCGCGCACCGGTGCGGTGTAGTGGTGGTCGAGAAGGACCTGCTGGAATCGGCGCACGGCGGCGTCATCAGGCCGCTGGAACTCGCTTCCGGGGAACGGGTTGAAGGGGATGAGGTTCACCTTGCACTTGATGCCCCGGAGGAGCTTTGCGAGCCGGAGGGCGTCCTCCGGCGAGTCATTCACCTTCTTTAAGAGCACGTACTCGAAGGTGATCCGCCGACGCGGTTCAAGGGGAAAACGCCGGCACGCGGCCAGAAGTTCCCGGATGGGGTAGCGTTTGTTCACCGGCATGATCCGGTCGCGGACCGCATCGGTTGTGGCGTTCAGCGATACGGCCAGGTTCACCTTCAATCCTGAAGCCCCCAGCTTGTCGATCTCCGGTACAAGGCCGCTCGTGGAGACCGTCACCCGTCGCGGCGAGACCCCCAGCCCCCTGTCGGAGGTGATGGTCCGCAGCGCCCTGGCTACTTCCGCGAAGTTCGCCAGCGGCTCGCCCATGCCCATGAGCACGATGTTGGTGATGCCCCGCGATCCCTCCTTGCGCAGGACGCGGGAAACCTCGAGGACCTGGTCGGTGATCTCGTGGGCCTTCAGATCGCGGATGAATCCGCTTTGGGCAGTAAGGCAGAAACGGCAGGCCTGCCGGCACCCAACCTGCGACGAGATGCAGAGTGTCTGACGGTCCTCGTCGGGGATGAGCACGCTCTCGACGGTGTGGCCGTCGCCGAGCCCGAACAGGAACTTCCGGGTGCCATCCGACGAACGCTCCACGAAGAGGATCGCGGGTGCGGCGATGGCAAAGACCATGGCGAGATGCTGACGTTCCGCCTTGGCGATATTGGTCATCTCGTCGAAGGAGACGGCATGCTGCTGGTAGATCCAGGAGAAGATCTGGCCCGCGCGGTACGTTTTGAGGCCCAGATCGGCCAGCTTTTCCTTGAGCTCGTCGAAGGACAGGGACTTTATCAGGATCGTTTTCTTGGTCATTGCTCTTCTCGCACGGGCAAGGGTAGCATTTTTGCAGGTGAAAAGCAAGACACGGGCCTGCATGACCCGGCGGGAAACAGGTAGAAAATATCTTTCAAAGTATTGATTTTCTGCTATAATCCATCAAGCATGGACGTTGCACTGCGGATCCGTTGTCGCGGTGCGCGTCTCGGAGAAGAGCATCATAATGGGCGAGGCTAACGCTCCGAAGAAGATCCTGATCGTTGATGATGAGCCGACCATCCTGCTGACGCTTTCTTACGCCCTGCGGTCCAAGGACGTGGAAGTGATCACCGCAAGCAGGCTTGAGCCGGCAGAAGAAGCGTTGAAACGGCACACAATCGATCTGGTGATCGCCGACATCCGCATGTCCGGGATGCTGGGCGAGGAGGGCCTGGAACTCCTTACGTATATCAAGCGGTACTGGCCCGGAACCAAGGTCATCATCATGACTGCGCACGGCTCCGAGGAGGTCCAGCAGGACGCCTACGACCGCGGCGCGACGCATTACTACCAGAAGCCCGTCGATATCCGGGAACTGATGCAGAAGATCGAGGAATTGGGGATCCCGCTCAAGAACTAGCGCGCCGCTCGAAGACAGGGTGCATTCACGGCGGCAGGAGGATGAGGCAATGCTCAAGAAGGTGCTGGTGGTCGACGACTCGGCCCTGATACACCAGATGTACAAAATGGTGCTCATGCGGTACCGGTGCGAGATCGTCCAGGCGCTCAACGGTCAGGATGGTCTGGACAAGCTGGAGAAGAACCCCGATGTGAACATGATGCTGGTGGACATCAACATGCCGCTCATGAACGGCCTTGAGTTCATCCAGAAGGTGAAGGCGCTCGGGAAGTTCGACAGCATCCCCATTATCATCGTGAGCACCGAGGGAAAGGAAGAGGACACTCAGCGCGGCCTTGCCTTGGGAGCGAGCGGCTATGTGAAAAAACCGTTCCAGCCCAGCGATCTTCATTCATTGATCGGCAAACTGTTCGGGACGCCGTCTGCATGAGTTGCCTTGCCGATGAAGCACTGTCGGCGGCGCAATGAACAAGGGCGCTCTTTTCGCGATACGTTGTAGAAGTTGACATGCGTTGCAGTATGCAGCAGGAAAATTTCTACTGCCAGGGCATTTACCCTGATCGCTTCTTCGTAGTGCAATTCAAACGCCAACCATGAACAAAGGCCTTTCGCAGCATCGGAAGGCTTTTTGTTCGTCACAAAGTTTCGCATGTCCGTTACCATCCGTAACCTCCGGTAACAAAAAACCCTTGACACGTCCTCTTTTGTGATGCTATTTTGTCACGTCGTCCTTCAGGAGATTTCCCATGAAAATAGCAATAACCGGCAAGGGCGGCGTCGGCAAGACGACGCTCTCCGGACTCCTGGCAAGGCTCTACGCAGCCGAGGGTCGCAAGGTCCTTGCTGTCGATGCCGATCCCGATGCGAACCTCGCATCCGCACTGGGCATCTCTCCTGATGCCGCGAAGAAGGCACTCCCGCTTGCCGAACAGGCGGACATGATCGAGGAACGCACCGGCGCGCGGCCGGGCTCATCGGCCAAGGTGTTCAGCATCAATCCCAAGGTCGACGATATCCCCGAGACCTACGGCGTGCAGCACGAGGGGGTCAGGCTTCTCGTGGTCGGCAAGTCCCGCGAGGCCGGGTCGGGGTGCTTCTGCCCCGAGAACACCCTGCTGCGGCGGTTCATCAGTCACCTGATCCTGCGGCGCGATGAAGTGGTGATCCTCGACATGGAAGCGGGCCTCGAACACCTGACCCGCGGCACTGCCGGCAGCGTGGACGCCTTCATCGTGGTGGTGGAACCGGGCCAGCGGAGCCTGCAGACCGCGAAGCACATCGAGTCCCTTGCCCAGGGACTGGGTGTGAAGCAGGTCTTCGTCGTGGGCAACAAGGTCCAGCGCGAGACGGACAAGGAGTTTGTGCAGAAGAACCTGCCGGGCATGACCGTCCTGGGGTACATGAGCTACACACCCGACACGGTCAAGGCAGACCTCGACGGCCGTTCGCCCTTCGACGCGTCACCCGTGGCGGTCGAAGAAGCCAGGAAGATCAAGACGGCGCTTGACCAGCTCTTGAAGAAATGATCCGACGTGAAAGATAAGATCAGAAAACAGGTCCTCGATGCGCGGTACAAGCTTGCACCGGAGCAGCGGCGGGCAAAGAGCGCGGAGATCGAAGCGAAGCTGTTCGTGCTGCCGGAGTTTTGCGCCGCTTCGGTCGTTCTGTTCTATGCCTCCTTCCAGAGCGAGGTGGAGACGCACCACATGATCCGCCGGGCCCTTGCGCAGGGCAAACGGGTGGTCCTCCCCAAGGTGAGGGGCAGGGAACTGGAGCTTTTCGAGATCAAGAACTTTGACAAGGATGTGGCTCCCGGCGCCTGGGGCATCCCCGAGCCGGAAAACGGCAGTCCGGCAAAGCTCAAGGACATCGGGCTCATTGTGGTGCCGGGCGCGGCGTTCGACGTGCAGGGGAACCGCATCGGGTACGGGGCGGGATACTACGATAAACTCCTCCCTTTATATACCGGAAGGACCGTTGCACTGGCATTTGAGCTCCAGATCGTCCCGGAGGCTCCGTCGGATCCGCATGATATACCGATGCAGAAGATCGTGACGGAAAAAAGAACCATAGACGTAAACCGCCCGTAAGCGTTATTATACGCATTCGTGATGGATCTGAAAAAAATAGAAAAAGGCGTCCGTCTCATCATCGAAGGCATCGGGGAGGACCCCGAGCGTCCGGGGCTCAAGAACACCCCCCAGCGCGTGGCCGAGATGTACCAGGAGATCTTTTCCGGCATCGCGGCCGATACGAGCGAGCTGCTCAAGCCCATGGCGGGTGAGAACCACGATGAGATGGTGATGATCCGCGACATCCCGTTCTATTCGGTCTGCGAGCACCATCTCCTGCCGTTCTTCGGGAAATGCCACGTCGGGTACATCCCGCGGAACAACATCGTCGGCCTCTCCAAGATCGCCAGGGTCGTCGATCTGTACGCGAGGCGCCTCCAGGTCCAGGAGCGGCTGACGCAGGAGATCGCCACCGCGCTGATGGACATCCTTCAGCCCCACGGGGTGGCGGTGGTGATCGAGGCGTTC
>Ga0102851_10002418_pt1 | contig 11231 bp, 10 predicted proteins | sample Mud3Dept3metaG_FD_79558 | JGI IMG/M metagenome (GOLD analysis project Ga0102851, IMG submission 79558) | Freshwater wetland microbial communities from Ohio, USA, analyzing the effect of biotic and abiotic controls - Mud 3 Core 4 Depth 3... | ecosystem: Environmental > Aquatic > Freshwater >...
CGGCACTGCAGTTGGCAATGCAGGGAATGGACAGTTTGCCGAAGCTGAATCCCCGCAGAAATGTCCCAAACTCTTCAGCTGCCGGTTTCATGTAGCGGCTGTGAAAGGCGCCGCTGACCGGGAGGATGACCACCCTCTTCGCTCCTTTTTCCTTGAACTGCGGCGCGAATGTCTCGATATCCGCCTTGGGACCGGAGATGACGATCTGGCCCGGTGAATTGAAATTGGCCACATCAATGCTGCCTGCACCGAGCTCGGCCAGGGCCGTGGAAACAGCATCACCGTCCATGCCCAGTATGGCTGCCATGCCGCCTCCGGTTGCCGCGTTCATCAGCGCACCGCGCTTCTGGACCAGCTTAAGGCCTGTGGCAAAATCAAAGGCGCCGGCTGCGTACAGGGCAGGATACTCCCCCAGGCTGTGACCGATCACAAAATCCGGACTGATCTTCTCGTCTTCGACCCTGGCCAGATGGCTCAGGACATCTACGATGTAAAGCGCCGGCTGGGTGTAGTCAGTACGCTTCAGCTTATCGTCGGGATTCTTCAGGCAGAGTTCCCTGATCGAGTATCCGAGGATTGCATCCGCCTCAGCGACCAGGTCAGGATATCGTCCAAAGAGTTCGGCGCCCATACCGACGGCCTGGGAACCCTGACCAGGGAACATGAATACTGTTGTCACACTATACCTCCATAAGTACACACTGTAGTTGCATTATAACGTATGGGCATTCCGGGAGGGCAAACCGCAAAGTCTTTCGCAGCGATACCTTATGGCCCTTGCAGCCCATTTTAATAACCTTATCTAGAATATCACTGTCAGTGAACTCCTGTTTACCAGACAGCGGGCCCCTGATCAAATGTCATCGCATTGAAAGGCTTTGAGGAATGGTTTTCCGGAATGCAACATTAGGGTTCTGACAATCCTGTTTCGACCGGCACAGGATACACATGCCCCACATCTATATATTACAACCCTTTTAAATCCTTGATTTTTTTGGTAAGCATCGGAACAATCTCCGCGACATCCCCCACGATCCCGTAGGTGGCAACACTGAAGATCGGGGCCTCCGGGTTCCTGTTGATCGCTATGATGATATCTGATGACTGCATGCCCACCAGATGCTGCACAGCCCCTGAAATGCCGCATGCGATATACAGTTTTGGTCCCACGGTCTTGCCGGTCTGCCCTACCTGATGCCGGTAAGGAATCCAGCCTTCATCAACAGCAGCTCGTGAAGCGGCAACAGATGCGCCCAGCACCTCGGCAAGCTCGTACAAAAGCTGGAACCCTTTTTCTCCGCCCATGCCCCGGCCTCCGGCAACGATGATATTCGCATCCTGCAGATTGATGGCTGTCTCGGAGACTTCCTTAACTGTCTCCACTACTTTTGTACGGGATGCTATGCCTTTCGCGCTGACCTGCACGATCTCGCCCTTTCGTGCTGCGTCATACTCACCCCTTTTCATTACGCGGGGACGGACCGTGGCCATCTGGGGACGGGCGTGAGGACAGAAGATCGTTGCCATGATATTGCCGCCGAATGCAGGTCTGATCTGAAGAAGGTTCTTCGTCTCCTCATCGATCTCGAGCGACGTGCAGTCAGCAGTAAGCCCTGCCCTCAGCTTTGCGGCAACCCTCGGAAAAAAGGACCTGCCGATCGGCGTTGCCCCGGTGAGCACGATCTCCGGCTTCTGCTCCACGATCAATTTGGAGAGAAGCGCGGCGTATGGTTCGTCATTGAACGTGCTCAGCAGGGGATCATTGCAATAGAACACCTTGTCAGCGCCCCAGCGGATCAGTTCCAGCGCGTCATCGGCCGTGCCCCCGAAAAGCACAGCGGCAAGCTCGGTCCCGAGTTTTTGAGCAAGTCCTTTTCCTGCACCGAGCAGTTCAAGAGATACACCGGCGATCTTTCCGTCACGCTGCTCTGCAAAGACCCAGACCCCCCTGCCCTGGGCAGTCTCTTTGGCGTCCGACGCCTCTTTGACCTCCGAAATCGCCCCTTCAGGGCATACGCTCAGGCAGGCCCTGCAGAGCTGGCAGAGTTCTGTTATCTCTGCCTTGCCGTCCTTCATCACAATCGCATCATACGGACAGGACTGAAGGCATGCCTCACACCCGGAACACAAATCTCTGTTGACCTTTATATACATTTCAGTCCCACCAGTTCCTTTACCAGAGCATCTATCTTCTCCTCAACAGTGCCTTCGAGCATGGTCCGGTCCTTCTTTGCTTCCGGAGCAAATATGTTCTTGACCTGTGTCGGTGATCCCTTCAGGCCAAGGTCGCCCTCGCCTGCCTTGATATCAGCGGCGGTCATCTTCCTGATCTCAGCCTTTTTGGCAGCCATTTTGCCCTTCAAAGAAGGCATCCGCGGCACGTTCAGCTCCTTGACTGCTGTCAGGAGAACAGGCAGCGCGGATTCGACAACATCGAAGCCGTCATCCATAAGTCTCTGGACAACGATCTTTTCGGCATCGACAGCAACAACCTTCCGTATATACGAGATATGCGGCATGTCCATGAATTCGGCTATCTCAGGCCCGACCTGTGCAGTGTCACCATCTATGGCCTGTTTTCCGCAGAGGACGACGTCAGCGCCAATCTGTTCTATCGCCTTTGAAAGCGTGTAGGCGGTTGCCCAGGTGTCTGAACCGGCAAATGCCCTGTCCGTAAGGAGCACCGCCTCGTCGGCGCCCATGGCAATGGCGTCGCGAAGCGCTGTCTCTGCCTGGGGAGGACCCATGGTAAGTACGGTGACCTTTCCTCCGGTCTTCTCTTTAATCTGAAGCCCGGCTTCAAGCGCATGCATGTCATAGGGATTGATGATTGTGGGTACGCCGTCCCTGATGAGCGTATTGGTTTCGGGATTGATCCTGACCTCTGCACTGTCAGGCACCTGTTTAATGCAGACAACTATCCTCATCTGTCTGGTCCTTTCGATTTACAAAGAAATAATGACGAGATATGCTGCTTTTTTGTGTCAAAATTTTATCACAGCCGGCAAAAAAGGGTCAACGAGACAGGGAATGAGAGAGAGGGAATGTATGATATTGTTCAGAATAGCTGCATTACTCTCTGTCTGGTCAGAAGGTCAAAGGATCCTCAGGCGGGAGAGCCGCTTCATCAAAGGGCATGACCTCAATTCTGGTCATGAGGGATTCGAACCGGCTGAGCATGGGTCTGTAGTCATAGTCAGGCATCTCTTCATTTGCGGCCTGATCGACCAGCTTGTCGAATGCAGCGAGGTGAAAAGAATCATCAAGAACGCCGGAAGACTCAAGGGCCCTGAGCATGACCTTTTCGTCAGTCAGGTCAAGAGACTCGCTGATCATGAGCTCTTTTCTGCGTGCCGGCGCCATAAGGTACCACCGCAGGCCAAAGATGAGCGCGTCATACAGCGTCACGATGCCTGCAGAGACCTTTCCCTGCGTGAGCCTTCTCCTGCCGGAGCGGATATGAAGCCTTGCCCTGAGAAGCGCGCCTTCAGGTGTCTTGAAACTTTCCTCAGTGCTCATCAACCCGAAATGCGGCATATCACAATTTCTCTTTTGTCTTTTCCCGTATTCTGCACGTCTTCAAAGCAATGAACCGGATACATGACCTTCAATGCCTCAAGGGCTTTTCTTTCCCTGCAATCCTTCTTTATCGTATTTTCCCGCAGGCATCTTCGTATGCAATACGTCTGGAAATACAAACACCGCGCTGTCATCGATCTTCTTCTTTTTAACCGCGATCTTCAGTTCCCACTTCCCATCTTTCGGAAAGCCGGTATTCGGAACAAGATAAAGACCGCCGCCTTTTTCCTTGACCTTCAGTGGTTCGGTAACGCCCGTTACCGTGACCGCAAGCGCCGCCTCCTCAACGTCCTCGTCATGGCTGTCATGCACAACAATACCTACCACGTCTTTGCCGATTTTATACTCCTTCTCATTGAGAAGGACCTCCATCGTCACCTGCCCTTTCTCCGCAATGGAAAAGAGCGTTTCATTGAAATGCTTGGTGAACTTTGCTCCGCCCTCATGGCTGCCTGAATGGGCAGAGACAGCGGCAACACCGCAAAAGAACAGAACGACGGTCATCACAGCGAATGTTTTCTTCATGTTCATATTCTCCTTTCAGCTAGAAACTGAAACTGATGCCGAAGAGACTCTTAAGGTTTGTATCATCCTGAATGCCGTTCAGGTCCTGCAGCACAGGTATGCCGATAGAAAGGAATGCGGACACTTTCTTGCCCATAACCAGCCGCGTCCCGGGCGATATAAAGATCATATGGCCGCCGCTGTTGCCGTCCCACGTTCCCCTGGTCTTCTGCTTTTCCTTCCACTCGCCGTTTGCTTCGAGAATGAGGTCCCAGGCAAAATCGCCGTCCACGGCCCGGTATGAAATCGCAGCATTATAATTGAACAGGTCACCCAGATTTGTTACCTGCGTACCGCCGTTTCTGATCGTATACTGCACGTTCGTGTCAAGAGAAACCCTTCCTATCTTTTTTGTGGCTGCAATGCCGAATATGGGGCTCCAGGCACCGCTGCCCGGCAGGAATTCCGCCTCGAAGGTCTCCCCGTGGATATCCCGGTCGTTCGTCTTGCCTGTGGGAATCTTGAGGCCTCCCAGCACTGCTGCTTCCAGCTTGTCGTCTGTCTTCATAAATCGGTAGTGCGCCATGATAGTCATGTCTCCGAATCCCTTTGCATCGCCGTGCTGATGTATCTCATCAGGTTCGTCACTATGGGCCTCCCGGATATTGTTCACCTGCTCGTAGGGAATATTAATGCTTATGGTCAGGTTGTTCGTAATGCCGTAGCCGATACCCATGATCGCGTGAAACACCGAGTCAGCCGTATGGGCATCCTTGCCCCGTCCGGAAAATCCGAGGAGATCACTGTCGGAAAAGGAATCAAGACTGATGTATTCCGCCTGCACTGCAAACGAGAACATGCCGCCTGAAAGCGTTGTGGCTGGTGTCGTCCGTATCGGCCCGGTCTGGCCCAGACCAACACCTCCCGAAGGGTGGTGTGCAGATGCCATCCCGGCAAAGTACACAATACCTGCAATTGCAAGAACGGCTGCCTTACGTTTTATCATGGGCGCCCCTCCTGTGATGGTTTTCTTATAATGTAGCACAGTTTCAAGCATGCAATACTTCTGTCCATGCACTTTGATGTTATAATATACATCATGCTGAACATACCCGTCCCCTATGAAAAGCTCCTTCAGTTCCAGGGAAACCTCGGGTTGACAGAGGATTCTCTCTTGAAGCTCGACCCGTACCGCGAACTCTTCATATCGAAAAAAGAGGAGTTCTCAGCACATTTCCATACGTTTTTTGACGGCATTCCTGATGCGAAGCTGGTACTTGACTACGAAGAACGACCCGGCCTCATGCAAAAGATATGGGCAGCCTGGTTCGGGAGAATATTCAGGTCAAAGCTCGACCGTGACCTCTATACATATCTCTGGAGGATCGGCCTGCGCCATGTAGAGGTAAACCTTGACCAGCGGTACTCGAACCTGGGGTTCTCCATCATCAGGCAGTTCTGCCACAACGTTGTACTTACCGAGGTAGAGCATGGCAGCCGGACATCCCTTCTCCAGCTTATAGACGATATCATGGACCTCTGCCTGCTGGTAGAGACAAGCGCGTATATCGAAGCGACCACCCGCTGTGATATCGAGATCATCAGGGGGATCGCTGACAGGGTAAGAAACCCGGTCACCGTCATCGGCGGGGGCATAAAGCGCCTTCAGAAGAAGGTGGAGGCAGACAGCCCTGCGTACGGCATCTACGATTCTCTTCTCTCTGAAAACTTGCGGCTCGAACACATGGTCACTGACATCAAGATGTATTTTGAGATGTTCCAGGAAGAGCCGGCCTTCAGTATCCTGGAGCTGGCACCCCTGATCAATAAAACTGTGGAACGGCTTTGCGGAAATAACAAATTTGCAACAATCAGGCTGGAAACAGCAATTTCTCCAGATGCCGCGAGCATTACAGCCGATGCCAGCGACATGGAGCGTATGTTCTACCATCTTCTTCAGAACAGCTTCGAGTCTGCCGATCCGAAGGACCCCAGGGTGAGGATCTCATCACGCATAGTTCAGGTACCACATCCCGGCATCCTGATCGAGATATTCAACACCGGCACTCCGATCAAAGAGGATGAGCTCGACAAGTTTGCCACACCCTTCTTCTCCACAAAACCGGAAGGCACCGGCTTCGGCATCCCGATCATCAGGCTCGCGGTCCGCAAAAACCATGGGAAAGTAGTATTTCTTCCGGCCCCTGATGAGGGTATGATCGTCATGATAACCCTTCCCCCGAGCCGTTGACCGGAACAAAACCTGCCGGCATATTGTCTCATTCCGTAACGAGCGCTGAAACGATGCAGAGTGACGATGAACAGGAGATCATTTCCCGCTGCCGGAAAGGCGATATCGAGGCCTTTGAGGTCCTCGTGAAGGCTTACCAGGGAAAGATGTTCAATATCGCTTTCCGGATCACCGGCGATGCTGATGACGCAGCCGAGGTGGTACAGGATGCGTTTGTCTCTGCACACAGGAACCTGAAGAAGTTCGAACAGAGGTCGCGATTCTCGACCTGGCTCTGCGCTATTACCGTGAACGCGGCAAGGAACAGACTGAGCCAAGTCAGGTCACGGAAGGCCCACGAGGCATATTCCCTTGACGACCCTCCGTCTCAGGATTGCGGCAGAGGAAGCAGGGAACATGCGTCAGGAGAACCGTCGGTCCTTGTCCAGCTTACGCGGAAAGAGCAGCAGGAAAAGATCCAGGAATGCCTCAACATGCTTGAGACGGAGTTCAGGGAAGTCATTGTGCTCAGGGATGTTCAGGGCTTTGCGTATGACGAAATAGGAACTATGCTCGGTCTGGCAGCAGGCACGGTCAAATCGCGCTTGTTCAGGGCGCGGGAGTCAGTAAAAACCTGTTTGAAGCAGCGCCTGGGAGATATGTAGATGGACTGTAACACCCTGCACAAGAAGATCGCTGACTACCATGAAGGCACCCTTCTGCCGGAGGAAAAGAAACAGGCAGAAGAACATCTCACCACCTGCGAACAGTGCAGGCTGTATGCTGCTGATATCAGGAGAACGATAGAGACATTAAACGGGCTCGAAGAGGTCCCCACGCCTCCCTGGCTGACCCAAAAAGTCATGCAGAAGATCAGAGCAGAGGCACAGCCTAAAAAGGGGCTTTTCCAGAAGCTCTTTTTCCCGCTCCATATCAAGCTTCCGCTTGAGGCTGCTGCAACTCTTTTGATCTCAGGGGCTGCTGTTCTCATTATGAAGAGCATGGGACCAGACCTGCCGCCTGTGAACATCATTTCGGAAAAGCCTCTGGCGCAGACGCTCCCTTCTGAAAAAGGGTCGCTGCCTAAAGACAAGCCGGCAATTGCCCTGCCTGAGCAGAAGGCTGCAGAGGCCCCGGCCTCAGAGGTACCGTTAAAATCAGAAGTTTCCTCTGATCAGTCCCGCATGGCGGAGCAACAGCCTGTCCCGGCTTCTCCGGTGCCCGCAGCTCCCGCACCTGCACCTGCCATGCGCGGTAGTGAAGCGGGTAAGGCCAAGGACATGGCAGATGAGGCCAAAGAACAGCGGATGGCAGAACCGGGGGCCAGCCGTCCTCTCCCTTTCTCAGAGAAAAAAAGACCGGAAATGCCGGAGAGCACCCTTCAGGTCTTGGACGTGGACAAGGCACATCAAGAGATACAAGCCATACTTTCAAAGCTCGGGGGCGTCATAAAGACAACAGACAAACAAGGGGAGCGCACCACCCTGACCATCCAGCTTGAACCTTCCAAAAGAGAGACTTTCCTGGAGCAGATCAGACGCATCGGCAGTATGAAAGAGACAGAGCTGGCACCCGAAATATTTACAGCTATTAACTTCTATTTAATTATTATTAAACAATAATTTATATTATATAACATGATCCATTACTTTATCTTTTTTCAGGTGTAAGTTTGTATCCGTAATCCATAGAATAGGCTGAAGGCCGAAGAAACAGAATACCGACACCGTATAAAAGAACTCTGGCAAGACAGACTGACCATGGTGATTGCCTATTTGGCCTGATCGCCGTACCAGGAATGCCATAGGTCATGCTCTCGACGCAGTCTGTTTATGAGGTGTTCAGCCCATTCTCTGATATTATTTTGGGCAGTTATGATCCGTGATAGACTGAAGACAGTCGGGAACTTTTTCATCCTCATCCCTGTCTAAAGATCACATAGACAAACAGCCAAGGAGGAACATCATGGTCAGAACCGCAGTATTGTTTTTCAGTATCGTCGCACTGTTCGTATGCAATGTCCCTGCACAGGGAGCTGTGCAGGCAGAAACGGAACCTTCAGCCCTCTCGACCGGCATTGAGGACCAGACTGGCGTAGCGATCACCATCTATAACGTCAACCTTGGGCTGGTAAAAGACACTCGCCAGATCACGGTGCCGAAAGGAACGGCCAATCTCAGATTCATGGACGTTGCCGCACAGATCATACCGGCGAGCGTGCATATCAAATCTCTGGTGAATGCAGACAGCCTCAGGGTGCTTGAGCAGAACTATGAGTACGACCTTCTGAATCCGCAGAAGCTGCTCGACAAGTATGTGGGCAAGGAAGTAAAACTGTATCAGAAGAACCCCTACACAGAGCGCGAGGAGGTCGTTTCCGCCACCCTGCTCTCGAACAACGGCGGCCCGATCTTCAGAATCAACAACGAGATCACCTTCGGTCATCCCGGCAGGATCATCTTCCCCGGCGTGCCGGAAAATCTCATATCAAAGCCCACCCTTGTCTGGATGCTCGAAAACGACCTGCAAGCCCGGCAGAAGGTCGAGGCGTCCTATCTGACCAACGGCATAACCTGGCGCGCTGATTATGTCGTGACCCTGAACGAAAAGGATGACAGGGCAGACCTCTCCGGGTGGGTGACGATCGACAACAAGAGCGGGGCCATCTACCGCGATGCCAAGCTGAAGCTCGTTGCAGGTGATGTGAACCGGGTGAAAGACGAGCAGGAATACCGGTACAAGATGATGCGTGTGGCCGAGGCAGCCGCAGCTCCTGCAAAGCAGTTCGTCGAGGAATCATTCTTTGAATATCATATCTACACGCTCCAGCGGCCGTCCACGATCAAGGACAACCAGACAAAACAGATCAGCCTCGTCAGCGCAGACACCATACCGGTGAAAAAGGAGCTGGAGTTCAGGGGGGCCAATTACTACTACACCGGCAGGTACGGAGATCCCCTGCCGAACCAGAAGGTGGGCGTGTTTGTGGAGATACAGAACAAAAAGGAGCATAACCTCGGCATACCTCTGCCAAAAGGCACGGTCAGGGTCTATAAGCATGACTCCGAAGGTAGCCTCCAGTTCATCGGTGAGGATTCCATCGACCACACGCCGAAGGACGAGAAGGTCAGGATAAAGCTCGGAGATGCCTTTGATGTTGTGGGGACGCGCAAGCAGATGGACTGGAAGAAGATCGCGTCGGACACCTATGAAGCGAGCTTCGAGATATCGCTCAGGAACCACAAGAAGGAAGACATTGTCGTGAAGGTCATCGAGCCCATTCCTGGCGACTGGACCATGCTCAGCAATTCACATGAGTATACGAAGACCGCGGCCTTCACCGCAGAGTTCAACGTCCCGGTGCCGAAAGACAAAGAAACGAAACTGACATACCGGGTGAGGATGAGGTATTAAAAAGACCAGCGAACAGTGTCAGTTGTCAGTGTCATGCCAGGGGGCCAACAGGTATAATGAAACCAGCCCCCTGTTTTCGGGGAGATGATGATCAGGGAACAAGGCACTTCGTCGTCGTACTGATGAAAAGGAGGCGTTAATGAGATATCTGTCGTGGTTGCTTGTTTTCATCTGTCTTGCTGCTTCCGCATCTGCAGACGCAATCGATGTCAGGGTGACCGTTACCGAGGTGAGCGACCGCCGCTCGACCGGCCAATTTTTCAACAACCTGGAAGTTAAGCTCAAACTGACCGGAGACGAGGCCGCTGAGATCAGAGGGATCAAAACCTCGATCACCACTGCCATTGACGATACGCGTAGGAACCTGCTTCCATCTGAAAAAAGCAGTTTCGGGTTCGAAACGATGGGGGAAAGCGGCGCGGGCCCGGCGGTGATGCTCACCCTGAAGAACCCTGCCAGGAAAGCCACGGTCATTAAAGAACTTTCCGGCGAGCTGCAGCTCTTCATCCCCGGCCGGGACCCGGCAGCGACCGTGCTTGTCAAGGACGTCAAAAGATCGGTCGGAAAACCTATTGCCAACCCGGCCCTCGAAAAAGCCGGCATCAGTGTGATCGTTCTGACGAAAAAGGAGTATGACCAGATCAGGAAAGAGGAAGAGCAAAAGGCAAAGGACACAGCGGGAAAGCAGGGGCTGGACCAGGCTTTGCTGAAGGCATTTGAGGGTCTGCTCGGTTCGTTTTTCGATGTCGGAGAGCATGATCTGATCCTTAAGATCAGCGATCCAACAGCTAAATTGATCGAGCTCGAGGTCCTGGACGGAAAAGGTGCAAGGATCAGCGGCCAGGGCAGCATGAAGACCGGCGATTTGAGGATACTGAATTACGCTGAAGCCCTCCCTGCTGACGCCCAGCTGCGGCTATTCCTTAATACTCAAAAATCGGTCCTTTCATTGCCGCTAAAGCTGGTTGACATCGCCCTGCCCTAAGATGCCGGAGCTGCGGGCCCCGGCAGTTCTTCCTTCATATCCTTTGCCAGTTTTGCCATGTTTTACCATCCTTATATTTTATCCGTAATATCAGCAATTACCATGACGAGTTAACATATTACCCTTGTTATTTCCAGATCTTTCCTTTTCAAACAAAAAGCGATGTGCTATCATCCTGCAAATGATCGGAGAAAACCCTCCGGGGTATAGTAATTGTAAGCCACGCGCTGCGCGCGTGCCTTACGCCGAGTTGAGCGAACGGAACGCCCTCACGGCGTACTCAACGGTATGGGACTTGCCCCAATGGCTGTTTTGCCGGAAATGCAGCGAATAGGTAGAGGGACTCAATTGGTCAAAGCAGGGATCGAGGATCTAAAGAAGACCCCATGTCCTTTTATTATTGTCCTTGGTCATCCTGAATATTACCCTCGTTTTGGCGTTGAACGTGCCTCCTTATACGGAATAAAATGCCAGTGGGAAAGTATCCCGGATGAGACTTTCATGATCCTGTGGCTTGAC
>Ga0102851_10002420_pt1 | contig 11230 bp, 10 predicted proteins | sample Mud3Dept3metaG_FD_79558 | JGI IMG/M metagenome (GOLD analysis project Ga0102851, IMG submission 79558) | Freshwater wetland microbial communities from Ohio, USA, analyzing the effect of biotic and abiotic controls - Mud 3 Core 4 Depth 3... | ecosystem: Environmental > Aquatic > Freshwater >...
GAGGAAGTGCTGGTCGATTCCCTTGCCCGGCTCGGCGGTATTGAGGTAGAACTTGGCCCTTCGATGTCCGATGCCCAGTGGAATTACCGGCACCGGGCGCAGTTCAAGGTATCCCGGCATGGGAACATAGGTTTTTTTAGAGAATCTTCGCGGGATATTGTGGAGTTTGAGGCCTGTCCCCTGATGAAAGGGGAAATTAATGATCTCCTCAGGACCGTTAAGGAGAAAGCACTCACACAAGGACTGAAAGAGATGCACTTCTCCGTGGGTGATTCGGTTGCAGTCTTGCTGAAGTATGACGGTAATGATGCGTGTGATCACGACCGTTTCCGACAGGCGGGTATTACGAGCATTGCCTGCAACGATAAACTGACCGAAGGATGCGGCTACATAGCTTTCGATCTGCTGGGACTGAAATATACGGTATCGCCCTGGACTTTCTTTCAGGCGCACTGGTCACTGAATATGAAGGTTGCCGAACTGATCATGAAGGCAGCAGGATCTCTGAAAGGACAGACGGTGCTGGATTTGTATGCCGGGGCAGGGAACTTCTCTCTACCGCTTGCGGGAGAGGCGCGGGATATTTTGCTTGTTGAGGAAAATCCGCATGCGATCGAGGACGGAACGAGAAACTTGAAGATTAACCGGCTCAAGAATTGCCGTTTTGTGAAGTCTTCCGCAGAGAGATACAGAATGCAGAAGAAAGTCGATCTGCTGATACTGGACCCTCCGCGTACTGGGCTTACGATCGAAGTGGCGAAAAAAGTTATCGAACATGCGCCCGCCAGGATCATCTATATATCATGCAATCCCGCGACGCTGGGGCGCGACCTGAAGAAGCTGAAGGATAAATATGAGATCACTTCAGTTCAGATGATCGATTTTTTCCCGAATACATTTCATATAGAGGCGGCTGTCTTTTTACAGGTACGCTGAAAACGGGGCCGCCCGATGGGGGGACAAGGAGATGCAACCAGTGATGAAGACGATCGAGACGCGCAAAGAGACATACCGGGAAGTGGTGCTCGTTCATCATGAGATCTCAAAGCAGGCTCACCGGGAACTGTTTTCGTTCGATGAGAGCCGTTATGTTGAGTCCGGGAAAGACATCTGTGAATCCATTCTTGCCCTTGCCGCTCAGAGCGTGGATAAAATGCATATTGCGGCCGACTGGGAACATCTTCTTATGATCGCCCTCTGGACTCCGGCACGCCCCGTATCCTTCGATGTGATGAGCCTTCTCAGAAGATCGGGGGCAGGCGATGCAGAACTGGCGCCATTCAGGACGTCGGACATCAACGACCTGTTTCCCTGGCTCTACTACGGCAAGAAGTTTGATATTTTGAGGAGAATCTGCAATGCCGCGAAGACGAAGGTGGAGTCCCGCATCAGCGGAAAACACCTGAAGGTCATTTGTCATCTTGTTGCCGATGAGACGCGCAGGATCGTTGCCAGCAGTCTTTGAAGGTGCTGAAACACCCCGTGAGGGTTAAAAGTGCTTGAATAACCGGTTTTTTTACTGTTATTGTATGTCATCACGTTGGGGAGGGAATAATTGGCAAAGGCCAAAGTATTACTGGTAGAAGATGACCCCGTACAGGCCTCGGCAACGAAAGAAATTCTTCTCAAGATGGGATACGATGTCGTGTGGGCAGAGGACGGCATCAATGCTATCAAGGAAGTAAAAAAGGAAAAACCCGATATCATATTGCTCGACCTTGTTCTGCCGGGCATGGATGGATACGAGGTCTGCAGATGGCTGAAGCTTGAGGAAACCACGAAGGGCATTCCGGTCATCATGCTGACCATGAAGAAAGAGCTTGCTGACAAGATATCGGGACTTCAAATCGGAGCCGATGATTTTCTGCCGAAACCCTATAATGAGCTTGAGCTGAACGCGCGTATATATGCGTCGCTCAGGACCAAGGCGCTTCAGGACGAACTGAGAATGAAAAACAGGCAGCTCGAAGAACTCCTCCACAAAGTGAACTACATGGCCATAACCGATGCCCTGACCGGTCTCTTTAACCGGAGGCGTTTCCATGATGTGCTCATCAGTGAATATGAGCGCGCTAAGCGCTACAGCACTCCTTTTTCCCTTGTCATGGTGGATATTGATCACTTCAAAAGAGTCAATGATACCTTCGGGCATTCGGTCGGAGACCGCGTTCTGAAGGAAGTGTCAGCAATCCTTAAACGCAGTATCCGGGAGATAGATACGGCGTCTCGGTACGGCGGTGAGGAGTTTATCCTGATCCTGCCGAATACAATGAAGGGTAATGCGCTGGTTGTTGCTGAGCGCATGAGGATGTCGATCGAGCAGCATACCTTTCACGAAATAGACAGGAGCATAACCGTGAGTATCGGCATATCCGGCATGCCTGATGAAAAGGCAGAAAGTGACGAAAAACTGGTCAGGTGTGCTGACTTTGCGCTGTATCGCGCCAAGCAGCTTGGCAGGAACCGCACCGTCACTGCAGAGGCAGCCGAGCTCGAATATGTAGAAGAGCCGTAGATTCTTTAACGTCTGTCCGCATCACAGATTTTATCTACTCGATTTCTGATGACGACCAACCATGAAAGACATGTATATGCGTTAAGGAGAGAAGGGTGAGGAAGAGGATCTATCTTGAGAACACCCCGCTGGACAGAGCCCTGAAACTCTGGCAGGAAGCCCTGGCAAAGGGAAATATCGGACCGCTGCCGGCTGAAGCTGTAAAGGTACAGGACACTCTCGGAAGGGTGACTGCTGAACCGGTCTTTGCGCGCATTTCATCGCCCTTTTATCACTCCGCTGCCATGGACGGCTATGCCGTAAAGTTTCCTGAAACATTCGGCGTCAGCGAGTCAGCACCAAAAATCCTGTGCATTCCCGCGCAGGCGCGCTCTGTAGATACCGGAGACCCTATCCCTGACGGATTCAATGCCGTGATCATGATCGAGGAAGTGAACCTTGTCACGTGCGGCAGTCAGGACGGCATCGAGATTTTGCAGCCGGCAACGCCCTGGCAGCATGTACGGGTGATCGGGGAGGATATCGTGAGTACGGAATTGATCCTTCCTGAGAATCACCGGGTGCGGCCGGTCGATATCGGCGCGCTCCTTGCCGGTGGCCATACGGAAATAAAGGTGAGGAAGAGGCCAAGGGTCGCGATCATACCGACCGGAACAGAGCTTGTTGAACCCGGTGAGCCGCTGAACACAGGTAACATCATTGAATACAACTCGAGGATCCTTGCTTCGCTTGTCACGGAATGGGGCGGTCAGCCCATACGGTTCAGTCCGGTTCCCGATAATCCTGAACTGCTACAGCAGACCCTCAGAAAGGCCTGCGAACTGTATGATGTCGTTGTCATCAATGCCGGCTCCTCTGCAGGGTCAGAGGACTATACGGCGCTGTGCATAAACGCATTGGGAGAGGTGATCCTTCACGGTATAGACATCAAGCCCGGCAAACCGGTCATCCTTGGCCTGGTGATGGGAAGGCCGGTACTCGGGATACCGGGCTACCCCGTATCAGCCTATATTACGTTTCATCTCTTCGGGAAAAAGCTCATTCATGAATTGCAGGCCATGGAACCTCCTGAAACGGAAAAAATGATTGCGAGAATTTCGCGGCAGGCCGCATCATCACTGGGCCAGGAAGAATTCCTCAGGGTGAAGCTCGGCAGGGTAGGGGAAAACCTGATTGCAACTCCGGTCAGCAGAGGCGCCGGGGTGCTGATGTCTCTTGTGCGGGCAGATGGGTTTGTCAGAATCCCCGCCATGTCAGAAGGTTTTGGGGCCGGTGCGGAAGTGCAGGTGGATATGCTGAGAAGAAAAGACGAGATCGAGAATACCGTCGTATGCATAGGCAGCCATGATAATGCCCTCGATCTCCTCGCCAACCTGCTTAAGCGGACGTATCCGAAATTCTCCCTTTCCTCTGCCCATGTAGGGTCCATGGGCGGTCTTATCGCCGTCAGGAAAGGCGAGGCCCATGTTGCCGGTACGCATCTTCTCGATGAAGAAAGCGGAGAATACAATGTACCCTATGTAAGAAAGATGCTGGGCGAAAAAAAAATGCTCCTCATCAATCTGGTTTACCGCGAACAAGGGTTCATGGTTCCGCGAGGAAACCCCAAACATGTCAGAGGCTTCGGAGATCTGACGCGAAGCGATGTCTGTTTTATCAACCGGCAGGGAGGTTCCGGCACCCGACTGCTTACGGACAAACACCTCAGAGAGCTGGGAATATCTCCACGGCAGGTTGCCGGATATGACCGTGAAGAATTCACTCATATGGGCGTGGCCTCTGCCGTGCTGACAGGCATTGCCGATACCGGTATCGGCATCCTTGCTGCTGCACGGGCGCTTGATCTTGAATTTATCCCTGTTGCAAAAGAGCGGTACGATCTCGTGATTCCAAAAGAGTTTCTGGCATTGCCGCACGTCGCGGCCCTTCTCGATATCATTCGAAGCAGCAGGGAATTCAGAAGCTCAGTAACTGCCCTTGGCGGATATGATGTCACGGATATGGGAAAGCTGCTGTATGAAACATAGAGCCTTGGCTTTCGCCTGCACGGTCGTTCTTTCCAAACCTTCTGACCGCGACAGACGTGCCGATGCCGAGCGACTGAAAGAAGCATGCGAAAAAATCGGCATGCCTCAGGTTCATGTGCCTCTTGATATCATGCGGAGGCTGCCCCGTGAGCTGCGGGAACGTGACTTCACGCTTCATCTGGTCATGGGCTGTAATGAACAGGGCCACGTGGTTCTTGATATCGGCAGTCGAGGTGATGTGTACGGTATTGCCCTGGATATCGGTACGACCACGATCGAATGCGCACTTTTCGAGCTCAATGAGCAAAAAAGGATCGATATGGTTCAGATCGTCAACCCGCAGTCAGCATATGGTGCGGATATTCTGTCCCGCGCGCAGATGGCGATGGCGGGAAGGTATAAAGAGCTTGTCGGGTTGCTGCGCAAGGCCATCAATGACCTGATACGGACAGTATGCGAAAAAAATGGTGTTGGCATGCAGCGGATTTATGCGCTTACCGTGGCCGGTAACACGATCATGTCGCATTTTTTCCTGGGACTCGAGGTGAGCAATATACCGATTACGCCACGTGTCCCCGCAGTCGAAAACGCAGTGATCTGTTTCTCGCGTGATGTCGACATCTCCGTGCACCCAAATGCTCTTGTCTATGTATTTCCGAACGCAGGAAGTTATGTCGGTGGAGATATCATCAGCGGAATGGTCTCCATAGAAATCCTTGAGCAGGATGACCCCGTACTTTTTATGGATGTCGGAACAAATGTTGAGATCACCCTCGGCTGCCGCGAATGGATCATGGTCGGTGCCGGGGCTGCGGGGCCCGCGCTCGAAGGGGGAGTCGCAGACATAGGCAGAAAGGCTGAGCCGGGAACGATAAGCCGCGTGCAGATCGACCGCCGAACCGGCGAGACGACCCTGACCTTGATATCCGGGGGGGAACCCATAGGCATCTGCGGTTCAGGGTTGATCGATCTTGTGTCGGAGCTCTACAGCATGGGAATTATTGACCCTGCCGGAAGGTTCAATGTGTCGGCAAAAGGGGTTATGATGAAGGACGGGATACCTGCATACCAGGTTTACCGGTCTGCCGAAAGAGAGCTGGTTTTCACCGAACGTGAACTCCAGAATTTTTTGCGCTCTAAGGCCGCCATGTTTGCGTTCCTGTATGTTTTTCTCAGGTCCGTCGGCATGAGGATCGGGGATATTCGCCATATCTACGTGTCCGGCGCTCTCGGATGCGGCACTAACTTCGACAGCGCAGTGAATATCGGCATGCTTCCCGATATTAAACGGGAGAGAATCGTGCCCTTGGGAAATTCATCACTGAGTGGAGCTTCCATGGTGCTGATAAACCGTCATCTGGTCACGGACGTGGAGCGCATCCGTTCACTGATTACATACCGCGAGATGAGCGAAGACGCTGATCTCCTTGGCGTTCTCCAGGGGGCTCTCTTTATCCCGCATACCGACCCTGAGCTCCTGAAAGGATAATATCGGACTTTGCATGACGCCCAGGAGTTGAAGAATATCAGAGCTCGAACAGCCCCTGTCGGGTGTCAAGGAGTGTTGATATGACGCAGATATCGGGACATCTCTTCTTCGAAGTGCCTGCTGAAGATTCCACTGCCTAGCAGGTCTTCGATGTCCTGAACAGCCCAGTAGCGGACTTCGTCTATTTCCCGTGTGTCGAAAGCGATGGTGCCCTCGTATGTATAGCAGAACGTACTGACAAGCTCCGATTCCCTTTGGTCAGTGAAGCGATACTGGTAGAGATACCTGATATCAGTTCCCCGGATACCGAGTTCCTCCTTCATTTCTCTCAGCGCAGCTGCATGGATATCTTCACCTATGTTCACGTGTCCGCCAACCGACGTGTCCCACATGCCCGGAGCCGTATCTTTGGATGCCGAACGCTTCTGAAGCAGAAGTCTTCCCTGCTGATTGAAGAGGAGCACATGTACCACACGATGAAGCAGCGCTGGGTTGCCGTGCAATGCAGACCGCGGCACAGTCCCGATCACCGTTCCTGACGAATCGATGACCTCGAATGACTCTTCACAGTCTGCCATTTCAGGATATCTGCCCAGAACGGCCGGCTATAAACGCCTTGATGGCCTCACGATCCTTGCGCAAAAGATGAAAGAAGCGGACGCCGTATCCCGGCACTGCACCCCTGGTGTCGATCCGCACGATCTCGCAATCTGCGGAGATCTGACCATGTCCCGGCAGGACAAAAGACAGGGAAATAATATCGCCTTTGTTCATGACCCTCTCTGTGTCGATCATGATGCCCGAAGCACTGATGTCCTGGGATGAACAATAGAAGGAGTCAGTCGCCAGCGTACCTTTGATGGATGCCTTCAGGAGAACGCGGTAGCTCTGCCGCCGAGGGATCGAGAGCAGTGCGGTGACCTTCTCGGTAAGCTGGTCGGAGTGGAAGGGTTTTGTAATATAGGCATTTGCACCGCAATGGGACGCGCGTTCAACACATGCAGGATTATTGTCGCAGGTGATGATGATCGACACGTTTTTCAGCTTATTATCCTTTCTGATGATGGAACAGAGGTCGTCGCCGCTGATATCGTTCAGTTCAAGGGCGGTAATGATAAGGTCCACGGGGTGGTTTCTATGCAAGGCAAGGGCTTCACTGCCCGATATGGCGGTGAACATTTCGAAACTCGCCCTGTCGAGTATCGTCTGCTCGCGCTCAAGTGTACCCCTGAAGCTGTCAGCGATTAGCACCTTTTTTTTCATTTCCCTTTCCTACGGTCTTTATTCATAAGGAGAGTCTTTGACGATGCCGAAATATTACCACAAAACTTAAAGTAAAATACATCCGCAACAGGTGTAACTAGCCATAATAACAGGAATATTGACTCCATAAGATATTCATGGTAGTATGTAGCCATGCGTAAAGCGTGGGTGGTATGTTGTTCCCTCCTGCTGGCGGCATCTGCTGTGTCTGCCGATATCTATAAATATGTAGACGATAATGGCGTCGTCTGCTATACGGACGCGCCGCTGGGCAAGAAGCCTGAGCCGTTGTCAAGAGATACTGTTGTACGGAAAAGAGGGAAGTCTGTGGTGCAGGTACATCCTGATTTTACCGGCTATGTGCATCAGGCTGCAGCGAAATACGAGCTCGAGCCGGAGCTGATCAAGGCGGTGATAAAGACCGAGTCTAACGGGAACCACAGAGCAGTATCCCGGAAGGGCGCAATCGGGCTCATGCAGCTCATGCCCGGCACGGCAAATGACCTGAATGTGGCGAATCCGTTCGACCCCGAGGAGAATATCGAAGGCGGCACTAGGTACCTGAAGCAGCTTCTTGAGAGGTTCAATGGCAATCTTACTCTTGCTCTCGCTGCATATAACTCTGGTCCGAAGACCGTAGAGAAGTACGGATCTGTGCCTCCTATCCTCGAGACCCGTCAATATGTAAAAAAGGTTTTCTCTCTGTATGACGGTAAAAAGACCTTTGCTTTTTCCGACATGGGCGGACCTTCGCAGAAGCAGTACACGCCGATCTACAAGATTGTTCTGGATGATGGAACCATACTCTTCACGAACGCAACACTTGAAAAGAACGCTAAAACCAGGTTGTAGATGAGTTTTGACCCCTCCGCCCTGCGGGATCAGATTCTGAGGCTCAAGGAAGAAAAGCGCGCCCTCATTCTGTCGCATAATTACCAAAGGGACGAGGTGCAGGAGATCGCTGATTTTGTCGGGGATTCGCTTGAGCTTTCCCGGATAGCGTCTACCCGCGACTGCGACATGATCGTATTCTGCGGTGTTCATTTCATGGCCGAGAGCGCGTCGATCCTTTCTCCTGAAAAGACGGTATTGCTCCCCGAACAGGACGCGGGCTGCCCCATGGCGGACATGATCAAGGTTGATGAGCCGCGTCAGGTCAGGAAGAAATTTCCCGGATTCGATAATCCTCCTTCCTATGTGTATCCTCCGGAGTTCACCTTGAGAGACATAAAGAAACGGTATCCCGGTGTTCCCGTAGTCGCCTATGTGAACACGACTGCAGAGGTGAAGGCTGAGAGCGATATCTGCTGTACCTCGGCGAATGTGGTGCGGGTTATTGAATCTCTCCCCGGTGATACGGTCATCTGTGTGCCCGACAAAAATCTCTCGATGTGGGCTGCCAAGAACACAAAGAAAAAAGTCATTGCCTGGGACGGATACTGCAATGTCCATGAACGGGTGACCGTCAAGGATGTCGAGCGGGCTCGCAGGGAACATCCGCGTGCTGTCCTCATGGCTCATCCCGAATGCCGGCTAGAGGTCCTCGAACGTGCTGACCATGTAACCAGCACGTCCGGCATGCTCAGGTTCGCAACAGCATCTCCTGAGAGCGAATTCGTTGTGGGCACCGAGATCGGACTCATGTACCGTCTTCGCAAAGAGAACCCTCACAAGCTGTTCTATCCCCTGAGAAATGATATGGTCTGCCCGAACATGAAGAAGACGACGCTGCAAAGCGTTCTAAGGGCATTCAGAGAGAACATCTCTGTTGTCAGGGTCCCTGAGCATATACGCATCCCGGCAAAGGGTTCCCTCGACAGGATGCTCGACGTCGTGTGATCATCGCCTGGATCTACACGCACCCTGCAAGCCTGCCGTAATACCCTGATTATGAACCCCCTGGAAAAGAAGATATGCGAACGCATCAGAAGGGACGGTCCCCTGACGTTTGAGACCTTTATGGAGATGGCCCTCTATGATCCGGAATACGGATTTTATGCCTCTGATAAAGCGAGAATTGGAAAAGAAGGGGACTTCTATACCAGTTCTTGTCTTCATCCAGCATTTGGAGCAGTAGTGGCGAAGCAGATGGTGGAAATGTGGACGGTGATGGATAGGCCGGAGATGTTCACGATCCTGGAAATGGGTGCCGGCGCCGGGTACATGTGCAAAGACATCCTTGAATATCTGGAGGGACCGGAAGCAGTATCCGTGAATGCGCAGAGTGAAGGACTCACTGTCATGCACGAATTTTCCCTCCATGTGCGGTATGTGATCGTAGAGAAGAATCCGTGGCAGGTGCAGCGCCAGAAGGAAAATGTGCGAGATCATATAAAGAAGGTCTCGTGGTATTCGGATATTCGTGATGCGGGGAATATAACAGGATGCGTATTTTCGAATGAACTGCTTGATGCGTTTCCTGTTCACCTGGTCAAAATGGAAGATACACTGAAGGAGATTTTTGTTGATCATGACGGCAATGCCTTTCGAGAAAGATCATTATCTGTCTCAACAGATGCACTCACGCAGTATTTTGTAGATGCTGGAGTGACGCTCAGTGCCGGTCATACTACAGAGGTCAATCTGCGGATGAAGAACTGGCTGTCCGACATCAACGCTGTGCTGGAAAAGGGTTTTGTCTTTACGATCGACTATGGACATCCTGCAGAGGAGTATTACTGTGATGACAGGGATCGCGGAACGCTCATGTGCTACCACAGGCACCAGCACAGCGAGGACTTTTTTGCGCACATCGGTGAGCAGGATATCACCGCCCATGTTGACTTCTCCAGCCTGAGGCGCTGGGGTGCGGAGATGGGTTTCCATCCGGTGGGATATTGCAGCCAGGGAACGTTCCTTCTGGCCAACGGCATTGACCGGGAAATTGCACGGCTTGCAGAGACATCTCCTGATTATCTCTTCGAACTTGCGCGGATAAAGAAGCTGTTCATGCCCCAGGGACTGGGTGAGTCGCACAAGGTGATGATTCAGTATAAAGGCAGCGGTGTCCCGAAGCTGAAAGGGTTCTCGATCAGGAATCAGCTGAGAATCTTGTAAAGCGGAGGATGCTCTCCATGCTGCGTAACACTTTTCCCGGCGAATGCGCCTCTATGGTATGGATGCAGTCTTTGTTCTTCAGGAGATAAAAGAACTTTCCGAAGTCAAACGTACCATCGCCCACCGGCAGGTGCTGGTCTGACGTCTTGTCATTGTCATGCAGATGAAGTTCTATGATATGGGGATTGAGCGCCTCCATCCAGTCCTCAAGACGAACCTTCGAGAAAAGGTTGAAATGCCCTGTATCAAAGCAGACTCCGAAATTGGACGAGTTTATGCCATCCATGAGCATTTTCAGGTTCGATGGTTCATCTTCAAAAATGTTCTCAATGGCTATTTTGACGTTCATCGATGCAGCGCGCTTATTTACCGGATGCCAGGTAAGAAGGCTTTTTTCAAGCCACCAGTCCACCTTCAGTGCATACCGCCACTTTTCATACCCTGAATGAAAGACAATCGATTTCGGCTTAAGAATCTCAGCCATATCCAGAATATGGTTGAGACGCTTCATGGTTGCTTTTCTGACAAGCGAATCCACCGCTCCGGGAGAGAGATCCATAAACGGGGCATGGAAGGAAAGGGAAGGCTTGTGGTCGAGCTCTTTCTTTGCCTTTTTCAGGTCGGCAGTCGAGATTGAATCGAGGACGTCCCCTGCAAAATAGAGCTCAAGGTTCAACGATCTTTTCCTGATCAGATCCAGATGTTCGGAAAGCCTGTCAAAAGGTATATGGATGTGGGGAGCGATCACTTCTTTGTGTCTGCGGACACTTTCTTCTCGGATTTCAGCTCTTTTTTCGACTCCTTTTTTGCAGAGGCTTCAGGCTTTTCCTTCTTTTCTCCACTTTCTTTTGCCTCTTTTTTGACCTTTCCTGCATAATC
>Ga0102851_10002422_pt1 | contig 11228 bp, 10 predicted proteins | sample Mud3Dept3metaG_FD_79558 | JGI IMG/M metagenome (GOLD analysis project Ga0102851, IMG submission 79558) | Freshwater wetland microbial communities from Ohio, USA, analyzing the effect of biotic and abiotic controls - Mud 3 Core 4 Depth 3... | ecosystem: Environmental > Aquatic > Freshwater >...
ACTCTTCCCCGAACCGAAGTCTTTCGCGAAGCAGCTACTATTCTGATGCTCATTGGCGTTTCCTTCCTTGCCGCGAAAAGCCCAAAAGAACGATGGGCATTGTTTCTTTGGACGTTTGCCTTTTGGGACATTTTCTACTATGTGGGTTTGTGGCTCGCTATACAGTGGCCGCCGTCTTTCTTGACCCAGGATGTTTTGTTCCTGATACCGGTTCCCTGGATCGCACCAGTCTGGTTTCCGGTCTCCATAAGTCTTCTTGCGGTCGGTGCTGTTTTGGCGACTCGGGAAAGTTCTTCGGCCGACACCACCACAGAATAAATTCGTCTTCCAGACCAGATCACAATTTCTTCACAATGCGCCTTGTCGTCGGATCATTCGCTACGGGCTGCACTTCGAATCCCAATCCACGCGCGAAGCGGATCATCGTGGCGTTGCTGGTTAGCACAACCCCTTCCATGGTCGCCAACCCGCGCTCGCGTGCGGTGCTGATGAGCGCTTCCATGAGAAGCCCCGCAATGCCGGTCTTATGCCAAGGGTCGGCGATAATGATGCCGAACTCGCAGTTTTTTCCGTTCAGATCGGCGACGTAGCGCGCCTCACCCACCACCCGCTCCGCGTCTCCATCCAGAGCAGTGCAGACAAAGGCCATGTGCTTGTCGTAATCGACGTCGGTCAGAAAGTGGACCAGCTTGTCCGACGGCGCATTTACCCACTTGTGAAAGCGGAGATACCGGCTTTCTCCCGACAATTGGTTAAGGAATTCGCGTTCATGCACATCATCGCTACTCCGTATCGGCCGGACCGTTACTATCCGGCCATTGTATAGGCGGTGCTCGCGGACGAGGTGCGCGGGATACTCAGCCACGGGTAAGCGTCGCTTCCGCCTTGAGTTGTCGCCGCAGGACCTTGCCAATTGGGGTCTTGGGCAGGTGCTCTCGGAACTCGATGCGTTTGGGCCGTTTGTAGCCGGTGAGGTGCTTGGCGCAGTGATCGAGTAGCGCTGCGGCGGTTAGTCCTGGGTCCTTCCTTACCACGAAGAGCGCCACTGCCTCGCCGCTGTGTTCGTCAGGTACGCCCACCGCGCCGGCGTCTTTGACGCCAGGGTGTAACATCGCGACGTCTTCGATTTCCGTGGGATAGGCTTTGAAACCGGAGACTACGATCACGTCCTTGCGGCGATCGGTAAACGTGACGAAACCGCGCTGATCCATCCAGCCGATGTCGCCGGTGCGCAGCCATCCGTCCGGCCAGAATGCCGTGGCGGTCTCGTCTGGCGCATTCCAGTAGCCGCGCATTACCTGCGGGCCGCGCACGCAAATCTCGCCTGTCTCTCCCAGTGGCACGTCGTTGCCGCCGTCATCGCGGATGGCGACCTCAGTCGAGGGCAGCGGCAAGCCGAGCTTGCCGCTAAACTCCTTGGCGTCGAACGGAGTCGAGCACACGCTGGGGGCAGCCTCCGTGAGCCCGTAGCCTTCCAGGAGTGGGACTCCCATCGTCTGCCGCCAGCGTTCGGCAACGGACCGCTGTAACGCCATGCCTCCGGCGACAGCCAGCTTGAGCACGCCGCGCTCCGCGATGCCGACCTGATCGAAGCCTTCGGCATCCAGCAGCGCGTTGAACAGCGTGTTCACACCGGTAATCGCGGTAAAACGGGTCTTGGCGAGCTCAGTGACGAAGCCCGCGATATCGCGCGGATTGGTGATAAGCACGTCGTTGCCGCCGAGTTTCAGAAACACGAGCAGATTCGCGGTGAGCGCAAAAACATGATAGAGCGGCAGGGCTGTAACTATCGTCTCTTCGCCTTCCTTCAGCGTTGCCCCGATCCACGCGGCGGTCTGCTCGACGTTTGCGACCATATTGCCGTGGGTGAGGATCGCCCCTTTGGCACGCCCGGTAGTGCCGCCGGTGTACTGCAGGAACGCGATATCGCCGGGGCCCAAGCTGATCTCCTCGAACGCCGATTGCTTGCCTTGGCTGAGCGCCTCGCGGAAGCTTTTCGCACCGGGAATGCGCCATCGCGGGACCATGTGCTTGACGTGTTTCACGACGAAATTTACGAGCCATCGTTTGGGGCGCGGAAATAAATCCCCGAGCTGGGTCGTGACAACATGCCGGACCCGGGTATTCGGCAACGCCAGTTCCAGCGTATGCGCAAAGTTCTCGAGCACGACGATCGCGCTCGCCCCGGAGTCGGCGAGCTGGTATTCGAGCTCGTTCACGGTATAAAGCGGATTGACGTTGACCACCGTGATTCCCGCCCGCAGCGCTCCGAATAGGGCGACTGGGTACTGCAGCAGGTTGGGCAGCATAATTGCCACCCGGTCCGCCTTGCGCAGCCCGAATCCATTCTGCAGATAGGCGCCGAAGTCGCGCGAGAGGCGATCCAGCTCGCCGTAGGTGAGGGCGACACCCATGTTGGTGAACGCGGTCTTCTCGCGGAAATGCAGGCAACTGCTTTCCAGCAAATCCTTGAGGGACGGATAAGCGCGCGCGTCGATTTCGGGCGGAACGCCCTCTGGGTACGAGTCGAGCCAGATCTTCCTCATGCCAATCGCATCTTTTCTGTCTAGAAAGCGCTGCAACACGAGCGCGGGCGAGTTCGCGTTCCTTCCGACCCGGGCTAGCGGCAGCTCCTATTCTCGACAGTGGACCGGGACACAGTCTTGATATTAGTCAAACAGCGGCTGAGGACTCACACGCTAACGTGAATCGGTCCGCATCGAATGCTTTTGTCCTGTCCGCCATGACAACCATTTGCGGGTAAGGAGGCGCAGGCCCAGCAGCGGCAGCGCCGCCTGTAAAATTCGACGCATTCGGCGTCCGTCATCGAGCTTTGCCCTTGATCATTCCGAATCGTCGCCCTCGGGTGAGTGCGTTTGGCCCGGGGGCGGGACGCCGGGCGCGGCCGTCTGTGCCCGGGTGAAGGCGCCGAGTTCCCATCCGCCCCGGATCTCGTCATGGCGCAGGATGTAGAAGTCGCCGTCGCTGGCTCTGACCTTGAAGTAGCGTTGCTCAGGCGAGAGCCAGCGGTCAACCAGCTCGGCCACCTCGAGTCGCCGCTCGCCGAGCCAGAACGCCCGCGGCTCTTCTTCGTTGCGGTAGCCGGCATAGCATTCGACGCGGATCTCCATTGGCTTTTTCCGGTAGCACCGGCCTCGGAATGCTGGATCCTTGCTTTTCACTGGCACGAGGAAGCGGTCTTCGATTACCTCGCAACCGCATGATCCGATATTAGTGGCCAAAAAGCATCGGCAGTTGACCTTCGTCAAAGGCTGGCGATACCGGCTGGGTTTATTCTTTAAATTTGGGAACTCCCGATTCGGGAGAAAACGCAGCGCTCGATCACATTACGAATCCCGGAAAAATGCCCAAACGACTTCCAAAACCCGCAAAACCCGGCGCCCAGCCAAACCCGCGTCCGCCCACAGCGAGATGTGCCCCGCTTGCCACCGCATCCATGACCGGTTTCCCGCGGGCTACGTCAAGCTCGAAGGCGAATTCCTCGCGCAGCATCGCGTCGAACTCCTCAACCTCGTGCGCCACGTCGAACAGAGGGAAAAGGCCGAACACCCGCTGCAGCGCATCATGAACATTACGGACGAGGATGGCGTCGTGCTGGTGACTACAACCGACATCCATCTTGCGCATGGCATCGGCGAGGCTGTCCGCCACGCGTACCAAGGCCATCTCGAGTCTCACTACAATCCCGAGGAAAACCTGCTGCGCGTTCACTGGAAACGCTGATCTTCCTGAGCGGCTTGAGCCAAGCACAAGATGTACTATTTTTTGCCTCGCGCGCTGCCTGAAGGCCTGGAAACACTCACGGAACTGGCGCTGGATTTGCGCTGGACATGGAGTCATGCCGGCGATGCGCTGTGGCGGAAGCTGGATCCGGATCTTTGGGAGCGGACTCGCAGCCCATGGGCCATCCTCCAGAACATCTCACAACAGAGCCTGGAGGCGCTGGCCAGGGATCCGATTTTTCAGCAGGAGCTGAAGCGCGCTGTCGGAGAACGCGAACGTTACCTGAGCGAGCCCGGGTGGTGCGCGCAGGCCTATCGAAATCTCGGGCTCAAGTCCATCGCGTATTTCAGCATGGAGTTCGGCTTGAGCGAGGCCTTTCCTCTCTACGCCGGGGGCCTTGGCATCCTGGCGGGGGATTACCTCAAAACGGCGAGCGACCTCGGCGTGCCGGTGGTCGGCGTGGGCTTGCTCTACCAGGAGGGGTATTTTCGCCAAATGCTCGACGCGAGCGGCAGGCAACGCGAGGCCTATCCCTACAACAATCCCAGTGATCTGCCGCTTCAGCCTGTGATCGGTCCCGAAGGTGCATGGCTGCGGATCGAGTTGCAGCTGCCGGGACGCATCCTCTATCTTCGGGTATGGCAGGCGAGTGTCGGCCGCGTTCGTCTCTATCTGTTGGACAGCAATGACCCGTTAAATGGCCCGGGCGACCGTGGCATTACGGCCAAGTTGTACGGCGACGGGGCCGAGATACGTTTGCTGCAGGAGATGGTATTAGGCATTGGTGGTTGGGCCATGCTCGACAAACTGGCCATCGAGGCCGATGTCTGCCACCTGAACGAGGGGCATGCGGCATTCGCCGTGGTGGAGCGTGCCCGACGGTTCACAAAAAAGACGGGCGTGTCATTTTGGGAAGCGTGGTGGGCGACTCGCGCGGGAAATATTTTCACGACTCATACGGCGGTTGCGGCTGGTTTTGATGTGTTCTCGCCCGGTCTGATCGAGCAATATTTCCGCGATTACCTGGCGGATCTCGAGATCGACTCGCGCGAATTTCTGGCGCTTGGCCGCAAGCATCCGCTCGATGGCGAGGAACCCTTCAACATGGCCTATCTGGCGCTGCGCGGTTGCGCGGCGGCCAACGGGGTCAGCCGATTGCACGGGGAAGTGAGCCGTCATCTTTTCCACGAACTGTATCGCGGCTGGCCGGAGTGGGAAGTTCCGGTCAGCCACGTGACCAACGGCGTGCACGTTCCTTCCTGGGATTCGCCGTGGGCCGACCGGTTGTGGACCAGCGCATGCGGGAAGGGCCGCTGGCTGGGTACTGTGGAAAGCCTCAGACAAGCCATTGCGGCGATTGATGACGAGACGCTGTGGGGACTTGCCGCCGAAGAGCGCCGCGACCTCATTAGCTATGCACGCGAGCGCTTGGCATGGCAGTTCGGCCAGCGAGGCGTAGCGCCGCAAAAGGTCAAAGAGGTCGCGCAGATTCTCGATCCGAACATCCTGACGTTGGGATTCGCTCGGCGTTTTGCCGAGTACAAGCGACCCAATCTCCTGTTGCACCAGCCGGAACGCCTGGCGCGTCTGCTCTTGAATCCAAAGTACCCCGTGCAGATCATCATTGCCGGAAAGGCGCACCCCAAGGATGAAGAAGGCAAACGGCTGGTTCAGGCGTGGCTCAATTTCGTCAATCGGCCCGACGTGCGCCCCCGCGCGGTATTCCTGGAAGACTATGACATAGCGCTGGCGCAGCAATTGGTGCAGGGGGTGGATCTCTGGATCAACACGCCGCGCCGGCCTTGGGAGGCCTGCGGCACCAGCGGCATGAAAATACTGGTGAACGGCGGCCTCAACGTGTCGACGCTCGATGGCTGGTGGGCCGAGGCCTATGCCCCCGAGGTGGGGTGGGCGATCAGCGCCCCGGACCAGCTGGGGCTTGAGCGGGATGCGGCCGATGCCGGGGAGCTTTATCGTCTCCTCGAACAGGGGGCGGTGCCGATGTTCTACGACCGCGACGCACGCGGAATTCCATGCGCTTGGGTCAAACGCATGCGCGCCAGCAAATCTCAACTTGCGCCTTTGTTCAGCAGCAACCGGATGCTGCAGGAGTACTTGGACAAGTTCTATCGGCCGGGTGCGGCGGCTTTCCAACGCCGTAGCGGCGATCAAGGAAAGCTGGCGAAAGAGCTAAATGCATGGCACACCAGACTTACTGTGAAGTGGCACGAAGTCCACTTCGGGCAACCCGAGGTCGAGCAACGGGGCGATCAGTGGCGATTTGGTGTGCCGGTGTATCTGGGAGAAATCTCGCCGGACTGGGTGAAAGTGGAGCTCTATGCCGACGGTGATCTGGAGCGAGAAGCGGTACGGGAGCCCATGGCGCGCGGAGACCCTGTCTCCGGGGCGATAAACGGATTTATCTATCGAGCGAGTGTGCCTGCTTCGCGCCCGGAATGGCACTTTACGCCTCGCGTCACGGCGTACCATCCGGAGGCCGGTACGCCGATTGAATCGGCGCTGGTATTGTGGCAGAGATAGACCACCGGCCCTGATTGATCGAGCCCTATATGCGCTCCGCGAGCTTTACATAGTAAACAAGGACTTTGCCGAGGCGAAGGCTGCTTTCGTCTTGTTCGTTTCGGATAACCGCTCTGCGGTTTCGGCCCAACGATCTGATGGCAGACTGACCTAAATCAAGACCCCCTTGGCTTCTTTCTGAGATGATGTCGAGTATGTTTCGATAATCGCTTGATGCGTGAGCAGCTGTAACAAACAAAACCCCGTAGCGTTAAGGTGGATTGAGACGGCGGCATCGGTAGCTGGCATTCATCCTGCTGTCGGGGTGATAGACGTCGTTAGTTTACCAACAAGGAGAAATCATGGCCACGTTCGTCATGCTTACCCGCGTTTCTCCCGAGACGCTTAGATCACCGCGCTCCCTGGAAGCGCTCGAGCACAACGCGATGGAAACGATACGCGCCGAATGCCCGACGGTGAAGTGGATGCACAGTTACGCGACGCTAGGGCCCTATGACTACGTCGATGTGTTTGAAGCGCCGGACAATGAGACCGCCACCAAGGTATCCATGCTGATCCGCACTTATGGCCGCGCCTCGTCCGAAATCTGGCCGGCCACTGAATGGAAGAAATTCAAGGAGCTGATCGAAGCCATGCCCGAGCCCCGCAAATGAGCAGGTTTGAGCGGCCGGCTGGATGAAGTTACGACACGAAGAGAAAGACCTTTACTGTTTTTGCAGCTTCTCAGTCAATTCGGAGGTTCAGTTATGGTCAAGAAGCCAAGCAAACTGTCCCGGCTGAATGTCGCCAAAAAGGCCGACCCCCAACCGAGCACCGAGGCTCAATCCAGTCCCGAGGGCCCGGTATGCTCACTGGAAGAGCATGAGCACATGATTGCTGAGGCGGCGTACTTCCGCGCAGAGCAGCGTGGATTTGCCAGCGGCAATGAATTGGATGACTGGCTACAGGCAGAAGCCGAAATCGATAGCCTGATCCAAGGCGGCGGATCACGTTCCGCGCGCTCCGTTGAAGCAGCGTAATGCTCGGCGCAATCTGCAATCGGAAAATTCTGATTACGGCAAAAACCACCAGCGTTGCAGTGGCAGCGAAATTAATGCGCGTTTTCGGAGAACACGCACTGCTCGTCACAGACGAAAAAGACGGGAAGCTCTCGTTGCCGTGATCGCCACGGAGTTGATGCAGCTCGCGCGCTTAATCCGCCGCGAGCAGTCGCAGGAACTGAAGAAAACCGACGACCCGTTCCAGGACGAGTTCGCAACCTAGCGCGCCATAGCCATGCGCAAGAAAACGCCTGCCGAGGCAAATGTGGCAGACCAAAAGAGGATCAATGAAGCAGGCGCCGGCACAACGACTCGGACGGCCTAACAACGAGGGCTCTGCTTGAGGCTTGAAGGACTACATTATGGAATACGAGATCATTGAAGATCAATCCACGTGTGTGCTAATGAGGATCAAAAAACTCGAAGGAAGACATGCTGCGGCCTTGAGCGCATTAGAGGAGTGCATGCAGGGACGCTGCTCCTGCCCTACGAGTCAGTCTGCCAAGCTCAAATCGTTTGAAGTTGTGTCAGGCAAAGACAGCATCGATGTGACGCTGACAGCCAAGGACGGGCAACGTCTTGATCGGTCTGATCTGGATACGTGCATGCGATACACCCTGGATCAGGTGTCGCGTGAACCTGAATGATTTTCTGCGTTCAGATGCCTGCCGTGGGATCTCGAGGCTCACGAAGCCGTCGCGCCCGCCGCTCTCGCGATAAACCGGCGCCATCTGATCGGCCGCGAGCCGGATGTCCTCGAACGCGAGGCGCTCGTAGATTCTCTCAGTTCAGCAGATATGCGGCTGCAGCATCGCCGCGCAGACCGTCTTCATACCTCGATTTCTCCCTGCCGGACCCACACGCCGCGCTCGACACAGTGGAGAATCTCGCTGCCGCCGCGAACATACTGACCGATCGGGAAGGCGACTGCATTGAAATAACACACGTCCGCTTCGAGCTCGCTGTCGAGAGTTTCCTCTTCGTCGTTGTCGAGTATCGGGGACGTCTTGAGCTCGGGTTGGGCGCCCCTACGCTCGGGATTTCAGGTTGCATATGAATATGCCGCTTCTTTTTCTGCCGTTCAGACCCGGGGCGGCGTTCCCGGCGCCTCGATGCTTTCGATTCGCGGAAGATCGCGCCGCGGGTGCTGTTGAATTGGAGACCGCACCATGCCAATTCTGAGATGGCTGTATATATCCGCGTTGATCCAGGTCAAACGATTCGGCTATGAGCACCGTAACGGTCATCGCGTTCGTGCAAAAGCTTTCGTGATGTCGTCGACTGCAGGCCGCGGCCACGCCTCGTAGCCCGCCGGCGTTTTCCGTTCCACGACGTCCGGTCCGTCGGCTACCACGCCGATGTCCGCGCACGCGATGTCCTCGTGCGCCAGAGTTTTGCAGATCGCTGCGGCATCGGCGGGCGGCGCAGTCAGCAGCAGCGAGCCGGAAGCGAGCGCGCAGAGCGGATCGATTGCGAACACTTCGCAAACGCGGCGCGCGAGAGCCGGCACGGGGATTTCGCGCGGATCGACACGAAGTGTCTTGCCGCTCGCCTGGGCGAGCTCCCACAATGCCGTCACAATTCCGCCTTCCGTCGGATCGTGCATGGCCGTTACGCGGCCGGCTTTGATCGCGGTGCGCGCATCGCGCGTGATGCCGATCCCCGGTTCAAACAGATAGTTCTGTGCGGCCGCGATTTCGGTGCTTGTCAACGCACCCTGCAGGCGCGCGGGAAATTCGCGCGCGAGCAGCGTGGTGGCCTCGATCGGCACGCCTTTCGTGAGCAGCACGCGGTCGCCTGTCCGGGCGCCACGCGGCGTAATGAGCTTGTCGCGGGCCACTTCGCCGATCAGCGTGCCCATGGCGATGGGGCGGTCCAATCCTTTCGTTATTTCCGTATGGCCGCCGATGACGGCGATTCCCAGGTCGCGGCACGCGCCGTAGATCTGCGTCATGATTGCATCGGGCAGCTCGGCGGTCGCTCCGTTTTCCGGCAGGAGCAGGGTCACGAGCAGCCACAGCGGCCGCGCGCCGGTAGTCGCGATATCGTTGGCGTTCACGTGCACGAGGTAATAGCCGATCTGGTCGCTCGCGAAGGTGATCGGATCGGATTTGTAAACGGCCAGGCGGTCGCCAAGGTCCACGACCGCGCAATCCAGCCCGATCCCCGGGCCCACTATCACGCGAGGGTCGTCGATGGCCGCGCGGGAAAGAATCCTTGCCAGCAGCTCCGGCTGCAGCTTTCCGACACCCAGCAGCCTCGTCGGTTTATCGCCGGTGGTCAATCGCTCATGTCTCCATCCAGATCGGCTGGTCCCGGGCATCAATGCGCGTCAGCGCAATAATCGGGGACACACCACGGTTTCCGGTTTGCGGCAACCGCTCTCAAGCGCAATATACACACTTCCTGCCAGCGCACGAATTGCCGCTACTTATCGAGCGGGTCGGCCGCTCATCGCCATGCTAGATCCACGTCAAGCGCATTTCTCTCATCCGGGCTATCGTATATCTGTAAGAAATTTGTTGAGCCTGACCGGCACCGACGCGCTATGACGACCGACCGTCCGATCCAGGAGGCAGGGCAGGCGCAGCAGCCCCAGCCCAGCGCCAAACAGGGATAATGACCTGATCGCGATGCAGTTGCGCGAGGGCGCAGACCTGCTGCATGCGCAGGGAGCAAACCCCTTCCGCGCTGGCGCATATTGCAAGGCGGCCGATATCGTTGCGCGGCTGCCCCGCGCCTCGGCACCGCCAGCCTGCAAGACGCGAACAAGGTTCGCGATCGGGCTTGATACAAGTCAAATCGTCATCCTCCGACCCGGCGCAAACTTATCTTTGTGGAATATACAGGTCTGGGATGGCGCTGATCCAGATGCTGTGCTGCACACCAACGTGTACTGCCGCCAACCGTTATGCAACTTCACGTTTCACTTCTGAGCTCGCCGTCACCTGACGATCTGCCGATCGAGATCGTGGAGCGCAAAGGTCACGGTCACCCGGATACACTTTGCGATTCTCTCGCGGAGTCGGCGAGCATCGGCCTGTCGCGCTACTACCTGGAGCACTTCGGCGCGATCCTCCACCACAACGTCGACAAGGCGTTGCTGCTGGGCGGTGCGGCGAGGCCGGCGTTTGGCGGCGGCGAAGTTCTCAGGCCGATCGAAATCACGCTGGCTGGCCGCGCGACCCGGCGCTTCCGCGGCGTCAATGTGCCGGTCGAGGCGTTGGTCATGGAGTTCTCCCGTGAATGGCTCGCGGCCAACGTGTCTAACCTCGAACCGCGTGACGTACGTATCATTCCGCGGATCCGCGAGACCTCTTCGGATCTGGCCGCTCTGTTTCTGCGCCAGAGCGTCAGCGGCATACCGCTCGCCAATGACACATCATATGGCGTTGGTTTCGCGCCGCTCGACCGGCTCGAGCGCGCGGTGCTGGCTGTCGAACGCCGTTTGGGATCTGCGGATACCAAACGTGATCACCCCGAGATCGGCGACGATCTGAAGGTGCTCGGTTTGCGCAGCGGTGACACGCTGAAGATCACGGTTGCATGCGCTCTTGTGGGCCGTTACGTCCGGGATCTGGCCGACTATTACGACAAGAAAGAACGCGTGTGCTCCCTTGCGACGAGCGCAGCGGCCGAAGCGGTAGGCGGAAACATCGAGGTCAACGTCAATACCGCGGACGGCGATACTGCCGAAAGCATCTACCTGACAGTCACGGGCCTGTCCGCGGAATCGGGCGACGATGGCCAAGTCGGACGGGGCAACCGTGTCAACGGCCTGATCACGCCCTATCGTCCGATGAGCCTTGAGGCCGCGGCGGGAAAAAATCCGGTCACTCACACCGGAAAGCTCTACAACCTGCTCGGCGACCGCATGGCCCACGCCCTGCTACGCGAGATACC
>Ga0102851_10002424_pt1 | contig 11227 bp, 11 predicted proteins | sample Mud3Dept3metaG_FD_79558 | JGI IMG/M metagenome (GOLD analysis project Ga0102851, IMG submission 79558) | Freshwater wetland microbial communities from Ohio, USA, analyzing the effect of biotic and abiotic controls - Mud 3 Core 4 Depth 3... | ecosystem: Environmental > Aquatic > Freshwater >...
TGCACAACCTGATCCAGGATTGCTTTTGTATACTGGGATCGCCTCCGATCCGTATCCTGCTTGCTCCGGGAAACGACCTCCTCCATTCTGCCCTTTTCATCATCAAATAGAAACGCGCTCACCTTGTCGATCCGCGGATAGCTTTCAAAAAGAAATTCCGTCACCTTTTGAAGGAGTTGGTTGGTACTGGATTTCTTCCCTACCGGCTGCAATAAATCATAGATGAAATTCATTTCCTTGAATACTCTCGACCGCCGCTCCTCCCCCTGGTAGGCCTTTGAGTCTCCTGGCTCTTCCGTTTTTTCTGAATTTTGGGGTTCTATCTCCTCTACGGTTATCGGCGGCCTGTTCACGCCAATTCCATCCAGGCGGATGACGGTCGATCCGAGTTGAATACGATCGTTTTCCGTGACAAGTCTGGCGAAACCGGCGTCAAGGGCTTCACCGTTGATCAGAGTGCCGTTCTTGGTCTTCAGATCCTCGATGAAGTAGCAACTCTCAACGCTGAATATCTTAAGATGCCTCCTGGAAACCGCCTCATCGGGGATCCTGACATCATTCCCTGGGGACCGCCCGACAAAGACGACCTCTTTGTCAATGTCAAAGTGCACGCCGCTCATTGGTCCTTCTAAAACTTGAATCTTAGCCATAAACTTCACCCTTCCCCGTGCCCTCTCGCATCGTTCATTAGGCACCTCTTGGAACGTTAAACATGCATCGGTTGTGAAGCCGCAGCAATGCTTCCCTTCACGGTTGCAGGCACTCAGATTATAAGTCGAAAGAAGGCACCCTGCCAAGGTTTTTCGACAAAGAGAAACCCGGACCAGACGACGCCAAAACAATGCAGAGAGATGCACCGCCATTCAAGAGACTTGGCCTGGGATTTTTTTGCTTGGCAAACTCTCCGCATCATGGCTTAATTTCAACTTGGAGTTTGTAGCGAAGCTCGTTCCAATCGAGGTTAACCTGTCTCTCAGGATCTAAGCAAGGCAGATTTTGAAAGGAGGTTTCGATGAAAGCGGCTGTTTGCTATGAATTTGGAAAACCCTTAACGATTGAAGAGCTGGAGCTTGACCCACCTAAGAAGGGCGAAGTGAAAGTTCGGATCGCCGCCACGGCCATCTGCCACAGTGACCTTCACGCTCTCAGGGGAGAAGGGTCCGGTAATGTGCCGATTGTTGTCGGTCACGAAGCCGCCGGGGTGGTCGAAGAATTGGGCGACAATGTGAGTCTGGCGAAGCCTGGAGATCGCGTTGTTGTGTGTCTCTTGAGATCCTGTGGCCGATGTTTTTATTGTACCCTTGGTTTTCCGCACCTCTGTGAGGGGGACTTTGCCCTCAACGGGGAGAGCCGGTTGCGTAACAGGCGTGGCCAAGTGGTAAACCATGGTATGCGCACAGCCGCCTTCGCCGAGTGTTGCATCGTGGATCAATCCCAGGTTGTGCGAGTGCCTGATAATTTACCTTTGGATCGGGCGTCCCTCCTGGCTTGCGGGGTCATCACCGGTGTGGGGGCGGTGATCAGCACAGCGCAAGTTGCACCCGGCAGCAGTGTTGTAGTCATCGGAACCGGTGGCGTCGGGCTCAATGCAGTCCAAGGCGCAGCATTGGCCGGAGCATATCCAATCATCGCGATGGACCTTTTGGACAATAAGTTGAAAGCGGCCTGTGCTTTCGGCGCTACGCACATCATTCATGCCGCCGAACAGAAGAAAGCAGAAGCAGCGGTCAAAGAGCTCACACGCGGTAGGGGTGCTGACTACGTGTTTGTTACGGTTGGCAGTGCAGCGGCTGTGGGTCAGGCTCTTACTCTCACCCGTAAACGAGGCAGCGTCATCATTGTCGGTATGCCCGCGCCCGGGGCAACCACAGCGTTTCAGATCAGTCCGTTTGTGCGTGGCGAGCAGCGGATTATGGGTAGCTTCATGGGATCCACCCGCCCAAGCGTAGGCGTTCCCCGCTTGATAGATTTGTACCAGCACGGCCGTCTCAAATTGGACGAACTCATCACCGGCCATTATCCTCTGGAGCGGATTAACGAAGCCATAGAAGCTGTAGAAAAAGGGCAGGCTCTACGGAATGTGATTGTCTTTGATTGAGGGGTCCGAAACCATCTGCAATCGCATTGGGCTCTGGCCGAGGTATAGAGATGGGGGCCGATATGCATCGCCATGACTTGGTCTTCATAGGTCATGTGACGATTGATGAAATTGAGGCGAAAGAGGGATCTGCCCATGGCGTACCCGGAGGCGCTCCTTACTTTGGAACCTTTGCAGCTTGCTGGTCAAAGAAGCGAATCGCCGTGGTTACGAGAATGGCTGAAGAAGACGCGCATCTGCTTGACCCTTTGAAAGCCGCTGGGGTTGACGTGTATCTTCAGCCCGTTCCCTTAACCACTCATATGCGCGTCGTCCACCCTACCGGGAACGCCGATGAAAGGGTAATGGTTCAAAGCCAAAATGCCGGATTTTTTGTCCATGCGGATATCCCTCCCATCGAGTCAGGCTTGATTCATCTTGGAGCCCTCACAGACCGTGAGTTTAGCCTGGAGTTCATGCAACATTTGAAACAAAGGGGATTCCGCTTATCGGTGGACATGCAGAACTCTGTGCGCCAGGTGGATACCGAGACAGGCGTCATCCATTTCAGAGATGTGCAGGACAAGAGAGAAATCACAGGCCTCGCCGATATCGTGAAGCTTGACGTTGTTGAAGCGGAGGTGCTGACCGGAACCCGCAACATGGAGGAAGCAGCCAAGCGGGTGGAGAAATGGGGAGCTCTCGAGACGATTTTAACCTCTTCAGACGGAGCCTTCGTACGGTGTAAAGGGAAAACCTATTTCGAAAGATTTACCAACCGGACCTCCAAGGGGAGAACCGGCCGGGGGGATACGACCACGGGAGCCTATCTGGCCAGGAGAATCGATCACCCTGTTCATGAGTCCCTGAAATTTGCCGTAGCCCTGGCTTCAATCAAAATGGAAACTCCCGGTCCGTTTCGAGGTTCTCTCGAAGATGTTCTCGCAAGAATGAACAAGTCCGTATAATCTCATTGGGAAAGGAGAAGAACAATGGCAGATCATAAGATTGCGGTTGTCGCTCAGATCAAAGCTAAAGACAGCATGGAAGAAAAAGTTAAGCAGGAACTTGTGGGACTGCTAGGTCCGACTCGCTCAGAAAAGGGCTGCATCAAATACGAGTTGCATCAGTCAGTTGAAAACCAGTCGTTTTTTATGTTCTACGAGAATTGGGCGAGCAAGAAAGATCTGGACGAGCATGTCCGCGCGCCCCATATAAAAGCTCATTTGCACAAGGCTCGGGAGCTTTTCGCTGAGCCGCCTAAGATTACCCTATGGGAAGTGATCGGTTGAAGGCCATGAAATGACAATTGAAAGGCGCTCAAGCGCCTTTCTCCGAGCTCCTTGGTCCCCTCTCGACCGTTCCGTACGCGTATCCGGAGTTCTGGGTTCAGGAGCCTGCGGTATCACCTTCTCGGGAGGGCTGACTTCCTTGCTCTTTGGCTGCACCCTTTCCGGCGTTCTGTTCTGTTCGATAACCTTTTCAGGAGATCTGCTTTCCATCCTTTTTCCCGTCCCTCTCTCAGGAGTTCCCATTTCTCTCGGAGTTCTGACGGCATGTCCCGAAGGAGCCGGTTGACCGCTCCCCTTGTCCGCCGGCACTTGCTGCTTCTGTTCTTGCACCTTGGTCGGAGTAGGCCCAGGCTGTCTGGCTTTCTCCAAGGTTTTCTCCGATTTTCCGCGCTCTTTCGGGGTTCCGACTTTTGTCTCGGAGGGGCCGGGCTGCCCGACTTGTTTTTCCGCCTGCACTGATGGCGCGGGCCCTCCCACCCTGCTTGACGGCTGCCGCAGTTCTTTAGCCCTCTCGGTTCTTGTCGTTATCGGCTTGGCTTCTTCACCTTGCTTGACCGGCATCTCCCGAGGTCGCGTCTCCGGCGTAAAGACAGAAGTCTCCTTACTCTTTACCAGCGGCCGCCGCTCTTTCAGTTCTTTCACATTCACTTGTCTGACAGGCTCGGGCGGTCGCTTCGTCTGCGGGACCTCCCGGACAACGGCCATCACCGAAGTTTTTTCAGGATTGATTGGAGGTCTGCCAACGTGAATCTTTTCGGTGAGAAAGGGGTTTTCTTTTACCCGGTCGTCCGCCGGCTTCCCCCGGACAAAGGTGTCGTGGTTGACGGTCGTCACCGCATTGTTGATCGTCACATTCTTGTACACTACTTTGTCCACGTGAACGTTGGTCACCTTAACGCTGGTGATGTTGACACTGTGGGGGCCGTAGTGACCGCGGCCGAAGTAAACCTCGCGAGGTGCAAGAGGAACCCAGGCCACGCGCCTAGAGGTGTAAACCCACCCGACGTAACCGGGGCCCCAGTAGACGGCCCCTCTTCAGGAACCCAGATTCGATTCCCTTCCCTTAAAGGCATGTTGATCGACGCAGGTACCCAATCGTTCGTATGCTCTGTCCAAACTTGCACATCACCACGAATAAAGCTGAAACGCATGCCGCCAAGGTCGAAGGCGCTTGCGTAGACAGACGGAAGAAGTATCAAACATACTAGGAAAATCATCATTAGCGTTTTCATGGCTGACCTCACCGTCTTTCGCTTTTCATGCCCTCTTAGACTCTAGGTGCTCTCCTCTGGTTTACAATTAAAAATCCAGGTTGTGCTAGGCAGATCCTGCACGGCATCGCCTAGGGCTTTATGATGTGTCGATTTTTGCCAATCATAGGGGCATAGGTTTCCAGAATTCCTGTTCCAGAGACATGGTCGATACGTTCCAGCATCACCTGCACCCACTTCATGCCTATGGTCGCTTGCGGGACATCCGTATCCGAATAGGCGTGGGTTTTTTCTTTACAGGCTCTATGGGCTAGAGATCACTAGGCGTTTTGCGGGCCGCTAAAAGGCTGGCTGACCTGCAAACGCCTTGTCGAAAGGCGCGCATCAGAAAAATTGGAGGGCAGCACAGATGGGAAACAGAAGATTTGTGAACAGCATGATGTCCGTATTTGACCTCGGGATTGCAGAGACTTCCAGTTCCAGCCGGGAGATTCTCGCAAGAGTGGTATTCGAATACAATAGAAGGACAGGACTTCGAGGTTTCAGGATCCTAAGCCCGGGCATCCCCGGCAGCATCGCATCGAAACTTATTGCGTGGTTGGGGAAGCACTCTGACAAGTATCAAGGAACTCGGAGAGTGGTTGGATGATTTGAAGAGGCTCGGCCGGATTCATCGCGGCAAAGTTTAGTGATTCGCCGTGTTGCGGTGAGCGGCTTCTATCTGTCGCTTTTTTCTAAGACCCTTGAGGTGCCAGAATCTAAATACCCTGTCCAGCTTGTCCCTGTAAGCCAACGCCACGATGACCACGCTGATTCCGATCCCCGCGAGAATCCAAAACCGAACATACTGGTGATGTCGCAGGAAGCTTCCTCCCAAGGTGAGGAGGATTGTCCCAAAAAGCCTTCCTGTTCCTCCGATGACGAGGAACGCTGTTGTGGTCAAATGCCCCAAACCGAGAATGTAGCACAGCCAGTCCTTGGGAAAGCCTGGGATCAAGAAAAGGAGAAAGACAAGGAAGGCGGCTTTGTGGTGTAAGAGATAGTCGAAGCGCTGCATGGCGGATTTGGGGATAAACTTCTCGATGAGCGGCCGGCCGAATGTTCTCGCGAGGATGAAGGCGGCATAAGAACCGAGCGTGAGACCGATGGTTGAGAGCACGACGCCGAAGAATTTGCCGAATAGGTACCCTCCGAGAACGCCTGTCACCTCGCCGGGAATAGGTGCGGCAACCACTTGAGCGATTTGAAGCAAGATGAAGACAAACACCGACCAAGGGCCGAGGGAGTCCATATAATCGGCCATTCGCTTCTTGTTCAAGAAAAACTGGATGATGCCCGTTTCGTAGAGGATCACCGTGAGACCCCCTACGATGAGGATGAGAATCAAAAGCCTGAGCCAGATGTAGACTGTTTTTGTTTGCTCAGGCTTTTGAGAATTTGTGTAATTATTTGCGGAATGTTTCCGCTTCAGCTCTCGATTCGCCAACTCGCCGCTTTCCTCCAGATCCGCGCCGAGGATTATATTCCTCTCCGGCGCTGAAAGCCAGCAGCTTTTTCCTGACCCCTTTCACGAACTCCCTTGCGATTTGGTGGAAAAATCTCCTACTCTGAAAAAAGCTTTTCCTTGATCTGGGACACGTTCCGCTTTTCGGACATCAGCTTCGTGATCTTCGTAAAGCCTTTTGTGTCTCCCAGCATGATGCAACCCGCGATTTGATCGTTTTCGAGCACGATCTTCTTGTAGACTTTTTGGTCTGTGAGCACCTTGGACTCCAGCTTGTTCTCTGCATCGATGTTGCCGGCGGAAGCCAGATCGATTCCTACGACCTTCAGGGTATTCGCCATCACAGTGCCTTTGTACGAGGCATTCCCTCCGGCCATGTTGGTCCCGGCGATCTGCCCCTGCTCCGTGGCCGCTGTCCAGATTCCGTAAGGAATGCCCTTGAACTCCGCCACATCCCCCGCCGCATAAATCCCAGGCTGGCTGGTCTTCATCTGCTCGTCCACCTTGACTCCCTTGTCATGGTCAAGACCGAGCGCTTTGGCAAGCTCCAGCGCGGGCCTGACTCCTGCTGAAACGATCACCATCTCGGCCTGCAGCAGCTCTCCGCCCTCAAGCAGCACCCCGCTGACTCGGTCTTCCCCCTTGATCTCCTGTGTTTTTGCCCCAAGCCTGAAAGAAAACCCCATTCCTTCCATGATCTTCTGAAGTCTTGCGCCGCCCGCCACATCCAATTGTCTTGGGAGTAGCCTGGGGAAGAATTCGACGACCGTCAGTTTCTTGCCGAGTTTCCGAAGAGCGTTTCCTACCTCGAGGCCTAGCAATCCCCCGCCGATGAGAACCACCTTCTGGATGTTTTTTGCCCAGGCAACGATATCCCTGGCCTCCTGGATCGTGCGAAGGGCGAAGACCCCTTTCTTGTCAGCACCTTTCATGGGAGGGATAAAGGAACGGCTTCCTGTGGAGACGAGAAGACGATCATACGGGATTTCCTGATTGCTCTGGGTCGTAACCGTTCTTTTGCCGGGGTTGGCTCCCTGAATACGGGTGTTCAATCTCAAGTCGATACCCTGGTCTTTGTACCAAAATTCTTTCTTGGCGTTGAGTTTCTCCTCGGTGAGGTCCCCGGATATGAAATCGGGAAGTCTCATCCTGTAATAGAAGGGGGTGGACTCCTCCGTAACCACAGTGATTTCACCCGCCTTGTCCATCTTCCGAATGCTTTCCGCTGAGGTGGTGCCTGCAACTCCGTTCCCGATAATCAAATAACCCGTCATAGCCCTCCCTCCTAAATAGGTTGATCTTTTGATTCGCTTGTGTTTCCCTTTGACTTCACTGCGGCCTTTTCTTAGGATGCATTTCCAACGTGAGTAATTTAAGGAGGAAATTATGAATTTCAAATCCTTTCAGGAACTTATTCTCTTTGCAATTGAAAAAGAAAAAGAGGCTGTTGATTTCTACGAAAATGCCAGTGTCCAGGAGTCTTATTCCGGAGGAAAAGAGGCTTTTCTGGCATTCGCCAAGGAAGAGAAAAAACACAAAGCTCTCTTGGAAGGCTTCCTCAAGGGTGACAAGAAGCTCGGGGATTACCAGTTCAAATGGGTCCCTGACATGAAAAGAAGCGACTACATGGTGGATCTTAAATACAAAAAAGGCATGGCCTACCCGGAAATGCTCAGGCTCGCCATGAAACGAGAGGAAAAAGCGCTTCAACTTTACAACGACCTGGCTTCGAAGTCGGAGAACGCCGAATTGGTGAGAGTTTTCAAAATGCTTTCCCAGGAGGAAGCGACCCACAAGCTCAAGCTGGAGACCATTTACGACGACTACATGGCCAAGCTGGGGGATTAGCGGTAAAGGCGCGCGAGGGTTTTGGGAGAAATCCCCAAAGCCAACCCCGCCAGAATGAACTGGTTGATCAGTGTGGTTCTGAGTAACCCCACATTCTTCCATCGCCGGCTTGACGTAACGGCATGGGCCGGCGCAACGGAAATCCGCCCCACTTTCGACACAAGACGGACAAAAACGAGATCCTCCGCAATCGGCATGTCGGGGAACCCTGCTACTGCTTGAAAGCAAATTTTGCGCACAAAGAGCGCTTGATCGCCATAGGGAAGCCTCAAGGTCCCGGACCGGATATTTGTGGCAAACTCAATGCCTTTCATGAGCGTCTGATCCAGGTTCGTCTTAAAGCGAAAGGATCCCAAGGCGACTCTTCGGTCCAACAACGTTTCAAAGACCTGGGCAACATAATCCTTTGGGAGAATCGTATCCGCGTGGAGAAAAAGAAGGATGGCTCCTCTTGCCGCCGCGGCCCCAGCGTTCTGCTGCAATGCGCGACCTCTCGGCGCCCTGATGACCGCAGCCCCAGCTTGCTCTGCCCTCTCGACTGTCCTGTCTGCGCTCCCACCGTCAACCACAATGATTTCAGCATCCGGGCTCCGGGCGTTCAGAATCGCTTCCTCGATCTGAGCTTCTTCATTCAGGGCAGGGATAATGACCGAAAGGTAAGGTTGGGGGCTTGCCCACTCAGGCATCCGATGCTTAACGGCTTCCCCAGTGTCCATATCGGTGAGGGGGAGAAGAAAATGCACGGAAAGCCCTTGCCCTCGCGCAGCGGCAACCGTTTTCTCGAATACCGATGAACTCCCCCACTCCATGCCATCAAAAAGCTCAGCAGGTTTCTTGAGACCGATCAGCCAGTATCCGCCGTCTGTGCTCGGCCCCAGCACAAGGTCGTGGTCCCTCAAAGCGTCAAGAGCGTCATGAATAGGGTGAGTGGTCAAATCAGGGATGTCGGTTCCGTGAAGGATGACCTGCTGAGCGCCCTGTTGAAAAGCCTCAAGAAAAGCCGCCTTCATTCGCTCGCCCAGGTCTCCTGAACTCTGCGGTGAGAAAGTCAGGCCCGGCCCAAGCCATCGCCGCAGTTTTGCAGGACTCCCTCCTTCGAAGCAGGCTTGCAGGTCCAACGGGCGTCCCCGCGCAACCAATCTGTCCGTTCTCAATGTCCTTTCTGTGAGGTGACGCTGGAAATCCGCAGCCCGGGCTGCGCCGAGGACAGGGATAAGCCGCGTCTTGGTTCGACCGGGTACAGGGTAACGGCCAAAAAGGATCAGTCGGTTGCTTCGAGCCATCAGGGGCATCCCTCATTGATCGAGCCGGAATTCGGAAACCACATCAGCTTCTAGTCGGTCTTCCAAGACCTCGAAAGCAGCCTGGGCAGCGCCAAGGAGCGCTGCCTTGTCGTTGAGGATAACGCGCACAGGGATCCGAGAGAGGAAATCGGAGAATCGCCCCTTGGCCTTGAACGCTTTCAAGAAAGCCCCCTTTTTAAGGGCGGGGAGGATTTTCGGGGGGATTCCTCCCCCAAGGTAGACGCCCCCAACCGCCATGCTGGTCAAGGCCAAGTTCCCTGCTGCGCTTCCGAGCATAGAAACATAGGAACGAAGGGATTCGACACAGAGGGCTTGCCTCTTCCGGAGGGCATTCTCGCTGATCGCCTTTGCAGGGTCTCCCTCCTTCATGAGCGCCTTGAGCCAGAGGGGTTCCTCAAACAGGCCCGAATCCCTGAGCCATGAATAGACATTGACCAGCCCCGGCCCTGAGAGCACCCTTTCGACGCTCACGTGACCGTATTTCTTTCGGAGGTACCGCCACAGCTCAATCTCCGCTTCCGTTGTCGGTGAAAAACCGACGTGGCCGCCCTCGGAAGACAGGGGAACGTATCGCCCGTCCTTATAGATCAGCATCGCCTGCCCCAGGCCGGTCCCAGGGGACAGGAGGGCAAGGGTCCCTCTTTTCTGAGTGATCCCCTGGTTTAGGGAAACCTGTTCGCTTTTACTCAGAAGGGGAACAGCCCTTGCTGCTGCTGCAAGATCATTGAGAAGGCGGGCGTGACGCCAGTGAAAACGTCTCTGCAGCGTGCTTTCCGACACAACCCACGGCAAGTTGGTGGTCTTGCACCGGCCGTCGATCACGGGTCCGGCGATCCCGAAACAGGCACTGGAGATCGAAGCGGGATGGCTCTTCAGGAAGTGCTCAACGATGTTCTCCAGGTGGGGTGCTTCGCGGTTTGCAAAACTTTCAACGACCAGCGGTTCCGGCCGCTTCTTTCCCATCACAAAAACCCCTACGCTCGTCTTTGTTCCCCCGACATCTCCTGCCAAGACAAGCACATCTTTTTTCTTGGTCGTCATATCGCTCAATCCCTTGGGACGTTGGCTCTAAATCTTTTCAACAGTGACCTTGTAAACGTACTTTACCCAGTCATGGCCGTAATAGCCTTCCGCCACAGCACGAAGGGGAAAACCGTGTCTTTGCGGGAGAGGTTTCCCGTTCACTTCATAGGCAAGGAAAACCTTGTTTGAGAGAATATCCTCCAGGGGATACCGTTGCGAGTTCTCGTAGTTGCCGTCAGGTCCTCGCACGGTGACGTGGGTCACTCCATCTTCCGTTTGTGCCATCTTGAGCAGCCACCCCAAAGCAAACCCTTTCCAGGTTCCATGATTGGCGAAAAACCCGGGACAGATCATGAGAACATTTCTCTCAACCGTCGGCAGTTTCTTGACCTCTTCATAGGTCAGGCGGAGAGGTCTTTTGACATGGCCCTCAACCTCAAGGCCCCATTTTTCGAGGCTGACCGCGTGGTCGGTCAGGCCCATGGTTCCGAAATTCTCCAGAGGGGTCACTTCGAGGGCGCCTGCATCAAGCTCCGCAGGGTTTTTGTCGATGAGCGATTCTCTTGGCGTTCCCTTGGGCAGGATTATTTTTCCCGTCTCCGCAAGCACCCACTTGGCCATTGAAAACAAGGACCCGAGTCCCGTTCCCACCAACGCCGCTCCTCCAACCAAATACTTCAGAAACTGTCTCCGCTTTTCCACTGCACTCCTTTTACGCGTGTGCTCTAAGCTTTATTACCAGTTTGGGGATGAAGAAAGAAAAGATAAAAAGCGCCACGGAGAAAACGATTTTGAAAGATAACAGCTCTCCCCAGTCCCCTGACACCCAGACTTCTTTTACCGTGCCGACAAAAAAAGTGAATATAAAGGTGCCCACAATGATCCCAAGACCTGTACCGAAAAAGTAATCTCCGAACCGCACTTTGGTGAGTCCCATCCCGAAATTCATGGCCGTGAAGGGAAAGTAA
>Ga0102851_10002425_pt1 | contig 11224 bp, 8 predicted proteins | sample Mud3Dept3metaG_FD_79558 | JGI IMG/M metagenome (GOLD analysis project Ga0102851, IMG submission 79558) | Freshwater wetland microbial communities from Ohio, USA, analyzing the effect of biotic and abiotic controls - Mud 3 Core 4 Depth 3... | ecosystem: Environmental > Aquatic > Freshwater >...
CATCCACCAGAGCCGGGAGGACCTCATCAAAAAAGTCCAGATGCTGCGGTTGATCTCCCACGAGACCGGCTCCTGTTTCCAGCGCTGCGTGGGCTTCGACGCGATGAACTCCATGTACAGCACGAGCTACGAGATTGATGAAAAACACGGCACCTCTTACCACCAGCGGTTGAAGAAATTCCTCGAATTTATCCAGGACAACAACTTCATGGTCGTCGGTTCCATGACCGACCCGAAGGGGGACCGGTCGAAAGGGCCGAGCCAGCAGGCCGACCCCGACGTTTTCACCCACGTGGTGGAGAAGAACGACAAGGGGATCGTGATCCGGGGCGCCAAGGCCCACCAGACCGGCGCCATCAATTCTCACTACATGCTGATCATGCCTACTCAGGCCCTGCGGCCCGAGGATAAGGATTTTGCGGTGGCCTGCGCCGTTCCCGTGAACGCCCCCGGGGTGACGATGATCTTCGGCCGGCAGACCAACGAGGAGCGGAAATTCGACGCCACCGGCGTGGACGCCGGCAATCCGGATTACGGCCTGGTCGGAGGCGAGGCTTTGGTCGTCCTGGATAATGTTTTCGTCCCCTGGGAGCGGATCTTCATGTGCGGAGAGACGGAGTTCGCCGGCACCCTGGTGGAGCGGTTCGCCACCCTCCACCGCCAGAATTACGGGGGGTGCAAGGGGGGCCTCGCCGACATCATCGTGGGTGCGAGCGCCCTGGCGGCGGATTACCAGGGGACTTCCCAGGCCTCGCATGTGAAGGACAAACTGGCCGAGATGACCCACCTGGCGGAGACGATCTACACGGGGAGTATCGCCTGCTCGGCCATGGGCCACAAGACCAAGGCCGGGAACTGGGAGCCGGATGTTCTCCTGGCAAACACCACCAAGTACAACGTTACCAAGAATGTCTACGAGGTCGCCCGGCTGGCCCACGACGTGGCTGGGGGAATCATCGCGACGATGCCCTTCGACGACGACCTGAAAAGTCCCGAGGTGGGCAAATATGTGAAAAAATACCTCAAGGGGGTGGCCGATGTCTCCACCGAGGACCGGATCCGCATCCTCCGTTTGATCGAAAACATGACCGGAGGAACGGCCCTGGCGGAGTCGATGCACGGTGCAGGCTCCCCGCAGGCCCAGAAAGTCATGTATATGCGCTCGGGAAACATCGAGCAGAAGAAAAGGATGGCCAAAAAACTGGCTAAGATTCAGGAAAAGAACTAACCCGGATTCACCGCCGAGAACACAGGGACCGCACAGAGCGAATGAATAGCGTTGTGCTCTGCGCTCTCCGCGGTGATGATTAAAATAAATGGAGGAAAACATGCGAGAAGTGGTGATTGCAAGTGCGGCGCGAACGGCCGTAGGCACTTTTGGCGGGGGGCTGAAAGAGGTCCCCGCGGTGGAGTTGGGGAAGATCGCCGTGATGGAAGCCCTGAAACGAGGCGGCGTCAATCCCGAACTGGTTGAAGAAGTCATTCTGGGCTGCGTTTTGACGGCAGGGCAGGGGCAGAACCCGACCCGCCAGGTCCTGATCCGGGCGGGGATCCCCAAGGAAGTTCCGGGAACGACGATCAACAAGGTCTGCGCCTCGGGCCTGAAATCGGTGATGATAGCGGCCCAGGCTATCAAAGCGGGGGACGCAGACATTGTTGTCGCCGGGGGAATCGAATCCATGAGCCAGGCTCCCTACCTGCTCACCGGCGCCCGCTGGGGCTACCGGATGAACGATGGGCCGGTAGTGGACGGGATGATCCACGACGGCCTGCTGGATATTTTCAACCGCTACCACATGGGCATCACGGCCGAAAACGTAGCGGAAAAGTTCGGTGTTAGCCGGAAGGACCAGGACGAACTCGCCTTCCGCAGCCAGCAGAACGCCGGGCGGGCCATCAGGGAAGGGCGGTTCAAGGACGAAATCGTTCCCGTGAGCATTCCGCAGAAAAAAGGCAATCCTCTAATTTTTGACACGGACGAACATCCCCGCCCCAATACGACGATGGAAACCCTCGCCGGTTTGCGTCCGGCATTTAAGAAGGACGGGACGGTCACGGCCGGGAACGCCTCCGGGATTAACGACGGCGCGGCCGCGGTGGTGGTTATGTCCGCAGAAAAGGCCAAGGCCCTGGGAATCCAGCCGCTGGCCAGGATCAAATCCTACGCCACGGCCGGCGTAGCCCCGGAGATCATGGGCACCGGCCCGGTGCCTTCCAGCCAGGTGGCCCTGAAAAAGGCCGGGCTGACCGTGAAGGACCTCGACCTCGTCGAGGCGAACGAAGCCTTTGCCGCGCAGGCCGCCTACGTCAACCGAGCCATGGGCTGGGATCTTGAAAAGGTCAATGTTAACGGCGGGGCCATCGCCCTCGGCCATCCGATCGGCGCCAGCGGGGCCCGCATCTTTGTGACCCTGCTGCATGAGATGAAAAAACGCCAGGCCCGCTACGGTTTGGCAACCCTCTGCGTCGGCGGCGGCATGGGCGGGGCCATGATTGTCGAGAGGATGTAAGGCGCCGGCGGATCGGCCCCCCCGGACCCATGCGCAACATCAAACTTCTCATTGAGTACGATGGGAGCCGTTACCACGGGTGGCAGATCCAGCCGAATGGGATCACCGTTCAGGAGGTTTTACAGAAGAAGCTCGCGATCATGACCCGGGAGCGGGTGCGCCTGATCGGTTCCGGGCGGACCGATGCGGGCGTGCACGCCCTGGGCCAGGTGGCCAATTTTCAAACCTCCGCCTCCATTCCCCTGAAGGGTTTTCACCGCGGGTTAAACAGCCTCCTGCCGTCCGACATCATCATCAAGTCGGTGGAAGAAGCGGCGCCGGATTTCAATGCCCAGCTGCTGGCCAGGAGGAAAACATACCTTTACGTGATCCTGAACCGGGAAGTTCCCTCGGCGATGCACCGCAATTATTCCTGGCATTATCCCCTTCCCCTGGATCCGGACACCATGCAGGAGGCCGCGCAGCGATTGGTAGGGGAGAAGAATTTTGCTTCTTTCCAAGCCGCCGATGCGGACACGAGCAATCCGGTCCGGGAGGTTTTCCGGGCGGACTGGTTTGTCGGAAAAGCCCCCTTTCTCTGTTTCGCCATCGAGGCCGGGGGGTTTTTAAAACAGATGGTGCGCAACATCGTCGGAACCCTGGTCGACGTGGGGCGGGGAAAGATTTCCATTGGGGAATTCGAGAGGATCCTGAAGGCGGAGGACCGCCGCCAGGCCAGGATGACCGCCCCGCCGCAAGGGCTTTTTCTCGTGAAGGTCGAGTACTGAGGTGAGATTGCTCGATTACCCAATCGCTCTCGCAGTCGGTTTGCAAGACTTTTTTCGGATTAAAAAATTCTCTAATGTAGGGGCGTGAGGCATCGTGCCCCTACGGTCATTTTTGCATTTTGGAGGAGGTTTTAATGAGCCAGAGTGAAACGAAGAAATACGACAAGGAATACGTAGTCCATTCGTGGAGCGTCCAGAGCGCCCTGGACCCGCTCGTGATCACCCGGACAAAAGGAGTGCACATGTGGGACGAGAACGGGAAGCGCTATATCGACATGACTTCCCAGCTCATGAACCAGAATATCGGCCACCAACACCCCAGGGTGGTGCAAGCCATCAAGGACCAGGCCGACAAACTGTGTTTTGTAGCTCCCGGGGTTGCCTATGAGTCCCGTTCTCTGCTGGGGAAGGCTCTGGCCGAAGTCACCCCGGGCGACCTCAAGCGGTTCTTTTTCACCCTCGGAGGAGCCGACGCCAATGAGAACGCAGTGAAGATCGCCCGTATGTTTACCAAAAAGTGGAAAATCATCACCCGCTACCGCTCTTATCACGGGGCTACTTACGGCGCGATTGCTCTTACCGGCGACCCCCGCCGCCCCCCGGTGGAACCCGCCATGCCCGGCGTAGTCCGGGTCTTCGACCCGTACTGCTACCGCTGTTCCTTCGGACTGACCTACCCGGGCTGCAATCTGCGCTGCGCCGATTCCGTGGAGGAAGTGATCCAGTACGAAATCCCGGAGACGGTGGCCGCGGTCTTAGTGGAATCCGTGGTGGGCAGCAACGGCCTTATCGTCCCTCCCGACGGATACATGCAACGCCTGCGGGAAATCTGCACCCGCAATAATATTCTGCTGATCGCCGATGAAGTGATGTCGGGTTTCGGCCGGACCGGGAAGTGGTTTGCCGTCGACAACTGGGGCGTGGTCCCCGATATGATCACCATAGCCAAAGGGCTCACCTCGGGTTACGTTCCCCTGGGGGCCGTGGCCATTTCCCGAAAGATCATGGATGTTCTTGACAAACAGATGCTCTGGGCCGGCTTGACCTACAACGCCCACCCTCTGGCCTGCGGCGCCGCTATCGCCACATTGAAAGTTTATGAAGAAGATAAAATGTTTGCCAACGCGGTAGCCATGGGGGAGGTGATCCGGCGGGAAACCGAGGCCATGAAAAACCGGCATAAGAGCCTCGGCGACGCGCGCGGCCTCGGGCTTTTCTGGGCGCTGGAATTGGTGAAGGACAAGAAGGGCCGGGAGCCCTTAGTGAAATGGAACGCCATGGGCGCCGACGCGGCCGGGGCCCGAGAAATCAACAAACGCCTCCTCGAAGGAGGAGTGTATACGACGGTGCGTTGGAACTACCTGTTCATCGTCCCTCCGCTCTGCATTAACGAGCAGGAGCTACGGGAAGGGCTGCAGGTGATCGACCGGGCGTTGGATTACGCGGATACTTTGGCGGTGTAGGGGCGACCGGCCGGTCGCCCCTACATAATAACCTGCCGGAAAGAAGGCAAATGAAAAAAATCGAAAACCGCTTGAATCCTTCGTGGCCCCCGCAAGAGGCGGCCGCAGATTTGATCCTCACTGGCGGAAACGTGATCACCGTCGACCCGCGGAAGCCCGAGGCGGAGGCCGTGGCCATCAAGAACGGCCGGTTCCTGATGGCCGGCGGGGATGCGGAGGTGCGGGCCCTTGCCGGGCGGAACACGGAAGTCATCGCCCTGAAGGGGCGGACGGTCGCGCCGGGGTTTATCGATTCCCACCAGCACCTCTTCGAATACGGGACCAATCTGCTCCAGCTCGACTGCAGCCCCAAAAAGGCCCGCTCGATTGCGGATATCCAGAAAATCGTCCTTAAGGAAACTCGGCGGAAAGCGCCGGGGGCGTGGATCCGGGGCGTGAGCTACGACGACACGAAGACGACCGATCCCCGTTCGTTGAACAGGTGGGATTTGGACGAAGTCGCCCCCGAGCACCCGGTGTTCATCCAACAGGTGAGCGGGCACTGGGCGGTGGTGAATTCCCGCGCCTTGGAGGTGGGAGGCGTCAAGGACGATTCTCCCAACCCCAAGGGAGGGTCTTACGGCCGGGATCCTCGAACCGGCCGGCTGAACGGGATCCTTTACGAGCAGGCGGAATTCGCTTTTGTCTATGAGGGCACCACGGGCCGGCCGCCGATCATGCCGCCCTTTTCATTGAAAGAAAGAATCAAGGGGGTCCGCCTGGCCAGCAACCGTTACCTCAGGGCCGGCTTGACCAGCGTCAACGACGCCCTGGTTTCCGCGCAGACCATCGAAACCTATCAGGAAGCCCTCAGGAGCGGGGACCTGAAGGTCCGCGTGTACATGCTGGTTTCCATCGAGTACCTTCCCCAGTTTCAAGCCCTGAAGCTGAAGACCGGTTTTGGAAACGAATGGCTGCGCCTCGGCGGGATCAAGATCCTCGCCGACGGAGGCATCGCCGGGAGGACGGCCTATCTCACCGAACCGTACGTGGGAACGGAAGATTGCGGGATCCTGGCGGTCGAGTCCGAGGAAGCGCTCCATGAATTGATCCGCCGGGGCCACGAGGCCGGGTTCCAGGTTTGTGTCCACGCCAACGGCGACCGGACCATCGCAATGGCGCTTAACGGGTTTGAAAAAGCGCTCGCCGCCCTGCCGCGGAAAAACCACCGCCACCGCCTGGAGCACTGCACGGTCGTCAACCCGCAGATCCTGAGGCGGATTCGAAAGAACGGCCTCCTGGTCACGCCTTTCGGCTCTTATATTTATTTTCACGGGGAAAAAATGAACCCCCATTACGGGCCCGAACGCGTTGCCCGCATGTTCGCCCACAGATCCTTCCTGGACTGCGGCATCCATGTCTCCGGGGCCTCGGACAGCCCCTGCGGCCCCTATGAGCCTCTCCTGGCCATCCAGAGCTGCGTGACCCGGAAAAGCTTTGCCGGGGAAATTCTGGGAGCAAACCAGGCCATCACCGTTGATGAAGCCATATTTCTTTACACCATGGCGTCCGCCTACGCCTCGTTTGAAGAAAATATCAAGGGCTCGATTACTCCGGGGAAATTGGGCGACCTGGTCGTCCTGAGCGATGACCCCAGACGGGTGACCCCCGAGGAGATCAAAAACATCCCTGTCGAGATGACGGTGGTGGGAGGGGAAATACGATTTAAGAGATAGGGCGTGGGGGATTGGGGGTAGGGTGTAGGGAAACGCGATGACAAAACACCGGACGTTTCACGAAATCGGAAAATTTCAGTGAAGAAAAATCTTTATCCTGTAAGGAGGGTTTGATGAACAGAAGAACTTCAATTTGGTTTGGGACGATGCTGATTACGTTAGCCTTGAGCCTTTGCGGGCTCTGGACGGGAGAGGCCCTGGCGCAGAACCCCGTTTACGGCGAGACTTTGACCGTCACCCTTTCGGCCGAGCCGCCCGGGCTTGATCCGACAACCAGCCCGGCCGCCACGATCAAAAGGGTGGTGCATTACAACCTCTTTGAAGGCCTCCTCAAGGTGGACCGCACCGGGAAAGTTGTGCCGATGCTGGCGAAGAGCTACACCGCCTCCAAGGACGGCAAGGAATACACCTTCGCGCTCCACCCGGGGATCAAGTTCCATGACGGCAAGCCCTGCACGGCCGAAGACGTGAAATTTTCTTTAGAGCGGATCTTGGACCCGAAAACAGCGGCGCCGTACCGGATGTATTACGAAGGGATCGAAACGGTGCAGGTCGTGGATCCCCTGAATGTGAAAATCACGCTGAAAAAATATGACTCCATGTTTCTCTTCAACATCGCCCGCGGGGATGCGGTGATCGTTCCCCGGCAGGCCGTGGACAAGCTGAAGAGCCAGCCCATCGGGACGGGGCCTTTCAAATTGGCGGAATGGAAGCGGGGGGACAGCATCGTCCTGGTTAAGAACACCGATTATTACCTCAAGGGCATTCCTTACTTAGACAAGGTGATTTTTAAATTCATCCCCGATCCCAGCTCGCAGCTTGCCGCCCTCAAGGCTGGAGATGTGGATGTGATCGCCTATGACATGGCCCCGGAAAATGTGGCCGCCCTGGAAAAAGACGCCCGCTTCAAGGTCCTCAAGGGCCACACCACCACGGACGTCATCATGGCCATGAACCATTCGAAAAAGCCCTTCAACGACCCCAAAGTCCGTCAAGCCATCACCTTGGCCATCGACCGGAAGGCCGTCATCCAGGGGGCCATGTCCGGTTTCGGGACTCCGATCGGCAGCCATATGGACCCGACGAATCCCTACTATGTCGACTTGAGCGGGCTCTACCCTTACAACCCGGAAAAGGCCAAATCGCTCCTGGCGGAAGCCGGCTACCCCAAGGGATTCGAAGCAATCCTGAAGCTTCCTGAACCTTACGCCTACGCGCGGAGATCGGGGGAGGTTATTGCCGACCAGCTTTCGAAAGTTGGAATCAAGCTGACCCTCGAAGTGATCCAGATGGGGCAGTGGGTGGACCGGGTTTTCAAGAACGCCGACTACGACCTGACGGTCATGGGACATGCCGAGCCCTTCGATATTGAAATTTACGGAAAGCCCAACTATTACTTCCGGTACAGCAACCCGAAATTCCAGGAGATGCTGAAGAAAGCGGAAGAAGAGATCAACGAGCAGACCCGCAAGAAGATTTATGCCGATATCCAGAAACTGATTGCGGACGATTTCGTCAACGTGTACCTCTTCGTCAACCCGGCGCTCCCGGCCATGAAGAAGGAAGTCCAGAACTGGTGGAAGGACTACCCGACCATCGCCGTGGATGCTACGGAAGTCTGGCTGCAGAAATAAGAGGAGGGTCAGTGTTTCGTGCCAGGGTCAGGAGGAAATAAAGTTTTTTTCTGACACAAAACCCTGACCCATTTTTATCCTATTCCTGTGCTCGCTTTTCTCTGCAAACGCATTTTCATCCTCATCGCCACCCTTTTCCTGGTCTCGGGGGTGATCTTCCTTGTCCTGCGGGTGATCCCGGGCGACCCGGCGCAGATCATCTTGGGAATCCAGGCGACCCCCGAGACGCTGCAGACGCTGCGCCACAAGTTAGGGCTGGATCTTCCGTTGATCGTCCAGTACGGGAACTGGCTCGGTGGGATCCTCCGGGGGGATTTCGGCCAGTCCATTCAATACGACGTTCCCATCGCCTCCCTGATCCTTTCCCGCATGCAGGTGACCCTTCCCCTGGCCGTCTTATCAATTTTTTTCGCAGTGATATTTTCAATCCCCCTCGGAGTCTATGCCGCCACGCGGCGCAACCAGGTCGGAGATTATGGGGTCATGCTCTTTTCGCAAGTTGGCCTGGCGATTCCCCAGTTCTGGGCCGGAATCCTGCTCATTCTGTTTTTTGCCGTGCACCTGCAGTGGTTCGCCGCCGGAGGGTTTAAATCCTGGGGCGAGTCTCCTCTTCTGGCTTTGAAGTCTTTGCTCCTTCCCGCTCTTTCCTTGGGCTTGATCCGCGCCGCAGTCCTGGCGCGTCTGACCCGCTCATGCATGCTGGAAACTCTGGGGGAGGACTACATCCGTACGGCCCGGGCTAAGGGGCTCGCCGAGCGGGTCGTCGTTTACAAACACGGGTTCCGCAACGCTCTGATCCCGGTGATCACCATTCTGGGACTGCAGATGGGGGAATTATTGGCCGGGGCGATCATTATCGAAAACGTTTTTCATTTACCGGGTTTGGGCCGGCTTGTTTTCCTGGCCATCGGGCAGCGAGACCTGCCGGTGGTTCAGGGTGTGGGACTGCTGATCGCCTTCATCATCGTGGTGGTGAATTTCCTGGTGGACATCTCTTACGGGGCCGTGGACCCGCGGATCCGGGCCGGGGAAGAGGGGGCCTGAAAAGGTGCGAAGGGTCCTGCAAAATCGAAATCTCATGATCGGCGGACTCATGGCCCTCCTGATCTTTGCCACGGCGGCGATCAGCTATTTCTACACCCCTTACGACCCCAACCGCATGAACCTGAAGGAACGTTTCCTTTCCCCCTCTGCCGCCCATTGGCTTGGAACCGACCAGTACGGACGGGACATCCTCAGCCGGGTCATGAAAGGGGCGATCAATTCCCTGATCGTCGGCTGGGTAGCGGTGGGGATCGGCCTGTCCTTCGGAGTTTTCTTGGGATCGCTGGCCGCGTACTGGCGAGGCTGGCGGGACGAGGGGATCATGCGCCTCGCCGATGTTTTCTATGGGTTTCCCGCAGTGCTGAGCGCCATCCTCATCACGTCGATCCTCGGGCCGGGGATGGTCAACAGCATGCTGGCGATCGGGATCTTCTACATCCCCATCTTCGCCCGGCTGACCCGGGGGACCTCCCTGTCCATCTGGAAGAGGGACTACGTCACCTCGGCCCGGGCCGTCGGCCAGACCAACCGATCCATCATCTGGTCCACGATTCTTCCCAACATCCTTTCACCCCTGATCGTGCAGGCCACGGTCCAGTTTGCGATTGCGATTCTGGCCGAGGCGGCCCTGAGCTACCTCGGTCTGGGAACCCAGCCGCCGCACGCAAGCTGGGGCCGAATGCTCAACGAAGCCCAGACTTTCATGGAGATCTCGCCCTGGCTGGCAATCTTCCCCGGCCTGGCCATCGCCGTCGCCGTCCTCGGCTTTAATCTCTTAGGCGACGGCCTTCGGGACTTCTTAGACCCGAGGTTCGTGAGACAAAAGACGTAGTCCGAATTGGCAAATCGATTCGGAGACGGATGGAAGTTCCGCAAATTTGGGGTCAGATCTTTATTCTTGACAGAAGGATAGATTCGAGGTAGAAGAAGCTATTATGGCGAGGTCGTTGCGGATCCAGTTTGAAAATGCGTATTATCATTTGACCTGCCGGGGGAATGCCCGGCAAGGGATTTTTGCCGGCGACCGGGACCGGGCGGCGTTCCTTTCTATCCTGAAGCAGTCGCAGGAGATTTACCAGGTCGAGGTCCTGGCTTATGTCCTCATGGAGAACCACTTTCATCTCCTCGTCAAAACCCCCCTGGGCAACCTGCAGGAATTCATGCGGCACTTCAACATTTCTTATACCTCGTATTTCAATCGGCGGAATAAAAAGACGGGGCATCTTTATCAAGGACGATACAAATCCTTCTTGATCGACGCCGATAATTATCTCCAGGAAGTTTCCCGTTATATCCATTTGAACCCGATCCGGGTCCGGGCCAAATCGGATCTAACCTTGCCGGAAAAGGAAAAATATCTGCGGGGATATCGGTGGAGCAGTTTGGGGGGGTATCTGGAGCCAAGAGGGCGGGCGGATTTCTTGAAAGCCGATGAAGTATTGAGCGAATTCGGAGGGGACACGAGGCGGGGGCGCAAGGGATATGAACGTTTTGTAAAGGAAGGGATAGAAAAAGGTGTGGAAAGCCCGTTAGGATCTGGGAAGGGACACGGGATTGTGGGGGAACAAGATTTCGTTGAGCGGGTGAGGGAAATGTTTGAGAGGAAGGGGGTGCGATCGCGGGAAGTGCCGGGGTTGCGCAAGGTCGTATTGGCCGTAGAACCGAAAAGGATTCTCGAAGTGATAAGCAAGGTGATAAGGATGGATTCAGGCAAGCTCATGGGGAGGTGGGTGCGTAAGGGGGGGCGGAAAGGGGAGCGGGGGTTGGTGATGGAGATGTTGTATCGGTATGGAGGGATGAATCAACGGGAGATCGGGGAGTTGATGGAGGTGGATTATAGTACCGTGAGCGTGGGGAGGAAGCGGTTTCGGGAGGCATTGGAGGAGGATCGAAGGCTCGGAGGCATTGCCCGCCGGGTCGAGGCTATTCTGGCGGAGGAATAAAGATTTCAAAGTCAAGAATAAAGATTTGACCGTATGCCGTGTATAACGTATGACTTGTCGGTTCAAGTCCGACCGTGGGAGTTCGGCAGTTCGCCCACGTAGCTGGAGGGAGGTGCGGGGAGTAATCCGAAGCAACAAGTTCCCTGAC
>Ga0102851_10002426_pt1 | contig 11224 bp, 9 predicted proteins | sample Mud3Dept3metaG_FD_79558 | JGI IMG/M metagenome (GOLD analysis project Ga0102851, IMG submission 79558) | Freshwater wetland microbial communities from Ohio, USA, analyzing the effect of biotic and abiotic controls - Mud 3 Core 4 Depth 3... | ecosystem: Environmental > Aquatic > Freshwater >...
CCCGCCACGCTCGACTTGCTCGCGTCTTCCAGCGGCTTGGCGCCCGAGGCCCACTGGACGGCCATTGCGGCCTGGCCAAGCTGCAGCGCCTTGTTGACGTCGGCGAAGGTATAGTTCCTCACGTTGGGGGGCGCCACCTTCACCAACTCCAAGAACATCTCCGCCCCCTTCTTGCCGGCCTCGGTGTTCACACCCGCACGGCCGTCGCTGGTCACCAGTTCGGCCCCGTACGACCAGAGGAGCAGGGTCAGGTAGAGCGGCGCCTGCGGATCGGTCCCGGCGGCGAGGGCAAAGCCGTACTGTTGCTTGGCCGGATCGTGCAGGGCTTTGGCCGCTGAGAGCAGCTCGTCCCAGGTCGTCGGCGGCTTCAGTCCTTTCTGTTCGAAGAGATCCTTCCGGTAGATCAGGATCTGGACGTTCGGGTCCACGGGCAACGCATACTGCTTGCCCCCGTACGCCCCGGCTTCGACCGTGGTGGGGATGAAGTCCGGCATGTCGATGCTCTTCACGCGGTCATCCAAGGGCAAGAGGAAGTCGGCCAGCGCCGGGACCCACGGCTCGTCCATGAAGAACACGTCGTGGCGAGCACCCGTGCTCAGGGATAGGAGCTGCTTTTTGTACAATTCCCCGAGGGGGGCGGAATCGACGACCACTTTGATGCCGGTCTTCTTTTCGAATGCCGGCAGATTGGCGCGGAGCACGTCCTCCTTGAACCCGGCCAGCATGGACAGGTTCAGCGTCTTGGTCTGCGCCCAGGCGGACACGGTCACCGCCAGGAGCACCAGCGCGAGGCCTGCAATGATGGATGCCCGCCCGTGCCAAGTAATGCGAAAACTGCCCGGGACCACTCGCATGCCATTCATGTCCGTCTCCTTTCCTGCTTGTTGCGTTCACGAGTGCCACGCCGAATGACGATTTCGCTCTCCGGGCGAATATCCGATTGGCCCCGTGGCCGCCACGCCACAGGATCGCTCAAAATCTTCCCGGGGATCTAGCCTTGATCCGAGAATCCGCCTCTCGCCAAGACGCAAAGTGCGCCAAGGCTGGTGCTGGTGTTGCGGCGAGGAACACCGGAACCCGACGCCTCCGGGAGGGGCGTTCCGAGATGGGTAGCACTGCACCGGAACCTCAGCCCCTGGCGTCCTTCGCGCCTTTGCGGGAGACAACTTTCGTCGGAGTGGGGCTAGCTCACCTCGCACATGACGCAGGCGTCGAATTTGAACCGAAACAAGCGGACGTCCATGCCTTCCCGCGACGAACTGGTCATTCCGTAGGCCTTGAGGGGTCCAAGCGTCTGCGTGCAGTGGTACCGTTTGCTTGGGAGTTACTTTGTGCGTTAGTTTGAAAAGTGGATCAGTTAACGGCCAAAATATGGAGCAAAGCTGATCCTGCGTCAAGCTGTGTTGAAATATTTCAAGAGGTTTCCGCCAACTGTCCTCCGCAATAAAAACCGTCGCTCGGTTATGCCACCAGCTTCACGAGTCCGCAAACGTGATGAAGCCCGTTGAGGAGTGAGCGCTCCTTGAGCCGAACGTCGTGCGGGAGCCAATGGCCAGTAATCGAGCGTGTGGCAAGTCCGGGTGGGGCCGCGGGAAGGCCCGACCCGACGCTCTTGTGACGGCGGCTGCGGTTGCCGTGCATCGCCCACGAACGAAGGACTTGGCGCAGGTGCACCTCGCCGAACAGAATCAGAAAGTCCAGACGCTCGCGGCGCTGGCTGCCGAGTAGCCGCTTGCTGACCGCGTTCAGCGTTGGCACCAGGACCGGCGTCCAGTCCAGAGGGCCCGGACGCCCATCAGGGGGGACGTCAGAGAGGACGTAGGTTCTAAAGCGTATTCATGAATGGCTTTACTCTGGTCGGGAGGTGAAGAACGACTCACGGGAGAGAGCGGGGACGTGATCGCACCCTTTCCTTCGATGACGTCTCCAATCGCACGCGTTCCGATCCTCCGTAGAGTCGGTGCCCGCCCCGATGGAGAGGCCCGCACGGAATAAGCCGTTCCCGCGGGGCGTGCCTCCACCACAACGCCCCGGCACTTCTCGCCCCCGGGCGTTGTGGTCGCCAAACTTTGTGGTGGGCGAAGCTGGTTTCGAACCAGCGACCGCCCTGTTTGTAAGACACGAACAGGGAATTCCGCCTGTTCCGGGCAAGTGCAGAATAGTCTGTGTTGTCAATAAATTACCGAGATTTCTCTTCGGCCTGGCCAAGCCCATTTTAACCCAATTCTGGCGCTCGTGCTTACTGGATGCTTACTGGCTTCGTCGTCGGGGCAACGCGACGTCAGCTATGTGAGGGACCAGAATTCGCCCTGGAGCCCATGCCGCGCGAACAGCGCCTCGGCCTCCGCTGCGCCCGCCCGTTCCCAGTCCGGGTTGAGCCGTGTCGCGTACCAGTCCCGGCCCAGCGCGAAAACCGTCTGGGGCAAGGCGACCGCTCCGCGCTGGAACCCTCGTGCCGGCAGCCACTCGCGAAGCTCGCCCTCCGACCGGAAGGCGGCGATGTTCGCTCAGGTGAAGCCGATGTCGTCCCAGAACCGGCGCGCCGGAACGAGGAAGTGGATCAGGCCGGCCCCATGCACGTTCCCGGCCACCACGCTGTAACGCAGGAGCTCGCCCGTGGCTGGCGAGTGCGTCTCCAGTTCCCCATCGCCGAGCAAGGCGAGGATCGACAGGCCATCCCAGGCGCAGTTGGCGAACCAGTGCCGGCCCGCGATCGTCACGAGGAAGTCCGTGTCGATACCCGAGAACGGATGCGCCATCCAGATCGCGTCCGACCCGGGCTGGAGCACCAGGGCGTGCTCGGCGGCGAGCGCGTGCAGGGCGGCCGAGACGGCGAGAGGGGATGCACCCAGCCGAACCGCCAGCACCTCCACGGACGGTGCCTGCGACGTCTCGCGAAAGGAGGTCATGATCGCCGCTCGCACCCGGCGCTCGAAGTCGTTCATCGCACCATCCCCCCCGTCACACCCGCCTCCAGCTATGGAGCAGCGCTTCTGACCGGGCATCGGCAACGCGATCCACACCGCGCCAGCACGCAGTGCACTCCCGAATGGGTCTCCCCACAACACATCCCACGCCACGTAGTACCACGGCTCCCCCCGCCAGCCCGTGTGGACCTCTCGCCGATACTGGGGCGCGAACGGGTAGCGCCAGGCGGCCACCGCGACGAGGGGGTAGTCGAGCAGTTCAAACAAGAGCTTGAGGAGCGCCCATATCGCCTGGATCAGGGTCGTACGCCGAGCCGTCGGCTGATTCTGCAGATCAACTTCAGCGTGTGCGAACGAGGCAGAAACACACGACGGAGAGGGCGAAAGCGAAGACTGCCCCACCCCAAAAGGTGGCAAGCGCCGCGCCCAAATCCCCCTGTCCAACAGCTCGTGATTTAACTAAATACGCTAACTTGACTCATCAGTCAACTACGTATATAAAATGCGGCATGGTTCACGGCGAGCGGCTCGAGAAGCAGGTCCCGGAAGTCCTCGCGACAGTCCTCGGCGTTTCCCGGATTGCAATAAAACCTATCCGGGGCAAGAAGGACTCGGCGATCGACGCCATGTTCACGGCACTGGGGCGGACCTTTGTTGTGGAGGTCAAAGCAACGGCAAGTGCTGCGAACGTTGCGATGGCAGCCAGACACGTCCGGGAGTCGGCCGATCGGGTACGGCCTCCCGCGGTCCCGCTGGTCGTGGTCCCGTTCATGGGCGACGTGGGGCAACGCGTCTGCGCCGAGGCCGACGCGAGCTGGCTCGACCTCTCCGGCAATGCCCATATCATCGCGGGTGCTCTTCGGATCCACTTCGAGGGGCGACCGAACAAGTTCCGGGGTGTGGGCCGCCCGGCGGATGTGTTTGCTCCGAAGAGCGCGCGCGTGGTCCGTTGGCTGCTCATCCATGCCGACCAGTCCGTCAGCCAGCGGGAGGTCGCGCGAGCGACTAACATGGACGAGGGGTTCGTCAGCCGCATCGTGACCCGACTGGAGCGCGAGAGCTACATCATCCGCGACGAGCGGTCCGCCATTCGGGCGCGGGATCCGAACCTCTTGCTCGACGCATGGCGAGAACGGTACGACTTTTCCAGGCACCACGTCATTCGAGGACACGTCGCGGCGCGGTCAGGAGAGAGCGTATTGCGGTCGGTCGCGGAGACGCTGAACGCGCACAAGGTAGCCTACGCGGCGACCGGTCTCGCGGCGGCGTGGATCTTCACGCATTTCGCCGACTTTCAGTTGACCACAATCTACCTGGCCGAGGATCCCTCGGACGGGTTACTGCGCCGACTGACGTTTCGTGAAGAAGCACGCGGTGCGAACGTGTGGCTGGCCATCCCGAAGGATGCGGGGGTGTTTCAGGGCGGCGTGTCCGAGGGCGGAGTGCAATGCGTGCATCCCGTCCAGGCGTACCTGGACCTGAAAGCCCAGCCAGAGCGGGCGGCCGAGGCGGCTGAACGCTTGCGCGCCGAACGATTGGCGTGGGGCCGGCATGCCTAGAAAGCCGCAGCACGCCTCGGAATACCGGCCGAATACGTTCAACTGGTGCGCGCAACCTGCCTGTATGTTGCCACGAAGCTTGGAGACCTGATGGACGAGATCGTCGTGATCGGCGGTCTCGTCCCTTCGCTGCTGATCCACCTCGAGGACCTACCGCCCGGAACGCCGGGACATGTGTGTACGATGGACCTGGACGTCGGGCTCACGCTTGCCCTCTTCGACGCGGGCCGCTACCGCGGCTTGACTGGACGCCTCCGAGACGCCGGATTCACTCCGGATGAGAACGAGGAAGGACGACTCACGCGTCAGCGATGGAGACTGCAGAGCGCTGGGGACGTGAAGATCGACTTCCTCATTCCGCCCTCGACCGATGCCGATCAAGGAGGCACGATACGCAACATCGAGCCCGATTTCGCCGCGATCATCGCGCCGGGCTTGGCGCTCGCCTTCGAGGATCGGGACCGGGTCCGACTCGACGGCAAGACGATCCTCGGAGAGCGCGCGACGCGGGACGTGTGGGTCTGCGGCCCCGGGGCGACCTGTTCTACATTGTCCGAAACTATGGCAAGGGCGTCGAAGACGTCGCTGCTCGCCTGCGCCCCCTGTTGACGGCAGTGCCCGCCCGCCGCGCGCTTGCTATCCTCCGTCGCGATTTTCGGGCAATCGACGAAGTCGGCCCTCGCCGGGTCGCTGACTTTCTCCTTCGCGCTCCCGACGACACCATTCAGGCCGACGTGGTCGGTTTCGTCGGTCGACTGCTCGACGGCTGTCAGACCGCGTGAACCGACTCAAGCCTGCCCGATGCCATCGGAGTCCGCGTTTCTGTCGCCCTTGACATTCGATTGAGGAACGCCTATCTTCCCCCCCAGCGCCTTGCGGAGCGCGCGCGGTCCCGCCTCTTCCGAGAGGTACGGCAAATCCGCTGTTGACTCGCCAGCCACGTCGCCGACGCTCCTGCAGCCGATGCGGCCGGTTGGACCAAGGGGACCCGGTCTGAACGTCGTCCGGTCGCCACCGAGGAGCGTGCGATGGCTCTCTGCAATCCGATCGCTTTTCCCGCGTCTCCCTCCGTCGTCATCTCAACCGCGCCGACCCATACCGCCCAAGTCGCCCTGCGGGCCGCGCGGTATCTTCGTGACCGCGAAATCGCGTCGCTGCAGGACTCGGACGTGGAGCGCGCGCTCGTCAGCGCGTTGCCCGAGGTTGCCGAGCCGCTGCTCCCCAGCCTCTTTGTCGACGATGGTCGGTTCACCGAGATCGCGCGACGCTTCCGCGCGTGCCTGGCAGCGGCACCGACGAGCGTGGAGCTCGGGCACGTGCACGCACGGTGCGCGCTCGCGCATGGGCTGGGGTACGAGAGCATCCATGCACTCCAGGCAATCCTGACCGGCAAGAGTCCCGTGCGAGTCGTGGAATCGGCACCTGTCCGGCTCATCGTGAATCCCGCCGGGCACTGGGCCGAGCGGGCCGGCGAACTCGTTCGCCCGGACCGCGCCCCCCGACATCCGGCCTGGTACGTGGCGCTCGCGGATGAGCGCACGGGCCTCCTGCTGTTCCACCTTTCGGCGGGCCGGCCAGACCAGAGCGACGTCGCCAGCCTCGCGATGCGTCTCCTGATCCATAACGGGACTCTGCCCAGCCGGGTGTACATGGCGCAGACGCATCGAGCGTGCTATTCCGAGGTTGTCGAGGCGCTGGCGGGCCATGGCATCAGAGTCCTCCCTCCTCCTCGGAGCGGTCAGGGTGCCGTCGGCCATCAGATCCGGACCTTCCTCGAGCATCTGCGCTTCGGCCTCCAAGACTGCCGCGAGAGCATGGCGTCGTGCCGGGAGATCGGGGAGGCGGTCGGTGGTCCGGGGGCGGTCTGCCTCCCCTTGCACGAGACCGGGCTCGAGGACATCCGTCACGTTCGGATTGCGCATCAGGTTGCCGAGGCGATCACGCGGCGGCGTGGTCGCGATCCCGAGGCCGGGCGAAGGGTTCGCGCGCAGGAGACCCGCTCGGCGCCGCTGAACAAGGGCGCCCGCGTGCCACCGCCAGAGGACGTGCTCACGGCGCTGCTCCAAAATGAGCACGAGTACCAGTCGCTAGTGCGGCAGGGGCTGGACCAGATGGGGCATCTGCTCCTGCAGATTCGCCAGACCCCCGTGCCTGAGCGGGCCCCGCTGCTCCTGAGGCTCGGGGCGCTGACGATTCGCCGAGCGATCGAGCAGTGGGCTGCCGGCCAATACCACCCGTCGGTGTCCCCCTACACCTTCCCGGATCCCACGCTGCAGTTGTGGATTGCGGAAGGGGTCCGCGAGGTGATGAAGCGTTGGCTCCTCGTCGAGTCTCAGCAGGTGCAGGCGATCGCGGCTCGCGTAATCGCGACGCGCCCCGACCGCTCGAGCCATCTGGTGCTGCGCGGCGTGCCTGCCCACCACCAGCTCGAGCAGCTTATCCAGGCCGCGTGCGGACCATCAGCCGCCATCCACGTTCTCGCGGAACTGGGACCGCGGCCGAACTTTTGCCACCTCCTGGAAAGCTACTGGAGTCCGCTCCGCGCGCTGCGGTATCCCTACCACACCCCTTTCACCCCCAGCCGATGCATCCGCCCTCCGTCCACGAACACCAATGGGCCCAAAGACGATCTCTACCTGCTCGCCCTCGGGCGATTTCCCGTCGGCACTGCCGGCCGGCTTCCTGTGGGCAACGCTCAACTCGCGCAGGCTCTGACCGCCGAGGTCAACGCCCGCCTCGCCCGACATCCGGCTGGCTTCACCTGCATGATCGAGCCCTTTGCCCTGTACGGGCACTTGATGGAGATCGATCCAAAGCGACCGTTTGGGTTCTGAGCAACTGTTCGCGCGCGAGCGCGGCTCGGGCATCCAGGCGTGGCCGAGTGTGGCGGCTTGATCCTCCACCGGACAGCACGCCTAGGCTAGGCGCGAGTGGGTGGGGGAACACATGGACGAGGTTGAAGAACTCCGGAGAGCACTGAGCGAGATCCGAGACCGCGCGAATCTGCGCCGCACCGACTAGCCCACCCCTGCGCGTATGCACTGCATCTGCTCTCGCAGAACGAAATCACTGTGGGCAAGGCGTGCGAGGTGATCAGCCACTACATCCGAGACAACCAGATAGACGCCTTGCCGCCCCTCGGCGTCCACGGCGAAGACGTGCCTCGACCCCTGCCCAACGCGAATCGGCCATGAACAACCGCGGCGGCGCAACTGCTGCGCCAGGGCGAATGGAACGTGTGCTCGCGGTCGCGGAGAACATCGTCGTCGGCGCCTTCTCGCAGCGGAGAGCCGCCTGCATCGGAACGTCGACAAAGCTCTCGGAGGCCCGCGGCGGTGCCGGCGCTCGCATGCTCGGGGCGGCCGAGCGGTCCTTCGGAACGCAGCCAGCTCACAGGAGAGGCCATGGCCGAGCAGCGAGATCCGCACGACGAGTGGGCGCCGCCCGCGCCCGCCTGGAATATCCAGCGCGCCGGCCGGCAGTGGAGCGATGACGAGTGGGAGGGCCGGTGAGCCCTGATGCCCCGGAAGGTCGAGGCCATCGACGGCGAGATCATTATGCTGGACACCGCGCCCGGCCTGGTCCTCGGGGCGCTCCTCGAATACCTGGGGCGGACCGGGCCGTGGCGATGGGGGACCTAGCGGTCTGGCGGGCAGCCGCCGCGGCGCGCGAGGCGGCAGAGGCGGGCCTGGGTGACGCGGTGGAGCGGACGACCGGGGCGTTCGCCGGCTCGGGACCGGTGCGGTCCGCGGAGCAGCTCGGCGAGGCCGCGGAGACCGCCATCGCGGAGGAGGCCGAGGCCCGGAGCCACGACCGCGCGGCGCTCCCGGCGGGCCAGGCGGCCGGCGTCGATCGCCGGATGGAGGAGTGCCGCGGCCCGGCGCCTCCCGCGGAACCCGGCGGGCTCGACCCGGTGGCCGGGCTGCTCGCCGCGCTGCGAGCGCTGAGCCTCAAGGCCCTGGCGCCCTCCGTGCGGCCGCCGACGCGGGCTACGTCGAGGCCTGTTTCGAGCGGTACGACGCCCACCCCGTGGTGGCCGAGGTCCTCGCGCGGCACCAGGGCGACCGCCGCGCCACCGCAGCCTGGTTCGAGCGTCCCGCGGCCCAGCTCCGCGGCTGGCGCCCGCGCGAGGTCATGGACACGCCCGATGGCGCCGACGAGATCCGGGCGATCTTCGTGCGAATCGGCCACGACGTGTACGAGTGAACCGGCGGGCTGGCCCGGACTCGCGGCGCGGCCCCGCCCCGCGCTGACCGCCCGGGCCGGCCGCGGCCTCCGCGGGCGCCTTCCGACCCGGTTGCCGCCCGCACCCCCGTCTCGTCCCCGCCCCGTCCTCCCGCAATGCAATTCCCGGCTGCCCCTATCGCAACGGCACAGAAGGCGAAGCCGACGGAGCGCGGCCGTGCCGACGCACGGCGACACCACGCAAGGGGAAAGGAGCAGGGAGGGCGCCGCTCGTGGTCACCGACAGCCGGACGCCCATGCAGCGCCCGGCGAACTGGGTCTGCCCTGTCCCATGCCGCCGCGACACCCAGTGACCGGCCAGAATACGACTGCTAGATTGCGATGTCTCCGCATCAGCAGGGCGGAAAGGAGGAAACCGGCTGGCCCCATGGTCTCCGTGAGCCGAATCATGTTCAATTTGCGTCACGTTGTGATGTGAAATGCGTTGCCTCTTGAGGCGAATTGTCATATATTCACATCATTCTGTGAGGCGAATATGTACATCTGGGAAAAGCCGAATTGGCCGAGATTCCGTTGGGATGCGAGCAGGCTGGCGGAGCCCCTGGCGACGGCACATCTGAAACAGGGCCGATTCCTCGGCCGCATGGAACGGCTGGGGGCGGAGTTCCAGTGCCAGGCCGAGTTGCATTCGGTCACCGAGGAAGCCTTGAAGAACGCAGAGATTGAGGGCGAAATCCTGCGGCGCGATAGCGTACGCTCATCAGTGGCCCGCCATTTGGGCGTGCCGGACGCGGCGGTCGGTCCGGAGGATCGCCGGATCGAGGGCCTCGTGGAGATGACGCTCGACGCGGCCAAGAACTTCGGAGCGCCATTGACACGCGAGCGCCTGTTCGGCTGGCATGCGGCGCTCTTTCCCACCGGGTACTCCGGCGTGCGCCGAATCAACGTTGGTGGGTGGCGAGACGATGCCGAGGGTCCAATGCAGGTGCGCTCGGGCCCCGTCGGGCACGAGCGAGTGCACTATCAAGCTCCGCCCGCTGCCAGGGTCGAAGAGGAGATGGCGGCATTCCTGCGGTGGTTCAACGAGCCGCCCAGGCTTGACGGGATCGTGCGTGCGGCGCTGGCGCACCTCTGGTTCGTCACCGTCCATCCGTTCGAAGATGGCAATGGCCGGATCGCGCGCGCGATCGTCGACATGACGCTGGCGCGCTCGGAGAACTCCGGGGTGCGCTTCTATAGCCTCTCCAGCCAGATCCGCCGCGAGCGGACGGACTACTACGCTTCACTCGAGCGCACGGAAAAGGGCGACCTCGATGTGACCGAGCACTTGCTTTGGTTCATCGCCTGCTTCTCGAGAGCCATCGACGCAGCCGAGCACGCAGCCGCCGGCGTCCTCCGCCGGGCGGAGTTCTGGCAGCACCACGCCCTGACACCCTTCAATGAGCGGCAGCGCATGGTGCTCAATCGCTTCCTCGGCGAGTTCGAGGGCAAGCTCACGGCACCCAAGTGGAAGGCTCTGGCGAAATGCTCGCTGCCGACGGCGCAGCGCGACCTGAAGGACATGGTGGACCGAGGGATCCTCGTCCGGAATCCCGGAGGCAGCAAGAACACCAGTTACGGGATCGCCGCCTGGTAAGGGCTCGGGCGACCTGGATCGAGATGTGCGAGAGAGAATTGGGCGCTACCATTCGATGGCACGCAGCACCGCTGCTGCGATCCATCAGACTCCGTAATCTCCGTGAAGATCGAACCTGCCGATTCGGGTGATGGGGTGTGGCCATGCCTTCCAGCAATCCTCTGTCCTCCGCAAGAATCTCCGTTCCTCACGCCGCCAGCTTCTGAAGGCCGTACTCATGATGAAGGCCGCCGAGAATCGACCGCGCCACGACCCGGGTGTCCTTCGGGAGTTCCTGTCCGGTCAGCGCGCCTCGTTTCCTGTCCAACTCAGTGGGGCCACCACTCAACTCTGTGGGGCCACCACTTTCAAGTCAAAGTCTATCGCACGTCACCATATCGCGATGCACTTCACAGTTGACGCACTCACACATCCGACGCCGCCAAATCGACCTGACAGCATCGTGCCACAGACGCTATCGGGACCGATTCAACGGGTCAGTCCTGAATCGGGTTTGTCGTTGTCGGGCCAGTGGTTCCAAAAATGGATAAACGTAGAGACGAACCCACAGGAGTTCATCGTCGGGGCCGAGGGTGGGTTCTCTCTTATACCCTCGTGCACCGCCGTGGGTTGGCCTGGTCGACGACACCTTGGTGGTGGGGGCCTGCCTCGCGATGGTCCGGCCGGATGTACACACGTACAACGACTGGAAAACCAGAAACGCCTGACCTGCGACCTCCGCCTATTGACAACGCCTCGGGCGCGTCCTAAATTGTGGTTAATTGTCGTTGACGCGCACATCCCCGTGCCACCGTCCTCGGACCATTTGAGGTTCCCGATGTTCTGGGCACACCTCAAGGTTCCGCACCGTCGCCTCCCCAGGGCGTGAGCCCGAGGGGAGGCATCTTACCCGAGTCACGCTTCTAGAAACGTCTGAC
>Ga0102851_10002427_pt1 | contig 11223 bp, 7 predicted proteins | sample Mud3Dept3metaG_FD_79558 | JGI IMG/M metagenome (GOLD analysis project Ga0102851, IMG submission 79558) | Freshwater wetland microbial communities from Ohio, USA, analyzing the effect of biotic and abiotic controls - Mud 3 Core 4 Depth 3... | ecosystem: Environmental > Aquatic > Freshwater >...
CCCGTCCGAGGGCGGCCCTGTTGGCCTCGCGCTGGACACCGAGCACACACCTTCTGGTGACGTCACGGTGAAGGCCACCTTCCAGTTCGCAGAACAGCGGGCAGAGTGGCTGAATCTGGCAGTGGGTGTTAGTACTGTTCATTTCGACAAGGACGATTCCATCCACCTGGTCTTGTACAGCGACGATGACTTGCCCGACATATACATGAGCCTGGACATATTTGAGCAGGATGGAAGTAGATACGGGAAGGATTTGGAGCGAGTCGACGGTATCAGACCCGGCTGGAACGACATCTCTCTCCCCATCTCACTCCTGCCTCTCAGATACTCGACCGATGAAAACGGCCATCTCGACCCAGATCAGATTCAGGCAATCTGGTTCGGGCCCGGGGAACGGGCCAACCCAAACAAGGCACATGAGTTTCAACTCTACTTCACGGCACCTTCGGTGGTTTCTTACGAGATGAACGCCCCGGTGGAATACACCAAGACGAGACCGGGGAAGTATGAAGTACATGTCAGTTTGGAGTCACCTTCATACTTGGTCCTGTCAGAGGCCTATCATCCGAACTGGGTGGCACGAGTGGACGGCAAGACGATCCATTCCCAACTCGTCTACCAGGCTCTGAACGGGTTCTATCTGGAAGCGGGGGAATACGATATCACCCTGGAGTTCGTCAGTTCGCCATTGAGAATCGCGGGAAACGTCATCACTGGAGTCGCAAGCTGTATCCTGTGCTCACTCGGTGTGTCCGTGCTGGTCATGAGATGGAGGGAGAAGCGCCGGCACCGGCAGCACCTCCTACACTCGGGAGAGTCTCAGCGTTCGTCAACTTGATGTTCCCCGTAGCCCATCCGGCGTTCTTGCTGCTCGTTACTTCTCTAAGATAAGATGTGTGCAACGACTCGAAGTGATTGATGTCCGTGGAAGCCAAGACAGACTGTACTAGGGGATGCAAGGGGAAGCTTACCGTCGTCATTCCGGCACTCAATGAAGAGGAAGGGATTGCGGGAACGATCAGGACCGTTCCCGTGGCAGAGATCAAGAGGATCGGCTATGCCACTCAGGTGCTGGTGGTAGACAATGGCTCAACTGACAGCACCGCGAGGCTAGCTTCAGAAGCGGGAGCGGATGTCATCTCTGAACCTGTCAGGGGATATGGCAAGGCTCTGAAGAGGGGCTTCTCCGCTGCGAGCGGAGATGTCATAGTGACTGCGGACGCTGACGCTACGTATCCACTGGAAGCCATTCCCTCCTTGCTTGATACGTTTGCCCGCGACGGTCTCGATTTTCTCACGACGAATCGTTTCGCCGCTCTTGACGAGAGCGCTATGTCCATCGTCAACAGGGTCGGTAACAGGATACTGGGCATGGCCACGAGAGTTCTCTTTCGCTTGGACATGCGAGACCCTGAATCAGGCATGTGGATGTTCAAGAAGGACATCCTGAACGATCTGAAGCTCCATTCGGACTCCTGGCCTCTTTCTCACGAGATCAAGATAGAAGCCTGCTACTACGCCCGCTGCCGGTGGAAGGAAGTCCCCGTACGCTACGGAACTCGCGTTGGCAAGACCAAGCTGGTCAACAACTGGCGAGTCGGATTCATCGACCTGCTCCACATCGCAAAGAAGAGAGTAGTCCGGTGAATCAATGAAATTCGCGTGCGTCTATGACGTCATCCACCCCTATGTGATCGGCGGAGTTCAGAAGCGTAACTGGGAAATAGCGAGAAGGCTGGCCAAGAAGGGGCACGAAGTCACGCTGTTCGGCATGAAGCACTGGGAGGGTAACAACGTCACATGCAACGAAGGGGTCAGGCTTCGGGGGGTCTGTCCCCCTAAACAGCTATTCAAAGACGGCCACCGATCGATAACGGAGGCGCTCTCCTTCACATACAACGTGTTACCCCCTCTTATAAGGGAGAAGTTCGACATTGTTGAGGTGGCCAACTTCCCCTACTTCCCGTGCTTTGCCGCTGAATTCCACTCCCTTGTCAGAAGGTCTCGCCTCATAATCACCTGGCACGAGGTTTGGGACAACTACTGGTACGAGTATCTGGGAAAGAAGGGCGCACTGGGAAAGGCTGTTGAAGGGCTCGTTGCCCGCCTGCCGCACAAAGCCATCGCTGTATCCGCCCACACGAAGACCGGCCTGGAAAGGCTGGGCCGCAAAGGAGCGGACATCGTGGCCAACGGTGTCGATATTCAAGCGATTGAGGATTCGGCACAGTGGCCCAAGTCAAACGACATCATCTTTGTTGGTAGACTTACGCGAGAGAAGAATGTTATTCAATTGATCAAGGCCGTCAACATCCTCAAGGAAGGTGGCCACAACCCAAGCTGCCTGATTGTTGGAGAAGGCCCGGAGAAGGACTCCCTTGAACGCGAGGTTGCCGAAATGGGGATCGCGGCACACATCCGCTTTCTGGGCCGACTGCCGAGTGATACAGAGGTGTACTCCCATATGAAGGCATCGAGAGTCCTTGTTCATCCTTCAATCCGAGAGGGGTTCAGCCACGTGGTACTGGAGGCCAATGCCTGTGGAATCCCCGTGGTCACAGTCAATCACCCGCTGAACGCCGCGCAGGACTTGATCATGGAGGGGCAGAATGGCATCATCTGCGATCTCTCCAGCGCGGACATGGCTCAGAAGATCCTGAAGGTCCTGGACAACGGCGGCCGTTGGGAGAAGAGATGCAGGGAACTCGCCAAAGAATATGACTGGGACAGAATAGCTGATCTTGCCGAGGAAGCCTATCAAAGAGATTGAGACTGGCAACAAGGATGATTGTCTCCTCACTTCGCCCCGTCAACCAGCGTATCAGTAGAGCAATATTATCATTGGCCAAATCGCGCTCTGGTCTCTTTGGCGCTGCCCTTTCCAGAGACTCTACGACGAGTCCGGCAGTAGCACCCCGCTCAACACTACCGGAGAGACTGAAGACCCATCTTCCTACACTGGTCTTGCTGGCCTCGTTGGCTATCGTATTCATCCTCCGGTACATAGCTGTCAGACAGCATCTGGATATGGGGCAAGACATAGCCAACTACCTGACAACCATGAACACCTTCTTCGGAAACGACGTTGCCGAAACGGGTTTGCTCCGACCTCCTCTCATAGCTCTTCCATTGAAGGCATTCGCGCTGGTCTTTGGCAACCTGAACGGAGCCAAGTTGCTGGGCATCTCCATCTCGGTGGCTATGGGTCTGCCTTTCTATCTGATCGCGAGGCGTGTCTCTCACCGATGGATAGCGGTGACCATGACCGTGTTATTCGTTATCACGCCCGCATACGCCAACATGCTCTCTTGGGGCTACATTACCATGTTCGGCATATTCTTCACCTTGCTCGCCCTCTACTTCTTCGTTTCAATACTTGAATCACCTACGAAGCGGAACATCATATTTGCCGGGATATGCACATCCCTTGTCTTCGGCTTTCACCAGTTGACTGCGGCTTTCTTTGTCCCTTTGTTCATCGTATTCCTTGCCGCCCTGTTAGTACTGAACCGTGACCTGCTCCTCAAGAGACTCAAGCCTTTCGCAGCAGGCGCTGTTGTCGCTGCCATCCTGTCCATCCCCTATATCCCTCTTTATATACGTCTACTGGGGATGCAGTCCTCTGAAGGCAGTGACACTGCCCTGTCAGCCAACCTGTTTGTGGAGTTTGCACACGGAGTCTGGTACTTGCCCTGGCTCTGGGCCGTAGCCCTTGTCATGGTTATCGCTCTCGTCGGTATCGCGTGGCTGCGGCGCCACGAACAGACCACAGCCACTTTGTTGGCCGTTCTCCTCATCTTCTCACTCGCGCTGATGGTCTTCACGCTCCCACCCCCATTTGTTGAACTGAATCGCCGCGCCCATTTCTTCTTGTATATCCCGATCTGGGCTGTCACTGGATTTCTACTGTCACGGCTTTGGTCATGGAGAATCTCCCTTACCTCAAGCATCCTTCAGCGCCTCCCGAGACTAGTTACCGTCGTACTTGTTGCCAGTCTCCTCATATCCGGAGTCGTCGTGTCACAACGGGACCTCTGCAGAGGGCTCGATTTCTACTCCTATCTGGACGACACTCGATGGAACGCAGTGCAGTGGATAGAAACGTACACCCCGGAGGACGCCAGAATTGCTGCTTATCCCGAGAACCTCGGATGGTGGATAGAAGCAGAAGCCGAGAGAACTACCTTCGAAGTCACAGAAAGGAACATGCAATCTCTGAGTCTGAAGAGGCAGCGTGCACTTGTCGCAGAGCGACTGCTTTCCAGGAACCGAGGAATGGAGAATGGGTACATCAGGATAGCCACGAGCTATCCTTACACCAATGCACCGGGGAATCCGGTCTTCGCTGCATATGTTGGAGGCAAGTACCAGGACCTGCTCATGTTTGATGATAGCCAGAGCACTGTCCAAATGGCAGGACTCGGCACTTTCAACATGACTGAGGCAACGACCAAGGAGTTCAGCATTCACGGAGACAGCGCATCTATGGAAACCGTTGTCTCATATCGCTTTCATGAGGCAACGATCACCCAGACAGCAACCCTGAGGCAAGATAGCCAGACGGCAGTTGTCGCGTACACCATCCAAAGTGACGATCAAGCAGTGATTCGCCTCCGCTTGCCTTCATTCTTCTGTTACCACCCCGAGTCCGTCTTGTCCGACCCAGAGCACGGTTCCATCGAAGTAGTTCAGAACCTTAAGACACCCTTCGACGGGGTCGTTCCAGTCACCACGCGACTCACTGTTGATGTCACAGGTGCAACCTTAGAGTTACCCAGCATACAGGAGGACTACATCGCCCTTGCACTCGATATCCATAGCACCAACGCCAGTGTGCAACTGACTCTAGATGTCTCCACGGACCAAGTGCCAAGTAGTGGACAGGTAGTAGCATATGAAGTCACCCAGATCATAAAGGAGCATGCCATAGGTTACCTGGCAGTCGATCTGAAACCCACCTCGGGCACGTGGAGTGATTTGCCCCATGGCCTTGAACAGTGGCTTGACGCCTGTCCATACTACAAGCGCGTCTATCCGCTTGATGGCGCCGGCGTGGTCATGATCTATCAGGTCGGCACCTCAGCATTGCCCCAAACCTGATCCCAGAGTCACCGCGGTCGATTGCCGATCACAGATGAACTGCCGTGGAGTCGAGCCCATTCTGCCGGCACACTGACCACCTTCGTTTCTTGACTGCTGCTTCGCACAATAGCGATGGCGGACTGCGCCATTCACTCGAACGTGCAGACTGCAGCCTAGCTGAAGAAGCGCTAGCCATGCCGTACGCGCTCGGCGCTCGCAGCCAAGCCAGCGAAACCGCTATACTGGGGACAGCTGAAACCACCAGAGCAGGAAGTGGTTCTCATGTGCGTTGGTGCTCAGAGGCCACTCTGGCGGAATTCATCCAGGATGGAGAGGAGCATTGGCGGGGATTCCGGCAACCCTTCGCGATAACACCAGTCCCGGCTCGTGCCTTGGTCGACTGCGCGCCTGCCCACCCTCACTCGCACTGGCAGTCTGTCTGGCAGTTGTATTCGCCATCAGATGCTTCTCTCTGCTGCCCCACCATGACATGGGCTGTGATATAGCCAACTACCTCGGCACAACCAACATATTCTTCGGACAAGACCCAGCCGGCTTTGGGCTGGATCGCCCTCCGCTCATCGCACTCCCGCTGAGAGCGTTCACCCTGGCCTTTGGCGACCTGACCGGCGTGAAACTGCTCGGGATTCTTGTATCGGTGGCCATCGGCGTCCCGTTCTACTTGCTCGCAAAGCGCGTCTCTCCTCCCTGGACAGCCTCGCTAGTCGCCGTACTCTTCGTGCTGACACCGGCGTACTCCGACATGCTGACCTGGGGTTACTTAACCATGTTCGGCATACTGTTCGGCCTGCTCACCCTGCACTATTTCCTGCGATTGCTGGACAAGCCTTCCCAGGTCGACATCTTCCTCACCGGTCTCTTCGCCTCCCTCATCGTAGGGTTTCACCAGCTCTCTCTGGCCTTCTATGTTCCTTTCTTCTTCCTCGTGGCCATTGCCCTGTTCGCATTCAACCGGCAAGCGATCCTGAAGAACTACAAGGCTCTACTAGCTGCCATTGCCATAGCTCTCATGCTGTCACTCCCATACCTGCCCGTGTACCTCCGGATGCTCGAACTGCAGGCGCCTGTGACCTCAGAGGCGACCCTTTCTCTCTCACCTTCCTTTGTCGCGTGGCTCCTGGGCGTTGTCGTGTCATTGCCCCTTGTTCTCCCTGCAACGAAATGGACCTGGAAACAGAACCCGAGCATCGCCATCACGGCGGCAGTGCTGCTGTTATACTCGCTCACGCTGACTCTCTTTGTGTTCCCACCGCCGTTCCTGGAACTCAACCGCCGCGCCCACTACTTCATGTACCCCGCCATATGGCTCCTCGCCGGCGTTGTGCTCTCCCATCTCTGGTCCTGGCAAAAGGCAAACGCTTCCGCTGCGCGCCGCCTCCTTCCCAAGGCATGCGCGACAGCCTTAACGGTCGCCATTCTATCTGCCAGCCTGGTCATGTCACAACTGAAGCTCAACCGGGGCCCCGACGCATTCGGATACCTTGACGACGCTCGCTGGGAAACGCTCGCCCGGATCAGGTCAGATACACCGAGCGCAGCATCCATCGCCGTCTGTCCCGACCCCCTGGGCTGGTGGATCAGGGCGGAGTGCGGGAGAAACACTGCAAGCGTGACGAACAGGGATATCGCGCCATACACGTTCCTGAGAGAACGCTCCCTGGCTGCCGAACGTCTTCTTTCCCGGAACCAGGGCCTCGAGAACGCCAACCTCCGCCTGGCCACCACCTATCCCTATGGCGGTGCGCCCGGCCAACCGGTGCTGGGCGTCTACGCCGGCGGTTCGTATTACGACATCATGATGCTTGACGACAGCAGCACCTCACTATCGATGGGAAATGGAGAGACTGCCAACCTGGCCGACGACTCCGAAAAGGAGCTCAGCATCAGCGGCGACAGCGACTCCATGACGATGACGACTCGATATCTGATCGACGGCGCACTGGTGGTACAAACAGCAACGTTGGACCGCGGGAGTCAGACCGCTGTCATCTCTTACAGCATCCGGGCAGATGAGTCCCCCGCGACCCGGCTCGACATCCCCGTATTCTTCGCGTTCGAACCGGAGTCGGTGTCAATAGCGCCCGACCTGACCTCCGTTGAAGCAATCCAGTTCCTCCGGCCCGAGATAGACCGCATCGCCACCCGCATCACCATCAGCATCGATGGTGCCACTATTCAGGAGGCAACTGCCGGTGATAACCGGATTCAATTCTCCTACGGCATGCAAAGCAACGAGGCTGCGATAACCTTCAGCTTCGAGGTGGCCGACCCTGACCTTGACAGCAATGCAGACGTCATCCACTATGACGTACGTCAAATCCTCAGAGACCCTTCACTGGAACATCTGTCCTCGATAGACTACCTGGCGATTGACCTCGAGCCCAACCCTCACCTGGCGAGCGCCATCCCCCAGGGAACCGAAGAATGGTTGAACACCTGCCCCTACTATAAGCTTGTCTATTCGGAAGGCGACATCAGGATCTACGAGGTGGATGAGTCTGCGCTGCCCTGACTCTTGTTCCCGCGTGCCCGCAGCCACGACCTTGTTGTCAACACACCAACCACTGCAGCTACCAGGCTATTGCTCACCAGCCAGGCTATGCCTATGCCCAGCAGATCCGTTCGGTCCATCAGCGCATAGCCCACTCCAACGGTGAAACACGCCACGAAGGCGTAAATGAGGATCACCGGTCGCATATTCCGCTCCATCCTTTTCTGAGTAACATAGATCGTGTTGATGGCCATGGGGATTCCCGACACGGTGAGTAGGCGCAGGAGCGGGAACGCCTTCTCTTCATATCCAGAGCCAAACCAAGCCAAGACCCAGCCTCCAGCAACAAACACAATGACGATTGCCGCCGCCAGCAACAGGAGCATGAAGCGCATGGCTTTCGCCGTGCTCCCACCGAACTTGCCCGGATCGACAGACCCTTCAGCCAGCAGCGAAGAGCCGGTGGCATATGAAATCATCATCACCACGCTGGCAACGGTCCAGGCGATGTAGAAGTAGGCAGCCATCGATTTCCCCATCTCGTCACCCAACTTGGCCGTGAACACGCCAAGGACGATTATGGGCAGAACGAAACCAGGCAATTCCCTGAGCGTCTCGGCGGCGTAGTTGCCCAGGGAGAAACGCAGCATCTTGCCCACCACATCACGTCGAATCGTGGGGACGGGTCTATAGCTGCGCTGAGCCACGAGAACCAAGACTACTCCCACCACCAGAGCCGCCACTCCTCCCAGACCCCAAGCCACAAAGATGCCATAGGCCCCTACAGACAAGAAGGCGAGGACGAGAGGCAATCTCAGCCCACCCACCACTTCGATAACAAGCGATGACTGAGTCCTGCGATATGCCACGAAGACTCCCTGCCGCAGCAACTCCACCAGGCTGGTCACAACAGTGAAGGCAATGAACAGGACGACATGCCAGGCATTGTCACGAACGAAGACCAGCTTCTCAGCCCAAACCCCAACACCCATGACGAACACCAGAGCCAGAACAGCAGACAAGACGCCGACTATGGTGAAACTGGTGTTTATCATCCCCGGCTTGTCGGTCTCGTCCGGCAGAAACCGTATCAGCCCAATATCAAGCCCCAATCTGGCCAATGTATGGAGGAGCAACACCGCAGACACCAGAGCAGTCGCCACACCAACAGCCTCCGTCCCATACCGGCCATCGGCGATTCTCCAGAAGAAGAACCCAACCAGCGCAATGACGCCATGGGTGGCCAGCAGAAAGAGGGAGTTCCGGCGGAGAGGGTCTCTGAGGACTTGGAGCATGCCGTGCAGGATGCCTGTGGGCTTCATGAGCTTGTCGGCGGCCTCATGCTGAGACTGTTCATGTTGAGCCAACATTATATGACCCGATCGCGCTGCAAGTAAAGACACGTCGAAGGGCATCGCTCATCGCTTGAAAACATGGGACGAAACAGGGTAAGATTCTCTCCACTACACGACGATGAGCATCGAGCAGATTCTGGCCATCATCATCTTCGCCGCCATGTTCATCGCCATCATGTGGGGCAAGATCCACCGCTACATCCCCGCACTCATCGGTGCCGCTCTTACAGCCATACTGATCCTCACCCTCGTTGACGATGGCGCTCACAACCTCTGGCAGGTGCTGCGGTTGCCCGACTTCGTCGACGGCCACTGGTGGTTCGGAAAGCACACGGCAGAGGCCGCTACCGAAGGACCGGAGATCGGCGGCGTCAACTGGCAGACCATGATCTTCATCGGGGGTATGATGGTCATGGTCGAGGGGATGGGGGCAGCCGGGTTCTTCCGCTGGATATGCCTCCTGGTAGCCAGACTCGTTAAGTACCGCGTCATTCCCATTTTGATCACCTTCATGTTCCTCTCCGGCTTTCTCTCCATGTTTATCGACAGCATAACCGTCATGCTCTTCCTGGCCACGGTGACCATCGAACTGGCCAGACTGCTGAAATTCGACCCCGTGCCAGTCATTATCGCCGAGATATTCGCCTCCAACACCGGAGGCAGCGCCACTATGTCCGGCGACCCTCCGAACATAATCATCGGCACCCACTTCAACTACACCTTCATGGACTTCCTTCTGAACACCGGGCTCATCGCCTGGATTGGGTTGACAGTCGCAGTCGTTCTCTTCTACCTGATGTTCCGGAAGGCTCTGAGACAGTCCGCCTCCAACGGCCAGACTGATGAAACGAAACACTACCCTGAGCCCAAAGAGGCCATATCCAACCGTCGGCTCTTCACTGCCAGCACCGCCATATTCATTATTGTGATAATCCTGCTGGTGACCCACGCTCAGACCGGCCTCTCGGTAGGCCTGATCGGCTGCATAGCGGCTGCGCTCACTCTGCTGGCGGCAGTCACGGTGGGCGGCCAGCCGCGCCACATCATCAAAGGGCTGGATTGGCGCACTTTGCTCTTCTTCCTTGGCCTTTTTGTCTGCGTCGGAGGCCTGGAGGTCACCGGGGTACTGCAGGAACTGGCCGATCTCATCGGCAAGACTTCCGGAGCAAACCTGGCCATCGCTCTCACTTTCATACTGTGGCTATCTGCCTTTGCCTCCGCACTCATTGACAACATCCCCTTTGCCGCCACCATGTGCCCTGTGATCGCCAGCCTGTCGGCCACGCAGGGGTTCGACAACAAACCGCTCGCCTGGTCGCTGGCACTTGGTACGGACATCGGAGGCAACGGCACTCCTATCGGGGCTTCAGCCAATGTCGTCGGAACGGCCATTGCCGAGAAAGAAGGCTACAGGATTGGCTGGGGAAGATACTGCAAGTTCGCCCTTCCGGCCATGATAATCGTTGTTGGCCTCTGCAACATATATCTGATTCTCAGGTACGCCTAGTCTGGATTGCCCCAAAACTCGCCATGAGCCAGCACCCGCGCACGACCTATTACAGCGTCCAACCAGTCCCATTATTCACGCGATTGCTCACTCGTGCCTTCCTTGACGCTGCATACACACGAAAGTAGAATAGCCTACCGGAGAGGTGACCGAGTGGTTCATGGTGCCGCTCTCGAAAAGCGGTCTCTGCGCAAGTGGAGCGTGGGTTCGAATCCCACCCTCTCCGCCACCCACTGCGTGCCCTGAGGAGATGACAGCATGGCTGATGTCGTGTTCTGGCTGTATTCCGCAAATGCCACTCTCCTGATCGTTCACGAGATAGAATCAGCCTACAGGCAGGAATGGAAGCTCTTCCGCCTGCCAGGCGGCATCAGCTTCTTTCTGATAGTACATCTGCCGCTGGTCTTCCTGATCCTGTACGGCCTGGTCCAAGTGGAACAGTCATCTCTGGCCGGCAAGATACTCTCCCTTGTCCTCGCTCTTGCCGGCGTCTTCGCCTTCAGCATTCACTCGTTCCTTAACCTCAGAGGTCACCCCGAGTTCAAGACTCCCATCTCCATCACCGTACTCGCCGCCACACTGTGTGTATCTGTGGCCCAATTGGTGACTACCATATTGTGGCTCCGATAAGCTATCATTGTATGTGCTGGCGCGGGAGAGGTGCTGGAGTGGTCTATCAGGCACGCCTGGAGAGCGTGTGTCGCGCAAGCGACCGTGGGTTCGAATCCCACCCTCTCCGCCGCTGACACAACCAGCCTCATGACTGA
>Ga0102851_10002428_pt1 | contig 11222 bp, 7 predicted proteins | sample Mud3Dept3metaG_FD_79558 | JGI IMG/M metagenome (GOLD analysis project Ga0102851, IMG submission 79558) | Freshwater wetland microbial communities from Ohio, USA, analyzing the effect of biotic and abiotic controls - Mud 3 Core 4 Depth 3... | ecosystem: Environmental > Aquatic > Freshwater >...
CGGCCGCTTTTCCCCCTTAATCATGCGAACGGAGGCATCGCTGTTCACGGCCACGATCAGGAGGTCCCCGAAGGATCTTGCTTTAGAGAGGTAGCGCGTGTGGCCGGTATGGATCAGATCAAAACAACCATTGGTAAAAACGATTTTTTTGCCGGCCGCGCGCAGGATGTCAAGGAGCGGCCGCATTTCGGAGACGGTTTTAATTTTATTGTGCATGCGGAACTATAATATAAAAACGGAAAGTTTGCAAGGGGAGAGGAGGGGAGAATATGATGAGGCGGGCATTCTCAGTCTGATGATATGATTGCTCCTTGCCATGACGGATGAAACATTGCTGGTATATCAATCCTGGTGCATGGTAAAGATCTCATCAAACACAGGGGCAATCTCTTTAAAGGCTTTCAAGACCGCAGGGTCGAAGTGTTCCGGCATAGTTCTCCCGTCGCCTTGCGTGATGAGTTTAAAGGTCGTCTCATGGTCAAAGCCATGCTTATATGGTCTATTGCTGCGCAGGGCGTCATACTGGTCAACAAGCATGACGATTCTGCCCTCGATCGGGATTGCCTCCCCCTTGAGGCCTGTCGGATATCCTTTGCCGTCCCATCGTTCGTGGTGGGTGAGCGCAATTGATGCGGCAGTCTGAATGCCGGGATAGGTCGATCCGGCAAGCATCTTGGCGCCGATGGCGGAGTGTGTTTTCATGATATCAAACTCCTCGGGAGTGAGGGCCGAAGGTTTCAAGAGGATCCTGTCGGCAATGCCGATCTTGCCGAGGTCGTGCATCGGGCTTGCAAACGTCAGGATCTCGATGAACGATGATGGAAGATCCATTGCCTCTGCGAGCTTGTTTGAGTAAAGGCCGATCCTCGCGATGTGGGCGCCGGTGTCCGTGTCGCGGTACTCGGCAACGGCCGTCAGTCGCTGAATGATCTCATTGCTCATTTGCCTGACCATCATCAGGGCATCCGCCAGCTCCTGTGTCCGCAAGCGAACAGTGTCTTCCAGCAGGCGCTTGTAATTCTTCTCCATATTGATGAAGCTGGTGTACTTGACGGCCTTTTCCACGGAGTGCACGAGATAGTCGGGATTATACGGTTTGGTGATAAAATCGAAAGCGCCGAGCTTGATCGCATCCACGGCGATGTCCAGTTCTGCGAATGCGGTCATCAGAATTACGGGGATCTGTTGATCATAGGCGTGAATTTTCTGGAGGAGCTCAATGCCGGTCATCTTGGGCATATTGATGTCGGTCAAGACCACATCGGGGGCGGTCTGTTTCATCAAAGCCATGGCATCATTGCCATTTTGACTCGTGTGTACCCTATAGCCGCACTCATTCAGCAAAGTTGATATTGATTCAAGCACATACATGTCGTCATCGACAACAAGCAGTGTGTTATTTACCTTGTCGGTCATCTATGCAGAACCTCCCTGGAGTGCTGTATGGTCTCAACTCCAATGTTCACTTTTTTGCCTAGTATACCGGAAATCATTCCGAAATGCTATTCTTTGTCATTATACCAAATATTCTCTTCCCTATGGCAGATAATATTTGGTATACTCTGCGGAAACATTGAAGCAGATCTCTATCCAATACGGACCGGATAAGGAGAATATCATGGCGGTTGGGGACGTAAAAAAAAGGATCGGTGAGATGCTTATTGCCGGCGGGATGATCAAGGAAGAGCAGCTCACGCGGGCACTTGAAGAACAGAAAAAAAGGGGCGGGAAGGTCGGAGAAATTCTTGTAGACCTGGGATTCATCAATGAACATAACATGGTAACGTTTCTCGCCCGGCAGCTTCACCTTCCCTATATAGATATAGAAAAACAGCTGGTGGATCCTGACAGCGTACGGATGATCCCCGCTGACATGGCGAGACGCATCACAGCAATCCCGTTGTACAGGGACAAGGAAGCCCTGGTTGTGGCCATGGCTGATCCGCTGAATATCTTCGGCCTTGACGATATGCAGAAGGCAGCGGGCAAGGAGATCCGGCAGGTTGTAGCTACACGGGGCGACATCCAAAAAGCCATTTCCAGCTATTATGGCATGGGGCATACCATCGAAGCAGCGACCATGGATTTTGCAGGCGAGACCGGCACTGTTCTCGCAGAAGCCGCGGAGATGACCGGGGTCACGTCAGAGGACGCGCCCGTGGTCAAACTGGTGAGCATGCTGATCGCGCAGGCCATCATAGACCGTGCCAGCGACATCCACATCGACCCGGAAGGGAAAGTCATCAAAGTGCGCTACCGGATCGACGGCGTGCTGGTTGAGGTAAGGACCCTGCCGCGGGAGATGCATGCACCCATCGTCTCGCGCGTCAAGATCATGGCAAATATGGATATCTCGGAAAAGCGCATCCCTCAGGACGGCCGTTTCCAGGCACGGATCACCCACACTCAAACCGGCCCGGTCGTAACCGCAGTGTTTCGCGAGCGAAGCGTCCTGCGCATTGTTGATGAAAGCGCTACGGTGGATATCCGTGTTTCGACCCTGCCGGTCATACAGGGAGAGACGGTCGTGATGCGCATCCTTGACCGCGCACGCATCATCCTGACCCTCGAGGGGCTGAATTTTACTGCTGAAATGCTCGATCGGTACCGCAGGCTCATCACGAAGCCGTATGGCATGATACTGGTAACGGGGCCGACGGGAAGCGGGAAAACCACGACACTCTACGCAAGTCTCAACACCATTGACCGGAAGGCAAACAATCTGGTAACGATCGAGGACCCTGTCGAGTATCAGATCATGGGAGTCAATCAGGTGCAGGTAAATGCCAAAGCGGGCGTGACGTTCGCCAGCGGCCTTCGTTCCATTCTGCGGCAGGACCCTGATATCATCATGGTGGGTGAAATTCGCGACCGGGAGACGGCCGAGATAGCCATCCATGCGGCGCTTACCGGGCATCTGGTCTTCGCAACACTTCATACGAATGATGCGGCAGGCGCCGCCACCCGGCTCATTGATATGGGCATTGAGCCCTTTCTCATTGCATCTTCAGCGATCGCCATTCTCGGGCAGCGTCTTGCGCGGAAGATCTGCGACCGCTGCAAAAAACCCTATACCGCGACCCCCGAACTGCTCAAAAGCCTCGGCATCACGACCGGCAGCGTGACCTTCTACCGGGGTGAAGGGTGTCCCGCGTGCAAGAAAACGGGCTACCAGGGCAGGGTAGGTCTTTATGAGCTGATGGACATGACTGAAACGGTCAGGGAGCTCATTATTGCCAAGGCGTCAAGCTCCGCCATAAAGGCCGCGGCCGCACGGTCAGGATTCAAGACCCTGCGACAGGAAGGTCTGGTCAAAGCTGCAGCCGGTTTGACCACTGTGGAAGAGGTGCTGAGGGTAACGCAGGAGGCGGAAGGGATATAGTTTTAGTCAATGAGCTCTTCAGTGCAGCTCGTCACCAATCCGTTTACGTTGATTGTCATTCCGAGCAGGGCGAGGAATCTCACCCATTCAAACACATCAGATCCTTCAGTTCTTTCAGGGTGACAGACAACATACAAAGACCCGTCGGACATACTTCACGAGCCTATCTGATATACGCTTCCGTCACATACCGCCTCATCATGCGGTGGCTGTTGAAGTAGTAAGCGTTCTTGCTCACTGCGCTCTTCATCATTTTGCTCCACTTGCTCTTGTCAGGATCATAGTATTTCGGAATGATCAGGTTCTCAAGCTTGTGGTAGAGGTCTGCCGCGTCTTCGGCATCCGATGTGCCGGGCAGTGATTTCTCGGTCGGCAGCCCGCCGATCGACCACCCGGTGAAACCCTCGATGTGACCCTCGATCCACCATCCATCCAGCACGCTGAAATTCACGACCCCGTTATGTGACGCCTTCATCCCGCTGGTGCCGGAGGCTTCAAGCGGCCTGAGCGGGGTGTTCAGCCACACGTCCACTCCCGAGACGAGCTTCAGCGCGATGTCCATGTCATAGCCGGGAAGGAAGGCGATGGCGATCTTTCCCTTGAGCCGGGCGCAGTATTCATAAATGCCCTGGATAAGCTGCTTGCCATTATCATCCTGGGGATGGGCCTTCCCCGCGTAGATGAGCTGGATTTTCCCCTTTTCATTGATCTTCAATAAACGATCGATGTCCGAGAACAGCAAATGTGGCCGTTTATATGCTGTGGCCCGGCGTGCAAAGCCGAGGGTAAGGACATTCGGGTCCATGACCACTCCCGTTGCCACACCGACATAGGTCAGCAGCTTTTTTTTTGCTTCACGGTGCGCTTCCCACATCTCCAGCGCGGGGATGTTGCCGCAGCGAACGAACAGTTCCGGCTCATTGGCCCATCCCGGGATGTATTTATTGAAGAGGTTCGCCATCTCCTCGCAGGTCCAGGTGAAGGTGTGCACGCCGTTCGTGATCGCGTGGATATGGTATCCGGGGAACATGTGCTGCGAGACCTCGCCGTGCTTTTTCGCAACCCCGTTGATGTACTTGCTCAGGTTGAGCGCCAGCATCGTCATATTCAGGTTGTCTTTGCCGGCGAGATCCCTGAGCACGTCGAACGGGATGATCTCGCCGAGCACCTGCTTGACCAGGGGGTAGGAGAATTTGTCGTGGCCGGCCTCCACCGGGGTGTGGGTGGTGAAGACACAGAGGTCCCGCACCCGGTTAATGTCCCAGACCGATCGCTCGTCCCATACACTCTCGATGTCCCGCTTGAACCGGAGCAGCAGTTCGAGCGCCAGAAAGCTCGCGTGTCCCTCGTTCATATGAAATTTTTTGATATGGAATTCAAGGGCCTGGAGCATGCGCACGCCGCCCATGCCGAGCACGACCTCTTGTTTTATCCGGTAGGCGCTGTCCCCGCCGTACAGGCAATCCGTAATGCAGCGGTCCTGCTCAGCATTCTCCGGCAGGTCCGTGTCAAGAAAAAGAATGGGCACTTTGCCGCCGGTAGGGCTGATGACCTGATACATCCACGACTGGATACGGACGTCCCTGCCTTCAATTTGCACGGTGACCTTTGCGGGCAGAAGCTTCATGTATTTTGCCGGGTCCCAGACCACGGGTTTTTCCTTCTGCCAACCTGTTGCGTCGATGTCCTGATTGAAGTAGCCTTTGTGCGTGATCAGCGTTACGGCGACAACAGGTAATTCGAGGTCCGCGGCGGATTTGATCGTGTCGCCGGCCAGGATCCCGAGGCCGCCGCTGTAGGTCGGGATATCATTTTTCACGCCGATCTCCATGGAAAAATAGGCGATCATGGGTTCGGCAATAAACTCGTTCAGTCCGTTATTCATACTTCTCCTTTTAATATACCGAATTCATAACTACGCTGGCCTGTCTCACGCAATGCCACGAAGACATGAAGAAAGACTTTAGGCGTTGTGTTCAAACCAGCGTAAATTTATTGTATTTCTTTGTGCCCTTTGTGCCTTAGTGTGAGAATATGGTTTAAAATTCCCGAGCAGTTATCAAATTCATAACAATCATTGCGTACTGTTCCTCTGCCGCTTCAGCGGAACTTGGCCGGGTTTAATCAACCTTAATCCTGCTCGGCCAGGTGTAGATGTTCATCCGGTCTCCGCGTGCGAATCCCACGAGGGTTATCCCCATGTCCTCGGCGTAGCTGATGGCCATGCACGAAGGTGCAGCCCTGCTGATAAGGATGGGAAAGCGGTTCCTGCCCGCCTTCGTCACGATTTCCGATGTTACCCTGCCGCTGGTGAGCAGGATCTTATTCTCCACGGAAATTGACTGGAGAAATGCCTTCCCGATCAGTTTGTCCACGGCATTGTGTCTGCCGATATCCTCGGAAAAGAATAGGATGTCTTTCCCGTCCGAGAGCGCCGCGCTATGCACACCGCCGGTCTCAAGATAGAGCGATGAGATGTTCCTGAATGTCCTAAGCAGGTTTTTGATGCCTTCGAGCGAAACCATTTCTCCGGCAACAGATATTCTCTGGTCCGCGTACATCCGGTAGCTGGTGAAGGTAATGCCTTTGCCGCAGCCCGAGGAGATGGTCCGTTTCTCGAACATCTTTTCCCAGTCCGCGGGAAGGTCAGACAGCTCGATCCGTATGGCGGCGTCCTGCTCAATGATCTCCATCTTCCTGATCGCGGATCGGTGCTGTAGCAGGCCTTCGGACAGGAGGAACCCCACCGCGAGTTCCTCAAGTTCGGACGGCGTGCAGAGAAGCGTCACGAGCTGCTCGTTGTTCAGGATGAGCCTGACAGGAAGTTCAGATGCCACTTCATCGATTGTTCCTTCGACGGATGTGCCTGAAACCTTCAGTATGAGCGCTTCACGTTTTGTTTCCACGAAGGGAATATAACATAATCAGGGTCATGGGGCAAGAGGAGGGATCATAATAACCACCTGCTGACATTAATGGTGAAAGCATATCCTTAGCCGACTTAGGCAGCCGCACAATTTCGGGTGCGTGTCTGCGGCATTGGCACTTTTTAAACAACGAGAAGAGGCTGATGGCACAGACGAACCGATGTGCAGGCATTAGAAATAGTAGGTATAGCCGACATTCAGGGAATAATCCGAAACCTTGATATCATACTCATCACCGTAGATGCGGGGCGCCGCGTAGCTTATGGAGATACCGAAATGATGCCACCTGGCCTCGAGAAAATCGCTGAACGCAAGCCTCGGTTTATAGGAACTGTTAGCTGTGTGGATCTTCTCGTCGGGCACCTGAGAACCAGACAACTGTATCGTGCCCGAATAGGTGGCAGCACCGATGCCGGCACCGACGCCCAACCGCACGAATTTCCCCGCATAGCGGTGCTCTCCCCACTGGTAGTATAACGTCGGTACGGCGTATATCATCCGCCCCGTTATGTGTGTGCCAAGGTTTGCATATTCATTATGGTAAATTTCCTGCTCCCCCATGTCGAAGTCGACGTAGTTCACCATGAACGTATAGCCGAAGTTTGAGTCCTTGAAGAAGGATGACCGGGTGCTGTAGCTAACGAAGATCGCCGACGTGTCCCGCTGAACCATGGTGGCGCTGGCGCCGTCGCTTTTGCGTTTGACCGTAAGGGTAGATTCGAGGATGCCATAACCAACGGTCACATGAGCCTCATCGGTCATGGTGTTCCATAGCCCTGCCCAGAATCCCTTGTTCTGCTGATCAGCAGTGAGCGGTGCTGTGCTGGGGGGAGGATCAAGCGGAACGGTGGCCGCGTTCTCCACAGGCTGAGCTGATTGTGCCCGGGAAAGGCCTGGGGAGAGGAGGAGAGCAGACAGGACCGTGACAAGAAGGGCGATGCGATATCGGACATGCATAAAACAGGCTCCCTCGGCAGAGAAGGACTTTACCGCACCGGGTCGCGATAAGCATACCATCGCTCCCGGACTTTGTAAAGCGGGGAATCAATGGCTTCTTTTCCGCTTGTCAATGATTTTGGTCTCTGCTATCATTGCGTTATCGTAACGCTTTGCACACGTGTGTGATAAGAGGAGAGAACAGCATGAAAAGCAGGGTCATACAGGTATTGAGTATCGCAATCCTCTCATTGGGTCTTCTGGCTTCCTGTTACGGAACGAAGCTGGTCGCTGAATGGAGGGACGAGGAGCACCAGGGGTATCCGCAAAAGGTCTTCGTTGTTGGGCTGTCTACGGAACGCGGTCCCCGGAGTTTGGTCGAAGACGAGTTCGTACGTCAACTCAAGGCGCGCGGAAACGACGCCATTGCGAGCTATACCGTGATTCCGGGCAGCGAAAAGCCGGACAAGGAAGCGGTCCTGGTAAAGGTGCAGGAACTGGGCGCCTATGTCATCATCGTGGTGAAGTTCCTCAAAAAAGATATGGGGGGCACGCATACCCCTCTCCGCCGGTATGCCGTTCCGCAGGGATTCGATACCAGCTGGGATAGCTATTACTATGGAGGCGTTTCGACCGATGTCGGCGTACGGGACGTGTCCTATGATTACGACGTGATCAGCATGGAAACGATCCTCTACCAGACTGCGACACGCAAGCCCATCTGGTCCGCGCTTTCCGAGACCTCCTACCAGCAGGGCGGTCCCATGAAGCAGATCAAACCATTCACCACCGCTGTTATGAAAAAGCTTGTTCAGGAGAAACTGGTTCGTTGAGCGTGAAGCGGTGAAGTTTTTAGCACGAAAGACTCTCTGAAATCTTCCTGGCGCTTATTCCCAAAAGCTTTTCTATCCAATCACTGGCTGCCTGCTTCTTTTTCCCGCTTTTCCGGAAGGACCGGTTCAATGATCTTGACCGGTGCCTTCAAGGTCCGCTTCAGGATGCCACTCAGACCATCGCCCACGGCCGAAGCGGGCATCAGGTTCACCTCGGGGTCATTGATCCTCCCGTTCACGGAAACAGGTATGGAAACGAGGGTTCCCTGGAGGATGTAGTTCACCACCGGGATCTTGCCGACGATCTGATCAACATTGGTGAAGGGTGCCACCAGCACGGTCATGCGTATTGTGGAATCATTCAGATCGATCCCCCCCTGGCCGACAATATTCATTGCGGACGAATCGACGATCACTTCTTCCAGAGCGAGCTCCCTGCTCCGGAGGCTGGCCTTGATCGAGATCGATCGATAGGCGAGCCCCTTGGTCCGAACATCGGGGCCTTTTCCTTGCAGCAGGTCTTGTACCTTCGTCACAGAGAATATTTTCGCCAGCATGATCTGATGGTAGATGTGCCCATCACGTGCTGTGAACTCGGCCGATCCCTGGAGCGAAGAAACCAGTTCATCAGGTTTTCCCCGGGCCGAGAGGGACCCGCTCAGGTCGAAGACACCGCTTATTTTCTGGTCTTTTCCGGCAAGGCAGGCAAGGGCGGGCTCTAGTTGAAGCCCGTTCGCTTCAGGTTTGATATCAACGCGACTGTCTCCGCCGGCAAGCGAAAGACCACCGCGCACGGTGATTCCGCAGAACACGGCTTCGAAGTTATCCACCCTGAGTTCATCAGGGGCCAGAAAAACCGTTGCCTGAACAGGGTTGAGCACGAACCTGCCGAAGGAGAGGCTATCTGCTTTGCATCGGAGCGTGCCCTCCAGGGGAAACGGTTTTTTTTGCTGCGCATTATCCGGCTTCGCTTCAGGACCTTCCTGATCCGCATCCTTTCCGAGTGCTTTTCGCAATGCATCGATGCTGACCGCGGATGCTTCGACATCTCCATCGACAATGAACCGATCTGCCGAGGCCTTGATCGTACCGGCAACGGTGAAGTGATGATCAGCAAGTTCGAGCTCGGACGATTCTATGGTAATAATCTTGTCGCGGGCGCTCAGATGGATGTTTTCAATGTTCAGCGGCGACCTGAAGATCAAAGGCACGAGCAGTTCCTTGCCCGATATTTCTCCATCCGCTGTAGACCCCTGCGCATGGTCCAGTACAACATGTGCCTTAAGGTTGCCTTGTATCTCTCCATGACGGAACGAGGACTGCTCGAACAGGCTTTGAAGAGACTGCTCATAAATGTTTCCCGCAAAGGTCACATCAAGGAGATTGTCCCGACGGTGGAGTGTGAGGGAAGCTCTGGATTCCTTGTCCTGAATATCAAGACGCCTGATCAGCAGTTCCCGCTCCTCCCACTGCAGGTCCATGGATACCAAGGGACCGTTGAGCACCTGCAGGGCGCCCCGGAGAGAGATGTTGCCGTCTTTCTGCCAGCGAAAACGTGTCTTCGAGAGCGACAGCGGGGCCCGGAGAGTCAGTTCAGCAGGAAGGTTGAACATTGTTGATGCCCATCGGATTGTCTCGGGACCCGAGTTCCCATCCAGTGACACATCAATGGCGTGTACGTCATGTATGGGGCCCGAGAGACTGACCGATGTAATGAACGAGGCGTCGAGAAGTTCCGTCCGGGCATCGGTTACGGAAATGCTGTCCAGTGTTGCCTTAAACGTGCTGCTGTTGACCTTGATCGGCCCCGGGAGCGTTACGGCGTCGACCAGAATGTTCGCAACGCTCCCCGACGCCTTCATGGTCCCCTGGCCGGGATGGAGGAGCGGACCGGCAAAGGAAAAGCTCGCGAGGTTGATGGTGCCCTTGAGGGATCGTACAGAGCTGAGGGCATTGCGGACAGGTTCGAAGGTGGAAAGCCGCTCCGAGAGGTCCTGCAGGAAGATCACAGACCGCCCCGAGGAGAGCTCCAGCAATGGTGTCTTTTCCCAGCTGATCCTGCCGGAGAGATCGGAGAGCGATGAGCGACCGCCTGCCAGAGAGAGTCCGTTTATTTCGAGGCTGTTCCCGCCGGTCGACAGGAACCGACCGCCTGCCGATACCGCTCCCCAGCGGGCGAAGTTACCCGTGATCGCGATGTCAAAGCCGTTCGGTGGGAGCGCCAGACGAGCATCCAGGCCGCTGACGGACAGTACCTTTTTGTTGTCAATGGCAACGGAAAGTCGCCCTTCATTCACCAGGGCGACCAGCTCAGGAGCAACGGTACGGATCGAGGCGATTACGGAAGCGATCCTTGTCCGCTGCTCTTCCAGTGACATTGGCCCTTTCTGTTCCTGTGTCTCTTCACGATCCTCGGAAAACTCCAGGACGAGGTCCGGCTTTTCCAACCGCACCTTCGCGATGTGTATCCGGCCCAGGAAGAGCGGAAGAAGCTCGGGATAGACGTGCACCGATTCCAGCTTCCCTGTCACGATACCGCGAAATGAGATGACGGCTGCGCGGACAATGAAACTGGGGCGGGGGAGCAGGGAGAGATCAACGTGTTGGAAAGTGACGGCATCACCGGTGTGCTGGGCCACCACGTCACGGATCTTGTTCTCAATCGGCGCTGTCTTGATGAACCACGGAGCGATCAACAGCACAAGGAAGAGAGCAATCGCGATAATGATCGCTGCCCCTGCTATCCGGCGAAACAATCGTGAGGGATTTTGCATGGAGGTCCTTTTCCGGTATACTCATCGTGATTATACGAAGGTCCAATCATGTTTGCAAGCGTCTGATGGCAGAAATGATGAAATATTCACAAAAAACTGTATCTACTCAGGTGCGACCGCACCAAATGCCGAACCTTTTCGCGCAAAGCCGCAAAGTCGCAAAGTCGCAAAGAACGTCAACAGCAGAGGGACTTGATAAGTTCGTAAGAAAACAACTACGCCCGAGTCAGTCTGTATACGAGCCCTGCTTTCCTTTGCGACTTTGCGGCTTTGCGCGAGACGCCTTTGTTTTTGACCTGAATAGTTACAAAAAAACTTTGCATCAAGATGGACAGTCACCAATATGTATGATAAAATTTCTTCTATTCAC
>Ga0102851_10002429_pt1 | contig 11217 bp, 17 predicted proteins | sample Mud3Dept3metaG_FD_79558 | JGI IMG/M metagenome (GOLD analysis project Ga0102851, IMG submission 79558) | Freshwater wetland microbial communities from Ohio, USA, analyzing the effect of biotic and abiotic controls - Mud 3 Core 4 Depth 3... | ecosystem: Environmental > Aquatic > Freshwater >...
AGAAGGATCATTCTTTAGTCCGGATCACATTCGATTAGATCGCACAATTCATATTCATCTTCTTCGGGCTTAATTTCCACTTTCGGCTGTTTTATAATTTTTATTTTGAAGTTCGATTTATTTCTTTCGGCTTCGGATCTGATTGATACCTTACGACTGCCCGTATGAACGGAAAATTCAGATATTTCTTCCGACAGCGTCTTTTCAAAAGCATCGACTGCTTCCTGGATCCACAGTTCTTCTTTTTCCAAGACGCGGGGCCTGAAGGAAGATCCTCCATATTCGCTCCAAGAAGTTCCGTCACTGAACCAGATCGTAAGATAATATCGGTCCTCGCCAGACGTCACGCTTTCATATTTTTCTTGCGTTACGGCAATACAAGTCTTCACTTCCACACAGCCTTCATAGTCTTTTGTCACAAACTGTTTTCCAAACCGGTATATGGGATGATCTATGCAGATCGATCTCGGGAACACGAAATCTCCGAAAAGAGCTTGGTCGGCGACGGCATAGAACCAGGGTGAAAAATATCCGCAAATGACGCTCCTGATGAATCCCGGCTCTTTTTCGATCTTTTCCCGGGTATGCAGGCTGCTCCAGCTATTTTCAAATGCCATTCGCGCATCCCCGATAGTCCTGAACTCATAGAAAACGGATCCGCCTGAATCATATTCATGGACGACATTTCCGCATCTTCCTTCGGGGGGATTCCTTATCTCAAGAACTTCAATATACCCTGAACATCCTCCGGCATATTTGCGCTTCTTGATGTCATATCTCGAATATCTTCCATAGGCCCCATGGCCGATGCTTGTCTCTTTTGTTGTCGGAAGCTCGATGCGATCCACGCCTTTAAGCGACTCGATGATCTTTTCCTTGTCTTCAGGACGGCAGCTTATGGTCAGAAACTGGCCTCCGCCGGTCTTTGCCTCTATACATGTTGTCGAAGAAAAATCTTTTTCTTGTTCCATTTAATCAACTCCTTGTTTGTTTCATATTTGAATACTAATTTAATAATTTATAAAAAGCAAGAGATATAAAAAGATCCGCCGGCTTATGCCTTGCGGATAAAATTTTTATATGCAGCCATCCGGCTGTTCTTTCGTGATCCTGATAATTTTCTCAAGGACCTCTTTTGTATTTTCCGGATCAAAATTGCAATGGATGATCGGAACTTGCATTTTCAGGATCTCGCCAGCCTCCTTCCTGGATATCTTCACTCGCTTTTCAATTTCAGTTTTATCATTCGATCCCCTGTCGATAAGCCTTTTACTTAGCCAGGAAAAATCGTCCGGCAGGAGCGCTATCGCCACTGCTTTCTTGCAGGCTTCTTTAACCTTATGAAAACCCTCGAGGGTAAGGTCCATAACGATCCCGTTATTTTTTTCATCCTGGAGCAGATCGCGGAAATCATCCGACATAATGCCATAGAAATTCCCGGAATATTCATCCCACTCGAGAAGTTCGTCCTCACGGATCATGCGGAAGAACTCTTCCTTGCTCACATATATGTGATTGTCATCATCACTTCTTGCTTTTCTTGTCGTGATCGTTTTTGGCCTTGCGAAATTAAACTCTTTCACCAGCAGTTTCGCGTAGAAACTTTTTCCGACCCCCGACGGCCCCAACAGGCAAATCACATTTTTCCTCATCTAATCACCTCACAGATCACAATTTTTTATCTAAGTGTAATTAATTAAATAAATTTATCATTAACATTATATGATAACCTTACAAATACTCTCCCGTCTTATATGCTTCCCTCTTCGAAATGGTGATTATTCTTGACCAGTCAAAACCCATCCGATTGAATGCATCTGCAGAAGATATTGGACGCTTTTTTCCGTTTTCCAAAAGATAAACAGTGGACGACCCCGGATATTTCACAAGTGTTCCATTTGGATGCGTTTTCACAACAGACACGACAGCACCCTCTTTGTAATCACTGAGCAAATAATCTTCAACTTGTTCGATCCACCTCCATTTGTATCCAAGCTTAATAAAAACGTCAGCGGTCTTTATCCAGCGCTTAGTGTTGCCGTCAATGACATAAACCTTATAACCGGACCCTTTAACAACGGATCCGTTGCGGAGCGCCTTTCTTGGAGGTTGCGTTCTGAAGCTCATGGTCTTGGCAACACTTTTATTTGAAAATGCATCAGTCGCCGTTATACTATAATAATATAGTGAATCCGGATCAAGGTCCGTCAATCTGATCTCATGATCAGTTTTTCTTATAGGCGATAAATCGCCCGCCGTGAACGATAGCCTGCTTAAGTTTTTTCCATATGAAACCGAGGCTTTTGTGACACGATTAGTTTTCCATCTTATCGTTGTGTTTTTTGAAGAGATCAGCCTATCATCGAAGCTCAAAGGTTCAATATCGAAGATTCTGAGCTCTGCCGTAATTCCAGAGGGCGTATTGGTGGTAAAATATGCATTAGACTTATTTCCAAATTTATCCGAGGCTTCAATCCTGATATAATATCTTTTTTGCGGTTTTAATCCTGAGATGACTTTCTCATGATAATAAGCCAGATTTCCATAGCCGGTTTTTCTATATGCCTTTTCTGCTTCTTCCCTAAAATAAATGGTCGCAGTCGTTTGCTCATCCGTCGTCCAGGTTATGGCTATGGCATTGCTTAGAACATCCAGAACTTTGCTTTCGGTGATAGCAGGCTGGACCGTTTCCTCTCTCTTCATAGATTTGGTCGAAAATGTTTGCAAAAATGACTCTGTTTCGTGGGGGATTTCAAGCTCGCTGATCGCAACTATCTTAAACAAATATGTCTTATTTTTCTTAAGCCCGGTTATCAGCAGCTCATGGTCATAATCGTATAAACTGTATCCCATTTTTTTATCCAGCTGATTGGCGCTTTCTCCATAATAGATCATACCCCTTGTTTCAATGTCCGTTTCCCACCTCACATTAGCGCTTCCATTCTCAATTTCCGAAACACTAATATTTGAAAATTTGACCACGGCCGAAGCCTCCGGAACAAAACCAATTCCGGCAACAAGCGATATAGCCGCAATAATAACTATTTTCAGCCAAAATTTCATATTTTATTAACATGTTTAACCTTTATTGTTGCATATTTTATTGTTTTTGTCAATCCTTGGGATTTTAGAAAATATACTCCGTTTTGGAATAAACGGACAGACAAATATTGACGTATGACATTATACATCTTATATTTGAACCGGAAGATGAGAAAATGTATTATCCGCATAGCATAAAGACTATTCGCGATAAAATAGGAAAATTCAAAAACGAAACTTCAAAACCCGAACTACAAAAAGACATCGACCATATCCTATGGATGCTGGGACAAATCGAGAATATGAAGATCGACCAATCCGCGAAGGCCGGAAGATGGATCGGTTGGATCCAGGCAAATCTGGAATTCATTGGTATTATCAGGAATCAAGAATCCCGGGAAATGATCAAGATCGATGTCATGAACAACAATGACTGAAAAAATTTTCAGTCTTTTTTTAAAAGATAAAAAAAACAGGATGCATTGATCCTGCTGCTTTAGGCTCCGCTGTAGAAATTTTCTGTGGCAATCCCCACAGGGGAATCATCTTTCCGATTCTCTTGCAAGTTTTTTTCAACCGCTTTTTCCGGGCTTTTATCATGTTCTCCGTTCTTGCTCATGTCTTCCTCCTAATATGATATTCCTATGCTTTCCAGTTCATTCTTCGCCAAAATCAATTTTTTGGCAAGTTCTTCCCTGTTCTTGTCGATCTCTTTCAGCTTTTTTTCGAACTCATTTTTTTCTGCTATCTTTTTATGCGTACGGAGAATTCGGAGTATTTCAGGAAGTTTTTCCTTCCCGAAAAGTTTCTCTATTTCCCCTACGTTCAAAGATAATAATTTTCCCAGGCTGATGCGCTTTTCCATAGTTATTTCCTCCTTTTTAAAAGCAGCTCATCGTTTCGATGGGCCGCTTTTATGTGTTTAAAATATTTTTTAAATACACAAAAACTGTCCATCCGGACCGGATGAGCTTGAACATGAAGATGAGTTTTTGCGATCTAGTATCATGATTTTATAAATTACGTCAGTTCGAAATTCAACTTGCCTGTAAATTTGGTCGATTTAATATCCCTGTCATCTATATAATGATAATTCCCTCCCCTTGGTTTCCCGAATATGACTTTATGAAATTTGAAACCATGCGACTTCAGCCACTTCTCCGTCACCCGCTTGTGCTCTTCGGTCCTGGCTGTGAAAAATGTGATAATATGGCCCTGGTCGAACCATTCATTGATCCTCTCTTTTGACCCCTGGATCTCCTTGGCCCGTGGCATTCTCTCAGGCTGCTCGTTCGGGATGTCCTCGCAGACAACTCCATCGATGTCTATTATGATATTTTTAAAACCATCCTTAAGGTGCGGGCTTTTGTTTTTATCGGGACTTACAAGAGTATCCATACAATTCTGAATTTTCATTATTTTGTGTTATCTTTAAAAAACAGCTCACCTTCTTCGTGAACCGCTTTTGCATATCTTGTGGCATCGCCCTAGACAAGCAAAAACCGTCCAACTGATGATGAGCGGGATGATGAAGATAATATTAGTTTTCTTTCAATGGGTTCCATGACTGGATATTATTATACATCGCAATAATATTCTATACTTTCTAATGATCGTGTCAAGTCATTTTTTTGCTATTTATGCACAATTTGACCCGAAATAAAAGACACCGTCGAATGACGGCGTCTTCTAATTTTAAAATTGGGTGCTACATGACGCTTGCGGAATATACTATCAAGCCATACAATGCTCCTGAAAGCACTATCATGGTTACGCTCAGGGTCATGTCTAGCATGGAATCTATGAATCTTTCCATGTGATTTGCTTAATTAATTAAGCATACAAGAATTGTATGCTCACCCGTAATAGAAATTATAGCACACTTTTTTACATAAATCAATAGCCCGCCAGGCATATTATTACGCAGAATACTATTTTCAATCATTTATTTTTTAAAACAAGATCAAGCAATGAGCAAAACTTTAAATAGCCTGAATCTTTATTTATATGCCCGGCGCCATGCAAAATAATTAGTTTAGCGCTCAGATTCCTTGCCAGTTCTTGTCCTTTTTGGATCGGAACATAAGGATCGTTATCTGAATTGATGACATAAAAACTTTTGCAATTTTTTTTAATTTTTGCCCAGTTGAAATCTTTTATTGTAAAGGTCCTGTTCAATTCGTCAAATTCGGGGTTATCGATCAGTCCTATAAAACCGGAGACTAGATATGCTGTCTTGATCGGATGATCCAGTTTTTCAAGCACGCTTAGAAGAAATGCGGACCCAAGACTGTGCCCAATGACAACTGCGCTTTCATTCAAATGTTTTTCATATCCGCTGAAAACGTTCAGCCAAGTTTCAATTGACTGATTTTTTGGAGTTGGAAACTTAGGCGCATAAACATTATGTCCGGATTTTTCAAGTTCAGTCTTAAGCCAAGGGAACCAATTGCACTCAGGATCTCCTCCGGTACCGTGAATTATGAAAATATTTGCCATTTTATATGTTTTTAATATAGATCGATATTTTTAAAAGGTATAAGCGCGAGAACCACGGCCTCATAATAATATTTCGTTCTGTCGATCGCATTTCCGGTCAAAATTCCCACAGCGCCATTCTGCTGCTTGGAATTATTTCGTTTGAAAACTATGTCATCGGCCTCGCCAAGCTCTTTGCCCTCCCTTATCAATTTCACAACCTCTTTCGGCAGGAAAAAAGTTCCCGTTCTGGATTTGCCATATTTATTTTCAGACTTTACGACAACCCAGGCAAAAGCTTCCATCTCCTCGCCGGCCGGTTCTATTCCGCCTTCAATGCCGACAAAATAATCCGCAGCCTTCATTTCCGCAAACGCATTATCCGCCCTGTTAGTCGCGCCCCTCAAGGTCTCCTCGTTATTGGTAGGCTGGTCTTTCACGCCAGACGGAACCGAAACTCCCTCAAACTCAAATTTTTCACCCTGAAACATTTTTTCAAAGCCCTGCTTAACGGCTTCGATCTTAACCGGATTTTTCGACGCTATTATAACCCTATTCATATTATATGGATTTATGATTAACCTTTCATCGGTTATATTATAGCAAAAAACCGCTCGATTAAGAAACGGTTTATTGCGTGAGTAAACTTGTTAATCTTATACCCTCCCCGGAAATTACATTTTATAATAATTCTTCGAGTAATTTTTTATATTTCCCGCTTCCATCCGTTCGCCATATTCATCATCAGATCCATCTTCAAAATCATCCGCTTCGTCTTCATCTTCATCTTCATCTTCTTCGCTATCGTCATTTTGATGATTCCCATATATTTCTTCACATCGCTTTTTCTGCAGATCCGATTCTTGGAACTGTACCGCATCGGGAAGCACTACAGGATCCGGCGCGATCTGACTTTCCGCGACATTGACCGTTGCAACAGATTTGATCTGCCCGCTTGATGCAGTGACCAAAACTGAACCGGCGGACCTTGCCCTGAACAAACCGCCAGCGTCAATGCTTCCTATTTTTTCGTCGGAGCTGGAAAACATAATGGCCGAGCCTGGCATTAATTTATTCTGCTGGTCATAGGCTGCTGCCTTGAATAATTTAGACTCTCCCGCTTTTAGGCCAACTGCGAAAGGCGAAATGACGATCTTTGTTAGGATCGGAGAAGAATTTAGCAGCGGCTGGGGCGCAGGTGCGGCTGCCGGTGGTGGAGGAAGAAGAGGAGCGGGGGCAGGGGCAGGAGCCGGCTGAACCGTGGCTACATCGCCTATATAATATGCACCGAGGACATTCAGATCGCTCCCCGGATGAGGTTTGCCCGTAAAAGCCGCCGTAGCGTCTTTTCCACAATATGGAGCGATGGACGCAGCTCCGCCCGAATGCGAGCTTAGAAAATCAGTGACATTGTAAACCTTTCCATTGATAATGAGCCAGCAGTCTCCTGCAGTGTTATGCTTTGCTATATCTGCAAGATTTAAAATTGCCGCATTTGTCTGCCTTGCATCTCCAACGTCTAATAATGGATAAATAAGAACGAGGCAGGCCAAAGTTAAAATGCCTGAAACCATCTTTCTTACTTTTGTTTTTTTTTCCATGTTGTTTTTGATTAGTGGTAAACTTTATAAAAAATTCCTGAATTTATCTTGCCGGACTGCGTAAGCGAAGACGAATAATTTACTAAATAATTACAAATGAACCCAACCCCGCCGCCTGCCTGTCCGGCAGGCAGGTTCTGGCACCATAATAAAAAACTATGTAATGAAACATAGTTTTCAGCAAATAAGCATTCTTGGCGTTGAATGATGCTTATCCTCTTGAAAGGACCGCGAGTCCCGACAGTGTCAGAATGATTCCCGCAACTTTGACTCCGTTCATAGGCTCCTTCAGTATGATCAATCCCAAAATAACGGCGATAACGATAGAACCTCCGACCACAAGTGGATTTCCTATTGTGATAGGGGTATTTTTTGAATACATTGTCAAATATAATATTTCCGCCATGCCCGTAAATAGTCCGGCAATTAATGGGAACTTTATGCTTTCTTTCGTGATCAGAATATCTTGGCCGTTCAGTTTCAAATATATCGTAGAGATGATTGCAACGAGGCAGGAAGTTCCCGCAATAAAGATATTGGCGGCTGCGGGGTTCAGCTTGTCAGCCGACATTTTCAGAAAAAAATTATAAAAGCCGAATCCGGATGCGGCCAATAGCGCATAAAAGAGCCAATTCATAAGATTTGAAATTAATTATTTAGAAAAATTTATGTGCGCTCTTACTATGAACACTGAAGCGATCCCCCAAAGAAGCGGAAGCCAAACGGGAATGTTGAAAAGATCAGGATTTTGATAGTTCCACGCTCCGAAACTTATCGCGACATATTCAGCGATCGCTCCGGAAATCGAACAAAGAATAAAAGTTTTGAATTCACTCTTCGACCGTTCAATAGAAAACAGGAGCGCCGCCATAATAAGCAACACTACAAATAAAATGATGTTGTGTCGCCACATTGTTGCTACGCTCAACAATGAAATTGTCGCGAGGATATTCGTTGATAAGTAAGTATTTTTTTTAGTCATCGCATTATTGATGTTTTTGGAATTATATTATCATCTCAAATGAGTCCGACATCTTTCTTCAATCGGCCTATGTCTTTATACAGAAAGGCCCGGATCCCAAATCTCAGGGCAACATCGATATTATTCCGGTTATCGTCAAAATACGCAACGTCATCGGGATCTAATTCCGGAAATTCTTTCTCCAGATCCGCCATGACGTGATTCCAGAAATTTTCATGGCATTTTCTGAAACCAATATAGCATGAGATGTAATGCTTATCGAAAATATTCCTGAAATTCATTTCATCCAGAAGATATTCCGCCCTATTTGCCATTTGATCGGTGCTTAAACAGCATTTCATTCCTCTTCTTTGAAATGTTGCTACCAGCGAGATCAGGTCCTTGTCCAGATAACCTTTCTCAAAAGCGAATTGTCTTTCGAAATAATCTTTGGCCGATCCTTTCCAGCCAAATTTTTCAAGATATGGCCTAATGTTTTTTTCTGCATCGGCTTTTCCTTCCGAGCATTTCCGGCTATCTTCTCCATGGTAGAACAAGTTAAGATTTTCTTCTGCATTTTCATAGCCCCCATTTTCCAATTCATTGCTAAAATAGTGAGGAAGTTTTATCAAAACGCCATCGACATCGAATAGGATAATTTTGGTTTTGCTCATGGCCATTTCCGATATTGATCAGAATAGATAAAGCAGAAACTTGAAATCAGTCTTTGCCCTGAGCGCATGGACCATCCCTTCGGGCATATAAAAATAATCTCCGGACTTAAATGTTTTCCATTCATTTTCAAGATAAAATTCCCCCTCACCTTCCATAATATGAACAATGGCTTCTTTTGTTGCAATATGTTTCTCAAAAGATTCTCCTTTTGCCACGGCAAAAAGAGTTATCTGGAGCTTATCGCTATTGAAAATTATCTTGCTTACTATGCTCCCTTCTTCATATCCGATCTTATCCGAAATATTTTCGGGAAATGCCGGAAGATTATTTTTCATGTTTTTTGCCATAAATGACCCTTTGGATAAAAAGCATAAACCACAGCAATCCGCTAAAAAATGATATTACTGCGGAAGAGATCAACCCCAGGCTCCAGAAAGCGACAGACATAGCGAACAGGCCGATAAAGGTCGGAATGGAAGTCTGGAATTTAATAGGCCCGATCTTTTCCCTGAAGCCATAATAAACCTGGATAGCTATAGAAACAGAAAAAAGCACGTTTGCGACCGTTATGACTCCGTCTTGCCAGATCATTTTGTATAAAATAAATGAATTAAGTCGCTGCAGAAGGAAGATCGTTCCGCCCCTGTTCCCATTATATAGCAATAATAGATGCGTTTCAAACTAAGAACGTGCCGCCTCCGGAGCTCAACTCTCGTCAAGCGATATCTTTGTATGCTAAACTATAGTCATGAAAAATAAATGCAAAATTAGGATAGCTTTGATCTTCTTCGCGATTGCCGCAATAGCGGCATTGTATTTTGTATTATTATATCAACCTTCCGTCGAGATAACTATTTATAATGATAACCCTAATAATAACACTGAAAATAATTCAACGAACAAAGAATCTGCCGATAATAATTCCGCAAAAGAAAGTACTGAAGAAACCGACCGGCAGCTGATATTGGACAAATGGAAAGGAAAAGACATTTCTCAAGTCAAAACAGACAAAAAGGCTATTGCCCTGACCTTTGACGGTGGAGCGAACGCGGATGGAGTTGAAAGGATATTATCAATCCTGAAAGACAACGGCATAAAAGGAACTTTCTTTTTAACGGGACAATTCATTGAAAAATATCCCGATAAAACGAAATTAATACTTGAAAGCGGGGGCGAAGTGGGAAATCACAGTTATTCCCATCCATATTTCACAAAATTAACGGACAAAGAGATCAAAACCGAGCTCGAAAGAACTGAGAGCGGCTTTTCGAAGCTTAATGCGACATTCCAGCCCTTCTTCCGCTTCCCTTATGGAGATAGAAATGAAGAAACAATTTCGAAAATTAATGAGGATGGATATATTGCAATCAGATGGACAGTCGATTCTCTGGGATGGAAAGGTGCGTCCGGAGGCATGACAAAAGAATCTGTTGAAAACAGGGTCATTTCAAAAACCGCCCCGGGAGCGATCATCCTGATGCACCTAGGCACCAATCCCGACGACAAGACCCAGCTCGACTCGGATGCGCTTCCCGAAATAATCAGCGGATTAAAGTCTCAAGGCTATGATTTTGTAACAATAACAGAAATACTGGCATCTTGGAATAATTGAAAACGTAAAGATCAAAATGATAAAATATTATTATAATTTTTAATTTCGAATTCTGAATTTTGAATCAAATTATAATTGCTTAATTTTGAAAAAGCATGGCGAATATCCTTCCAAAATCATTTTACGATAGAAGAACAATTGATGTTGCAACAGACCTCTTGGGCAAGTTTCTGTGCAGAAAGATCGGCAGAAATACATATAAAGGCAGGATCGTGGAAGTGGAAGCATATCTCGGTGCAAAAGACCTCGCCTGCCATACCTCAAAAGGAAAAACGCCAAGAAACGAGGTGATGTTCGGACCTCCGGGGCATGCATATGTTTATTTTATATACGGCATGTACCATTGTTTCAATGTCGTTACGGAGAAAGAAGGAAATCCCTGCGCAATTCTGATCAGGGCCCTGGAACCCATAGATGAAATTAGGAAATTTAGAAATTGCGATACTAGATTAATTTCCAAGTTTCCCGGTTTCCCGATATCCGACCCTTCAACAACCTGCGGCAATAATGAAAACAAATCGAGCAAGAATCTTCACGGCAAATCAATTTATAATATGTTAAACGGTCCGGCAAAACTATGCAGAGAATTGATGATCGATAGAAAATTGAACGGATGGGATCTGACATCTGGAAAACAATTATGGATCGAGAAAGGTGAAACTATACGATCCGGCAGAATAAAAAAATCCAAGCGTATTGGCGTGGATTATGCCGGGAACTGGAAAGACAGGCTGCTGCGGTTTTACATCAAGAATAATGAATATATTTCAAAAGAATAAATTCGGCTCCTTGATCTTTTTCAGATACTCCCTACCCACTTCCAATGCTTCGACGAGTTTTTTTCCGGA
>Ga0102851_10002431_pt1 | contig 11215 bp, 10 predicted proteins | sample Mud3Dept3metaG_FD_79558 | JGI IMG/M metagenome (GOLD analysis project Ga0102851, IMG submission 79558) | Freshwater wetland microbial communities from Ohio, USA, analyzing the effect of biotic and abiotic controls - Mud 3 Core 4 Depth 3... | ecosystem: Environmental > Aquatic > Freshwater >...
GAGGCACCGATGGTGATCAGGATCAGAAAGCCGACGACGCGCAGGACAAACACGTCAAGCGAGCGCGGGCTGGGTGGAGGCGACGCAGGCGGGCGCGTCCTCGGCGCGGTCGAAGCTCACATACTCCCACGCCGCCTGCCGTTCCAGCAGGCGGCGCAGCAGCGCATTGTTGAGCGCATGTCCGGACTTGTGCGCCGCGAACATGCCGATCACCGGATGGCCGAGCAGATAAAGGTCGCCGATCGCATCCAGCACTTTGTGTTTGACGAATTCGTCATCGTACCGCAATCCGTCGTTGTTCAGCACCCGGTATTCGTCGAGCACGATTGCGTTGTCGAGCGAGCCGCCGAGCGCCAGTCCCTGCCCGCGCATCCATTCGACTTCGTGCATGAAGCCAAAAGTGCGCGCGCGGCTGACTTCCTTTACGTACGAGGTCGTGGCGAAATCAACGCACACCGACTTGGCCGAGTTTTCGAACACCGGGTGGTCGAAATCGATGCTGAACTCGATCTTGAATCCATGGTGCGGCGCGAAACGCGCCGACTTGTCGCCAGAGCTGACTTCGACCGGCTGGAGGATGCGGATGAATTTTTTCGCGGCCGGCTGCTCTTCGATGCCTGCCGATTGCAGCAGAAACACGAACGGTCCCGCACTGCCGTCCATGATCGGCACTTCGCCTGACGACAGGTCGACGTACAGATTGTCGATTCCCAGACCGGCAAGCGCCGACATCAGGTGCTCGACCGTCGATACCCGCACGCCGTCTTGTTCGAGGCACGATGCAAGCCGGGTGTCGCCGACATGATACGGGTCTGCCTTGATGGCGACCGGTGGCGCGAGATCCACGCGGTGGAACACGATACCGGTATTCGGCGCAGCCGGGCGCAGCGTCATATAGACCTTCGCGCCGGTATGCAGACCGACACCGGTCGCGCGGATAATATGCTTGAGCGTGCGCTGCCTGATCACGGATTAACTCTTTGATTTTCCATATTGCCGGCACATATTTTATCACGGCCGGCACGCCGCCGGCGAAACCCGTACGGCCCCGCCCGCAGCCCCGGCGCGAGCGGTGATGACAATCGCCTTGCCGCCTGTTGACAGCAGGCAGGTCCCCGCCGACGCGAGATTACTTAATCTGCCTGTTTGCGCAGAAACGCCGGGATATCCAGCATCTCAACGCCTGACTTCTGCATCGCTTCGATGGTCTGACTGCGATTGCGCCGCATCACCGCCGGTTGGTCGAGTTCCTCGTAATTCACCGCTCCGGAGGCGAGCGCGCCATCGGTGCCGGTCGCCTGCATCACCACGGTCAGCGGTTTGGGCTGCGCGCGAGTTGCCGACTTGCCAAGACCGGTGGCGACGATAGTCACGCGCAGGTTGTCTTCGAGGCCGTCCTCGTAGACGGTGCCAGCGATCACCGTCGCCGATTCCGCGGCAAACGCCTTGATCACGTCCATGACGTCGTACATCTCCTGCAGCTGGAACAACGACTTGCTCGCCGAAATGTTGACCAGCACGCCGCGCGCGTTGGCGATATCGATGTCCTCGAGCAACGGGCACGAAACCGCCTGTTCCGCCGCCATGCGCGCACGGTCGGTTCCCGCGGCCTTGGCCGAACCCATCATCGCCATGCCGGTTTCCGACATCACCGTCTTCACATCGGCGAAGTCGACGTTGATCATTCCCGGACAGCTGATGATTTCGGCGATTCCCGCGACCGCGCCGTGCAACACTTCGTTGGCCGCGCGAAACGCTTCATCGAGCGTGACCTGATTGCCGAGCACCTGCATCAACTTGTCGTTCGGGATCACGATCAGCGAATTGACCTGCTGCGCCAGTGCTTCGAGCCCTTCCTGCGCGATTCGCTGACGCTTGCCCTCGAACGCAAACGGCTTGGTCACCACCGCCACGGTCAGAATGCCGAGTTCGCGCGCGATCTCGGCCACCACCGGGGCTGCTCCCGTTCCGGTGCCGCCCCCCATGCCAGCGGTCAGAAACAGCATATCGGTGCCTGCGAGCAGCTCGATGATGCGCTCGCGGTCTTCCATTGCGGCCTGGCGGCCGATCTCGGGATTGGCGCCGGCGCCGAGCCCCTTGGTGACGTTGGCGCCAAGCTGCAGCTGGGTGCGCGCCTGGCAGCGCTTGAGCGCCTGCATGTCGGTGTTGGCGCAGATGAACTCGACGCCGGCTACCCCGTTGGCGATCATATGATCGACCGCGTTGCCGCCGCAACCGCCAACCCCGATGACCCTGATCACCGCTTCCTGTGACGGTACTTCCATGATTTCAAACATAGTTACCTCCTGTGGCTGTAATGGAAACAAAGCTCGCGAAATTCGCAGATCTCCGTGTTGCCGGGTCTCTGATCCGGTACTCCCCCATGCGTGCGCCCCTCAAAAATTGCCCTTGAACCAGCTCTTCATGCGTTCGATCAGGCCCTGCAGCGACCCGATCTGCGCCTGTGTTAATTCGTACTGACGCTGCTGCTGCAATCCGAGCAGCAGCAGTCCGACCGCAGTCGCGTAGCGCGGATTGCGCACGACTTCCGACAGCCCGCCGTGGTATTGCGGCTGGCCGATGCGCACCGGCATGTGGAAAATTTCTTCGCCGAGCTCGACCATGCCCTGCATCGAGCTCGAGCCGCCGGTGATCACGATGCCTGACGAGAGCAGGTCCTCGTAGCCGGAGCGGCGCAGCTCCGACTGCACCAGCGAATACAGTTCCTCGGTGCGCGGCTCGATCACTTCCGCCAGCGTCTGGCGCGACAGCTGGCGCGGCCCGCGCTCGCCGATTCCCGGCACCTCGACCATGTGCTGCGGATCGGCGAGCTGCCGCAACGCGCAGCCGTAGCGCTGCTTGATGTCTTCGGCGTCCTTGGTCGGCGTTCTCAGCGCCATCGCGATGTCGTTCGTGATCTGGTCGCCCGCGATCGGGATCACGCCGGTGTGGCGGATCGCGCCCTGGGTGAACACGGCGATGTCGGTGGTGCCGCCGCCGATGTCGACCAGGCACACGCCGAGGTCCTTTTCGTCCTCCGACACCACCGCGGTCGCGGAGGCGAGCGGCTGCAGGATCAAATCGCGCACTTCGAGCCCGCAGCGCCGCACGCACTTGATGATGTTCTGCGCCGCCGACACCGCGCCGGTCACGATATGCACGTTGACCTCGAGCCGCACGCCGCTCATGCCGAGCGGCTCGCGTACGTCGCCCTGGCCGTCGACGATGAATTCCTGATTGAGGATATGCAGCACCTGCTGGTCGGTCGGGATCGGGATCGCCTTCGCGGTCTCGATCACGCGCTCGACATCCTGCTGGGTCACCTCGCGATCCTTGATCGCGACCATGCCGCGCGAATTGATGCTCTTGATGTGGCTGCCGGCAATCCCGGTGTAGACCTCGCTGATCTTGCAGTCCGCCATCAACTCGGCTTCTTCGAGCGCGCGCTGGATCGCATTGACCGTGGCTTCGATATTGACGACCACGCCCTTCTTGAGCCCTTTCGACGGGTGGCTGCCCATGCCGATGATCTCGAAGCCGCCGCCTGGTTTCATTTCGGCGACGATCGCCGCGATCTTCGAAGTGCCGATATCGAGACCGACGATCACGTTCTTGTTTTCCTTCGCCTTGCTCATCTATTCCCCTTGGCTTGCGTCGGGTCGCGCGCGGCCTTGCCGGCGCGGCGTTGGTGCTGTGGTTCGGGTCTCAGTTCGGGTATGCGCACCGCGAAACCGTTCGGATAGCGCAGGTCGACGTAATCGAGCCTGCGCTGCAGCCGGCTGAGAGTGCGGTCGTGGACCGCGATGTAACGATCAAGCCGGGCTTCGATGCGCTCGCGTCCCAGCCTGAGCGTCAGCCCGCTCGCGAGCCGGATCTGCCACGCGCGGCGCGGCGATACCCGCACTTCCACCGGCACTTGCCCGATGGTGGCCAGGCGGCGCCGGAAATAGCCGTACTGGATCGCGATCTCCTTGGCGCTCTCCGGCGGCCCGACGAAAAGTGGCACAGGCGCGCCGTCGAGCGTGGCGGCAAAAACTTCGCCGTGCGTGTTGACGAGCGCCGCGTTGCCCCAGCGGGCAAGCGGCACGTGCTCTTCCAGCGCGACGTCCAGCCGGTCCGGCCACTGGCGGCGCACCTCGACCCTGCGCACCCACGGCAGCGACGCGAATGCGGCGCGCGCCTCGCCCAGGTCGAGCGTGAAGAAATTGCCTTTCACTTCATGCCGGGCGAGTGTCTCGAGCTGCTCGCGCGTAACGTGAGCGAGTTCACCATCGACGCGCACCTCGCGCAACGGAAATACCGGCAGCCGCACCACGTAGTGCACGCCGCCGTACGCCGCAAGCAGCAACGCGGCAGCGAACAGCGCTCCCGCGATTGCGTTCAGGACGTCCGGCTTATCCCACATGGCGTCCCCCATGCGGAATGCAGAGTGCCGGTCGCAGGACTGAAATGTCAGCCGACATGGGCCAGCTCCAGGATACGGACCACCAGTTCGTCGAACTCGATGCCGGCGGCGCGTGCCGCCATCGGCACCAGCGAGTGCGCGGTCATGCCGGGTGAGGTATTCATCTCGAGCAAAAAAGGTTTGCCGTCGTCGCGCAGCATCAGGTCGGCGCGCCCCCACCCGCTGCAGCCGAGCGCTTCGACTGCACGCATCACCAGCGCCTGCAACTGCTGCTCCTGCGCGGCGGGCAGTCCGCAGGGGCAGTGATAGCGGGTTGCGTCGCTGAAGTACTTGTGCTGGTAGTCGTAATTGCCCTGCGGTGCCTCGATCTCCACCAGCGGCAACGCCTGCTCGCCGATAAATCCGGCGGTGAGTTCGCGACCGGCAATGAATTCTTCGGCGATGACCGAAGTGTCGTACTGCGCCGCGAGTTCGTAGGCAGGCGCGAGTTTTTCGACGCTGGCCACCTTGGTGAGCCCGAGACTCGACCCTTCGTGCACCGGCTTTACGATCAGCGGCAGCCCGAGCCGGCCCGCCGTCGCAGCCCAGTCACTGCGCGCGTTCAATACCTCGTGGCGGGGGGTCGGCACGCCGCAGGCGAGCCACATCAGCTTGGCGCGCAGCTTGTCCAGACACAACGCGGAGGCCATTACGCCGCTGCCGGTATACGGAATTTCCAACAACTCGAGCGCGCCCTGCACCGTGCCGTCCTCGCCGTAGCGGCCGTGCAGCGCAATGAACGCGCGTTGATAGCCGTCGCTCCTGAGCTCGAACACCGGACGCTCGGCCGGGTCGAACGCGTGCGCGTCCACGCCCTGGCGGCGCAGCCCTGCAAGCACGTTCGCGCCCGACAGCAGCGAGATTTCCCTCTCAGCGCTCTTGCCGCCCATCAACACCGCGACTTTTCCGAAATCATGAGGAGCGCTCATGCCGGCTCACCGATAATCCGCACTTCGCGCTCGAGGTCGATGCCGAATCTATGCTTGACCGCGCCGCGCGCGGTCTCGATCAATGCTTCGATGTCGGCCGCACTCGCGTTGCCGGTGTTGACAATGAAATTCGCGTGCTGCCCGGAAATCATCGCGCCGCCGAGCGCGCAGCCTTTGAGCCCGCACGCTTCGATCAGGCGCGCGGCGTAATCGCCCTGCGGGTTGCGGAACACTGATCCGGCGTTGGGCTGGTTGAGCGGCTGCGTCTCGATGCGCCGCTCAAGCAGCAGCTTGATCGTCGCGCGCGCCGTCGCGCCGTCGCCGCGCGGCAGATCGAAGCGCGCGGCGACAAACCATTCCTCCGCAATTCTTCCGCCTTCCGCCTTCAAGACGACCGTCCGGTAGCCGATGTCGTAATCCGCGCGCGTGCGCTGGCGCAGCTGGCCCGCGCGGTCGACGGTGGTGGCGCTCCTGACGATGTTCCAGGTCTCGCCACCGTAGCAGCCGGCGTTCATCGCCAGCGCGCCGCCGACGGTGCCGGGAATGCCGGCCATGAACTCGGCGCCCCCCAGCTCATGCATGGCGGCAAAGCGCGCCAGCCTGGGGCTGGGCACGCCGGCTTCGGCGCAAATTGTGAGGCGCGAGGCGGGAAGCGTGAGGTGGTCTTCCACGCCTATCCGGTTTAGCGCCCGATGCGTGAAGATCACCGTGGCGCGCACGCCGCCATCGCGCACCAGGAGGTTGCTGCCGAGCCCGACCAGAACCACCGGCTCGTGTTGCGGCAACGACGCGAGGAACGCGCACAGGTCGTCGAGATCGGCCGGAAAATACGCGCGGTCGGCGCAGCCGCCGGCGCGCCAGCTCGTGTGGCGAGCCATGGGCTCGGCCATTCTCAGTTCCCCGCGCAGCCCGTGCATCCCGGCTTTTGTGTGCTCGTTCATGTCCATAACTGCGTGAGGCGCAAGTTCAGCCAATTCACGGTTTTCACCTTGCGCTTTTCACTCATCGTTCGTCATTCGCCAGTTGCGCCGCAACACCACCGATCGAGCCGGCGCCCATGATCACCACCACGTCGCCATCCCTGACCGCGTGGCGGATCGCCGCGGGAAGATCCGCGGCCTGCTCTACGAAAACCGGTTCGACCGTGCCCTGCACGCGTACCGCGCGCGCCAATGCGCGGCCGTCGGCCGCGACGATCGGCGCCTCGCCTGCAGCGTAGACTTCGGCCAGCAGCAGCACCTCGACCGTCGAGAGCACTTTCACGAAATCCTCGAAGCAGTCGCGGGTGCGCGTGTAGCGATGCGGCTGGAATGCCAGCACCACGCGCCGCCCCGGGAACGCGCCGTGGACTGCCGCGAGCGTCGCCGCCATTTCGGCGGGGTGGTGGCCGTAGTCGTCGATCAGCGTGTAACGCCCTCCGCCCGGCAGCGCGATGTCGCCATAGCGCTGAAAGCGCCGTCCGACGCCCTTGAACTCGGCGAGCGCTTTGACAATCGCGGCATCCTTCGCGCCGACTTCCATGCCGACCGCGATTGCGGCGAGCGCATTGAGCACGTTGTGCGTGCCGGCGAGATTGAGCATGACCTCGAGATCCGGCAGCGGTGCGCCGCGCGCATCGCTGCGAACCACGCGAAAGCGCATCCGCCCGGCGTCGGCCTGCACGTCGACCGCGCGGATTTGCGCGTTCGCCGACAAGCCGTACGTCGTGATCGGCTTGGTCACGGCCGGCATGATTTCACGCACGTTGGGGTCGTCGACGCACAGCACCGCGGTGCCGTAGAAAGGCAGGTGCTGCACGAAATCGAGGAACGCCTGGCGCAGCCGCCCGAAATAGTGTCCGTAGGTTTCCATGTGGTCGGCGTCGATGTTGGTGACCACCGCCAGCACCGGCGCCAGATAAAGGAACGATGCGTCCGACTCGTCGGCCTCGACCACGATGAACTCGCCGCTGCCGAGCTTCGCGTGCGAGCCTGCCGCCTCGAGCCGCCCGCCGATCACGAAGGTCGGATCCATGCCGGCTTCGGCGAGCACGCTTGCAACCAGGCTCGTGGTCGTGGTCTTGCCGTGCGTGCCTGCGACCGCGATGCCCTGCTTCAGGCGCATCAGCTCGGCAAGCATCATGGCGCGCGGCACCACGGGTATCTTGCGGGCGCGCGCTGCGATCACTTCCGGGTTGTCGTCCTTCACCGCGCTCGACACCACCACGGCGTCAACCGCCGCGATGTTGTCCGCCACGTGGCCTTGCACCACTTTTGCGCCGAGACCGCGCAGGCGCATGGTCACCGCGTTGTCATTGAGGTCCGAGCCGCTCACCTCGAAGCCGAGGTTGAGCAGCACTTCGGCGATGCCGCTCATCCCTGAGCCGCCGATGCCAACAAAGTGGACTTTCTTGACTTTGTACTTCATGCCGCAAGTTCCATACATGCCTCGGCCACCCTGCGCGTTGCGTCGGGTTTGGACGCGCTGCGCGCTTTTTGCGCCATACCGAGCAGCGCCTCCCGCGTGAAGCCGCGCAGCAACCCGGCGAGCTGGTGCGCCGTGAATTCGGACTGCGGCACCAGCACCGCGGCGCCGCGCTCGGCAAGAAAGCGCGCGTTGCCGGTCTGATGATCGTCGACCGCGTGCGGTAACGGCACGAGCACGCTCGCGATGCCCGCGGCGGCGAGCTCGGCGATGGTCGATGCGCCGGCACGGCAGAGGATCAGGTCCGACTCCGCGTATTGCGCCGCCATGTCGGTGATGAACGGCGTGAGCGTGACGGTCACGCCCGCACGCTGATAGTTGGCCTCGGCCGCGGCCAGCTGGCGCGCGCCCGCTTGATGCGTGACCAGCGGGCGGCCCACCGCGGGCAACAACGCGAGCGCCTGGGGCACGGTTTCGTTCAGCACCTGCGCGCCGAGACTGCCGCCGATCACGGTGAGCCGCAGCGGACCGGAACGCGCGCGATAGCGCTGCTCGGGCGCGGCGACCGCCGCGACTTCGCTGCGCACCGGATTCCCGGTCCAGATCACCGCGGTCGCTGCGCCGAAAGCACCGGGAAAACCGGCGAGCACGCGGTCGGCGAGCCTGGCAAGCACCCGGTTTGCGAGCCCCGCGACTGAATTCTGCTCGTGGATCGCCAGCGGCCGGTTAAACAGCGACGCCATCATGCCGCCCGGGAACGAGGCGTAGCCCCCCATGCCGAGCACGACGTCGGGGCGGTGTGCAAATATCGCGCGCGCGCTTTGCCAGAACGCGATCAGCAATTGCAGCGGCAACACCAGCATCCGCAGCCAACCCTTGCCGCGCACGCCCGACATGCTGATCCACGCCATCGCGTACCCGTGCGGCGGAACCAGCGCGGCTTCCATGCCGGCCCTGGAACCGAGCCAGACGATGTTCCAGCCCCGCGCGCGCAGGTTTTCAGCCACCGCCAGCGCCGGGAAGATGTGGCCTCCGGTGCCGCCCGCCATGATCATGATGGTGCGGCTCATGCGGACAACCTCCGCATGAGCTTGGGCCATTCTAGTTCCGGCATAACTTTGGCTACGTCAAAGTTAGCCTCCACTGAAATCGCCAGCGGATTGCAGCAATTTGAACGCACCGGGATGAACGGCCCGCTCATACCGCCAACCCCCGCATCAGCTGGCGATTTTCCCAATCGACGCGCAGCAGCACCGCGAGCGCGCAGCAGTTGGCGACGATGCCGCTGCCGCCGAACGACACCAGCGGCAGCGTCAGGCCTTTGGTCGGCAGCACGCCCATGTTGACGCCCATGTTGATGATCGCCTGCACGCCGATCCACAGGCCGATGCCGTGTGCGACCAGCGCGGGAAAATGGCGCTCCAGCGCAGCCGCCTGGCGGCCGATCGCGAACGCGCGCACGACGATGTACGCGAACAGCGCGATCACCACCGCGACGCCGGCGAAACCGAGCTCCTCCGCAATCACCGCGAGCAGAAAATCGGTGTGCGCTTCCGGCAGATAGAACAGTTTTTCGACGCTGCCGCCCAGGCCGACGCCGACCCATTCACCGCGGCCGAATGCGATCAGCGCGTGCGACAGCTGGTAGCCTTTGCCGAACGGATCGGCCCACGGGTCTATGAAGCCGGTCACGCGCTGCATGCGATACGGCGAAATCCAGACGAGCAGCAGCAGGCCGGCAAACAGCATCGCCAGCAGAATGGCGAACAACCGCCAGGTGAGGCCGCCGAGAAACAGCACGCCCATTGCGATCACGCTGATCACCGCGAGCGCGCCGAAGTCGGGCTCGCGCAGCAGCAGCCAGCCGATCACCAGCATCACCGTGAACAGCGGCAGAAAGCCTTTGCTCACGCTGTGCATGTAGGCCGCCTTGCGCACGGTATAGTCGGCGGCATACAGCACCACGAACAACTTCATCAGCTCGGAAGGCTGCAGGTTGAACAGATACAGCGACAGCCAGCGCTGGCTGCCGTTGATCTCGCGTCCGACGCCGGGCACCAGCACCAGCGCAAGCAATCCGGCGCCGCATAAAAACAGGTAGGGCGCTGCCTGCTGCCAGAAGCGCAGCGGGAACTGGAATGCGACCGCCGCGAGCAGCAGGCTCAACGCGAGGAACACCGCGTGCCGCAGCAGATAGTACGCCGGCTGCTGGCCGGTCGCGCGGCTGGCTTCGGCAATCGCGATCGACGATGAATAAACCATCACCAGCCCGAGCGCGAGCAGCAGCACGCCGCTCCACAGCAGCGCGTGGTCGTATTCCGCCGGTGGCGGCCGGCTTTTTACATCCGTATAGAACATTGCACTATCTGCCGATCGTGCGCACGGAAATACGCGCGGTTACTCCTCACTCCTCGCTCCTCGCCAACGCGTGCACCGCCGCTGCGAATACCTCGCCGCGGTGCACGTAGTTGCGGTACATGTCGAGGCTCGCGCACGCCGGCGACAGCAGCACTGCATCGCCTTCGCGGCAAACCGCCGCGGCCTTGCGCACGGCCTCTTCCATATCGGCGGCACGCTCGAGCGGCACGCCGCAGCCGTCGAGCGCCAGCGCGATCCGCTCGCGGTCGCGGCCGATCAGCACCACGGCCCGTGCGCGGCGCGTAACCGGCGCGCGCAGCGGACCGAAGTCCTGGCCCTTGCCGTCGCCACCGGCGATCAGCACGACCGGTCGCGCAAATCCGCCCAGCGCGGCGACGGTCGAGCCGACGTTGGTGCCTTTCGAATCGTCATAAAACGCGATGCCGTTGACTACGGCGACCTGTTCCACGCGGTGCGGCAAGCCCCGGAAAGCGCGCAGCGCCGCGGTAATCGGCGCATCGGCAATGCCGATCGCGTGGCACAACGCGCCCGCGGCAAGCGCGTTCGCCACGTTGTGCGTGCCGGGGACCGGCAATTCATCAGCCGGCATCAACGCCGTGTCGCCGCGCGCCAGCCACGCCTCGCGCCCGCACTGCGCGAGGCCCCACGCATCGGCGCCCCGCGGCGGCCCGACTGAAAAACGGTAGACGGTGCGGCCGGGCAGCGCCATCGCGCTGCTGCGCGCGTCGTCGCGATTGAGCACCTGCGCACCGCTGCCATTGAACACGCGCGCTTTCGCCGCGGCGTAGGCGTCGATGCCGTCGTAACGGTCGAGATGGTCCGCAGAGAGATTGAGCATCGTCGCCGCATCGGCATTGAGGCTTGCGGTGCTTTCGAGCTGGAAACTCGACAGCTCGAGCACGAACGCACCGGGGACCGCGCCGCCGTTCTCGATGGCGGTCAGCACGTCCAGCGCCGGCGTCCCGATGTTGCCGGCAACCCTGGTGTCGAGGCCCGCCGCCGCGCAGATATCGCCCGCCATGCGCGTCACCGTGCTCTTGCCGTTGGTGCCGGTGATGCC
>Ga0102851_10002433_pt1 | contig 11213 bp, 10 predicted proteins | sample Mud3Dept3metaG_FD_79558 | JGI IMG/M metagenome (GOLD analysis project Ga0102851, IMG submission 79558) | Freshwater wetland microbial communities from Ohio, USA, analyzing the effect of biotic and abiotic controls - Mud 3 Core 4 Depth 3... | ecosystem: Environmental > Aquatic > Freshwater >...
CATCTGGGCTCACTCATCACCGGACCATACTCTCGAAGCTCCAGTAACTGACCCCGTCGTCCAGAGGCCTAGGACACCCGCCTTTCACGCAGGTAACACGGGTTCGAATCCCGTCGGGGTCGCTCGCAAATCGCAGTCATCGTTCGACCTTCTAACGTGACGGGTCGTGAACCCGTATGCTGTGATCGATGAGGGTGATCGCGCTCGGCATCGCTGCCTGGTTGCTGTTGGCGCTCGCGGTTGGGCTCATCGCGTTCAGCGTCGGCGAAGACCATGACACCACATGGACGCCGTGGCCGACGAAGGCGGTGTTCGATTGGCTATACACCGTCCCTTCGAGCTACCGCTTTCTCGCCGCCGCCGTGATCGGCTGCTGCGGCGGCGCGATGGCAGTCGCCACCGTGCGCAGGTACAGAGCGGGTTGCCGCGAGTGTGATTGAAGGCGATCCGCGCTCGCGTAGAGAACGGTCGCGGTATCAGCAGGTCACGTCTACGGCTACCGCGGTCCCGATTGCAGCTCGCCCCGTCGGGGTCGCCAGGGGTCGCAAACCCGTCTCAGGTTTGCGACCCCTTCTTGCAGCATCTGACTCGAGCATCAGCGTCGACGGTAGCTCTTGCCCGCGGCGAGCAGCTGCGCAGCGTGTCGAGCTGTGTGAAATCGTCCATCGTTGGAACTCACTCACCGTTGCGTCGCGCGCTTTCCTAGAGGGAGGGATCTGGATCGATGGGCCTGATCAGCTTGCTCGCGAGCTGCGCCGCGAAGATCCCCAACACACACGCGACCCCGAATATGTAGAACCCGGGTCCCGCTCCAACGCCGGTTGACCCACCGGGCTTCGTCTTGACGAAGACGGTTGCGGCGATCATGGCGAGCATGAGCGCGATGAGAGCCAGGTGCTGCGGTCCGTTTGGCCCGGAAGTTCGCTTCTTGCCGACGATCCACCCGGCGCAGAGGAGCAGCATGAGGACTGAGAGGAGCGACAGCCCGAGTGTCGCCTGACCAGCGGTGGCGAACGCCGTCGAAGCGTCCTTCTTGTTTTGCATCGTGAGCTCTGTCATCAGCTCGCTGTGGGACTTCGACTCGCACGTGGTGTTCACCGGCTCGCCGACACAACGCTTCGATGCCAGCAACGAGAACGCGGCACGACGCGAAGGCGTCTGGTTCTCGAGCCAGCGTTCGGAAAACGCTGCGTAGCCGAGCCCAGCCGCGGCCGCGATACAGATGACGGCGATCAAGACCCGGTTCATCGCCGGCCGATCCTAGCTCGATCGTCGCTTGTGTGCTTGCTTCGCTTCGCTGGCGATCGGCGGCATTCGTCGCTCGCCTGTCGAACCATTGCCGACGGCTGCCGGAGCCACGTGAGGGAGTCGCGACTACGCTCCACGCATGCGCTTCGGTCCGCCGTTCCTGCTCCTCGTTGTCGCGTCTTCATCCGCGCATGCGGACAATGGTCTCTCGCTCGAGCTCGGCTACCTCCGTGACCGCGTCGCGGTGACCGATCACACAGCGCTCGGCGGCGAGGCCGTGCGATTCACGATCAAGGTGTCGAATGGGGCGTTCTTTCACTGGGGGGCCGAGGCCGAAGAGGGCCGGCTGTCGGGCGTCACGACCCTTGCTGGTGGTGCGGTCGCGCGTTCGACCGGACAACCTCGGTCCTCACCGATCGAAGGCAACACGCTCGGGCTCAAGCTCCTCGCGGGTGCGCATACGACGTTCGGCAGGCTGATGCTCAGCTCGGACCTGGCGGCGGGCGTGCGAGACACCTGGGTGTCGAGTGACGCGGGCAGCGACGTGGCGGGCCGCAAGAAGGCCCCGCTCGTCGAGCTGCGCGGTCGCGCCGATGTGTGGCTGTCGTCGACGACAACGATCGGCGCTGTTGCCACCGCCGATGTGCTCGAGCGCAGAGATGTGTCCGTCGGCTTGGTGTTCGCGCTGCACTTCACGCGTTGAGCTGCGCGCGTTGAGCTGCAAGGCAGTCGCATGTGGCTCGCCGCCGTCCGGAAGGCTCGCAAGTTCATCTACCTGGAGGACCAGGAACTCTACGGCGAGGTGGCGGCAAACGCACTCGCAGCGGCGCTCCCCCGCCTCGAGCACCTGACCATCCTGCTGCCACATGCATCCACCTCGATCATTCCAGAATGGAACTATCGACGGCAGCTCTTCATCCAGACACTCATGTCCGCGCCGAATGCTGATCGGAAGGTCCGCCTGTTCAACCCAGTCAATCCGGTGACGTACGTCCACGCGAAGATGACCATCATCGACGACGAGTTCGCGATGATCGGCTCGATGAACATCGGCCGCCGAAGCTTCACCTGCGATTCGGAGGCTCACATCGGCGTCTACGACAAGGAGGCGCTCGACGGGCTTTGCTTCGCGCACCGGTTGCGCATCGCCGACTGGGCAGAGCACCTCGGGATGGACACGCCTGCGGGCTACGCGGAGCTCATGGATGGCGTCGCGAGCGCCGTGCACTGGGTGGACTCACGCCCGGGCACCAAGGTCGCACCGTATGACGAGAACTCGAACCTCGGCTTCCCGCAGGGTCCCTTCAACGACACCTTCTGGGACCACATCACCGAGCCCAACGGGTCGTAGCGCGGTCAGTCCTTCGGAGCCGGGCCCCAGTCCACGCCGGTCCCGTACCGGCACCCGACCAGCCGGTCACGTTCCCATTCCTCGCGGACCCTGGTTCCGCGGGTGAGGCCTACCAGTGCTTCGGTTTCGATGCCGACGGTCTCGCGGAGCGCATCACGTCGCTTTCTTTGCGTCGCCGACGGAGTTCGCGGACGGACCGCTGGGGCAGTCCGCGCCGGGTCGCCACGGGAGCGCGAGCGATGTGCGCGTGCGGTGTACGTCGGTGCACGACGCGCGCAGGGATGCGCGGATGCGCGTGCGATCATCGTTCCGGTGCGCGCACGAGAAACCGCCGCGCGTCCTCGGCGAACATCGCGAGGCGGGCCTCGACGAGCGCGTTGATGCTGCCGGCCGGGAATGCGCCGTCGCGGCCGCGCACCCCGACGGTGCGTCCGGTGAGGAGCGCCATCGCCTCGTCGACGTCGCTCACCGCGTGGATGTGGAACTGCTTCTCGACCACCGCGGCGATCACGTCCTTGCGCAGCATCAGGTGCTGGACGTTGTGGCGCGGGATCAGCACGCCGTGCTGTCCTGTGAGTCCGCGCTCGCGGCAGACGTCGAAGAACCCTTCGATCTTGTCGTTGACCCCGCCGATCGGCTGGACCTCGCCGTGCTGGTTGATCGAGCCGGTCACCGCGAGCGTCTGCTTGATCGGCAGGTCCGCGATCGCCGAGAGCAGCGCGCAGAGCTCGGCGAGCGAGGCGCTGTCGCCCTCGACGCCGCCGTACGACTGCTCGAACACGATGCTCGCCGAGAGCGACAGCGGCATCCTCAGCGCGTAGCGGGCGCCGAGCAAGCCGGCGAGGATGAGGACGCCTTTGGAGTGGATCGGCCCGCCGAGCTCGACCTCGCGCTCGATGTCGACGACTTCGCCCTTGCCGACGCGCGCGCGCGCGGTGATGCGCGTTGGCTGCCCGAACGCGTGGTCGCCGAGGTCGACCACCGACAGGCCGTTGATCTGGCCGACCTTCTCGCCGCTGGTATCGATCAGGAGCATCGCGCGCCGGATCGCCTCGAGCGTGCGCTCGCGCAGCCGCCCGGCGCGCTGACGCTGTCCGTCGATCGCGGCCTGTACGTCCTCGGCGGTCACCACGGCGCGGCTCGCGCGTTCGGCGCAGTAGTCGGCTTCGCGCAGGAGATCGACGACCGACCGGAGCCGGATCGTGAGCTTCTGCGCGTCGCTGGCGAGTCTTGCCGCATGCTCGATCACGCGCGCGACGGCCATGCGATCGAACGAGCGCAATGCCTCCTTGCGGACCAGGCCGGCGACGAGGTTCGCGTACGCAGCATCCGAGTCGAGGCGTCGATCCATGTCCTGCTCGAAGTCGGCCATCACCTTGAAGAGATCGCCGAACTCGGGATCGAGCGACGCCAGCAGGTAGTAGAGCAGGCGGTCGCCGAGCAGGACGACCTTGGTCTCGAGGGGGATGGCCTCCGGCTCGAGCGACACCGTCGACACGAGACCGAGCACCTGGCCGAGTGACTCGATCTTGATCTCTCGCGTGCGCAGCGCGCGCTTGAGCGCCTCCCATGCGAACGGTTGCTGCAGCAGCTTGATCGCGTCGACCAGCAGGTAGCCGCCGTTCGCGCGGTGTAGCGCGCCGGGGCGGATCAGGGTGAAGTCGGTGACGAGGGCCCCGAGCTCCTGCTGGTGCTCGATGCGGCCGATCAGGTTCGCGTAGGTCGGATGGTCCTCGTAGACGACCGGCGCGCCACGCGTGCTGGCGTGGTCGATCATCACGTTGACCTCGTAGCGCTGGAACTTGTTGTCCTCGGAAGCTCCGCGATGGAGCGCGCGCAGGATCGCCTGGGGGACTCCGCTGTCGTCCTTCGCTACGAACCGCTCGACGTTGTCGACGACGTCGTGTTCCACCGCCGCGAGGTACTCGAGCACCGCCGCCACCTCGCGATAGGGCGCCCGCAGCGTGTCGATCACGCGGCGCGCGACGCTCGCGGCGATCTCGCGGTCCAGCGCCTCCAGCGCCTCGTGATGCTGGCGCACCCAGTCGTTGAACTGATGGAACCACGCGGCAACCTCGGTGCCGGCCTGCTCGATCGCGGCCCTCAGCTCGGTCTGCTCGCTCTCCGGGAGCTTCTCGAATTCTTCGGAGTCGATCACGGCATCGCCGCGCAGCGCGGCGATCCCGATCCCCGTGTCGGTCCGGACGACGCCGACGCGTCGATCCTTCGCGCGCTTCTGGAGCTCCTCGAACGTGGACTCCTGGCGGCGCTTGAACGCCTCGACGAGCTGATGTCTGCGGCCGCGATATTCGTCGCTGCTGAACGCCGCGGGCATCGCGACTCGAAGCTCGGTGACCGCGCGCGCAGCATCTGCGCGAAGTCGCGACGCGGTCCCCGGCGGCAGCCGGAGTGCCCGCGGCCGGTGTGGTTGCGCGAAGTTGAAGACGTGGCACCAGTCGGATGGTGCGGGTTGCTGCGTCGCTTCGCGCTCGAGCAGCTGGCGCAACAGGGTCTGCTTGCCGATCCCCTCGGGCCCGAGCGCGAACAGGTTGTAGCCCTCGCGCTTGATACCGATCGCGAACCGCGCGGCGTCGACGGCGCGGTCCTGTCCGAGGATCTCGATCGGCGCGCGAGCATCGGCCGTCGATTCGAACGGGATGTTGCGCGGGTCGCAACACCGACGGAGATCCTCCGGAACGACCTCGGTGCTCACGCACGAGAGTCTTGCGCGCGGCGTGCCACCGCAACGTTCCCGGGCGCGGGTGCCGGCGCGCGAAGCCTGCAGCCGCAGGACTTCCGGCGCCGGGTTTGCGCGAGGCTCCGCGAGGAGCATCGCCCGATCCCGACGGCGGCATGAAGGTTGAAGGGTTTGGGATCATGACCACCATCGGCATCGATCTGGGAACTTCGAATTCCGCGGCTGCCGTGCTCCGCGGTGGACGCCCGGTGATCATCCCGTCCGGCGAGGGCGTGGTGCTCGGAGGGAAGGCATTCCCCAGCTACGTGGCGTTCACGGCGGACGGTCAGATGCTCGTCGGCGAGCCCGCACGGCGACAGGCTGCGGCGAATCCAGACGGCACGGCCACCGCCTTCAAGCGCAAGATGGGTCAGCGTGTGAAGATCAAGCTGCGCGATCGCGAGCTGGCTCCAGAGGAGCTCTCCGCGATTCTGCTGCAGAAGATCAAGCGCGACTCCGAGTCCTTCCTCGGCGAGCCGGTGACCAAGGCCGTGGTCACGGTCCCGGCGTACTTCGACGACAACCAACGCAGCGCGACCAGGGACGCTGCGCGCATCGCTGGGCTCGAAGTCGTCCGCCTGGTCAACGAACCTACCGCAGCCGCGCTGGCCTACGGGGTCGATCGCCTCGCGCAGGAGTTGCGCGTGGCCGTGATCGATTTCGGCGGCGGGACGCTCGACGTCACGCTCATGGAGTTCGGCAAAGGGGTGTTCGAGGTCAAGGCGACGAGCGGCGATACCCAGCTCGGCGGCACCGACATGGACCAGCAGCTGTTCGACAGCCTCGCCGAGCGATTCAAGCTCGCGACCGGCTTCGATGCCCGTTCCGATCGTGCCGCCGCGGCTCGCCTGCGCGAGGCGGCGGAGATCGCGAAGATCGAGCTGTCGGCCTGTGCGACCACGCGCGTCACCCTGCCGTTCATCGGCGTGGTGAACGGACAGCCCCTGAACTTCGACCTCGAGCTCACCCGTTCGGAGCTCGAGCGGATCGTGCAGCCCACCATCGACCGCTGCCGCGCGCCGATCGAGCGTGCGTTCGCGGATGCGAGCTGGAAACCTTCCCAGGTCGATCGCATCATCTTCGTCGGTGGTCCGACCCGGATGCCGGTCGTGCGCGCGTTCTTCGAAGAGATCCTCGGGCGCAAGGCCGAGATGGGCGTCGATCCGATGGAGTGCGTCGCGGCCGGCGCGGCGATCCAGGCCGGCGTGCTCGAGGGCCAGGTCGGCGACATCGTGCTCGTCGATGTGACACCGCTGACGCTCGGCGTCGAGACGCTGGGTGGCATCGCGACGCCGCTCATCACCCGCAACACGCCCGTCCCGGTCAAGAAGACGGAGACGTTCACGACGGCAGCCGACCTGCAGACCGCGGTCACCATCCACGTGTTCCAGGGCGAGCGCGCGATGTCACGCGACAACACCAAGCTCGGCGAATTCAACCTCGAGGGGCTCGTGCCGGCACCGCGCGGCATGCCGAAGATCGACGTCACGTTCGATATCGACTCGAGCGGCATCCTCAGCGTCACGGCAAAGGACGCCGCGACCGGCAAGGAGCAGTCGATCCGGATCACCGGGTCCACCCGGCTGCCCGAGGCCGAGAAGACGCGCATGGTGCAGGAGGCCGAGCGCTACTCCCAGGAGGACCAGCGCCGGCGCGAGGCGGCGGCGAAGCTCAACGATGCAGACGCGATCTGCTACCAGGGCGAGCGCTTCCTCGCCGACTTCAGCGACAAGGTCGCATCGGAGCTCAAGGCGCGGATCGAGGTCCACATCCGGGACATCAAGACCGCGCTCGCGGGCAAGAACGGCGACGCCGCGACCGCGCACGCCGACGCGCTGAAGAAGGTCCTCCAGGAGGCCGGCGCGAGCATCTACCAGAAGACGACCACGGCAGCAGAGCCCACCAGACCCGCGGCACCGACGACGACGCCGCCGCCGCCTCGCGCAGAGGAGGCAGCTCCGCATGGCCGCGTCGTCGACGCGGAGTATCGCGAGCGCCACTAGGCGGACGTCATGGCCGCCCAGCGCGACTACTACGAGGTGCTGAGCGTCGCCCGCGACGCCGATGCGGGGGCGATCAAGGACGCGTTTCGGGCGCTCGCGCTCAAGTATCACCCCGACCGGAACAAGGAGCCCGGAGCGGAGGACAAGTTCAAAGAGATGGCCGCAGCGTACGCGGTTCTCTCGGATCCCGAGAAGCGCAGAGCGTATGACGAGCGCGGCTTCGCCGGGGTCGCCGGATTCACGCCCGAGGAGCTGTTCCGGAACGTCGACCTCGGCGACCTCATGGGCGGTTTCGGCCTCGACCTGGGCGGGCTCGACGGCGGCGGAGTATTCGAACGCTTCTTCGGCGGGCGCCGCAGAGGGCCTCCGCGCGGACGCGATCTCGAGGTCGTCCTCGAGATTCCGCTGTCGCGCGTCATGACCGGCGGCGAGGAACAGGTGTCCTATGCGCGCGCCACGCCGTGCGGGGCATGTCGAGGCACTGGTGCGAAGGACGGCACCAAGCTCCACCGCTGTGCAGCGTGTGACGGAACCGGACGCAAGACGCAGGAGACCCGCCGGCGCGAGCACGCGGGCGAGGTGCTGGTCCGCAACATTACGCCATGCGGCGACTGCGGCGGCCGTGGCGAGGTCGTCGACGAAGTGTGCTCGACGTGCCACGGGCGACGTGTCCTCGAAGAGCAGCGGTCGTTGTCGGTGAAGGTCCCGGTCGGCGCGGAGGAAGGGATGGTGCTGCGCGTCCCCGGTCATGGCATGCCGAGCGACGCGTCGGGCGGCGTCGCCGGCGATCTGCTCGTGATCGTGCGCACCGTGGCGGACGACCGGTTTGAGCGCCACGACGTCGACCTGTGGCGGCGCGAGCGTGTCGCGGTCCCGGATGCCGTGCTGGGCACGCAGCGGACGATCCCGACGCCCGACGGCGATGTCGAGCTCACGATCCCTGCCGGGACGCAGCCCGGACTCGTGCTCCGGCTCGCAGGCAAGGGTCTCCCCGAGCTCGGCGGCCGCACGCGAGGCGATCTCTTGGTGCGCGTGGACGTCGAGATCCCGGAGCATCTCGGCAAGCGCCAGCGCGAATTGTACGAGGAGCTGCGGATGCACGAGAAGGCCGCGCCAGGCAACCACGCGCACCCGAAAGGCGCGCACGTGAAGTCAGGCCGCCGCGCCGCGAAGGAGCGGGTCTCGTAGAGCTTCGCGCCGTCACGACGAGCTGGAAGGGCGCGCCCACCGGCTTCCACTTGATCCAGGAGATCGCTGGTGTGATCGAAGGCCACCAGATGTGGCTGCGGCCGAGCTGGATCGTGATCATGCGCGGTCGCGCGGATGCTCGGGCGTCACGATCGCGGCCGGCCTTCGCGACCTTGGAATCACGATCCCGATCGTGCTCGTTGCAGCGCCGGGCGAGGCGCTTCCGGTCTCGCTTTTCTGTGTGTCATCGTCGGGTTGCGCTGTCTCTTCGTCCTTCCCTTCGAATCCCGTCGGGGTCGCAAGTAGTCAAGCGATCCAGCCGGCGTCGATCAACGACGGGGACGCTAACGCCGTTGGTCAGAACAGGAGCTGTAGGAGCACGTCGTGGTATCGGCGGCGGTGAAGCAACCGCTTCAGAGGCCCTACGACCTCGATCTCGTCGGGCGTGAAGTCGGCCCAGCGTGTCGTCAACAACGTATGGGCGCGATCGCAGTCTGCCGCCGAGAACATCGAGCAGACGACTGAGTCCGCTGCCTGCATCGCCAGACCCATCGTGGGGAGGAACGGGTGATCGGCAGACTCGGCTTCGAGCAATGGCGCTTCGCCGAGACGTTTGAGTGCCGGGTTCACGGACCTGACCAAGTCACCTTCGAGCGCGACCCCGTCGTCTTCGTCCGCGTTCTCGTCCGCGCGGGTGCCGATCGCCGAAGCGATCCAGTGAAATACGAGGACCTGGAGGTGGGGCTCCCTGTCCTCGACGATCGCGCCATCGATGATTTCCGCAAGGATGTGATCCTCGGTCTCCTCGTCTTCGGAGATCCAGCAGCGAGGGGTCTCGTGAACGACCGCTTCGAGCCGAGGATCCTTGCTGCCAAACACTCTCGCGAGGCGCAACGGGTCGGCAAACACGTAGGCGTACGAGATGCTCATTCACCGGAGACTACCCGGGGGGCTGTCGGGTGGTCTGCCGACAAGCAGAACGATTGCCAGAAGTCGGTGCATCGACGGAGGGTCGAGCTCCACGGTGGCGTCCGGGAAGCGATCGGCTACCGCTGTCCAGGCCCGAGCCTGTTCGTAGCGTTTCCAATCGCGCGCACCGGAGCGCGGTTCCCTCGCGAACGCATCGTCACGCTGGAGGTCTCCGTGGCTTTGCGCTGCGAGCCGTCTCATCGAGCAGTGTAGAGCGCCATCCCACCTTCATCGCGAAGAACCTCGACGCGCGAGAAGCCCGCATCGCGCAGCACCTCGGGTTGTTCGGCGCGGTCGAGCAGAAGCCCCGGATTCTTGCCGTCCTCGAAGTAGTGATCGCAGTAGAGCAGCTGACCGCCGGGCCGCAGAAGCGTGCGCGCCTCGGCCAGCAGCGGTAGGGCCCGGCGCTTGTGACGGGTCTCGTGCACAGCCTGCATGGTGACGATCGCGTCGAGCGCGGAAAGGCCTGCGGTCCAATCGGGCGTGCGGAAGTCGCGTGTGACGAACGTGATGCGCGACGCGAGTCCGCCGAGATGATCCCGCGCGAGGTCGTGCATCGCTTCGGAGAAGTCCAGCCCGAAATACTCGGCGACGTCGCAGCGAGCGAGGATCTCTCTCGCGAGGTGGCCGGGGCCGGAGCCGAGTTCGAGAATGCGTAGCTGCGTGCCGTCGAGAGCGTTGCAGAACTCCGCGAAGAAGTTCGTGCGCCACGGCCGTTTGCGAGGTGTCTCATCGGTCCACTGGCGCGCCTGCGCCGGATCGCGAAAGTCGACGGAGGTCGGTACCTCCTCGGAATCCATGATTCACTATGTCATGCAGCGGCGATCGGGTGCCGCGTTCGAACGCGCGCTGCTGGACCTCCGGATCTACGAGCGAGCGCCAAGATGGACGCGTTCCACAACGCCAAACCGTTCGACCTCTGGCGGTCGGTGCCTTCCGCAGTCAGGACCGTCTTGCCAAACGTGTCCTGGAGCCGAGAGCGGCTGCACGCTCTGACGCTGCCGACTGTCGAGCTTCCGCTCGATGACCTGCGATGGCAGCTCGATCTTCCCTGGTGGCGGAATGGCCCCGGGGAATGTCCGTTCTCCGTAGCCCCGAACCAGGTGAGAGATGATCCCGAACGGTTCGCGAAGCACTGGCAACGGACCATCGACTCTGATCTCCGCTTCCCGATTCATCTACTCCAGCGCGACCGCCTGACTATCCTCGATGGCGTGCACCGGTTGTTGAAGGCAGATGTGCAAGCACAGCACACCATTCCGGTCCACATCGTCGGGCTCGGGCTGTTCGTCGAACGCGTCGTCGATCTCAAGACCACATCGACTGCGTCCTAGAACGGCGCTTCGGCGAGCGTGAGCTCGCCGTTCACCGGCTTGCCGCCGCGCGTAGCGCTGACCTTCATCTTCGTGCCGGGCGGCCGGTTTACGATGAGGATCCACACGCCGCCTGGACTCAGTTCGGAGACGGACACGCCGTCGACGGTCACGATGACATCACCCTCGACGAATCCGGCGAGCGCGGCGGGGCCGCCCGGCTGGACGCGAACGAGGCGAGGGACCGCGCGGCGGTCGATGTCGGCTCCCATGCTCGCGAGGCTGACTCCGACCCGCACGCTCCAGGCGACGACCGGCACGTCGACGTCGACCCTCTGCGAGGTCTGAAGCGTGACGAGCCGCAGCCCGTCGGAGTAGTTGCTCCATAGACCATCGCACGAGAC
>Ga0102851_10002434_pt1 | contig 11210 bp, 3 predicted proteins | sample Mud3Dept3metaG_FD_79558 | JGI IMG/M metagenome (GOLD analysis project Ga0102851, IMG submission 79558) | Freshwater wetland microbial communities from Ohio, USA, analyzing the effect of biotic and abiotic controls - Mud 3 Core 4 Depth 3... | ecosystem: Environmental > Aquatic > Freshwater >...
CGGATGGTGAAGGGGAAGGAACGGGCGCCGAGGCTGAAGAAGGAAGAGTTCGAGAAGGACTTCCCGCAGCGCAAGAATCCCGCGGGATTGCGGAGTGCTGATTTCGGATTGCGGAATATGGTAGTCGCAGACTTCAGTCTGCGTCAAAGAACCATGCAAAAGCCGATCCTTCTCGCGTCCAATGCACCGGCAAGCGACATGCCACTGCAACTTCCTCGCCCCTTGGGGGAGAGGACAGAGGTGAGGGGTGGTTTAAATCCGCAATTAGAGTTCTCCGCGTCCCAGCGTTTCCCCGTCACCATGTCAGCGCCGCTACTCCTCGCTCAAGCGACCGCCGACCTCCCCACAGCGGCAGATCTCGCAGAAAACCAACCTGAGGTTCAACTTAACACGCCCGAGCTTCAGCAATTAGCCGCTGATTTGGAATATAATCCAACCAAAATATTCAGCTTTGTCAGAAATTATATTGACTTCGTCCCAGTGTACGGCAGTATCCAGACAGCACAGCAGACCCTTCTTACAGGAAGAGGCAACTCGTTCGCGCAATCGTCGTTATTAATTTCCTTGCTCAGAATCTCAGGCATCCCCGCGAAATATGAATACGGTACTATAATCGTCCCTATCGAAGAAATCAAAAATTGGACGGGAGTCACAGACGCTAACGCAGCTCTAAGTATTCTGACCAACGGCGGAATTCCTTGCACCGGACTCGTAGTGGGAAACCAAATTGCTTATGTTCGCATGGAACACGTCTGGGCCAAAGCTTGGATAGATTATATCCCTTCCAGAGGAGCGGTTCAAAAACAAGGAGACACCTGGATCCCCATGGATCCGAGCTTTAAGCAGTATACGTATACGCAGGGCATTGATTTCAAGACAGCTGTCCCATTCGATACTCAAAGTTATCTTAATGAAATAAACAACACCGCAACCAAAAATGACGCAGAAGGGTGGGTTACGGGCGTCGATACTGCTCTCGCACAAAACCGGGTCGACGCCTATGTTACACAGGTGAGCGACTTTATCAACGCCAATTATCCGAATGCCGTCGAAGATCGTATCGTCTCAAGCAGGCAAATAACAAAAAAGGAATATCCCTTTCTTCCCTTAAGCCTCCCTTATACGGTGAAGGTAAAGGGCTGGGAGTCAGCCGAACTTCCTTCAAATGTAAGACACACGATAAGCTTCTCAGTGGTTAAAGATGTCGCTGAAACAACGCTTTTTAGCTATTCCATATCGCTTCCTGGGATAGCGGGTAAGCGTATTACGCTCTCGTATTCACCCGCAACCGATGCAGACAAGGCTGCGCTCAGGTCATTCCTTCCACAGCCTCACGCTGATGGGACACCTATACAGATAAGCGAACTGCCAACCTCTTTGCCCGCATATCTGATTAACGTCAAACCAGAACTCAGAATCGACGGAATCATTGTTGCGGTCGGATTACCGGTTACTCTGGGGACGTCGGAGCAACTCACTGTAACGCTCGAAATCCCCCTTCTTGGCCCTGAAAAAGTAACCAAGGAAGTCACTGCAGGCGAGTATTACGCCATGGCACTGGACACGGGGCCGCTTCCAGAAGACGCTGTAGAAGAGAAAATACTCAACCACTTCGACCTGGCCGAACAGGTGAAAGCAAAGACAGTTTATCCGGCTAAGGATCAGTTCTACGGAGAATTTCTCCATGCAATAGCCGTTGGATACTTCGATCAGCTCAATGCTTTTGACGGCTTGTACGCAAGGATGATGGGCATAGTGTCGCACAGGATTCCTTCCTTCGGCTTCGCGCAGACCAGCATAAAGGTCAATGATGTCTTCGGTATTCCCACAACCGTTATCCCCAAAGGCATTCTTCTCGATATGAACCATATCGTGAAGATTGCGGCGTCGAAGGATGGCGACCAGCAGAAGATAAGTGACTTCCAATTTGTTTCCGGTCTATATAGCTCGGGGTTGGAGCATTCAGTTCTTGAGCAGATATTTTCGTCCGTTGACACGCCTGCCGAAGGTATATCGACAGTGAAAATATTGGGAGTTGCCAACAGTCAGAATATTCCGATCTTCACAATAACGGCCGCAAATCTTTCGACAGTTTTGCCCAGACTTCAAACCGGCATCAATGATGTTATCCAAAATGCCGTCAATGCGGGCAAGGAAGTTATTACTCCGGAAAGAAGTGTAACGCTAAACGGGTGGTCCGGAACAGGCTTTATCGTACACGATCCGAAAAGCGGTGGCGGAGCATTCATGATAAGTGGCGCAGCGAACGGTGCATATATTGCTGCGATTGGCGCATACCAAGTTGCATGCGGCGAAATTATTTATGATGATGATCCATGGACCGGTATGGAAATCATGCAGGCTGGCATCAATCAAATTATTCTTGCGGATCATATATGGGAACTTATACTCAAAGAAACCGGCAAGATTGTCTCCGAAATGGCAATGACGTTCATGCCGTGGGGTAAGGTATTCAGTGGAGTTAATCTTGCCTTTGGTTGTGTGACTAGTAATATAGTAAAAAATGGTGTGGCTGGGAGAATATTTGAGACGATAGGTCTTCAAGTTTTAAAGCTTGCAAAGAATACTATAAAATTTGCTACGGCTTTAGGGAAGACAATCCCTGATGGCGTTATAAAAGATGCGATTGGAAATCCTGCGGTTTTATGGGAGATTAAAAGTGGAATGATTGTATCAAATACAGGGAATCTTACAAAGATGATAGAATTAGCAAGGATAAAAAAAATTCCTCTGAATCTAGTTGTAAAAGATGGTGCGCACGTAACCGGCCCATTAAGCAATATTATTGAGACAGAACTCGGTGGAATTATTTATAAATTTAATCCGATTACAGGGGCAATGATACCCCCGATTTAACTCGTGGAGCAGAAAAAACATGAAAATTAAAATTCAAAAAAAACCAAAATACAAAACAAAAAATACAATCGCCATTACATTCATTTATAACAAGCAACTATCCGACTTAACGAATGGCATTGAACTTTTTAATCTTTTTAAGGAACAGGGTTTTTTCCCAGAAAAATATAGCGCTCTGTCTACCTTAAGAAAAAAAAGACCAATAACTTTCGAACGGTTGAATGAATTGCTATCGCAGATATGGCTTCCTATATATGTAAACGTTGAGGACACATGGATTTTAGATAGTATAGAAATCTATAGAGATACAGCACCAAAATATTGGGGGAATATTTATCGTGATTATTTAAGGACGAGTACCGTGGCGGGCGTTGGCGATGCTGTATACCAAAGTACAATTGCTCTTTTTGTTGAAGCTGATACCCTTGCAGGGTCATCATTGAATTGTTTGGAAAATATAATAGGGGGTCTAATTAAGTATTCGAATGCAGATTTTGCACGCATTCAGTATTATTCTTCATATGAAATGTGGGAAAGTGGCTGCCTGAGAGAGCCACGCGTAACATTGGGTTCGCGCAGTTTATCCAAGAATCTTCCCGATCTTCACAATATCTCTGTCTGGGGTAAATCTTATATCGAATTATTTGGGAAAGAAAAAATTATTAATGCGCCGTGCTACAAAGTGGAAGAGCTTTCTTCGGGCGTTATGTGGATGCAATTAAGCCCCGATGTTTATAACGAGAAGGGCTGCTGGACTGCATTGACAGATACTCGAGAAAAAATAAAAGCGTACCTAAATAATAATGCTTTTTTTGATCCGAAATTGCCTCATGACTATAAATACAATATACCTAAGTTTGATTTGTCTGATATTAGAAAGCCGTTGAAAATATCGGAAGAGAGTTCTTTCTAAGAATGGCAATATGAGGGAAGACGATAATAATATCTAAAAGACCAGAAATTAAGTCAAAAAACACGATCGCGGTTAGTTATTTCTACGATCCAAAACTCTATACAAGGTATCTTACTGCTCAGGACTTAGTGAACGATCCTGCTCTGGATAAGGCATTTGTGACCGGTGAATTAGAGAAGGAGCGATATAAAATGAATAAAATACCGAAGTTTGACCTTTCGGATATAAGGAAACCCTTGGTAATCCCGAGCGCAGATGCAAAGAGAGAAATAAAATGAGCTTTGATTTGATCTTCTGTAATCCAGAAAAGAGTAAAGTAAGCGATTCATCGCTTCTTGAATATTTTAAGACACGTCCGTACATGAATTGTACAGAGGGGAAAGGTCCGTTTGATGTAATTTATCAAAACCCAGCGACAGGTGTATATGCGGTTTTTAACTACACTCAAGAAAAATATGGCGACGCGCCTACAGGTATAAATGGAACCGGGCTATCGGTAGCTATCAATTACCTTCGGCCTTCCTTCTTTGCGCACGAACTCATGCCTGTAATAGAATCTCTATGCAAGTCAAAAAATCTTCTTGTCCTTGGTCCTGATGATATTGACAGTAGTGGGACAGGGCATCCCAAGCCATGTGATGTTAACAACCTGGTAACGAGTTGGATAAACGGCAATCAATTTGCAGTCCGCGCAGCCTCGGAAAGTAAAATTCTCCCTCCGTACCTGGAAAAAGAAAAATCGCTCTATGTGTGGAAATATATGGGTATTCATGATGCATTAACAAGAAAGTTCAGCAGCGATGACATCTTTGTGCCGAAAATAGTAGTCGTTAGAAGAGGGCAACATATGCCGTTAGAAACGGCAATCACTTGGGCCGATGGGATACCCTCTTTGCTGCCGGTATGCGACATAATTATCCTTCAAAAGATCCATTCAAAGGGTTTCTTGGGCGTCGGCAGAAAAGAGGAAGCGGGCTGGATCGACTATAATTCAGTTGCTTATGCCATAAAACCTCATTTACGAAAATACGTCGCTAAAGAACTCCCAGGTTTCGAAATCCCTGTTGTTTATCCTCCTAATACCGCAAAGGCCAGAGAGGTTTTATTAAACTTATCTCTTAAGGGATCTCTTGAAGGACTTGAAGGCATTGGCATGGATGGGTTCGTAGATATGAAGTCCGAGGACTCAAAATGAGCCTCGGGGCATATTTGAGTAGATTCGGACAAGAGAACCCGGAGTTAGAAGAAGATGATGACTATCAGAGATGGGCTAGTCAGGCCAAGAAGGCTGTTCTTGCGGCTATCCAGAAACAAACGGACAATAAGCCTGGATGGATTGAAGGGAACTCACTCGATGAACAGATCGGTCAAGAACTCGGCGGATGGGACAATCTCATACAACTTCAGCGGTATGCAGCACACGTACATTTTACAGGTCAGCCGCCTGAGAAACCCGCTGAAGCAGACGATCTTGACAGTGATGAATACTTATTGCGTTATAAGGCTGCTATAGAGGAGGAGTCATCTAAAGTTTCCGGTGGTCTCCAATTTAGGCATTTGATCATGACTGGCGATCAAGTCCGGTATATCCCGCTAGATTTTCCTGAGCCTTTATGGGTAGAAGAAAATGGGAGTGAAGCAATAATGTCAATCGGATCGTCTCATCAGCTCTATTATGAGTTGACAGAGATAAATAAACACCTTCTCATGGTCGGTGATTACGGCCAATTAGGTGATGATGATGCTTGGAAGCTCTATGAAAACGAAGAAGACCCGTGGCGATTTGTAAAATGGGCTTGGATCGTGCTGCACTGGCTGGCGAGAGAATCTGTTAATAAAAAATTGTCCATCTATTTTGAGTAGCCTCGGAGGCTTCTATGCTGAGACGGATTTATTTTTCATTATTGATTATAGCTTTTCTCCTTGCTTTTGATGTGTACGGCTATGCTCAGTCAGCAGCAATCAATAATGGCATTTCATGGCTTTCAGCGAAGCAGAATCCGGATGGTAGTTGGGGCGGAACTGCGACCTCCCTTAACGCCATATATCCTATAACATCAGATGCCCTTCTTGCCTTGCATCCCCTCGACAGAAATTCCGCTGCATACGCTGTAGGACTGGAATGGATAACCAATCAGGAAGTATCTTACACGGAGTTTGTTGCACGAAGAATTATGTTTTATTCTCAAAATAACCTTGATAACACGAGCGACGTTGCTCTGCTGATTTCATCTACAAACCAGAATGGCGGCTGGGGTGATGAAGCAAAGCTTGGTAGCGACACCATCGACACAGCCCTCGCCCTCCAGGCCCTCAAGGCCGCAAATTACTCCGACTATTCCATGTTGTACTTTCCAATCAGCTTCCTCACGACGAACCAGAACGCCGACGGAGGATGGGGATTCAGGCCGGCTTCCGGCGGGCAGCAGGCTGACCCGAGCAATACGTATGTCACCGCGATGGTGCTGCGGGCATTGGTGGCGCACCGTGCTGTGTTCCCCCTCCATGAGTCCATTACAAAAGCCTCGGAATATCTCCGGGCGAAGCAGAATCAGGACCCCGTAGGACGCGGGTTCGGGTCCAGTCCTTCCACGGTATATGAAACGGCTTTATCCGTGATGGCGCTGATCGAATCGGGGCAAGGCGACGCCGTAGCCTTGCAGGACGCCATAACCTATCTTAACGCAACGCAATCCTCCAACGGTTCCTGGAACGACGACCCGTATTCCACTGCCTTGGCGCTCCAGGCCCTTGTTGCCGCCCAGCCGAACCTATCGTTTTCATCCCTGTCCTTATCCAAACCCATGCCGCAGGACAATGAATCCGTCACGATCACCGCGACCGTGAGGAACAGCGGCCTCGAAAGCGCCTCAGGCATCGTCGTCCGGTTCTTTCTCGGCGATCCTGCCGCAGGCGGGACCCAGATCGGCGCTGACCAGATCATTCCCTTGCTTGACGTCAACGCCATTGCTCAAAGCTCCATCACCGCCTCATTCACCGGCACAGGCAACAAGACCATCTTCGCAATCGTCGATCCCGACAGCCTCGTCTCCGAAACATCCGAGGCCGACAACAAATCCTCGGCCAGGGTCTGGGTCGCAACCGGCCCGGACCTTGCGGTCTTTTCCGAGGATTTGAAGCCCTCGACCTATGTTCCCGCATCCGGAACAGCATTCACCCTGTCCTATGCGGTCCGGAACCTGGGCGAGACGGCAAGCGACGGTTTCGATGTGGCGCTGTATGACGGCAGCCCGGCATCAGGCGGAACAATATTGCAGACCGTCCATATTTCAGGCCTCGCGGGTACTGAAGTCCGCACTGGTTCCATCGGCGTTACGCTCATTGGGGACGGTCCTCATACGCTCTACCTGACCGCTGATACCGGGGCACTGATTTCAGAATTATCCGAGGTCAACAACACGGGCACCGTGACCATCCAGGTAGGCGGGGCGCAGGGGATGTCTGATCTCGCAGCAGGAATGATCCAGCTCGCGCCCTCCCGGCCTTTGGCCGGGGAGGCCGTGGCCATTTCCGCGATAGTGCGGAACCAGGGCATGGAAGCAACGAACGACTTCCTGGTTGAGATCTACGACGGATCGCCGGAAACAGGCGGCATTCTGATCCATTCGCAGACAATCTCCCTTGCAGCAGGCAGTGAACAGGCCGTAACCGCAAGCTGGACCGTCGCTTCCGGGATACACGACATCTTCACAATCGTTGACCGGCCCAACAGCATCATTGAATCCGATGAAACCAACAACCGCGCTTCTGTCCGCGTCATGACCGACATGAAGGACATCACCCTCTCGGCCACGGACCTCGTCTTCACCCCGTCCCATCCCGTGAACGGGGACAGCGTGGTCCTGTCGATCACCGCGCATAACGCCGGCATCAAGGACACCGGCCCGTTCAACCTTGCGCTCTACGACGGCGATCCTGCTGCAGGAGGGGTGTTGGTCAATACCTATCCGGTCAGCAACATCCCCGGAGACGCCAAAACGACATTGAGTTATGCCTTTACGGCCATCCCCTGGACCTACCGTTTCTATGCCATCGCGGACACAGAGAACGTCGTCACGGAAATGTACGAAGAAAACAACCATGCCATCCGGTCCCTCAAGATCAAGGCGCCCGGCGAGATCCTCGGCCCGGACCTGGCGCCGGTCAAGATCGATCTATCCGGCATGACCACGGACGGCCAGACATTGACAGCCGGTGGAACGACGGTTGTCACGGTCAAGAACAAAGGCGATGCCATGATCACGAAAGCCTTCAGCGTCATGGTGTTCGAGGATAGGGACAATGACGGAAAATATACGGCCGGCCTTGATACGGTTCTCGGCACAACGGCCAACACCGAATCCCTCTGGCCCGAGGGCGTGAGCGACCTGACCGTGAACCTCTCAGGCACGGTCAGTTTCCTGCACTCGCCGGTATATGCCTTTGTTGACTCAGGCGACGCCATGCTTGAGCAGGATGAGTCGAACAATCTCCTCCTTTCCTGCCTGGATTGTGAAAACCGGCCGGTCAATCCCATCCAGCCGGTGCAAGCGTGGCAAGTAGGCATGCAATTACTCCAGCCAGCCATTGTTACACCGTTGACCGACACCAACGGCGACGGAAAGATCAATGAGGAAGACATTCCTGCAATCGTTGTCACCGAGTATCGCGGTTTTGATCTCGGGAGGGATATGATGTGGAACGGCACCCTGCGGGCGCTGCGGGGAAACAACGGCGCTGAGCTGTTCTCTGTTTACGATACAGCCCACCCGATCCGCTATAATGGAACGCCTCCGGCAGCCGGAGACATTGACGGGGACGGATCGCCGGAAATACTCGTTCAAACGAATTGCATGAGCGTAGGTGATATATGCAGTCTCTCTGCACACGACCGCAGCGGCAATCTCAAGTGGAATAATAGAGCTCTTGTCTCCGCCTGGATGAATGCGCATCCTGGTTGTTGTTACAGTATGGGCCCCATGGAGGATTATACATCGCCTATCATTGCAGATCTGGATCATGACGGGACCCCGGAGATCGTGATGGGATTGACGGTCATGAACTCCTCGGACGGCAGCATCAGGTGGGCTATGGATCCGCGGACAATGAACCATGAAAACTCCAGGTTTTCTACAGTGGCGGACATCGATCTCGACGGCAACAGGGAGATCATCAACGGCGGCAGGGCGGTCAGCGCGGACGGAGTCATTAAATGGACCTTTACCGTTGGCGGGACGAACGCGATCGGCAATTTTGACGATGATCTTTATCCGGAGATCGTGGTCGTAAAATACTCTTCAGGTTACATCAACGTCTATCTCCTGGACCACACCGGCACGGTCAAGTGGGGGCCGGTGAACACAAGAAGTCTCGATCCCGGCGAGCCGAGCATCAATTTCACGCGCAACCAGCGGCCGGTTATCGCGGATTTCGACGGCGACGGGGAACCGGAGATCGGAGTGCAAGGGGCGAACAAATTTTTCGTGCTGGATAGGAACGGCGCCCTCAAAAAGTCCTATGCCCTGGGCAGTCCTGTTTTAGAAGAAACGATCGCGACGGTATTCGACCTGAATGGAGACAACCTGCCAGAGGTGCTGATATACGCGAACCCCCAGTTCAGGATATTCGACGGAAAGAGCGGAACGCTGCTGTATTCGGAATCGCTTGCAACGGCTACGATGTCCGAGATAGAACATAACGTTCTTGTTGCGGATGTGGATGGAGACGGCCATTCTGAAATTGTCGTGGCGAGCCGCTCTGGCGTAAAAGTCTACAAGTCCGGGAACGGCGATTGGGTCGGCTCCCGAAGGATCTGGAACCAGTCGGATTACCACGTGACGAACGTGAACGACGGCGGGTCCATTCCGCAGTATGAATCGCCGTCCTGGCTTATGCAGAACACCTTCCGCGCCCAGGCCAGGGTCAATGCTGGGCCAAATCCGTACCTCGCACCGAATCTCACGGTATCCTATATCAGGACGGTCCAGTACGGCACAAGCGTGAGCCTGACCGCACGCATCGGGAACGGCGGAGCAGCGGTGGCGCCTGCCGGAATACCGGTAGTCTTTTACCAGGGAACTCCCGGCTCCGGTGCGCTTATCGGAACCACAGCCACAACCAGGGCACTGAATCCCGGCGAGTACGTTGACGTTACCTCTCTGTGGTCGGACGCACCAAACGGGCTGCAGCAGATCTCCGCTTCGGTCAATGACTGTTCAAGCGGTCCAGACTGTTCGGGCCGCATTGCGGAATGCGATTATGATGACAATCAGGCGACAGCCGGCCTTATTCTCGGCAGCAATCTGCCAGATCTTACGGTAGGGCCGGAAGATATCATCTTGCCGCCGGCGCCGTATACGGAAGGAAGCCTCGTCCCGATCGCAATCAACCTGAGGAATCTTGGGCCTGTACCCGCAACGAATGTCAACGTCAGGCTCTACAGCGGAAATCCTGCGGCCGGAGGCTCGGCGCTCGGCGACGATCATAGTATCCCGATTGTCAACGAAATCGGCTCAACAATGATTACGGTCTATTTCGACACGTTGGGCCGGACCGGGACAAACGTGCTCTATCTCTCCCTTGACCCGGAAAATGCCGTCTCGGAAGAGAATGAAAACAACAATCTGGCATCCGTTACCATAACAGTGAGTTCACCTGTGCTTCCAAACCTCGAAATTTCCGCGGGCGACATCCAGACGAGTCCCGCGACTCTTTACCAGGGAGACAGCATCACTATTACTGCCGTTGTCCACAACCGGGGCGCCTCAACAGGCAATATTCCCGTCCGGTTCTACCTGGGAGACCCCGCGGCAGGAGGGACGGTTATCTCCGATCAGGCTGTCTACCCCATGCTTGGTCTCGGTCAAAGCGCCTCTGTTCAGGCGATCCTGCCCACCACCGGGATAAGCGGGCAGCAGCGATTCTTCGTCGTGATCGACCCCGAGAATACGATCGCGGAGAGCAACAAGGATGACAACAGCGCGTTAAAGGCCGTTTTCATCCAGCCTGCGGGGATAACAGCGTCCTTGAGCACGGACAACTCGCAGTACCAGGCGAATTCCGATGTGCACATCGCGCTCCAGGTAAGTAATTACAATGCGAGCGCATGGTCGGGAACGGGGGACATTTACATAGAAGACGCATCGGGGAACAGAATGGCCCACGTGTCGTCTATTGCGGTGAATAAGCTTGCCCGCGACATATTCGCTGGCTGGTCGTACAGGATGCCGGCGCAGGTCACTGCCCCCCGGAACATGAAAAACCGGATTTCAGCTTTGCCCATTGATTTTTCACAAGCCTTTGCAGCGCTCGGAGCTCCCGGGAAAACGGTCGACCAGAATTCGATCAGAGTTCTTGAAATCGGTCAGGACGGGAACCTCATTGGAGAAAAGCAGGCACGGGCCGATTTCAAGGATGCGAA
>Ga0102851_10002438_pt1 | contig 11208 bp, 10 predicted proteins | sample Mud3Dept3metaG_FD_79558 | JGI IMG/M metagenome (GOLD analysis project Ga0102851, IMG submission 79558) | Freshwater wetland microbial communities from Ohio, USA, analyzing the effect of biotic and abiotic controls - Mud 3 Core 4 Depth 3... | ecosystem: Environmental > Aquatic > Freshwater >...
AGCTTCTCCGCGCCGTTCATGTCGAGGATCACCCGTGAGTCGGCCTGACTCGACGTCATCAACGCGATCCTGCTCGGGATGTTCGCCTTGATGAGTCCGGTCACCACGTCCACGCTCGGTCGCTGGGTGGCGACGACGAGATGGATCCCCACGGCGCGGGCCATCTGCGCGATACGGCAGATCGCGTCCTCGACCTCCCGCGGTGCGACCATCATGAGGTCGGCGAGCTCGTCGATCACGACCACCAGGTAGGGGAACTCGACCACACGCTCCTCCTGGCCGGGCGGCACACGGAGCGAGCCCTCGGCCAGGCCCTGCCGGTAGCCGTCGACGTCGCGAACGCCGACCATCGCCAGAAGCTCGTACCGCTGCTCCATCTCGCGGACGACCCAGGCGAGGGCCTCGGCCGCGCGCTTCGGGTGCACGATGACCGGCAGCAGCAGGTGCGGCAGGTCGGCGAAGTGGGTGAGCTCGACCCGCTTGGGATCGACCAGCACGAGCTTCACCTCGTCCGGCGTCGTGCGCATCAGCACCGACGTGATGAAGGAGTTGATGAGGCTCGACTTGCCGGCACCCGTCGCGCCCGCGATCAGCAGGTGCGGCATCTTCGTGAGGTCGACCAGCTGAGATCGCCCGTGCACGTCCTTGCCGAGCGCGACCGAGAGCGGATGGCGGTCGTCCTTCGCGGCTTTCGCTCGCAGGATGTCTCCGAGCATGACGAAGTCGCGGACCTTGTTCGGCACCTCCACCCCGATGGCCGACTTCCCGGGGATCGGCGCGACGATGCGCACGTCCGGCGTTGCGAGCGCGTACGCGATGTCGTCCTGGAGGCCGAGGACCTTGTTGACCTTCGTGCCGGCCTCGACCTCGATCTCGTAGAGCGTGACGGTCGGTCCGCGGTGCGCCGCCGTGACGTGTGCCGGCACACCGAACGTATGGAAGGTGCGCTCGAGCGCCTCCATCTGGTGCTCCTCGTCGCGCTCGCTGCCCGCCGAGGGCGGCGACGTGCGGAGCAGGTCGATGGGCGGGAGCTGGTACCGGCCGCCCCTCGGCGACGGACGGACGATCTCGGGGACCTCGATGGGTCGAGGCTCAGGCTCCAGGACCGGCTCCTCCGGGAGCTCGAGGACGGGCAGGTCCTCCTCGGCGTGGATCACGCGCGGTTCGCGGCGTCGCCGCGGCTCCGGCTCGAGCTCGAGCTCCTCGTCGCCCTCGGCCTCCCGGGTGAAGAGATCCAGGAATCGATGCCCGACCGACGCGAGCGGGGTGCCCGTGAAGATGAGCAGCCCGAGGACCGCCACGCCCACGAGCACGATCGCCGCCCCGAACTCCGAGAGCAGCCTGGCGAGCGGCCAGGCGAACAGCGCGCCGATCGCCCCGGCCGCATCGGAGAAGGCGTCGTACCCCTCGAACGGCCGTGGGTTGCCGCGGGGCAGCGACAGCAACCCCATCACGCCGATGAACGCGATGGTGAAGCCGATGAACATCCGCACGCGGTCGCCCTCGGCCGTGCCGCGCAGGAGCAGGATCCCCCAGTACAGCGCCAGGACCGGGAACGCGACCGCCCCGATCCCGACCGCCCCGTGGAGCGCCCAGTCGATCCCGCGACCGACCACGCCGGCCGCCTCGAACCAGAGCGCCAGCACCGAGATGAGCGAGAACACGACCAAGCCGATGCCGAACGCGTCACGGGCCCACGGCCGCAGGTGCTGGCGGACCGGGGTGCGCGTGGAGGTGGCCTTCTTCCTCGAGACGCCCCTCTTCGTCTTCGCGGCCACCTACACCTCCATGATCACGGGCAGGATGACCGGTTTGCGCTGGGTCGCCTCGTAGAAGTACCTGCCCAGCACGCGCCGGATGTTCTGCTCGAGGACGCCGCGGTCGGTCACCTCCGCCCCGGCGCTCTCCTGCAGCGACAGCATGACGCGTTGACGCGCCGCTTCAAGGATGTCCCCCGACGCCCCCTCGAAGACGAACCCGCGGTTCACGATGTCGGGGCCGGACACCACCTGCCCGTGGTGAGCGTCGATCGCGAGCACCACGACCACGACCCCCTCGCCCGAGAGCTTGCGACGGTCCCGCAGGACGACCTCGCCGACGTCGCCGATCCCGAGGCCGTCGACGAAGGTCATCCCGGCGGGGACCTGCTCGACGATCTCGACCTTCTCGCCCACCCGGAGCACGTCGCCGTCCTCGCAGATCAGGACGTGCTCGGGCGCGATGCCGACCTCGGTCGCGATCTTCGCGTGGTGGGCGAGCTGCCGCCGCTCGCCGTGGATCGGCACGAACCATCTGGGCCGTACGAGCGAGAGCATGAGCCGTAGCTCCTCGGCAGCCGCGTGGCCGCTCGCATGGATCGGATACGCGGGGAGGTGGAACACGTCGGCCCCCGTCCGGTAGAGCCCGTCGACGACCCGATGGATCGCCGGCTCGTTGCCGGGGATGAGGCTGCTCGAGAGCACGACCGAGTCACCCTCGCGGAGCTTCACCCACCTGTGCTCCCGCGCCGCCATGAGGGACAGTGCCGAGAGCGGCTCTCCCTGCGATCCGGTGCAGATCACGACGACCCGGGCGGGATCCAGCGCGTCGACCTCTTCGATGGGGACGACGTCCCGGTCCGGGACGGTGAGGAGCCCGAGCCGTCGAGCGGCGTCCACGCTCTGGTGCATCGACCGGCCGAGGAACGCCACGAGGCGCTCGTTGGCCCGAGCCGCGTTCACGACCTGCTGGATCCGGTGGATGTGGCTCGAGAAGCACGCGACGACCACGAGCTGGGGAGCCCGGGCCACGATGTCGGTGAGCACTGGCCCGACGCTTCGCTCGCTCGCGGTGTAGCCGACCTCCTCGGCGTTCGTCGAGTCCGAGAGCAACAGGTGCACCCCCCGCCCCGCCTCCTCCGCGAGGGCGTGTAGGTCGGTCGGACGGCCGTCGAGGGGCGTCTGGTCGATCTTGAAGTCGCCGGTGTGCAGGATCGAGCCGAACGGCGTGTCGAGCACGACCGCCATCCCATCGGGGATCGAGTGCGTCACCCGCATGAATCGCATCGAGAACGGGCCGGTCGCCGCCGTCTCCCCCGGCACGACCGTTCGGAACTCCGCGCGGTCACGAACCCCGTGCTCCTCGAGCTTGCCCTCGAGCAGGGCGAGGGTGAACGGCGTGCCGTAGACCGGGAGGACCCGGCCTTCGAACTCACGGAGCAGGTAGGGCAGCGCGCCGATGTGGTCTTCGTGACCGTGGGTGAGGACGATGGCCTCGACGTCGTCGACCCGCCCGCGCACGTACTCGAAGTCCGGCAGCACCAGGTCCACGCCGGGCTGGTCGTTGTTCGGGAAGGACAGGCCGACGTCCAGGACCAGCACGCGCCCGTCGAGCTCGACGCAGGCCATGTTCCGCCCGACCTCGCCGACGCCCCCGAGGAAGACGACGCGGGCGGGCACGTCGCCGTGGGTCTCAGACAAGCCCGGCATCGGCGAGCGCCTTCTCGATCCGGGCCCGCTCCTCGGCCGTGGCCGGCACGAGCGGGAGTCTCGGCGGCCCGACCGGGCGGCCGACGAGCTCGAGGGCGGTCTTCACCGGGATCGGGTTGCTCGTGATGAACAGCGCGTTGAACAGCGGCGTGAGCTCCTCGTGGATCTTCCTCGCCGCCGGGATGTCTCCGGTCCAGATCAGCTCGATCATCTGGCGGATCCGGCCACCCACGAGGTGCGCCGCCACGGATACGACCCCGACCGCGCCGAGGCACAGGTAGCCGAAGGTGGCCCAGTCGTCCCCCGAGTAGACCTCGAAGTCGGCGGGCGCCTCGCCGATGAGCCGGCTGATCGATTGGAAGTCACCGGTCGAGTCCTTCACCCCGACGATGTTCGGCACCTCGGCCATCGCGAGGAGGGTTTCGTGCTCGATGCGGATCCCCGTGCGGCCGGGGATGTTGTAGGCCACGATCGGGATGTCCACGGCCGACGCCACGAGCGTGAAGTGCTCGAGCAGGCCTCGTTGCGGCGGCTTGTTGTAGTAGGGCGTGACGAGCAGCAGGCCGTCCGCCCCGACCTCCTGGGCCTCGCGCGAGAGCTCAACGGTCTCGGCGGTGTCGTACGTGCCGGTGCCGCACACGACCTTCCCTGCGCCCTTCGCGACCTCGATCACGGCCGTGAAGAGCTCGAGCTTCTCCCGGTGCGTCAGCGTTGGCGACTCCCCGGTCGAGCCGGCGACGACCACGGCGTCCGACCCGCCCCCGAGCAGCTCGGCGGCCAGGTCCCGAGCACGGTCCAGGTCGAGCGAGTGATCCTCGCGGAACGGCGTGACCATGGCGGTGACGACCGCCCCGAACCTACCGGCCATGCTGCCTCCTCGCCTCCGACCGGATGCGGTGACGAACGGCGTCCGGACACGAGTCGGACCCGGCGGCCGGGCCCCGCTCAGGCGTCCTGGCTTGCGACGGCCGCCAGGTCCTGCGTTCGGTCAAGGATGCTAGCACCATACCCCTCCGCACACAAGATCCACATGCGTCACAAGTTGCACACGTCGTACGCGTTGCCCCCATGGTGCCTGCGCAATAGCTGGCTCGTGCGCTCCGCGCGGCTCGTGCTCGTCCTGCGCACCCAGTGCATCCACGGGCTGCAGCGCCCGTCGCTAGGATAGCCGCGTGCCGCGCATCTACACGAAGACGGGCGACGACGGGACGACCGGGCTCCTGTTCGGCGGGCGCATCTCGAAGGCCGATCCCGCGACCGACGCGTACGGCACGGTGGACGAGGCCGTCGCCCTCCTCGGCCTCGCCCGGGCCGTGTCCGAGGACGACGGACTCCGCGACGGCCTGATCGGCATCCAGCGCGAACTCTTCGTCGTCGGCGCCGACCTCGCGACCAACCCGGCCGAGCGCGGGAAGCTCGTCCCGGAGATCTCCCTCGTGACTGCCGGGATGGTGGAACGCCTCGAGACGTGGATCGACGAGCTCGTCCTGGCCCATCCCCTGCCGAACGCGTTCGTCGTCCCGGGCACCAACCCGGTCTCGGCAGCGCTCGACGTGGCGCGGAGCGTCGTCCGACGCGCGGAGCGATGTGTGGTGCAGCTCCGCGACGGCGGTACGGAGGTCAACGCGGCGGTGCTGCCCTACCTGAACCGCCTGTCGGACCTGCTCTTCGTGCTCGCGAGGATCGAGGCGGGCGAGGCCGAGCCGGGGACCCGCGACGCCTGAGCACCGTCGCGGCTGGCCCCGCTACTGGCGGACGAAGGCGCCGTAGTTGTCCTTGCCCATGAGCAGCACGACGAGGCCGATGTCCTCGAACGCGATCCCGTCGAGCTGGACCGTGAAGCTCGCGGTCTCGCCCTCCGGCACCGCGGTCGCTCCGTTCACCTGGCCGTCGACCTGGGTCCCGTCGCTCGCGTCGAGCACGTAGAAACCCGGTTCCGGCAGCTCACGCCCGGTCCCGTTCTCGACCTCCAGCGTGCTCGCGTCGAGATCCAAGGTGACCGCCAGGCCAGCGTTGACGTACCGGTAGACGGTCGCGCCCGGGGCGACGCTGATCGTCTCGGGTGGCCCGTCGCCGCCGTTCCCGCCGTCGCCGCTCCCCGTCGTCCTGCCGCCGCCGTCGTCGCCTGTGCAGGCGGCCAGGACGAGCGCGAGGACGAGCGCGAGAGACGCGAGGCGACCGGTAGGCTTCATGGGCGGCGGCATGCTACACGAACCGGAACCCGGAGGAACCTGGGCCTTGCGGACCCTCGAACTGCGGCGCCACGCGAAGCGCGACCCGAACGCCGACCGTCTCTCACCCGAGGGGCGGCTCCAGGCCGAGGACGTCGGACGAACGCTCCCCGGCGGCTACGCGATCGTGTTCGTCTCACCCGCCCAGCGGGCGGCGGAGACCGTCGCCTGGTTCCTGCGCGCCCTCGGCGAGCAGCTCCCGGCGCACGGCGTGATCCCGGGGCTCGCGGGCGAAGGCACCGACCGGTCCCCGCTCGCGATGGCGGGGGTCGTGACGGCCCTCCTGGACGCCGTGCCCGACGGCGGCCGCGGCCTGGCCGTCGGACACACGCCGCTGATCGAGCGTGCCGTGCTCGGGCTCTCGGCGCGGGAGATCGACCCGCTCGGCGAGTGCGAGGGGGTGCTCCTGTCTCGCGAGGACGACGAGCACCCGGTGCGCGTCGAGGAGCTCCGGCTCCGCTGACGCGCGTGGACGTCTCCATCCCGCTCTCGGCCTTCTTCCTCGGCATCGCGCTCGGCACGTCGCCGGGGCCCGTTCAGCTCCTGCTGTTCTCCGAGGCGTCCCGCGGAGGGGTCGGCCGCGGCCTGCGCGCGATGGCCGGCGCGAACGGCACGTTCGGGGTGATGCTGCTCCTCCTCGCGGCTGGTCTGTCCTCCCTGGAGCCGGGTCCGACGTTCCTGCGCACCGTGAGGGTGATCGGCGGCGCGTTCCTCGTGTTCCTCGCGATCGACGCCCTCCGCGAGAACCGGCGGCCGACGATCACCGAGGAGCCGCGCCCGGGCCTGCACCCCAGCCTCCGCGGGGTGGTCGCCGTCCTCCTGAACCCCGGCGTGTACGTGTTCCTCGCCACCACGGGCGCGGCCGTGGCCGCGAGCGCCGCAGATGCGGGTGGACGCAGCCTGGCGCTCGCGACGATGCTCGCCCTGCTCGTCGGCGTGTCGCTCATGGACTCCGCGATGGTTGTGCTGGGCGCCGGCGCGCACCGCGTGGGCGAGCGGTTCCTGCGGGTCCTCGGCGACGTGCTCGCGGTGGCGCTCGGGGCGCTCGGTGTGTGGCTGGTCGTCCGGGGCGTCCTGGGCTGAGCCGTTCTTGGAGCCGTCAGAAGACGAACGGGCACCAGGGCGCCGGATCGGAGGCGAACATCACGTCGGCGCGCTCGAGCGCGCCGGGCCACGCGTCCGTCACCTGACCCGCCCGCCACAGCTGCCGGAAGGTCACCCCGCCCAGGTAGCCCGAGCCGAGCGCGTTCACGCTGCACGAGAGGTCGGCCGGCTCCTCGGTGGGCGCGCACATCGCGCCCTCGGGGCCGGCCTCGAGCGAGAACCGCCCCTCGTTCCACGGACAGAAGGGGTCGCGCACCTCGAGCACGATGCGGCCCTCCGCCGCGTATCGGCGCGCCTCGAGCGCCGCCGGGAGATCCACGGGCCGGAGCCACAGGCCGTCCTTCAGCGTGAGCCGGAGGCGGCGGGGCTCCGCGAGCAGGTGCAGGAGCGGCTCGTCGGGCGAGACCGCCCAGGCGGTCACGCGGTGGACCAGGTCGACGTCCAGCAGGAACCGCCAGATGTCGGCGTACGCCTGCGGGGTGAGCGCCTGGACCTCCTCGACCACCATCTCCGACATCGGCACCGAGCCGGGCCACTCGTGCTTCACCTTGTAGATCGCGGTGGCGTCGACGCCGTCGTCACCCTCGTGCAGCGCGAAGAAGAAGGGCAGCTCCTTCGTCGCCCCGTGGTCGTGGAGCGAGTAGCGGATCCTCGTCTCGTCCATCGCGATGGTGCCGGGCCGCGAGGCGGCCGCACGCCGATAGACGTCGGCGAGCGCGGGGATCGCCTCGTCCATCGCGAGCAGCCGGACCCGTCCCGAGGGCCGGTATCCGCGCACGAATCCCGACCGGTCCGTCTCGAGGTCGATCGAGCAGTTGAACGTGGCGACGCCGAAGCCGAAGCGCCCATAGATGCCGCCCTCGGACGCGAAGAGGCCGGCGAGCGGCTCCCCCCGTTCGTGGGCCTGATCGAGGAGCCGGCGCATCATCGACGTGTTCAGGCCCCGGCGGCGGTGCGTGGGCTTCACCCCGACCATCGTGACGCCGGCGGTCGGGACCTCGGCACCCCCCGGCACCCGCATCCGGAGCGAGAACGAGGCGGCCGTGCCCACGATCTCGTCCCCGTCGAGGACGGCGAACGTGCGGTCGAGCTCGGCGACGCTGCGCTCGCGCGCCACGTCGTCCGCGTCTGCGGCGCCGCCGAACGAGGCCTCGGTCGCCTGCACCCAGGCCTCGAAACGATCCTCCCCGATCGCCTCGATCCGGACGTCCATGCGGCCCAGCCTACGCTCCGGGCAACCCTTCGAACGGGTCACGGATCGCAGGCGCGCCGGGCTGGGGATCGGGCCATGCGATCACGAAGTCCTCGCGCCCGAGGATGGCCGGCCACAGGTCGTACGGGACGTCCTCGAGCTCACCCTGCGTGCGATGACACCGGAGCGCCTCCAGCTTGCGCTCATACGCCTCGGAGCAGTCCACGGTGACGCCGACCGTGCGCTCGGGCACCCCGCGCGGCGTGAACGGCTGGGTCGGATCCATCGCGTCCATCCCGCCGGCGCGGAGCGCCTCGTTGAGTGCCGCGAGGCGCTCCTGCGACAGGACCGTGTACAGGAGCCTGCGGAACCCGCGGCTCGACCGCGTGCGGGCAACGTGGAACGCCTCCGTCGCTGCGGCGCCGACCGCCACGTGGTCCTCGTGCCCCGTGACGCCGTCGGGACCGAAGGTGACGACCACGTCGGGCAGCGCGTCGAACAGGATCTCCGCGTACGCGGCGACGAGATCCTCCCGCGGCACGTCCGCCACGCCACCATCGGGGAACCGCAGGAAGTGGATCGTGGGGTCGAGCCCGAGCGCACGCCAGGATGCCCGGTCCTCCGCCTCGCGCACGGCCGCGAGACCGGTGCGCGACGCGAGGCTCGGATCGGCGATCTGCCCGGCCTCACCGCTCGTCGTCAGGACGACGGTGAGGTCGAGAGCCTCGCCGGCGTGCAGAGCGAGCGTTCCACCCACGCCGTACGTGTCGTCGTCCGGATGGGCGAAGACGCAGGCGATCCGCTCGGTCATGACCGCCTCAAGGGAGCGGTGGCAGGTCGAGCAGCGGCTCGAGCCCCACGGTGAGGCCCCTCCGGGTGAGGACCACACGGACAGCCATCAACACCCCTGGCATGAAGGAGGTCCGGTCCGTCGAGTCGTGACGGATCGTGAGGATCTGCCCCTCCCCGCCGAAGATGACCTCCTGGTGCGCGAGCAGACCGGGGAGGCGCACCGAGTGAAGCCGCACCCCCTCCACGTCGGCGCCCCGGGCGCCCTCGAGCGACTCGGCGATGGGACCCCGATAGGGTTCGCCGCGCTCTTCGAGCAGCCGGTCCACCGTGGCGAGCGAGGTGCCGGAGGGAGCGTCGGCCTTGCCGTCGTGATGCAGCTCGATGACCTCCACAGCCGGGAAGTACCTTGCGGCCTGCGCCGCGAACCGCTGCATCAGCACCGCACCGAGGGCGAAGTTCGGGGCGACGATCACGTTCGACTCCCCGCCCTCGGCCTCGAGCAGCGACTCGATCTCGTCGAGATCTCGCTGCGTGAGCCCGGTCGTACCGACCACGAGATGCACGGCGTGCGCGATGCACCAGCGAACGTTGTCCATGACGACCTCAGGGTCGGTGAAGTCCACGGCAACCTCGACCTCGGCCTCGAGCAGTCGCTCGAGCTCTTCCGCGACGGGGACGTCGATCTTCGGCTGCCCGATCAGCGGACCGATCGACTGGCCGACGCGCGAGCGGTCGATCGCAGCGACGAGCGCCAGGTCCCGCGCCCCGACGACGGCCTGGCACACCATCTTGCCCATCCGGCCGCACGCACCGATCACGCCGACGCGGATCACGCGATCTGCCCCTTCGCGAAGGGCCCCAGCACGGTGAGGGACATCGGCTGGGAGAGTACGCGCTCGGCGACGCGGTGGGCATCCTCGAGCGTCACCGCATCGATGCGACGGAGCGTCTGCGAGAGCGTGAGGATCTCACCGTGGCTTATCTCGGACTTCCCGAGCCGTGACATCCGTCCTCCCGGGTCCTCCTGCGACAGGACCAGGGCGCCCTTCATGTGCCCCTTCGCCCGCTCGAACTCCTCGGCGGTCAGTCCTTGGTCCGCAGCGTCGTCGAGCTCGTGACGGATGAGGTCGACGACCTCCTGCGCACGGGCAGGCGTCGTGCCCGCGTAGGCGCAGAACACGCCCGCTTCCGCGTACATCGAGTGGTAGCTGTACACGGAGTACGCGAGACCACGCCGCTCCCTCACCTCCTGGAACAGCCGCGAGCTCATCCCGCCCCCGAGCGCGTTGTTCACGACCCCGAGCGCGAAGCGGTCCGGGTCGTGGCGCGAGACCCCGTTCGTCCCGAAGCAGATGTGCGCCTGCTCGGTCTTGCGGCGCTTGATGCGGGAGCGCCCCGAGGGCTCTGGAGGGCTCCCGGCCTGGCGCAGGCTGAACGTGCTCGGCCCCTCCGCCCGCACCGGACCGGTCGGCATGCCCGAGCCGAGGAGCCCGAGGAGGTCGTCGTGCTGGACGTTGCCCGCCGCGACGACGACGAGGTTCCCGGGGACGTAGTGCCTCCGGTAGAACCGCCGGACCTGGTCCCGAGATGCGCCCTCGATGCTCTGCCGCGTTCCGAGGACCGGCCGTCCGAGCGGGTGACCCGGCCACAGCGTCTCCGTGAACAGGTCGTGCACGAGGTCATCCGGTGTGTCCTCGTGGACGTTGATCTCCTCGAGGATGACCCGGCGCTCCGCCTCGAGATCCGGTCCCCGGATCACGGAGCGCTGGAGCATGTCGCACAGGTGCTCGACCGCCATCGGCAGGTCCCGGTCGCGCACGCGCGCGTAGTACGTCGTGTGCTCCTTGGACGTGAACGCGTTCAGCTCCCCTCCGACCGCGTCGAAGGCCTCTGCGATGTCGCGCGCGCTCCGGGTCTTGGTCCCTTTGAACAACAGGTGCTCGAGGAAGTGACTCGAGCCGCTGATCGGCGGGGGCTCGTCCCTGGAGCCCGCGAGGACCCAGAAGCCGAGCGCCACCGAGCGGACGCCGGGCATCCGCTCGGTGACGACACGCAGGCCGGAGCCGAACTCGGTTCGGCGGATCGGCATCGGGGCTAGGCGTCCCGCCGCGGCTCGCGGTCGCGGTCCCGGCGCGGACGGCGCTCGCGTCGGTCGCGGTCGCCGCCCTCGCGGGGACGGCGCTCGCGAGGTTGCGACTCGACCTCCATGCCCTCAGGGATCGCCCACTCCTCGCCGATCGGCTTCAGGCTGATCTTGCCCATGGCGTCGATGTCCTGGATCTCGACCTCGAGCATGTCCCCTTCCTTGAGGCCGGACTCCTCGACGCTGGACAGGCGCTTGCCCTTGCCGAGCTTCGAGATGTGGACGAGGCCGTCGCGGCCCGGCACGAGGTTCACGAACGCGCCGAACGTCGCGATCTTC
>Ga0102851_10002439_pt1 | contig 11208 bp, 8 predicted proteins | sample Mud3Dept3metaG_FD_79558 | JGI IMG/M metagenome (GOLD analysis project Ga0102851, IMG submission 79558) | Freshwater wetland microbial communities from Ohio, USA, analyzing the effect of biotic and abiotic controls - Mud 3 Core 4 Depth 3... | ecosystem: Environmental > Aquatic > Freshwater >...
CCGCCTGCGCGAGATTGGCACAGCACCGCCCGCACAAGCAAGCAAGCAAGCAAGCAAAGTTCACCCCCCTCAGCGCCGGTCAGCGACCCGGTAGAATCCCTGATGTCGCGAGGCGCCGTCGTCTACGGCATTTACGCTGCCTTCCAGTCGCGTTGCATGGCCGGCGTCCTCCAGATAGTCCCTCGATCGCTTCCCAAAACGGAGAATTCCCATGATGAACAAGCCCACGGTCTTCGCTATCACGACGCTGTTCGCGGCCCTCACCGCCACAGCCCAGACGCAGGCGCCTGCGGCTCCTGCTGCGGCTCCCGCTCCTGCCGCTGCACCCGCCAAGGCCCCCGCCGCTGCCCCGGCGACCGATCCGATCGTGCAGATGCACGCCGAGGAGGCGGCCGCGCGCAAGACCTACAAGGAGAAAGTCGCCGCTGCCAAGTCGGACCGCGAAGCCGAGATGAAGCCGTCGATCGACGCCGCAGTCAAGGACGCTACCGCACAGGGCAAGGACCCGCTGGTCGCCCGCCGCGACGCCGAGAAGAAGGCCAGCGCGGCCACCCGCAAGGCCTACGACGCCAAGGTGGCGGCCGCAAAGAAGGAGCGTGACACCGCCATCGCCGCCGCGCGCAAGAAGGGCGCCGGCAAGGCCTGATCGATGACACCGGGACCCGACGTGAGGCGCATGTCGATGCGCACGTCGGATCGTCCCGTCGGCGTGCGACGGCCCTGACCCCAGGGTCGGCGGCAGTCGGGTCAGCGTGGCGTGAGTGTCTTGTCCGTGAGCCATCAACGGCGAGGCATCGTGTGACCTGACGCGACGCTGGCGCGCCTCAGTCCAGCCGATAGCGCGCCACGGTATCGCCATCCCGGCCAAGGCCGATGCCCCGACGGTCCGGCAGCACGGCGCCGCCGTCTTCGATGCGCATCGGCTCGTTCAGCAGCACATCTGCGCAGTCGACGCACTCGAGCCAGTGACAGGTCGGCGACGCTGCCAATGCGCGGGCACTCGCCTCGGGCATCAGGTGCGAATTGATCAGGGTGCCATGCGCGGCGGCAGCGCCTGCCGCCTGCATCCAACCGGCGATGCCACGGTTGGGGCTGGGCAGCGATCGTGCTCGACCGAGACTTTGCTGCCGAAGTCAGGCTGAACGCATGACATGATCGACGCGACGAGGGCGTCCAGCGCCCGGCCGCCGCAAGGGTGAATCGATTGACTTGAGGAGCGGTCCCGTGCCCTGGGACAGCGAGTACTTTCCGATCTCCATGCGCCACCTGAGCGAGGTGACCCGCGCGAAGGCGATCGCGATCGCCAACGCGCTGCTGGCCGAAGGCATGGACGAGGGCAAGGCGATACGCATTGCGATTGCCAAGGCCAAGGAGTGGGCCAGCGATCATGGTCTGCCGCTTCGCGACCACGAGGAATGACACCGTCGCACGACGGTTCGCGCCATCATCACCAGGCCATCATGCTGCAGCACCACACGATCCCGGTCACCGCGTTCCAGCAGAACTGCTCCATCGTCTGGTGCGACCGGACGATGGAGGGCGCCGTCATCGACCCGGGCGGCGACTTGCCGCGAGTCCGAGCCGCGGCCCTGCGGCTGGGCGTGGCGCTCAGGCAGATCCTGCTCACGCATGCCCACATCGATCACGCGGGCGGTGCCGCGACGCTGGCGCGCGAGTTGACGCTGCCCATCGTCGGCCCGCATCCCGACGACCAGTTCTGGATCAGCGGATTGCGGCAACAGGGGCAGATGTTCGGCCTCGCGTCTGCCGAGCCCTTCACGCCAACGCGCTGGCTGCACGATGGCGACACCGTGCAGGTCGGACGCAGCGTGCTGGCGGTCCGCCACTGCCCCGGCCACACCCCTGGGCACGTCGTCTTCCACAGCGCGGAGGCGCGGCGCGCCTTCGTTGGCGACGTCCTGTTTGCCGGCAGCATCGGCCGCACCGACCTGCCCGGTGGCGACCACCACACGCTCATCGCCAGCATCACCGGGAAACTCTGGCCGATGGGGGACGACACGGTGTTCATCCCCGGGCATGGCCCCGAGAGCACCTTCGGCCGAGAACGACGCTCCAACCCCTACGTCAGCGGCACTTGAGCGCGGGCGCGGCGTGATGACCGGTCGTGCCGTCGGCGACCGGCGAGCCCGCGCTACGCCGCCATCGGCACCAGGAAGTCGCGGCTGATGCCGACGCCCAGGTCGCCGACGCGGTCGAGGAACTGCGTGAGGTAGGCGTGCAGCCCGGTGGCGAGGATCTCGTCGATGCGCGCGTATTGCAGGTCGCTGCGCAGGCGGCCGGCGCGGCGCAGCGTTTCGGCGCTCTGCTCGTTGGCCACCAGGCTGAGGTTGGCGACGACGTCGTTCATGCACGCCGCCAACGAACGCGGCATGTCGGGCCTGAGGATCAGCAGTTCGGCCACCTTCTCGGGCACGATGACATTGCGGTAGACCTTGCGATAGATCTCGAAGCCGGAGACCGAGCGCAGGATCGCGCTCCAGTGGTAGAAGTCGACCTCCTGGCCCTCCTTGGCCTGGCCACCGAAGAAGTCGCCGCCGCCGAGGGCCTGGAACTTCACGTCGAGCAACCGCGCGGTGTTGTCGGCGCGCTCGAGGAAGGTGCCGATGCGCAGGAAGTGCAGCGCCTCGTCATGCAGCATGGTGCCCACCGTCACGCCGCGTGACAGATGCGAGCGGGTCTTCACGCGCTCGAGCACCGGCCCCGGATCGCGCAACGTGGACTCGGCGCGCAGCAGCTTGTTGAATTCGAGCCAGGTCTGGTTCTGCGTCTCCCAGACCTCGGTGGTCAGCGCGCCCCGCACGGCGCGGGCGTTCTCGCGCGCCGCACGCACGCACGACAGGATCGACGACGGATTGCTCTCGTCCCTGATCATGAAGTCCATCACATTGCGCGCGCTGACCGCTGCGTAGCGTTGCGCGAAGCTGCTGGTCAACTCGCTGATCGACAGCAACCCGCGCCAGCCCTGCTCGGCGGCGTCCTGCGACTGCGGCAACAGCGACATCTCGTAGCTGACACCCAGCATGCGGGCGGTGTTCTCGGCCCGCTCCATGTAGCGTGCCATCCAGAACAGATAGTCGGCGGTTCTAGAGAGCATCGGGGTTCTCCTGCGGTGCAGCCATCGGCGTCATACCTCCAGCACCCAGGTGTCCTTGGTGCCGCCGCCCTGCGACGAGTTGACCACCAGCGAGCCTTCCTTGAGCGCCACGCGCGTCAGGCCACCGGGCACCATCTGCACGCTCTTGCCCGACAGCACGAAGGGCCGCAGGTCGATGTGGCGCGGCGCGATGCCGGCGTCCACGAAGGTGGGACAGGTCGACAGGCTGAGGGTGGGCTGGGCGACATAGTTGGCGGGGTTGGCCAGCAGTGCCTGGCGGAAGGACTCGATCTCGGCCTTGGTCGCCGCCGGGCCCACCAGCATGCCGTAGCCGCCGGCGCCGTGCACCTCCTTGACCACCAGTTCCGGCAGATGGTCGAGCACGTACTTCAGGTCATCGGCCTGACGACACAGCCAGGTGGGCACGTTCTGGAGGATCGGCTTCTCGCCGAGGTAGTACTCGATCATCTTCGGCACGTAGGGATAGATGCTCTTGTCGTCGGCGATGCCGGTGCCGATCGCGTTGCACAACGCGATGTTGCCGGCGCGGTAGACGTCCAGCAGCCCGGCACAGCCCAGCGTGCTGTCGGGGCGGAAGGCGCGGGGGTCGAGAAAGTCGTCGTCCACGCGACGGTAGATGACGTCCACGCGCCGCGGGCCCTGGGTGGTGCGCATGTAGACGAAGCCGTCGCGCACGAACAGGTCCTGGCCCTCGACCAGCTCGACGCCCATCTGCTGGGCCAGGAAGGCATGCTCGAAGTAGGCGCTGTTGTACATGCCGGGTGTCAGCACCACCACCGCCGGCTCGTTGACGCCGGGCGGCGCCACGTCGCGCAGCGTCTCCAGCAGCAGGTCGGGGTAATGCGCCACCGGCGCCACGCGGTGCATCGCGAACAGCTCGGGGAACAGCCGCATCATCATCTTGCGGTTCTCGAGCATGTAGCTGACGCCACTGGGCACGCGCAGGTTGTCTTCCAGCACGTAGTAGGTGCCGCTGCCGTCCGCATTGGCGGCGCGCACGATGTCGATGCCGGCGATGTGCGAATACACCTGCCCCGGCACGTCGACGCCGACCATCTCGGCACGGTACTGGCTGTTGTGCAGCACCTGCTCGGCCGGCACGATGCCGGCCTTCAGGATGGCCTGCTCGTGGTACACGTCGTGGATGAAGCGGTTCAGCGCGGTCACGCGTTGGCGCAAGCCGGCCTCCATGTCGCGCCACTCCTGCTTGTCGATGACGCGCGGGATCAGGTCGAAGGGGATCAGCCGCTCGGTGCCCGAACCATCCTCGTCCTTCGCGCCGTAGACGGCGAAGGTGATGCCGACACGGCGGAAGATGACCTCCGCCTCTTCACGGCGGCTGCGCATCACCTCGGCCGGCTGCTCGGCCAGCCAGCGTGCGTAGGTGCGGTAGTGCTCGCGCACCACCTCGGGTCCGCTGTGCATCTCGTCGAATCGCATCTTCATTGGGGGCTCTCCACGCAATTCCTTTGCCACCTCGGGTTCAGCCGATCCGGCGGGTGCGCACCTGCACCGAGAGCTGGTGCGCACCACCGCCTCGGATCACCCCGCGCAGCGGGGTCACGTCGCCGTAGTCGCGGCCGATCGCCAGGCGCACATGGCCCGTCGATGGCCGCACGTCGTTGGTCGGATCGAGTTCGAGCCAGTGGGCGGGCGAACCGTCGGCCATCGGGCACCAGACGCCGACCCACGCATGCGACGCATCGGCGCCCAGCATTGGTGCAGCTTGCGCACCATCGTCGGGCGATTGGGTCAACAGGTAGCCACTGACATATCGCGCGGCCAGGCCGAAGCTGCGCAGTGCGCCGAGCATCAGGTGCGCGAAATCCTGGCACACCCCCGCGCGCGCCGCAAACACGTCGGCCAGCGGGGTATCGACGGTGGTGCTGGCGCTGCGGTAGGCGAAGCCGGCGTGGATACGCGACATCAGGTCGATGGCCGCCAGCGCGACCGGCCTGCCGGCCGTGAACGAGGGCAGCGCCCACTCGTGCAGCGCAGGCAGATCGGGCACGTATGGCGAGGCGAAGACGAACTCGCCGGCCGGCTCGTAGGGCGCCGCAGCGACGTAGCGCAGGCGGTCACGCACCTGCTCCCAGGGCTGCGACGCCGCCGCATCGAAGGGCACGCCGCGCTGCACCCGCACCTGGCTCGTCGCGCGCACCTGCAGCTCGCGGTGAGGCAGGACCACGGTGAAGCAGGTGCGCTGGTTGCCGAGCACGTCGGTGTCGCTGCGACGGTGCGTCGGCGCGGGTTCGACATCCATCTCGAACAGCGTCACGCGCTGCCGATCGTCGTCGATCGGCTTCAGGTAGCCGAGGTGGTGGGCGACGTCGACGGGTGCCGCATAGCGGTACGTCGTCAGGTGCTCGACTTCGAGCCGGGTCGCCGCAGGATCGGTGTCGGTCATCGGCTCAGACCCGTTGCAGTCCGTCGCCACCGTCGGCGTGGGCAAAGTAACGCCGACCGATCGCATCGCTGAGGTGCACTGCACTGCCGCGCATCTGCAGCGCCAACTGCGCCAGCCGCCGCTTGACGGCCGCGTCGTCGCCAGCCGCCAATTCGGCCAGCGTGAGCCCGACACCTTGCGCCGGCAAGTGCGCCCGCAACTGGCCGCGCCAGCCTTCGCTGCCGGGCAGTTTGCCGATCTCGGTGCGCAGCCGCCGCAGCGTGCCGGCGAAGGCCCGGGGGTTGGTGTCGTCGAAGACGAGCAGGTCGGCCAGCGCCAGCAGGTCTTCGTGTCGCTGGTAACGGGCGCGAAAGGTGATGCTGCTGTCGAACAGCTCGAGCAGCAGCTCGGTGGCTGCCTCCGTGCCACCGCGCGGATCGAGCGCGTCGAGCAGCGTGACCAGCGCGCTGGCCATGCCGGCCAGACGCTCGATCAGGCGGCCGACCGACAGCAGGCGCCAGCCGTGATCACGCGTCATGCGGTCGGTCTGCGCGCCGGTGACGGCCGCCAGCTGCACGGTCAGGTGCTGCAACGCCGGCAGCACCTGCGCCACGCTCGGCACGCCCGCTGCATCGGCCGTGGGCGCCTCGACGGGTTCCAGGAAGTCATCGCCCATTCGCCGCACCAGGCCCGCCTGCTCGGACGAAAGGCGGTCGCGCAGCGCACCGGCCGCGCGGGCCAGCGCATTCAGGTTGAAGCCGATGCCGCCTTGACGATCCCGCAGTCCGGCGAGCAGGCTGCGCTCGAAGACGGCCGGCGAGCGGTCGGCCCCAGGCGTGCCGGCGCGCACCAGCGCCTGGGTCTGTGCCAGCCGCGACAGCGCAGCCAGCAGCGGCTCAGGCACCTCGTCGTCGCCGTCGATCAACTCGAGCGCGGCGCAGGCCAGACGCACGGCCTGCTCGGTGCGTTCGGTGTAACGACCGAGCCAGAACAGGTTCTCGCCGGTGCGGCTGGCCACCGGCGGGCGCCGCTCGGTCAGTTGCTTTGCCGTCAGGCGCAGCGGCAGCATCGAGAACGTGTCGACCGCGCCCTCCGCCAGCACCCAGGTGTCCAGGCTGGTGCCACCCTGATGCATCGATACCGACAACGGTGCACTGGTCGCCACCCGCGTCAGTCCGCCGGGCAGCACATGCCAGCGGTCGGCGGCATCGGCGATCGCGTAGACGCGCAGCAGCGCGGGACGGGGTGCCAGCGCACCGCTGGGCCGCGCCAGCGCCGCGCGAGATGGCGGCAGGTGGCCCTGCACGACCCAGGCGTCGGGGTCGGCCTCGATGCGCCGCTGCATGACTCCGACCTCGTGCGCCGCGATGCGCCGCGCGCCGTCGCCACTGCCGGCAAAGGCCGGCCGCAGCACACGGCCGACGAGGTCGTCGCGCACCGCCGCCCAGGCGGCCGCCTCGCCGCACCACCAGGTCGGCAACGACGGCAGCGCGAGCTGCTCGCCGAGCAACGCCCGCGCAATCCCTGGCAGGAAGCCCTGCACTGCACTCGACTCGAGAAAGCCGCTGCCCAGCGCATTGGCCAGCACCAGGTTGCGCACGCGCAACACCTGCACCAGACCCGGCACGCCGAGCGCCGAATCGGGGCGCAACTCGAGCGGGTCGCAGTAGTCGTCGTCGAGGCGCCGCAACAGCGCATGCACCGGCTGCAGGCCCTCGACCGTGCGCAGGAACAGGCGCTCGCCACGCGCGGTCAGGTCGGCGCCTTCGACGAGTGGCACGCCCAGGTAGCGCGCCAGGTAGGCGTGCTCGAAATAGGTCTCGCTGAACGGTCCCGGCGTCAACAGCACGACGCGCGGCTCCGCGCCGTCGCCCAGGCGCGACGCGACTTCGGCCGCCTGCGCCTGAACGGTGTCGAGCAACCGCCGGTAGGCCGACGCGATGTGCTGCACGCGCAGCTCGCGAAAGGCCTCCGGGAACAGGCGCGAGACGATCAACCGGTTGTGCAGCACATAGCCCAGGCCCGACGGTGACTGCGTGCGCTGGGAGATCACCCACCAGCGACCATCGGCACCGCGCGCCACGTCGAAGGCGACGATGTGCAGGTGCATGCCCCCGGCCGGCACCACGCCATGCAAAGGGCGCAGGTAACCGCTGTGCCGAAATACCAGTGCCGGCGGCAGCAGGGCCTCGCGCAGCAGGCGCCGCGCACCATAGACATCGGCCAGCATGCGGTCGAGCAGACGAGCGCGCTGCACGACGCCTTGTTCGATGCAGGCCCAGTCCTGCGCGTCGACGATCAACGGCAGCGCCTCCAGCGACCACGGCCGCGTCGCCGCGATCGCCGCCGCGCCGCTGCCTTCGAGCGGACGCACCAGGTTGTGCGTCACGCCATCCGCGCGAATCTGCTGCGCGATCGCCGAGCGGTGCCGCTCGAAGGCCGCCGCCGGATCGCCGCGCAGCGAGGGCGCATGCTCGAAGAAGCGTCGCCACGCCGGCCGCAGCGTGCCTTCGGGGACGCGCAGTTCGTCCCAGTGGTCGTCCGCGGCCGGATCGCCGGATTCGAAGGCGAACGACGCCGAGGCAGCGCGATGCGAAACGGGCAGGCTGGACAAGGGGCGGGGGATCAGTGGACCGGGCAGACGACCACGTTAGCCGAGTCGCAAGTCGAGCGTGCACGGGAATTCCCGGCTCGGCTGCGCCGCCTCGACCACCATCGGTCCTGGCGTGTGACCGAAGCGGAAGAAGCGCGCCAGGCGACGGCTCTCCGCGGTATAGGCGTTGACCGGGAAGTCCTCGTAGTTGCGCCCGCCCGGGTGCGCCACGTGGTAGCGGCAGCCGCCGATCGAGCGCTGCAGCCAACGGTCGACGATGTCGAAGGTCAGCGGCGCGTGCGACTTGATCGTCGGGTGCAACGCCGACGGCGGGTGCCAGGCGCGGTAGCGGACGCCGCTGACGAACTCACCGACGCGCCCGGTCGGCTGCAGCGGCACGGCCCGTCCGTTGGCGGTGATCACGTGACGGTTGTCGTTGAGGCCATTGACCTTCAGCTCCAGCCGCTCGAGCGACGAATCGACATAGCGCACCGTGGTCCCGGCAGCGCCCTCCTCGCCCATCACGTGCCAGGGCTCGAGCGCGGTGCGCAAGCTGAGCTGCAGGCCCTGCGTGGCCAACTCGCCGATCAGCGGGAAGCGGAACTCGAAGTGCGGCGCGAACCACCGGGTGTCGAACGCGAATCCGGCGCCGCCCAGCTCGGCCATCACGTCGTCGAAGTCCATCTGCACGAAGGTCGGCAGCAGGAAGCGGTCGTGCAGCGCCGTGCCCCAGCGTGTCAGCCGCGTGCTGCCGCGCCCGCGATAGGGCTCGCGCCAGAACCAGGCCACCAGCGCGCGCAGCAGCAGTTGCTGCGCCAGGCTCATGCGCGCATGCGGCGGCATCTCGAAGGCGCGCAGCTCGAGCAGGCCCAATCGGCCAGTGGCGCTGTCGGGCGAGTACAGCTTGTCGATGCAGAACTCGCTGCGGTGCGTGTTGCCGGTCACGTCGACCAGCAGATTGCGCAGCGTGCGGTCGATCAGCCAGGGCGGCACGGACCCGGGAACCGGGCCCCCTTCCCCGGTTCGGGCGCCGAGGTCGGCCTGGCGCTCGAGTTCCTGCAGTGCGATCTCGATCTCATAGACCTGGTCGTCGCGCGCTTCGTCGAAGCGCGGCGCCTGGCTCGTCGGCCCGATGAACAGGCCCGAGAACAGGTAGCTCAACGACGGATGGTTGTGCCAGTACGTCAGCAGACTGGCCAGCAGGTCGGGCCGGCGCAGGAACGGGCTGTCGGCCGGCCTGGCGCCGCCGAGCACGAAGTGGTTGCCGCCACCGGTGCCGGTGTGGCGGCCGTCGAGCATGAACTTCTCGGTCGACAGCCGCGTGCGGTGTGCCGCGTCGTAGAGGAACTCGGTGTGGTCGACCAGTTCTTCCCAGTCGTGCGCCGGATGGATGTTGACCTCGATGACACCGGGGTCGGGCGTCACCTGCAACAGCTTCAGGCGCGGATCGCGCGGCGGCGGGTAGCCCTCGAGCACCAGCTTGACGCCCTGCGCCAATGCCGTCGCCTCGATCGCCGCCAGCAACTCGAGATAGTCCTCCAGGTGTGACAGCGGCGGCATGAAGACATACATCACGCCGCTCTGGCCGCCATGTTCGCGCTCGGCCTTCGGTCCGTTGCCGCGCTGCGGGTCGCGCACTTCCACGCACAGTGCGGTGCGGGTCAGGCCGCCGGCCGACTCGAAGCGCTGCGGTCGTGCGTCGGGGTCGCGCACAGAGGGTGCCACCGGCAAGCGGGCCTCGCCCGAGCCCGCCGCGACCGCAACGGCGCGGCCGGCGGTCGCGTCCCGGCCGGTCTCTGCCGCCTCGCCGGCCTGCAATGCGACGCTGCCGCCGGCAGCGAAGCCGCCGCCGACATGGTGTGGGTCGAAGCCATGCATCTGCGCGCGCACGGCCGCCGCGCTGGGCAGCGGCGCGCGCGGCGCGAACGGGTCCTGGTCGATCACCGTCGGCTGGTCTTCCGGCTTGGCCCACGGCAGCGAATCGAGTGGCAGGCGGTAGCCCATCGGCGAATCGCCGGGCAACAGGTAGACCTTGTCGTCACGCAGGAACCAGCGGCTGGTGAGCCAGGCCGGGCCCGCCGTTCCCTTCAGCCATTCCTTGCGCAGCGGCAACAGGTAGCCCACCGGGCTGGCCAGGCCTTGCTCGAAGACGCGGCGCAGGCGGGCCCGTTCCTGCTCGTCGTCGAGCCGCGCGTCGGACGGATCGACGTTGACCGGCAGCCGGCGCTCGCGCCACAGGTAGTAGAAGCTGTCCTCGTAGCAGGCCTGCACGTACTTGGCGTCCAGGCCGAGCCGCGCGGTCAGGCCGGTGATGAAACGCTCGGCGTCGTCGCGCGTGGCGCGGTGCAGCTCGCGTTCGTCGGCAAAGATCGACGGATCGTGCCAGCAGGGCTGGCCGTCGGCGCGCCAGCAGATCGACAGCGCCCAGCGCGGCAACTGCTCGCCCGGGTACCACTTGCCCTGACCGAAGTGCAGGAAGCCGCCCTGCCCGTACTTGGCCAGCAACCGGTGCACGAGTTCGGTGGCGATGCCGCGCTTGGTCGGGCCGAGCGCGTCGGTGTTCCACTCGGCGCCGTCGCGGTCGTCGACCGAGACGAAGGTCGGCTCGCCGCCCATCGTCAGGCGCACATCCTGCGACTGGAGCTGGCGGTCGACGGCATGGCCGAGGTCGAGGATCGCCTGCCACTGCGCATCGGTGTAGGGGTAGGTCACGCGCGGCGACTCGTAGATGCGCGTGACCTGCATGTGGTGCGAGAACGCCACCTCGCTCTCGTCGACCGCCCCGCTCACCGGCGCCGCGCTCGACGGCTCGGGCGTGCAGGCCAGCGGGATATGGCCCTCGCCCGCCATCAGGCCCGAGGTCGGGTCCAGGCCGATCCAGCCCGCACCGGGCAGGAACACCTCGCACCATGCGTGCAGATCGGTGAAGTCGACCTCGGTGCCCGACGGGCCGTCGAGCGACTTGACGTCGGGCTTGAGTTGAATCAGGTAGCCGGAGACGAAGCGCGCCGCCAGCCCCATGTGGCGCAGCGTCTGCACCAGCAGCCAGCCGGTGTCGCGACACGAACCCGAGCCGTTGGTCAGCGTGACTTC
>Ga0102851_10002440_pt1 | contig 11206 bp, 7 predicted proteins | sample Mud3Dept3metaG_FD_79558 | JGI IMG/M metagenome (GOLD analysis project Ga0102851, IMG submission 79558) | Freshwater wetland microbial communities from Ohio, USA, analyzing the effect of biotic and abiotic controls - Mud 3 Core 4 Depth 3... | ecosystem: Environmental > Aquatic > Freshwater >...
CATGAAAATAGATTTTTCAGAGGCAGACATTATTGTTGCCGGGAATTACCTTGAGACTGTTAAGAAAATGAATGATAATAATGAGATCGTTGTGGATTCAATCCAGTCTTCAGCTGATGATGAAGAACTCAGATCAATGATTGACAGGATGATCAGTATAAAAGAAATTGACTGGATCGCAACATCAGCAATTGAGAATCCGGCAATTTTCCATAAACTGCTTGAATATTCTTTTTCTCTCGATAAGAAACTTGCATTTCATGCTTCCTGGACTCTGACAAAAGTATGTGACAAATATCCGGAAATAATCTATCCGCATCTTTCAGGGATAATTGAAAAACTGGATAAGCTGGATAATGAGAGCGCTCAGCGGTCTTTTCTCAGGATCATTTCCCTGAGTGACATCAAGAGGGTAAGTGATAAAATCCACGGAAAACTTGCTGAAAGTTGCTTCAACGAATTAAGATCTGGTTTCTCTTCAATTGCGATAAAGGCATATTCCATGGAAATTCTGTACAAGCTTGCCTTGATTTATCCTGAACTGGCAAATGAACTTGCAGCTTCAATTAACATGCTTCAGGGTGAAGGATCTGCAGGGATTGTTGCAAGAGGAACAATAATACTTAAAAAGCTTGCAGAAATACCTACAGGGCCAGGATCCAATCTGTCATAGTTTTAAGAACCTCAGGAGAGAAAGTCTCTTCTATTTCACCATATTCACCTGGTAATCCGGTTTTGCAATGCTGGAATAAATGATTTAATCCCGGGAATTCAATTGTTTTAACTGATTTATTTCCACCCGATTTTACAGCTTTTTCTATTGTCCGGAGGTTTATGTCTGATGCAACCTGCAGATCTTTCTCCCCGTTAAGGGCAAGTACCGGGCACTTTACTTTCTTCCAGAAATCGGCCGGATTGGTTATAATAAAATATCTCATCCAGCTATATGAGACAGGATTGAGCCTTGAATTAAGCTGAATAAGAGCTTTATCAATTTCCTCAGGAGGAGTCTTTTCCCTGATCAGGTTTGTTTTGTAAACTGAAGCAATCTTTACTTCGGCTTTCTTATTATCCGGTTCCTTTTTCAGAACTGCAAAAAGCTTTTTGTTGACAGCGATACTCTCTTTGATCTGTTTTTCATCATTCCCTGAAAGAAGGCTGATATCTCTGTTCTGCCTTTGCAGTATCTGCTCACCCCGAACACCCGGCCCGGCAAGGGAAATGATATAAGCAACTCTCTGATTTGAAGCTGCCACAATGGGTGCTATTAATCCTCCTTCACTGTGACCTGCAAGTCCGATTAATTCAGGATTGATTTCCCGTCTTGCCTTTAAAAATAAGTATGCTGCTTCTGCATCGTCAGCGAAATCGGCAGAAGTTTTATTTACCGGATTACCCTGCGACTGGCCAACACCCCTGTCATCATACCGAAGAACGGCTATCCCGTTCCGGGTTAAGTAATCTGCAATTACCCAGAATGGTTTATGTCCCATTAATTCTTCATTCCTGTTCTGAGATCCGGATCCGGTTATTAGTACAACAGCAGGGAAGGGGCCTGCTCCTTCAGGAATGGTCAGAGTACCTGCCAGATTAATTTTAACTTTTACATTGGTAAATGAGACATCTTCTGACAGGTATGGAAACGGCGGTTTTGGTTCCTGTGGTCTGTTAAGAGCAAATTCTGTTTTTAGTTTTAAAAGATTAAGAGGCATCGCAGCACCCCTTTGTGTAAAGGTCCCTTCAATCAGAGTGTCGTTTATAATTGTACCGTTATATTCAGCAAGCAAAAGAGGTGCAGAAATTCTTATATCCTTTCCGTCAAATTTAACAGGTCCGATCTTTATGTTCTTTGCACCCTGGTCCGGGCTATCCAGAGTTGCCGTAAGACTATCTTTTTCAACAACAGCAAGATTAAATACCACCCGCAATGAAACAGAACTGATGTTAATCCTGCCAAGCCAGGATCCTGAAATGGATTTATTATCATGCAGATTCTGAGCTGCTGATTGATAGTTAATCAGTAATATCGATAAGATGAAGATAAGGGAGGTTGCTTTTTTCATGATGATTTAAATTGAATTTCAAAATTACATGTTTTATTTTAGCCAGAGCTGAATATCGATCGGATTATAAATCCGTGCCTGATGAGAATCTTAAAATTAAACTTTTTCAACATTTCAACTTCTTTAGTACTTTTACAATCCAATCAATTCAATCGATGAGAATCGTAGATACGAAAGGTCAGCAATGCCCGGCCCCTATTATTGCAACAAAAAAGGCGTTAAAAGAATCAAAAAAGGGAGAGACGTTTCTGGTGTTGACTGATAATAAGTCCTCTCTGGATAACCTGATCCGTTTCCTGAAAGATAATAAAACTGAATTTTCTGCCGAAAAGGAAGGGGATATCTGGACTCTCAGAATAACCAAAAAAACTGCTGAAGTTCAACACTCAGAACCTGAAAAATATTGCAATACCGATATTCCTCATTTTAAGCGGGGAAATTTTATTGTTGTATTTTCATCCGATAAAATGGGAGAGGGAGATGAACAGCTTGGCCGCCTGCTGATGATTAATTTTTTGAAAGCCATAAAAGAACTCGAAATCCTGCCGAAAAAAATGATTTTTTACAATAATGGAGTCAAACTTGGTTCCACCAATTCCCCTGTTTATGGGCATCTTAAAGAGATTGAAAAAATGGGAGTAGGGTTACTGTTCTGCGAAACATGTGTCAAATATTATTCACTCGAAGAAAATATAAAATCAGGTTCTTTAAGCAATATGTTTGAAATTGCTCAGGTGATGGCCTCTGCAGAACATATCATAAAGCCCTGATTATTAAGAATTAATGTTAATGAAAACTGATCTTCTTAAGATGGTTGAAAACGGCGGATGTTCTGCCAAGATCTCACCTTTTCTGCTTGAGGAGTTGCTTAATTACCTTCCTTTACCAGAAGATCCGAATATACTTGTTAATATCGACACTCGTGATGATGCCGGGGTTTATAAAGTAAATGAACAGCTCGCCCTCGTGTTTACTACTGACTTTTTCCCTCCCGTTTGCAGCGATCCTTATGAATTCGGGCAGATAGCGGCAGCCAATTCAATAAGCGATGTATACGCAATGGGCGGAACTCCTGTAATTGCCCTGAATATCATGATGTTCCCATCTTCAAAATTGCCTCCGGATGCTTACAGGGAAATACTTAAGGGTGGTTCTGACAAAGCTTCTGAAGCCGGGATGAGGATAATAGGTGGTCATACAATTGATGATTTAACTCCTAAATACGGTCTTGCTGTCATCGGGTATATTGATCCTGATAAGATCATTACTAACTCAGGAGCAAAGCCTGGAGATTACCTGATACTTACAAAGCCATTGGGCACAGGTGTCATACTTGCCGGACAACGGCTGAATATAGCTGCTGACAGTGATGTAAGCGAAGCTTTAAGACTTATGAAGCTTCTTAATAAATCAGGTGCCGAAATAATGGCAAAATTCAATATAAGGGGTGCAACTGATATCACCGGTTTCGGGCTTGCAGGACATGCCATGAAAATGGCAAAAGCAAGTAGCGTATCAATAACACTTAATATGAACAGTGTGCCTTTTATTGGAAATACATATGCTCTTATCGACAAGGGATGCATCCCCGGTGCAGCATTTCGCAACCTTGATTTTGCAGAGAGTGATACAGAGTTCGCTGCTGATCTCGATTATAACCTGAAGATGGCAGCATGTGATGCACAAACTTCCGGCGGATTGCTTATATCAGTGCCGGGGAATAAAGAAAAAAAGCTTATGGATGAACTGAAAAATTCCGGATTGACTTCATCAGCGGTTATCGGAACTGTATCTGACTTTAACGGTAAATCATTATTTTTAACCTGACAAACATGTTTATGAAAATGCACCACATCTATTTCAGGTTAATCTTGCTGTCAATGTTGCTTTTGTCCGCAGATCTCTTTGGAAATGTCCGGCTTCCGGTATTGATCAGCGATGGAATGGTTTTACAGAGAGATAATAATATCAATATCTGGGGTTGGGCAGATGCCGGGGAAAAAGTATCAGTGAAATTCAATGGTAAAACATTCCGCACAGTAACCGGTAATGACGGCAAATGGAAAATTGTAATACCGTCAATGAAGACAGGAGGGCCTTTCACAATGAAAATTACCGGTAAGAATACCATAATTATAAACGATATTCTTATTGGGGATGTCTGGTTTTGTTCCGGACAGTCAAATATGGTACTTACAATGGAAAGGGTAAAAGAAAAATATCCGGGTGAGATAGCCAATGCAAATTACCCTGAAATAAGGAATTTTTTCGTTCCGACTGCTTCAGATGTTACAAAGGTTCATGATGATTTACCTGCAGGTAAATGGGTAGCTGTTTCACCTGTTAACGTACTTGGTTTCGGGGCAGTTGCATACTTTTTCGCCAAAAGTATTTACCAGGAGTATAAGGTGCCGGTCGGCATTATAAACTCAAGTGTAGGCGGTACACCCATTGAAGCCTGGATAAGTGAAAATGGTCTGAAAGAGATCCCGCATTTTGCAGAAAGGATCGAAAAATTCAGGGATACAGTTTTTATGAACAAAATGCTCAGACCAGTGCGAGTAAAACCTGATCAGAACAGGCAGAAGACTTACAGAGACACTGATAAAGGCATGATCGGACCAAAACCATGGTACGATACGACCTTTGTCCCTGATGGATGGCATAAATTCTGGCTCCCGGGATATTGGGCCGATCAGGGAGTTAAAGGTCTGAATGGAGTTGTGTGGTTCAGGAAGGAGATCAGCGTACCGGCCTCAATGACAGGTAAGCCTGCTAAATTGTTCATGGGCAGAATTGTTGATGCAGATAATGTTTATGTCAATGGAATCCTTTCAGGATCAATTACATACCAGTATCCTCCAAGGAGATACGATCTTCCCGCTGACCTGCTGAAACCAGGGAAAAATATCATTGTCATCAGGATCACAAGCAACTACGGGAAAGGAGGGTTTGTACCTGACAAACCGTATTATCTTACTGCAGGGGGCGAGAATATTGACCTGCGGGGAGAATGGTACTATAAAGTCGGGCAGGTATTCCGACCGGCTTTATCCGGTACCGGAACAATTCCCTTTTCAATGCAGAGTGAACCCACAGGTCTCTTTAATACAATGGTGGCTCCGGCAATTAATTTTAGGGTGAAAGGATTTCTTTGGTACCAGGGTGAAACAAATACAGGCAAACCGGAAGAATATCAGTATCTGTTGCCTGCTTTGATTAATGACTGGAGAAACAAGTGGCAACAGGGCGATTTACCGTTTCTATATGTCCAGCTGCCAAACTTTATGGAGGTTCAGTACCTGCCATCAGAGAGTCAGTGGGCTGAGCTGCGGCTGGGACAGCTCAAAAGCCTGTCTGTTCCAAATACAGCGATGACTGTCACCATTGATGTCGGAGAATGGAATGATATTCACCCGCTTGAGAAAAAGAGTGTTGGTGAACGGTTAGCTCTTGCTGCCAGAAAACTGGCCTATGGCGACAGCAAAGTAGTTTATTCCGGGCCTCTGGTCAGATCAGCCAGAGCCGAAGGCAACAGAGTCGTAGTAGGATTTGACTTTACCGGCAGTGGCCTGACTGTAAAAGGAGGAGGTGAATTAAATCAGTTCGCAGTTGCGGGTACTGATAAAAAATTTGTGTGGGCTGAAGCTAAAATTGAAGGTAACAATGTATTAGTGTGGAGTGATGAGATTGCAAATCCTGTGTATGTGAGGTACGCCTGGTCTGATAATCCTGAAGGCTCAAATCTGTACAATGCAGAAGGATTGCCGGCTTCACCTTTTGAGGTAAGCCTGACCGAAGTATTTGAATATCATAAGAATAATCAGAAATATTAATTCAGGTAATATGACTTTGAATAATAATATGCAGGAGATTGGAAAGAGTATCCAGGGTTTATCAGGTCTCATCGGCAACACTCCTCTCTTTGAAATTGAATTACTGTTCAGGGATAAACCATGTAAGATTTATGCGAAAGCAGAATATCTTAATATGACAGGGAGCATAAAGGACAGAATGGCCCTGCACATTATCCGTGAAGCTTACAGGAAGAATCTGATTAAGCCAGGTGACCGGATTGTTGAAGCTACAAGCGGAAATACAGGTATTGCATTCTCAGCCGTAGGCAGGGCACTTGGTCATCCCGTCACAATTTTTATGCCCGACTGGATGAGCGATGAACGTAAAAACCTTATCAGAAGTTTTGGCGCTGATATTGTTTTAATAAGCAAAGAAGAAGGAGGATTCCTCGGTAGTATTGAGCGTACGCGGGAACTGGCTGCTTCTCAAAAAAATACTTTTCTGCCAAGGCAGTTCGAAAATGAGGATAATTTAATGGCTCATTATATGACCACCGGACCGGAAATCTGGTGGCAGCTACGATTCCACAGTATGATACCTGATGCGTTTGTGGCAGGTGTAGCTACTTGAGGGACCATAATGGGCACAGGCCGTTATCTTAAGGAACAAAACCCGGAAATAAAACTTTATCCGCTCGAACCTTCAAATTCACCCACAATGACTACGGGTTACAGGGTAGGAGTACATCGCATACAGGGAATTTCCGATGAGTTTATCCCTCAGATAGTAAAACTTGATGAACTTGATGAGGTAGTTGCTGTCGATGACGGAGATTCAATAATAATGGCTCAGAAACTTGCAAGTGAACTAGGCATAGCTGTAGGGATTTCATCAGGGGCTAATTTCCTTGGAGCGTTGCTGAAACTTGAAAAACTTGGCTTTGACGCAAATATTGTTACAATATTCCCTGATGATAATAAAAAATACCTCAGTACAGGTTTAATGAAAACGGAACCTGTTAAACGCGATTTTTTATCAAAGGATGTTAAGCTTATATCATTCAGGGCACTTAAGCGCAGTTGTCTGATCTGCTGTAATCCTTCAGAATGTGAAGCTATTGTTAATCCGGAATTTGCACAGGACATTAACTTCCCGTCCTGTTATGTAAGGAATCTGAAGAATAAGTGATCAGGTTTTATTCTATCGTTTCACCTGAAAACCGGGGACCTCTTCGTTTATCCTTTTCGTTTACCGGATTTGCGTCCATAACCCAAATACCATGTCCGTGTGTGGCAATTATTATCATGTTATCACGTGGATGAACAGCCAGATCATGAACGTATGAAAATTGTAAATCACCCAGGACGTCCCATTTCTTGCCACCATCTTTTGATACAAAAACGCCACCATCAGTACCTGCGTACAGGATATCTCTGCTAACCGGGTCTTCGCGAATAGTATTTACCGGCCCTACAGGTATGTTACCTGAAATATCCTGCCATGTATCACCAAAATCAGTTGATTTCCAGATGTATACCTGGAAATCATCATCTCTTCTGCCAGTCTGTGTCATGTAAACAGTTCCGATATCATAATTCGAGGCAACAAGACGTGAGACAAATTTCTGAGGAACAGCTCCGGTTCGTATCTCAGTCCAGTTCTCACCACCATCTTTCGTTCTCCATATCCTGCCGTCATCGGTGCCGGCATAGATAAGTCCGAACCGCAAAGGAGATTCATCGAATACGGAAATCGTCTGGTAGCTTATATCACCCGTCTTATCGGGATCATTATAAGATAAATCAGGACTAATAAATTCCCAGGTATCTCCCCGGTCTTTTGATCTCATCAGATATTGCATTCCATGATAAATTATATCCGGATTATGCTGAGATACCAGTGTAGGAGCAACCCAATCACCTCTAAGGGGAGCTTCTCCCGGCATCATAGCCGGTAACAGGTTTTTTGCGCTGCCCGGATAATCATCAATCTCTGCACGTGAAAGGCGGCCATAAAAGCCACTTGCATATATGGTATTATTATCTACTGGATTTACAGTATGAGTTGTACCTTCCCCGCCAAGAATATCATTAAACTCCACTGCCGGTACTCTGTCGCGACCTCCTGAGAGGTCTGCTACTCCATAATAGCTGCCATGATCCTGTATCGATCCGAATACTCTGAATGGTGTGCTGAAATCATATGCAAGATTGAAGAATTGAATCAGAGGAAGCTCTTTGATCGGATATTTCCATGTTTTACCACGGTCGTAGGAAATGGTAAGACCGCCATCCTGTACATTCAGCAGGTAGTTCGAATTTGCAGGATCGATCCATAATCCATGGTGATCGACATGAGGGCCCCTTAATGACTGAAAAGTTTTACCTCCATCTGTCGACAGGTTCAGCCTGAGCCCCATCGTATATACTGTGTTTTCATCGTTAGGATCAACCCTGATTTGTCCGAATACCCAGCCGTATGTTGCTGAATGTCTTTCCATGAACGTTTTTTGATCCGGGGTAAGGCCGCTGACCTGAGTCCATGATTCCCCTGAGTTATTTGAACGGTAGACTGTTGCACCCTTGATCACATCCTTTCTCTGACGTCCGTATGAATCCATCTCACCTGGTTTTGCAGCATATGCAACTTCATAATTGTCAACATAAGCATAAAGCACTTTGGGATTTGAAAGGGCAATATCTATTCCGATACGCCCCATTTTATTCATTGCCGGAAGGCCGGAATTAATCTTTTTCCAGTTTTTACCGCCATCTGTTGATTTCCAGATTCCGCAGTTCTTTGTTGTTTCATTTGTCCTTGGATCGTTCCATTTCTGGCGTATCCGTTCCCATGATGTGCAAAAGATGGTATTCGGATCTTTTGGATCAAGAACGAGATCATAAATCCCGGTATTCTCATCAATATAGAGAACTTTTGTCCAGGTCTTCCCGCCATCATTGGTCCTGTACAATCCACGATCTTCGTTTGGGGTCCATTCATGGCCGGTTGCGGCAACATATACTATTTCCGTATTTCTGGGATTAATCCTGAGGCGGCCGATAGTATGAGTGTTTTCCAAACCCATTACGTTCCAGGTTTTACCGCCGTCAGTCGTTTTGAAAATCCCGCAACCCGGATTTGAGCTTCTGAATATATTTGCCTCTCCTGTTCCAACCCAGACAATATCAGGATTTTTAGGATCTATTGCGATATCCCCAATGGATGCTGTTGGCATATCTCTGAAAACCGGTTCAAAAGTAGTTCCTTCGTTAACTGATTTCCATACGCCTCCTGTCGCGGAGCCAATCCATATTGTATAATTCTTACCCCGCGGAGAGATGGCTTCAACATCAGTGCAACGACCGCTGATATTTGTCGGACCTATGAATTGCCATTTCAAATCTTTGAAGGGAGAGGTTTGTTTCATCTCCGTTTGTTTTGCGAACAGGGCAACTTTTTCCTTGCCGCTTAAGATCGGGCTCTTCACCTGGCCATTAAGTGTAATCGATACACTTATTATTGCCATTAGAGAAATCAATGATACTAACTGGTTGTTTTTTCGGGAATTCATTGGTAATAGTCTTTAGTTTTTTTTACTCAGAGGTTCACAGAGGATTCAAAGAGTTACACAGAGTTTTCTCACTGTGGTACTCTGTGTTTGTTCGTGTCACCCTGTGTAAGTTCTTCAGAGAACGAATTTATTAGATTTTAGTCAAATATAGTTTCAAATACTTTATGTTTTTTTGCTTCAAAGCACATTTCGATCTGGCTTCTGGTATTACGCCCTTTAGAAAGTGCCGGCAATGATTCAAACCGGAAGAATCCTGCGTCAAGAGTTTCAGTGTTATCAGTGAATTTGTTTTCAATTAATTCACATTCTACAAAGACCTTATAAATTGTATAAGGAAAAAGAGGATTATTATGCTTGTTTGCAAGGTGAATCGCAATGATCCTTTTAGGTTTTACATGCGCACCTGCTTCTTCAAGGCACTCCCTTACTGCTGATTCTCCTACTGATGTATTCACATCTGCCCATCCACCAGGCAGTGACCAGGCACCATCAACTTTCTCCCTGACCATAAGTATCATATCATCCTTGAAAACGGATGCTCTGATATCTACTTTCGGAGTCTGGTATCCTGTTTCAGAAGCAAAGAGATCTCTGATCTTATTATGATCTATATCAGTATATTCATGCAATATTTCAACGGTTATATTCCTGATTTTTTCATATCTGTCCAGATCATATCTGTCATTTGAAAAAGTTAAGCCAGCCTGTGCTATTGATTGAAGCTGCGAAGCCCACTGTAACCATTTACCTTTCATATAAGCTGATTAATTTAAAAATTAAATATAGCTAATAAAGTTGTAAATTTGATGGTTAAAGTCGTAATGGCGCAAAGGTGCAAATTGAGGAACGTAGTGACGAAATCCCGACAACCTGAGGAACGAAGGTTCGTCGGGAGGCGCAACGGCACAACGGCTCAAAAGCTGAAAGACTAAAAGGAGCAATGGTGTAATGATGCATTGAGCAAGGAACTCCTTTATAAAAGATCCCCTCCCTGGAGGGGTAGGGGTGGGTTAATAGTCTATAACAGATCAAAAGCATTAAGATGCAGGGTGCTGAATTTTTTACTCTACCAAAAGAAATTAATAGAATGAAACCACTAAAATTATTCTCAGGAATTACGGTTTTCTTACTCCTCGGGCTTCAGATTCTGGCTCAGGATTATAAATTCCTTACAGAACCAGCTGAAGGAATAGCCAGTAACAATGGCATCGAAAAACCAGTAACGATAAAAGTCATTTATGATAATTATGTAAATGTTAATGGGCTGAAATCGGATTGGGGATATTCGATTGTTATTGAAGGCCTGGATAAGGAAATTCTCTTTGATGCCGGAACAAATCCCGATATTTTCGAATTTAATTTCGGGAAGATGGGCCTTGATGCCTCGAAGATAGATTTCCTTGTTCTGTCCCATGAGCATGGGGACCATACTAATGGAATACCTGCTTTTGTCAAAATGAAGAAGGACATACCGGTTATTATACCAGACTCTTTCTCCGGATCTTTTAAGAAGAGGATGGCCAGTTTCGGGTTAGAACCTTTACTTGTAAAAGGACCGGCGAAAATCTGCGAAAACCTGTTTACCTCCGGTGAATTTGATTACATGATACCTGAGCAGGCATTAGTGTTAAATACAAAGAAAGGGCTGGTCGTAATTACAGGATGCGCCCACCCGGGGATAATAGAAATGTTAAAGCAGATAAAATCAGATTTCAATAAGAATATCTATATTGTATTTGGTGGTTTTCATCTCTTACAAAAGTCTGATAAGGAG
>Ga0102851_10002441_pt1 | contig 11202 bp, 11 predicted proteins | sample Mud3Dept3metaG_FD_79558 | JGI IMG/M metagenome (GOLD analysis project Ga0102851, IMG submission 79558) | Freshwater wetland microbial communities from Ohio, USA, analyzing the effect of biotic and abiotic controls - Mud 3 Core 4 Depth 3... | ecosystem: Environmental > Aquatic > Freshwater >...
ATCATCATCGGCCTCGTCGCCGGCGTGGTCTGCCTGTGGGGCGTGAACGGCCTCAAGCGCATGCTGGGTGCGGACGACGCGCTCGACGTGTTCGGCGTGCATGCGGTGGGCGGCATCGTCGGCTCCCTCCTGACCGGCGTGTTCGTGTCGCCGAAGCTCGGCGGCACGGGAGTCTACGACTACGTCGCCAACAAGGTCGGTGACTTCGACATGGGCGCGCAACTCGTCAGCCAGATGTGGGGCGTGGGCACGGCCATCATCTGGTCGGGCGTGGTGTCGTTCATCGCCTACAAGATCGTAGACCTCATCGTCGGCCTGAGGGTCTCCGAAGAAGTCGAACGCGAAGGCCTCGACATCAACGAGCACGGCGAGACCGCCTATCACACCTGATTCACAGGACATTGCGTGAGTCCAACGGGCGCCCCAGGGCGCCCGTTTTTTTGGGTCTGCCGGTCCGGCGCCTCGCGCGCGCATCGGCTACAATGGCAGCCTTGCGAGGTAACCATGTCCGCGCCCCGTCTGACCACCGCCCTGTCCGGCCCGCCCCGATGAAAATTGCCTTCGTCGTCGATCCGCTCGACGAGTTCAAAATCCACAAGGACACCACGTTTGCCATCATGCGCGAGGCCGCGGCGCGCGGCCACGAGCTTCACGTCATGCAGCAGGAAAACCTGCTCTGGCGCGGCAACGTGGTGTCCGGCAACTCATCGCGGCTGCATCTGACCGGCGATGAGGCGCGCTGGTATCGCGTCGAAGATGCTGCCGTTACGCCCTTGCAACAGTTCGATGCGGTGCTCATGCGCAAAGACCCGCCGTTCGACATGGAATACGTCTACAGCACTTACCTGCTGGAACTCGCGGAAACCCAGGGCGCGCGGGTATTCAACCGGCCGCGCGCGATCCGCGACTACAACGAGAAAATGGCCATCGCGCGCTTTCCCCGCTACACCCCGCCCTCGCTGGTTACGCGCCAGGAAAGCCTGATCCGGGAGTTCCTCGCCGAGCACGGCGACATCATACTCAAGCCGCTGGACGGCATGGGCGGCGCCTCGGTATTCCGCATTCACGCCAACGACCACAACGTCGGCGTCATTATCGAAATGCTCACGCATTACGGCCGCCGCACCATCATGGCGCAGCGCTACATTCCGGAAATCCGCGACGGCGACAAGCGGATACTCGTGATCGGGGGCAAGGTCGTGCCGTATTCGCTGGCGCGCATTCCCCGGCAGGGCGAAACCCGCGGCAATCTCGCTGCCGGCGGCACCGGCGTCGCGCGCGAACTGTCCCAGCGCGACCGCGAAATCGCCGCCGCGCTGGGACCGGAACTCGACGCCCAGGGACTGCTCCTGGCCGGTCTCGACGTGATCGGCGACTACCTCACGGAAGTCAACGTCACCAGCCCCACCTGCTTCCAGGAAATCGCCGAACAGACCGGCTTCAACGTTGCCGGAATGATGCTCGACGCGCTGGAGCACGCAGTTCAACGCTAGAGCCGGTTTTCCAGATGCGTTGCGCGGCGCGAAGGAGTAAAATAGGCGGGTTTTCATTACCTCGCCGACCGAATAACTCCATGATTGGGATACTGATAATCACCCACGGCACGCTGGGCGAAAGCCTGATCCATTGCGCAAGCCATGTGCTCAACAAGCGCCCGCCGCGCTTGAAACAACTCGGCATCACCGCTCAGGACGACCCGCTGCTGCTGCTGCCCCAGGCGCGCGCCCTGGTCAGGGAACTCGATGACGGGAGCGGCGTGCTCATACTCTCGGACATGTATGGCGGCTCTCCCGCCAACATTGCCGCCAAGCTGCTGATCCCGGGCAAAGTGGAAGGCGTGGCCGGCGTCAATCTGCCGATGCTGGTCCGCGCGCTGACTTACCGCGACAAGCCGCTGCAGACCATCCTCACCAAAGCGGTGAGCGGAGGCTGCGAAGGGGTGGTGCGGATTCCTTCGCTGGCCGTTCACAATGCTGCAACAGGAAGCTGAGATCATCAACAAGCTCGGGCTTCATGCCCGGGCTTCGGCGAAACTCACGCAAATCGCCGGGCAGTTTAAAAGCGGCGTGTGGGTGAGCCGCAACGGCCGCAAGGTAAACGCCAAAAGCATCATGGGCGTGATGATGCTGGCCGCAGCCAAAGGCTCTACAATCGGCATCGAGACCGACGGACCGGATGAAGAACAGGCGATGCGCGCGCTACAGGCGCTGATCGCCGACCGCTTCGGCGAAGGCGAGTAAACGTGACAGCCTACAGCTTCACCATCCACGGCATCGGGGTCTGCGGTGGCATAGCCATCGGACACGCGCATCTGGTCTCTCATGCCACCCTTGAGGTCGACCATTACGTGGTCCCGCCTCATCAGGTGCCGGAGGAATCCTCGCGCTTCGACGCCGCGGTTCAAACCGTGCGTGACGAGCTCGAGCTGCTGCACGCAAACGTTCCGGCGACCGCTCCGGCGGAGTTCGCCGCGTTTATCAACCTGCATCTCATGATCCTCAACGACTCGACGCTGTCCGTCGATCCGCGCACGATCATCGAAAACGAGCAGTGCAACGCGGAATGGGCGCTCAAGGTGCAGATGGATGCATTGCTCGCGCAATTCGACACCATAGAGAATCCCTATCTTCGCGAGCGCAGGGCCGACGTCATCCAGGTCGTCGAGCGCGTGCTCAAGGTACTCTCCGGGCAGCCCGGCTATATCCCGCCGCCCACCGATCCGGAACATGATCGTATCCTGGTCGCGCACGACCTTTCCCCGGCCGACGTCGTGCAGTTCAAGCAGCACCAGTTTGCCAGCTTTATCACCGACCTCGGCGGCACCACGTCCCACACCGCGGTGGTCGCGCGCAGCCTCAACATCCCCTCCATCGTCGCGCTGCACTATGCGCGCCACCTGATCCGCGAAAACGACCTGCTGATCATCGACGGCACCCAGGGCGTGGTGATCGTCGATCCCAGCGAGCAGATTCTCGCCGAGTACCAGCTGCGCCAGCATCAGTTCGACATCGAGCGCCAGAAGCTCAAGCGCCTCAAGCATACGCTGGCCACCACGCTCGACGGCGTCAAAGTGGAGCTTCATGCCAACATCGAGTTGCCGGGCGACGTCATGGAAGCCAAAGAAAACGGCGCCACCGGCATCGGCCTGTTCCGCAGCGAGTTTTTGTTTCTCAACCGCAATGACCTGCCGGACGAGGAAGAGCAGTTCGAGGCCTACCGCAAGGCGGCACAGGACATGGACGGCATGCCGGTGACCATACGCACCTATGATCTCGGCGCCGACAAACAGACCGGTGAAACGCAGCGGATGACCGTCAATCCCGCGCTGGGCCTGCGCGCCATCCGGCTGTGCCTGACCGAGCCGCAACGTTTTCTGATTCAGTTGCGCGCGCTGCTGCGCGCATCGCACTACGGCAAGATCAACATCCTGATCCCGATGCTGACCAACGCCAACGAAACCGAGCAGGCGCTGCAGTTGCTCAAGCGCGCGAAACTCAGCCTGGATGAGGCGGGAGTGCCCTATGACCGCAATATCCAGATCGGGGGCATGATAGAGGTGCCGGCCGCGGCCCTCGCACTGGGCCTGTTCACGGACAAACTCGATTTTCTGTCGATCGGCACCAACGACCTGATCCAGTACACGCTGGCGATCGACCGCACAGACGACACCGTGGCGCATCTTTACGACCCTTTGCACCCGGCCATACTGACCCTGCTTTCGGGCATTTTCAAAGTCGCGGGACGGGCGGGGGTGCCGGTGGCGCTGTGCGGAGAAATGGCCGGAGACACCCATCTGACCCGCCTGTTGCTGGGTTTGGGCCTGCGCCAGTACTCGATGCACTCCGCGCACCTGCCCGACGTCAAGCAATGCATCCTCACGTCGAATCTTGAATCCATCAAGCCGCTGGCGCAGAAAATGCTGCGGATAAACGACCCGGCGAAGCTGCGCACGCTGCTCGACCGCATCAACGCCTGAACGCGCGGGTGGGTTGCGTTTCCAGGCTGGCGGGTGCGCGCTACGCCGCTTACCCCGGATTCAGGTCCCGGAATTTGACAAGCGCGGCGTCCCGAGGTAACGTGTATCAGGTTGTTTTATCGCGCCGATTTGATGTCAGCTTGCGGGCGCGTAATAAATCCGGCTAAAGAGATGGCAATTGATTCTCGAACCCGGTGCCCGCGCAAGCCCACCGGGTTTTTTTATTGATCCTGCTTATGGACGAAGCCAGAACCACCGGACCGTCGGCGCCTGTCGTGACGCCGCAGGTCGCGAAATTCAACGAGCCCCTCACGCTTAAATGCGGCGCGGTGCTCGATCAGTACGAGCTCGTTTACGAGACCTATGGCACGCTCAACAGCGAGCGCTCGAACGCGGTGCTGGTGTGCCACGCGCTCAATGCCGCGCACCACGTCGCCGGTGTTTATGCCGGCGACCCGGGCAACGTCGGCTGGTGGGACAACATGATAGGCCCCGGAAAACCGGTCGATACCGATCGTTTTTTTGTGATCGGCGTCAACAACCTCGGCGGGTGTCACGGATCGACCGGCCCGAAAAGCATCAATCCCGCAACCGGCAGCCCCTGGGGGGCGCGGTTCCCGCTGGTCACCGTCGAAGACTGGGTCAACAGCCAGGCGCGTCTTGCCGACCGGCTCGGGATCAGACAGTTTGCCGCGGTGATGGGGGGCAGTCTCGGCGCCATGCAATCTTTGCAATGGACCATCAGCTATCCCGAGCGCCTGCGCCATGCGCTGGTTATCGCCTGCGCACCCAACCTCTCCGCGCAAAACATTGCGTTCAACGAGATCGCGCGCCAGGCCATCATCACCGACCCGGATTTCCACGACGGCAATTATTATGAGCATGGCGTGACGCCCAGGCGCGGCCTGCGCGTGGCGCGCATGGTCGGCCATGTCACTTATCTCTCGGATGACGAGATGGCCAGCAAATTCGGCCGGCAGCTGAAGAACGGCACGCTCAGCTATTCATTCGACGTCGAATTCCAGATCGAGTCCTACCTGCGCTACCAGGCCGACAAGTTCGCCGAGTATTTCGATGCCAACACCTATCTGCGCATCACCAAGGTCCTCGACTATTTCGACCCGGCATTCGAGTGCGGCGGCAATCTTACGCTCGCGCTGGCGCCGGCCAAGGCCAGCTATATGGTGATTTCCTTCACCACCGACTGGCGGTTTTCTCCCGCGCGCTCCCGGGAAATCGTCACCGCGCTGCTCGACAACCGCCGCGACGTCACCTACGCCGAAATCGACGCGCCGCACGGACACGACGCCTTCCTGCTCGACGATGAGCGCTACCACCGTCTGGTCGCGGCCTACTTCGAGCGGATCGCGCAGGAAACCGGACATGAACAGCGCTAACGGCATCCAGCGTTCCGATTTTGCGGCCATCGCCGAATGGGTGAAGCCGGGCTCGCGCGTGCTCGACCTGGGCTGCGGCGACGGCACGCTGCTCAATTACCTGAAGCAACAGCGCAGCATCATCGGCTACGGCATCGAAATCGACGACGCCCGCATCCTTGCGTGCGTCAGGAACGGCGTCAACGTCATCCAGGGCGACCTCGAGCGCGGGCTGTCCGACTTCGCGGACGGCTCGTTCGATTACGTGATCCTGTCGCAGACACTGCAGGCGATGAAGAACAGCGAGCGCATCATCAAGGAAATGCTGCGGGTCGGGCTCGAAGGCATCGTCACCTTCCCGAATTTCGGCTACTGGAAAAACCGGGTGCAGGTCGCCCGCGGCCATATGCCGGTGTCCGACAATCTTCCGTACCAGTGGTTCGACACGCCCAATGTGCACCTGTGCACCATCGCGGACTTCGAGCGCTTTTGCCGCGAACGCAGCATACGCATAGTCGAACGCAAGGTGCTGACGAACGGCGCGGCCGTCAGCGTGTGGCCCAATTTCCTCGGCGCACTCGCCGTCTATCACTTCGGCAGTTAGGCCTGCTAACGGGTCCTATCGCGCGGGCGCCGACGCCAGCCGGGTAATCCAGCGCAGCAGCAGCAGGCCCGGAATCGCAATCAGCGTGCACAGCAGGAAAAAGCCCGGCCAGCCCAGCCATTGCGCGAGCCAGCCCGTGGGCGCGGAGGCGAGCACCCGCGGCACCCCCATCAGGCTCGACAGCAGCGCGTATTGCGTCGCCGTGAAGCGGCGATCGGTCAATGCCGCCATGAAACCGACGAACGCCGCCGTTCCCAGTCCCGCAGTCAGATTCTCAACGGCAACCACCGCCGCCAGCGCGGCGATGCCGGGCGCAATTCCCGCGAGCACCACGAAGCCCAGGGTCGACAGCATCTGGCCCAGTCCAAACCACCACAGCGCGCGGTTCAACCCGACGCGCAGGATCCATATTCCGCCCAGCGTGCCGCCGGCGATGGTTGCCCAGAAGCCGAACAGTTTGACCACCGTTCCAATCTCGGTCTTGCTGTAGCCCAAGTCCAGATAAAACGGCGTGGTCATGGCCGAGGCCATGGTGTCGCCGAGCTTGTAGAACAGCACGAAAGCCAGCGCCAGCCACGCGCCGTCGCGGGAGAAGAAATCGCGGAACGGCAGGAGCACGGCATTCACCAGCGTCGTCGGCCGGCCTTCCGGAAGCGGCGGCTCCGGCGCCAGCAGGGTGACCACCGTGCAAGCGGCCATGGCGGCAGCCATCAGCCGGTACATGCTTTCGAAGGAGATCCAGTCAGCGAGAATCAGCCCGCCGCCGCCGGCAAGCAACATGCCGACGCGGTAGCCATTCACGTACAGCGCCGACCCCAGGCCGAGTTCGTCGTCGGCAAGACTCTCGCGCCGGTAAGCATCGACGACAATATCCTGGGATGCGGAAAAGAATGCGACCAACAGTGCCGCGACCGAAACCCACACCAGATCATCGGCCGTGGGACGCGCCATGCTCAGCAAAAACAGCGCGGCAGCCAGCCCGGCTTGCGTCACCAGGATCCATCCGCGGCGCCGGCCGAACAGCGGCGGCAGGTAACGGTCAAACAGCGGGGACCACAGGAATTTGAGCGTGTAGGGCAAACCCACCAGGGCAAACAGCCCGATGCTCGCGAGATCGACGCCGCCGTCCTTGAGCCACGCCTGCAGCACCGAACCGGTCAGCAGCAGCGGCAGCCCCGAGGCAAATCCCATCAGCACCGCCACCAGCATGCGGCCGCTGAACACCGACTTCAGGGTGTCCGCCCAGGGGCGTTTCACAACGGCAGCGGGCCGGCGCGACGCGGTCATCAGGGGCGGCGCCCGAAGCGTTGTTCAAAGCTCGAATTCATAATCTATCGCAAGCGACGCATGATCGGAAAACCGTTCGTCCTTATAAATCGACACGCTTTTTGCCGTCGCCGCCACGCCCGGCGTCGCGATGTGGTAGTCGATGCGCCACCCCACGTTCTTGGCCCAGGCCTGGCCGCGGTTCGACCACCAGGTGTATTGCTCGGGGCGCGCGTCTATCCGGCGGAACACGTCGACCCAGCCCAGTTCATCGAACACCCGCGTGAGCCACGCCCGCTCTTCGGGCAGAAATCCCGAGTTCTTCTGGTTGCCGCGCCAGTTTTTCAGGTCGATCTTCTGGTGCGCAATATTCCAGTCTCCGCACAGAACCACTTCGCGGCCCGCGTTGCGCAGCGCTTCGAGATGCGGGTAAAACCGCTCCAGGAAGCTGAACTTCACCTGTTGCCGCTCCTCGGAACTCGAGCCGGACGGCAGATAGAGCGAAATCACGCTCAACTTTCCGAAATCCGCGCGCAGGTAGCGTCCTTCGCTGTCGATATCGGCGATACCGATGCCCTCGATGACCTTGACGGGCGCGTGCCGGGTGAACAGTCCGACCCCACTGTAGCCTTTTTTATCGGCGTAATGAAAATAGCCGCGGAATCCGTGCGGCGCAAGCATGTCGGCGGTGACGTCGGCGGCCTGGGCCTTGAGTTCCTGCACGCAGACAATGTCGGCACCGCTGCGGGCCAGCCATTCGAAAAATCCCTTCCTGCCCGCCGACCGGATGCCGTTGAGATTAAGCGTGATTATGCGTAACATGGAAATTTAAATGTTTCAGAGCAGCGATGACTGATTTCAGGCAGGAATTTATCCGCTTTGCGATTGCGCAACAGGCCGTCCGTTTCGGCCAGTTCAAGACCAAGGCCGGCAGGCTGTCGCCTTATTTCTTCAATTCGGGCCTGTTCAGCGACGGCGGCTCGCTGTACCGGCTCGCGCAATTCTACGCGAAAGCAATTCTCGCGTCCGGCATTGCGTTCGACATGCTGTTCGGTCCCGCCTATAAGGGCATCCCGCTGGTCTCGGCAACGGCGGTGACGCTCGCGCAGTCCGGCCGCAGCCTGCCCTTCGCGTTCAATCGCAAGGAAGCGAAAGATCACGGCGAAGGCGGCAATATCATCGGCGCCGCGCTCGCGGGGCGCGTGCTGATCATAGACGACGCGATATCGGCAGGCACCGCGGTGCGCGAATCCCTGGACATCATCCGCGCCGCGGGCGCCGCGCCGTGCGGCGTCGTGGTTGCGCTCGACCGCATGGAGCGCGGCACCGGGAAACTGTCGGCCATGCAGGAAGTGCAGGAGGCCTACAAGATTCCGGTCATCAGTGTCGCCACGCTCGATGATCTGGTCGCTTACCTGAAAACCGACCCGGCGCGCGCGGCGGACCTGGATGCCGTTGGGCGCTATCGCGATCAATATGGAGTTACGACACATGGATAACGTTATGCGTGGGATTTTTTCGGCACTACTGGCGCTGGCACTCGCGGTTACCGGGGGTTCGGCCCTGGCTCAGTCCAAGGGCAAGATCGTCTGCTGGAAAGACAAATCAGGAAAAACCGTGGGCTGCGGCGATTCTGTGCCTCCGGAGTATCAGTTGAGCGCGACCAAAGAGCTCGATAAGCGCGGCGTCACCCGCAAGACCACCGAGTCGGCCGCGGAACAGGCGGCCAAGGTCAAGGCGCCGGCTGTGGATCTCGCCAAGCAAAAGGCGCAGACGGAAGAAGAACAGAGGAAGCTGGCCGAGCAAAGGCGCCAGGACAATGCGCTGATCAACACGTTCGCCAACGAGAAGGAAATCGACGTGAAACGTGACCGCGAGCTGCAGAGCCTCGAGTTGCAGCTCGGTCAACTCAAGGGATCGCTCAAGAACGCGAACGATCGCCAGGCGGAGATCAATGCACGCAGCGACGCTCTGGAGAAAAACAAGAAACCGGTGCCGGATAACGTGAAGGCCGAAAAGGCGCAGGCCGCCGAGGAAACAAATAAACTGCAGCAGCGCGTTGCCGCGAAGGAAAAAGAAATGGATGAAATCCGCACGCGCTACGCCGAATACAGGAAACGGTTTTCCGACCTGAAGGGCACCCCGCAGCCTGCGGCATCCCCCGCGCCTGCCGCAAGCCCGTCACCCAAAAAATGACCTGCCCGGCGGCTCAGCCGCCGAGCTTGCGCTTGAGGATGTCGTTGACCTGCTGCGGATTGGCCTTGCCCTTGGTCGCCTTCATGGCCTGGCCCACCAGGGAATTGAAGGCTTTTTCCTTGCCGCACCGGTAATCCGCCACCTGCTGCGGGTTGGCGGCTAGCACCTGGTCCACGATTTTCTCGATCTCGCCGCTGTCGGATATCTGCTTCCATCCCCTGGCGGCAATGATCGTCTCCGCCGCCTTCCTGCCCTCGGCTTCGCCGCCCCACATGGCATCGAATACATCCTTGGCGATTTTGCCGGAGATGGTGCCGTCCACAATGCAATCGATGAGGCCGCGCAGCGTTTCCGGGCCGACCTTGCTCGCCCCGATCTCCAGATTCGTCTCGTTGAGCCGGGCACTCAGGTTTCCGACTATCCAGTTGGCGCACAGCTTCGCGGCCTGCGCTTGCGCCCCCTGCGCCGCCCGCTCGAAATAGGCCGCCATTTCCCTGCTTCCAGTCAGCACCGCGGCGTCATACGCAGTCAGCCCATATTCGGCGATGAAACGCGCGCACTTGGCCTGCGGCAGTTCAGGCAACGCCGCCCTGACTTCGTCCAGCCAGGCCGGAGTGACCTCGAGCGGCAACAAATCCGGGTCTGGAAAATAGCGGTAATCGTGCGCATCCTCTTTGGAGCGCATCGTCCGCGTCTCGTCACGGTCGGAATCGTATAACCGCGTTTCCTGCACGATCTTGCCGCCGTCTTCGATGACCTCGATCTGGCGCCGCACCTCGAACTCGATCGCGCGCTCGAGGAAACGGAACGAGTTCAGGTTTTTTATTTCGGTGCGGGTGCCGAGCTTGTCCGAACCGGCCGGCCGCACCGACACATTGGCGTCGCAGCGGAACGACCCCTCCTGCATATTGCCGTCGCAGATGTCTATCCAGCGCACCAGCGCATGCAGCGCGCGCGCATAAGCAACCGCCTCGGCTGCGGAACGCATGTCGGGCTCGGTCACGATTTCCAGCAGCGGCGTGCCGGCGCGGTTCAGGTCGATGCCGGTTGCGCCATGGAAATCCTCGTGCAGCGACTTGCCGGCGTCCTCTTCGAGGTGCGCGCGGGTCAGGCGCACGGTCTTTTCCCGGCCGTCGACCAGCACCGTCAGCGTGCCGCCGTCGACGATGGGAATTTCATACTGGCTGATCTGGTAGCCCTTGGGCAGATCGGGGTAAAAATAATTCTTGCGCGCAAAAATCGAGCGCGGGTTGATTCTGGCGCCCACGGCGAGGCCGAAGCGTATCGCTTTCGCCACCGCCTCGCGATTCAACACCGGCAGCACACCGGGCAGCGCGATATCCACTGCACAGGCCTGGGCGTTGGGCGCAGCGCCGTATGCCGTTGGCGCGCCCGAAAAAATCTTCGAACGCGTCGACAGCTGCGCGTGCGTTTCAAGCCCGATGACGGTTTCCCACTTCATATTAATCCCTGTTTAGCCGCCAAGGCCGCCAAGAACGCCAAGAAAAGCTGGTTCGATCAAAACGCGATTGATGTCGAAAATGCAGATACGGTTTCATGAGCATATGACTGGTGTTTCTTTCACGCTTATTTTTGAAGTCTTGGCGTTCTTGGCGGCCTTGGCGGCTAATCAATGTCTTTCGGCGCGCACGTATGCCAGTCGGTCGCGAGCTGATACTGATGAGCGACATTGAGCATCTGTGCTTCCGAGAAATAGTTGCCGATGATCTGCAGTCCGACAGGCAGGCCCTTGCCGTCGAAGCCGCACGGGATCGACATGCCGG
>Ga0102851_10002444_pt1 | contig 11198 bp, 9 predicted proteins | sample Mud3Dept3metaG_FD_79558 | JGI IMG/M metagenome (GOLD analysis project Ga0102851, IMG submission 79558) | Freshwater wetland microbial communities from Ohio, USA, analyzing the effect of biotic and abiotic controls - Mud 3 Core 4 Depth 3... | ecosystem: Environmental > Aquatic > Freshwater >...
GATCGAGCTGCAGTCAGAAAAAAAGCAATAATGAACCACAGAGACAACGGAGAACGCAGAGAAATCCCGCGTCTGCCCCCGGGCAGGAATCACGGCAGCACCGCTCTGGGATCTCTGTGGTGAAACGGCGAACGATTCTGCCTGCGGCAGACGCATACTGGTTCTCAACTCCTATCGCTCAACTATGACGCTGTGTATAAAACCGGGGTGTGTCGGTCGGGTGCGGCTCCTTGCGCTCGAGCCGGCGTTTTTCCGCCTGAGATTCGCCTAGGTCGTTTTGAGCGGATCTCCTATAATTTTGTCGTGGTATGCCCAAAGGGGGATCTTATGCGTCAATCGTCGCTCAGAGGATGGGTTTTAATTTCCGCCTTCCTGGCAGCCGGCTGCGTATGGGTCTTCGGACGCCAGCTGTCGTCCACCAACGTCGTCGGGGGGCGGGGGGGGCGCACCTTCGCTGATTTCCAGGTTCCCGCCGATGCGCGTGTATCAGAAGTGCGCATCCAGTCCGGGGAGCGCATCGACTCCTTGCAGATGGTGTACGTGCTTCCGGACGGCAGCAGCCTTTCAGGCCCGCGGCACGGCGGTTCGGGAGGCAGGCTCAACGTCTTTCGCCTCGATGCGGTTGAATACATCACCGGGCTCTCCGGCCGGTACGGCGAAACCATCGATTCCATGCGCATAGAAACCAACAAACGCTCGTCCGCCTTATACGGCGGGAGCGGAGGGAGCACGGACTACCGCGTCGACGTCCCCTCGGGAAATTGCGCCGTCGGATTCGCAGGCCGTGCAGGGGACTATCTCGACGCCATCGGATTGATCTGCACTCCGCTGCAGGCGCAGATCTCGGAAACCAGCACTGCCGGCGGCAGCGGGGGGAGAGCATTTTCGGATGCGAGGGCTGCCGCCGGAGCACGTGTTTCAGAGGTTCGGGTATGGGCCGGTGAGTATGTCGATGCCGTCCAGATGGTCTATGCCCTGTCGAATGGCCAGCGCTCCGATGGCGCCCGTCACGGCGGGTCGGGCGGCAATCCTTACGTCTTTCGTCTCGATTCGGGAGAATACATCATCGGGGTTTCGGGCCGGCACGGCAGGAGCATTGATTCCCTGCGCATACACACCAACAGGCGCACATCCCAGGTCTTCGGCGGTCGCGGCGGGGACAGGGATTATCGCATCGACGTCCCTTCCGGAAACCAGGCAGTCGGTTTCATCGGTCGCGCCGGGGATTATCTGGACGCGATCGGACTCACGTATACGCGGGTCGGCTGGACCAGAAGGTAACGAGAGGTGCGCCGCGCGTGCGGTGCTCACTCCTTCATGGCAGCTGCCATCCAAGCATGGAACCAGGGGCTGAAATGATACGACTCCATAGTGTGGAAAAATACTTTGAACACGGGGTCACGAAGACCTGGGTGTTGCGTCGCGTCGACCTGGCGGTGAAGGAAGGGGAGTTCATCTCCATCATGGGGCCTTCCGGAGCGGGCAAATCCACCCTCCTGCACATCCTCGGGATGTACGACAGCGCCTGGAACGGGGAATATCACTTTCTGGAGGCGCCGGTGCACAAGCTCAAACCCAAGGAGCGGGCGGATCTGCAGAAAAGAAACATCGGCTTTGTGTTTCAGAGCTACCACCTGCTGGACAACCTGACGGTCTACGAGAATCTGGACCTTCCCCTCTCCTACCGAAACCTTCCACGGAAGGAGAGGGAAAGCCTGGTGTGTGATGTGCTGGACCGGTTCCAGATCGTCGGCAAGAAAGATCTCTACCCGAACCAGCTCTCCGGCGGACAGCAGCAGCTGGTGGCTGTCGCCCGGGCTGTGATCGCCGGCCCGAAAGTGATCCTGGCGGACGAGCCGACCGGAAACCTCCACACCAGCCAGGGTAAAGAGATCATGGACCTTTTCAAGAGGCTCAACGAGGAGGGGACCACCATCGTTCAGGTGACTCACTCCGAAAGGAATGCTTCCTACGGTTCGCGCATCGTGGAAATGTCCGACGGCTGGATCGTGGGGCAGTAGTCGGAATGCACCAGGCAGCGGGATCAAGGTGGTCTGGAAAGGATCCTTACATAAATACGGGGATGTATCGCAGCCGCAAGGCAGGCGTGAAGAGAATTTGTCGTTTATCATTGATCATTTGCCATTTGTCATTGAATCCGGCAAGTTTCAAGTCGTCAAATGGCCAACGACAAATGACGGCTGACAGATTCTGCAGGTTTGGCTGCAGTCCCAATCCGGCTCGACCTGCGCTTTTATAACGGGAGCAAATACGTCTCCGTAGTTATGAAATCGAGTACTCAGGCAGTCAAGGCTGGCGGCTGCCCGGAAATGGAAAGAGGGGAGAATGGCTCGACTTCAATTCCTGGGCGGGACGGGGACGGTCACCGGCTCCAAATATCTCGTGGACACCGGAAAAGTCCGCTTCCTGGTGGATTGCGGCATGTTTCAGGGCAACAAGAACCTGCGGCTGCGCAACTGGGAGGCGCTTCCTGTTCGGCCTTCGTCGCTCGATCACATCTTCCTGACCCACGCTCATGTGGACCACATCGGCATGCTGCCCGTTTTTGTGCGGGATGGCTTCCGGGGGTCTGTCTGGAGCACGGAAGTCACGCGGGAACTCGCGGAGATCAACCTGGCCGATGCCGCCCATTTGCAGGAGGAAGATGCGCGGTTTGCCAATAAAAAGGGATTCAGCAAGCACAAGCCGGCCCTGCCGCTTTATACCGGGGAGGACGTCGAGCGTGCGGTTCCCCTGATCCGGTCGATCGACTATAGGAAACCGATGGACCTGCCCGGTGGCACGAAGGTCATGTTTCATGAAGCGGGCCACGTCCTGGGCTCCGCGATGATCGAGGTGAGTGTGCCTGCGGCGGACGGGCGAACCCGTTCCATCCTGTTTTCCGGGGATCTGGGGCGAAGGGACGTTGTCGTGGACAATGATCCATTTGTGATCGAGAAAGCGGATTACATCCTCATCGAGTCGACGTACGGCGACAGGGAACACCCTGACGAGGATCCGGAGCCTGAACTGGCAGAGATTATCAATGCGACTGCGGCGCGCGGCGGATCGCTGGTCGTGCCGGCCTTTGCGCTGGGCAGGACTCAGATACTGCTTTACACTCTGCGCGGTATGAAGGCCAAAGGCGCCATTCCCGACCTGCCGGTGTACGTCGACAGCCCCATGGCGATTTCGATAACCGATATCTATTGCCGCCACATCGAGTCGCTCGACCGGCAGGCGCGGGCGATCTTCAGTGCCACCGGCGAGTGCCCCATGATTTTCCCGAATCTTCACTTCCTGCGCTCGCCCGCGGAGTCCAAGGAGCTGAACAGCCAGCATTTTCCCTGCATTATCATCTCCGCAAGCGGCATGGCAACAGGCGGGCGCGTGCTTCACCACCTCAAGTGCCGTCTTCCCGATCCGCGCAACGCTGTCCTGTTCATAGGCTTTCAAGCGAACGGGACGCGCGGCCAGCTTCTCAAGGACGGGGCCCGGGAAATCAAGATCCACGGAGAGCAGGTGCCGGTCCGCGCCCAGGTCCGGGCGGTGGAGTCCTTTTCGCGCCACGCGGATGCGCGCGAACTGCTGCATTGGCTGCGCGGCGTGCGAGTGCCGCCGAGGCAGGCCTTCGTGGTGCACGGCGAGCCCGAGTCGAGCGCCGCGCTGGCCGGGGAAATCCGCCGCGCTCTCAAGTGGAAAGTCAGCATCCCTGAACATCTCGAAACCATCGAGTTGAAGTAATCCCCGGCGTTTAGTTTTGACTTGCCTGGGCGCGCAGCCGGATACAAAATGAACTGGCGCGATTTCCGCCTTGGGGCTCGCGCAAAAATGACTTCACATTCTGCTGCGGCATGGGAAAGCGAGGGATGCGCTGAACGATGGGCTTAGGAATTCAGATATCGGAGAGGCTGCAGCCCTTCGGGCGCGGCGGCGGGCGGGCATTTGCCGCGTTGCCGCTCCTCGACGATGTCACCGCATCGCCTGCGTCGCGGCGCCTTGCATCTGCCCGCCCGGCGCTCGCGCCGGAATGTGAACGTATTTTTGCGCGAACCCTTGGTTTCGAGAATGGATCCCGATGAAGAATCTCGCTTTTGATTTCGGCGCGGCCAGGGGCGGCCCGCTGGTCCTCGACGTTGAAACCCAGTTCCTAAGCGACGAAGTCGCCGGCGGCTGGAGCGCGGTTCACAAGTTCCGGATCGCGCTGGTGGTCACCTGGGATGAACAGAACGGCCTGCGCGTCTGGTATGAGGAGGACGCTCCACGGCTCCTTCGGGAGCTGGAGAGGTTCGAGCCGATCGTCACTTTCAACGGAGAGAATTTTGATTTCAAGGTGCTGAGCGCTTACGGCCCCGTGGACGCCCTCTACCGCAAGAGTCTCGACATGCTCGCGCAACTCAGCAGGAAGCTCGGGTTCCGGGTGAAGCTGGACTCCCTGGCTCATGCCACGCTGCAGCGGAAAAAGACCGGTTCAGGCACGGAGAGCGTAACCTGGTGGCGGTCCGGCGATCCGGCCCAACGCCAGAAAGTGGTCGACTATTGCAAGATGGATGTCGAGATCACCCGCGATCTGTATCTGTTCGCCAAAGAGCATGGCTATCTCCTGATCCACGATTTGAGACAGAATGCGCACCGCCGAATTGACATATCCTGGTAGACTTGACGGGCAGGAATGACACCGATCCGTTTCATTCACACCTCCGACATTCACCTCGACACGAGTTTCTCGGGAGCCGGACTGCCCTCGCGGCTTGGGGACCGCAAACGCGAGGCGATCCGCGGCACCTTTCGGCGCATTCTGGAAGATGCCCGCCGCCAGTCTGTGGATCTGGTCCTGATCGCGGGCGACCTGTTCGAGCACGACCGTGTTACGCCCGACACTGTCGAGTTTCTGAAGCAGCAATTCGAGAATCTGGACGGCATCCGCGTGTTCATTGCCCCGGGCAACCACGATCCGTGCCTTCGGGAGTCGCCCTATTGCACGGAGGCCTGGCCGGAAAACGTTCACATTTTCCGCGAAGAGGAATTCCGCAGCGTCGAAATGGCGGATACGGGCGTGCGTGTCACAGGTTTCGGGTTCGCCCATAGCCGGCTGGAAGAACCCATATTCCAAAAGCTGCCGGTGTTGCCCGCAGAGGGGTGGAACCTGGTGCTTGCGCATGGATCCGACGTCGGCTGTGTCCCGGCCGGCAAGGCCGCCCATGGCCCGTTCACCGTCGGCGAAATCTCCGGGAAGAACGTGCACTACTGCGCACTCGGGCACTATCACCGCCAGCGGCCGGTCTTGAATCCGCTCGACTCTGCGCGCATCTGGTATTGCGGCATTCCGGAGGGGCGCGCCTGGGACGAGGAAGGCGCCTGTGGCTACCTGTTGGGAGAGATCGACGGCAGCGGCGGCATCGAAGTGAAATCGTGCCCCGCCAGCCAGTATCCGCTCGCCACGATAACCGTGGACTGTGACGGGTACACCAGCCGCGAGCAGATCGTCGATGATATTCTCCGGCGGCGCGGCGGCGCGTTCGACGAAAACACGATCGTTCGCGTTCATCTCGAGGGCTCCCTGGATCCCAGGCTGTACCTGTCCACATCCGAAATGGAAGAGCGGCTGGCGGGTGCGGCCCTGTTCCTTGCATGGGAGAATCACACCGTTCCTGCCATTGATTTTGCGGCGCTGGCTAACGAGCGGACCCTGTGCGGGTATTACGTGCGCTCTGTCAACCACCAGATCGCCGCCGCGCCGGCGGCAGAGCGCCCGGTACTGGAGCGCGCGCGGCTGTATGGCGTGCAGGCGCTGCTGGGGAGGGAGGTGCGCGCCCGGTGAACCTGCTCCGCTGCCACATTCTCGGCTTCGGCCGGCTGGTAAATCTGCCGGTCTCCTTCGCTCGCGGCCTCAACATCGTTTGCGCCGCCAACGAAGCAGGGAAATCCACGCTCCAGCGCTTCGTGGTTGCGCTGCTCTACGGCCAGCTGCGGCCCGACATCAAGACCCAGCGCCGCCTGGACGCCTGGGTCGAGGCGTTCAAACCCTGGCGCGCGGCTGACTACGGTGGCACTCTCTGGTGTGAGCTGGCGAACGGCCGCGAACTGGAAATCCACCGCATGTTCGGCAGGGACGACAGCAAGGTCGAGATCCGCACCGTGGGCGGCGAGGACATCACGCGCGAGTACCAGGCGCAGCGCAACGGAGATGTTGTTTTCGCAGCATCCCACCTGGCCTTGTCCAAGGAGCTCTTCGAGTCCGTCGCGGTGATACGGGAAGATGAGACGGCGATGCTGCGGCACCGCGAGACGCTGCGCGACCGCATTGCCAACCTTGCCCAGTCCGGCGACGAGAAGCTCTCCGTGCGCCTCAGCCTCGTCAAGCTGGAGGAGGCGCTGGAAGTGATCGGATCGGAGAGGGCTCCGACGCGCCCCTTGCGCCAGGCGCTCGACCGGCTGCAGGAGCTGCGGCAGGAGAAGGAGGAGCTCGACGCGCAGCGGCAGCAGTGCCAGGCATGGATCCAGGAGAAGATGCTGCTGGCCGGTGTGATCGATGGCCTGGAACGGGACCGCCTGGCTGCAAGCCGCGGCGTGATCGACGCCCGCTGGCGCGAGGCCCGCCTTCGAGTCCGCACTCTCGAGGAAATCGACGAAGACCTTCGCGGCATGGATCAGGAGGTGGGTGCGCTGGGCGCAAACCCGGACTTTCCCCGCCACCGGCTCGAAGATCTCAACCGGCTGGCGGCAGGCCTCGAGCATGCGGAACGCAGGCTGGAAGAAATCCGCAGCCAGAAAAAGGAGGCACAGCTGCGGCATGACCAGCTCGGCCTGGAACTCGGGAAACTGGCTGCTTACGGCGCCGTGCAGGAAGGCGCTGAACCGGAGCAAATCACCGAGTGGTTCGTGAATTATCTCAGCCTGTCGAGGCAAAGGGACGAAGTTCTTCGCAGCCTGAACCACCAGCTTGACGAGGCCGCCGGGCTCATGCGATGGATGGATGACCTGAGCCCGGTCGTTCGTGACTCCGGGATCGATTGGGAACGGAAAGCCCGCCAGGCGGCGGAAGAGGAACGGACCGCTTCCCAGCAGAGCATGGTCCTGGCCGACAGGGCGGCGCAAGCAAGAGCGGAACATGCGCGCATCGCCGGCAAGGCTCGCCGGCGGATGGGCCTGGCGGCCGCAGCCCTGGGCGTTGCCCTGGCTGCAGTAGCTGCCGGGATTGCCGTCGCCGGCCTCCCTCCCGCACTCTGGGTCGCAATCGCCGGCGGCGCGGGCGCCCTGGGCCTGACTCTACTCCTGGCAGCATCCAGGTCCAGAGGGGCCGCAGCCCAGGCAATGCAGTCCTGCGAAGCTCTCGAGGCCGGATTGCGGCGGCTGCACGACCAGGGGCAGGCCGCCCAGGGCGACTTTCAAAAGGCAGTGGCGGACTCGGGCTTTCCTACCGCAGAGGAGTTCCTTGACGCCGCCAGGCAGGCCGAATGGAACCGGCAGAGGCTCGAAGATCTTGCTCCCCGCATCCGGGAGGCGGAGCAGCAGCGGGACCGCCTTCAAACCAGCGCCGACGAGGTGTATGCCCGCCTCAAGGAATGCCTGAACCGGGCGGGATTGCAATGCGCGCCCGGCAACGTGAAAACCCCGGTCGACACCCTGCGGGCCAATATGCGGCGCTACGCAGAAACCTCCGCCGCCCATAAACGCCAGACCCGCGATGTGAAAGCGCTGCAGGCGGACGAGGAGAATGTCGCCGCACAGGTGGGCAAGATCAATGCCAGGATCCGCGAGATCCTGGCAGAAGGCGGCGCGGATTCCGTGGAAGCTTTCCGGTCGGCCTGCCAAAAAAGCCTCCGGTTGCTGGACCTCCGTTCCAAAGCGGCATCCCGCACGCGCGAGTTTGAGCGCCTGAGGGGCGCTCTGACGCTCGACCAGTGGAAATCCAGGCTCAGCGAGCTGCAGCGCCTCCGGGGCGGGAATGCGGAGGAAAATGCCGTCGAAGACGAAAAGCCCGGAAAGCTCTCCTGCCTGCCGTACCTGCCGACCGTCGAGGAAACCGAACAGGAAGAAAAGCGCGTTACAGCCCTGCTGGCGCAGAAGAGGGAACAGCATGCCGGCGTGTCCGAGAGGATCCTGCAGGCGTTCCACAACTATCGCACGCCCTCCGAAATCGAGGAGGATCTCAACCTGGCGGAACAGGAGGTGCAGGAGCTGACTCTCAACCGGAAAGCGCTCGCGCTTGCCCTGGATTCGATTCGCAGCCTGGCGCGGCTGCAACAGGAAGTGTGCGCTCCCCAGCTCAACCGGGCTGTCGAAGACCGGTTCCTGCAGATCTGCCCCGAACGGTACGAGGAAGTGAAGGTAGATCCTGACTTCCGGGTCCAGGTCCGCGAGAAGGAAACCGCGGAGCTGCGGTCTGCGGAGAACTTGAGCCGCGGCGCCCAGGACCAGCTCTATTTCACCATGCGCTTCGCCATCCTGGATCTGCTGGGCAACAGCCAGGAACCTTGCCCGTGCCTGCTCGACGAGCCCTTTGTGGCCTATGATTCCGAACGAATGAATGCCGCGTTCCGCATCCTGGAGCAGGAGGCCGCCCGGCGCCAAATGATCCTATTTACATGCCGGGACGATGTGCGCGCCCGCGCCCTGGAGCACGGCGCCCACCTGATCTCCCTGTGATATTTGCCGGGAAGTTAAAAAGCCGCCACCAATTTCACGAATTTCACGAACGCTTCCGGAAGATCAAATTCGTGAAACCGGTGGAATTCGTGGCCGCCTTCCATTCAGGAAGGCAGGTACGGCTGCAGGCGGTCCAGCAGCGCTCCTTTGGGCAAGGCGCCGACCATCGTGTCAACCTGCCGGCCATCCCGGAACAGAATCATTGTGGGAATGCTCATTACCCGGAAGCGCTGCGCTACGGCCGGATTCTGATCCACATTCACCTTGACGACCTTGAGCCTCCCGGCGAGATCTCGCGAGAGTTCCTCGAGCACCGGGCCGACCATCCTGCACGGCCCGCACCATTCAGCCCAGAAGTCGACCAGGACAGGCACCGGAGCTTTGATCTCTTCTGCGAAAGTCGCCTCGCCGGCCGTTGTCAGCCAGGGCAGACGGGACCCGCATTTTCCGCAAACCGGCACCCGGATCGCGGAAGAACCGCTCAGCCGGTTCCTGGCGCCACAAGCAGGACAAACAGCCACCTTATCTTCCACTTCGGTCCACCGCCTACTTTTTTACGAGATTTCGCAAGATAAACACGATGTTGGCCGGACGTTCCGCCAGGCGGCGCATGAAGTAAGGGTACCAACGGGTTCCGTAGGGAATATACACGCGGACCCTGTACCCTTCCTTCCCCAGCTGCTGCTGCAGGTCGCGCCGGATCCCGAACAGCATTTGAAACTCGAAGCTGTCCTTTGCAATATTTCTCTCTCCGGCAAACTGTTTGATTGCGTCGATCATGGGCTCGTCGTGGGTCGCGATGCCGTGATACAGGCCGCTCTGCAGCATTCGTTTCGTCAGCGCAAGGTAATTTGCGTCCGTATCGCGCTTCTTCTTGAAAGCGACGGTTGCCGGCTCCAGGTAGGCGCCCTTGCAGAGGCGGATCCCGATCCGGTGAGCGATCAGGTTCTGCACATCCTTCTCACTTCGATAGAGGTAGGACTGAATGACAGTGCCCACGTTGGGTGTTTCGCGGTGGACGCGCTGCACGATGTCCAGAGTGCGATCCGTGTAGCTGCTGTCCTCCATGTCGACGCGGATGTAGCCCCCCAGTCCCGCGGAGTGGCGCACGATGCGAGCCAGGTTCTGGAAACAGAGCTCCGTTCCCAGATCCAGACCGAGCTGAGTCAACTTCACGGACACGTTGCAGTCGACATTCTCCGCGTGAGTGCGGTCGAGCAAACTCACGATTTCGCCGGTGGTGCGCTGCGCATCCTCCTCGGAACGCGTGTTTTCGCCGAGGAGATCCATCGTCGCCCGGATCCCCTGCTGCCGCAATTCCCGTGCGGCCCGGATTGCGTCTTCCACCCGCTCGCCGGCCACAAAGCGCCAGGCGGTGTTGCGGAACATGCGGAATCTGAGCATGAAATTCTTGAATGATTCCTGGCGGGACAAGAACAACAGGAATGCACGCACGTGACCCTCCCTTCTTCAATCTGCAAGTCGCAAGAATGCTCATTATCTCAGATTTTCCCGGGCATACCTGTGAAATTTGTAAACGCAGTTGGATACATCCCTGATACCATGGAATGGCTCACCAAGCCGGAGGGAGACCGATATGGAACAACGGGTTGCGCTCATTACAGGGGGTGCTCGGGGCATCGGCCGTGCCCTGGCCGTCGCCCTTGCAGCAAAAGGCTGGGCAATCGCAGCCTCTTACAGGACCAGCGAGGAACAGGCCAGGTCTCTGGCCGCCGAAATCGGCGCTGCAGAGGGACGCATCCTGACCGTGCACGCCGATTTGTCCGATCCGGCGTCCGCGTCGAACCTGGTCCTGCGCACCGAAGAGGAATTCGGGCGCATCGACTCGCTGATCAACTGCGCAGGTTCCTATCACCGCAAGCCGCTGCTCGAAGAAAGCGTCGAAGGGTGGCACGCAATGTTCGGCGACAACCTCCATTCTGTCTTTTATCTCAGCCGCGCCGCGGCCCACGGCATGATCACCCGGAAGTGGGGAAGAATCGTCAACTTCAGCATTGCCAAGGCGGACCAACTGGTCGGCCAGCCTTTCATCACCGCTCACTACATCGCCAAGGTGGGCGTTCTCATCCTGACGCGGTCGCTGTCGAAGATCCTGGCGCCGCACGGCATCACGGTCAACTCCATCTCCCCGGGCTTCATCGAGTCCGGCGGCGCCCCGCAGGAAGAGTTTGCGCAGCTGAAGAAGAACATCCCTGCCGGCTACGCCGGCAGCCCCATGGATGCGGTGAGTGCCGTCTGCTACCTCCTGTCGGAAGAAGCCCGCTATATTAACGGCACAAATATCCATCTCAGCGGGGCGTGGGGAATTTGATGAATGCGGAATCCGGAATTTGGAATGGGGGATTTGGAGGTAAAGGGGGAGGAAGCAGGGAAGCGCGAGGGCTCTCCCCGATTCAACACTCCGTGAATTCTGTACTACTCACCTGAAGGTCCTTGCCAAAAAGGAAAGGACTTTTCAGCACCATGGAAAAACGTGGTCGGCATCGGCATCGCAGTCGCAATCGAAAATTGTGCATTATCGGACGCCA
>Ga0102851_10002445_pt1 | contig 11195 bp, 11 predicted proteins | sample Mud3Dept3metaG_FD_79558 | JGI IMG/M metagenome (GOLD analysis project Ga0102851, IMG submission 79558) | Freshwater wetland microbial communities from Ohio, USA, analyzing the effect of biotic and abiotic controls - Mud 3 Core 4 Depth 3... | ecosystem: Environmental > Aquatic > Freshwater >...
GAGCTGTGCACCGCGCGCGTCGGCGATGTCGGCGGATGCGACGACTGGCACGGTCGCCTGGAAGCGCGTGGTGTCCATGCGCAGGCCGTTGCGGTTGCAGGCCTCCACGTGCTGCGGCCGGCCGATGAGCGTGACCGCCGCGCCCGCGCGCGCAAGCATGCCGCCGAAATAGCAGCCGACGGCGCCGGAACCGACCACCGCGACCCTGGGCCAATCTGGTTGCTGCACCTGCGTCCCCCGCAAGGATCCTGGAGGACGCTAGTTTGCCGAGAAATCCCGCCCGGCACCACGGGTGCGCGCCATTCCTGCCAGAATGTGGCCCCCGGCATTTCCGCAAGGACGCTCATGACTCTTTCCCTCCTCCTGCACCTGCTCGCGGCCATGCTCTGGATCGGCGGCATGGCCTTCGCCCATTTCGCGCTGCGCCCCGCGGCCATCGCCACCCTGGCCCCACCGCAGCGCCTGCCGCTCCTCGCCGAGGCGCTTGGACGTTTCTTCAAACTCGTGATGATCGCCGTGCTGGTCTTGCTCGCAACAGGGTTGCATATCATCTTCGCAACCGGGGGCTTTGCCGCCGTCCGCCCGGGTGTACACGTCATGTTCGGCGTCGGCGTGGTGATGATGCTGATCTTCGGCTACATCGCTCACGGCGCCTACCCGAAAATGCGGCGGCACGTCGAGGCGCAGGAATGGCCCGCCGCGGCCGCCCGCCTGGACATCATCCGCAAGCTGGTGATCGTGAATCTCGTGCTGGGCGTGCTGATCGTGGTGGCCGTCAAGGTCATTTGATTCAGGCGTCGCGGTGCACCGTGCCCGGTGCGAACGCGGGCAGGCACACGGCGATGTACTCCGCCCCGTTGGGCGTGGAGTAGCGCACCCACTCGCCGGCCGGCGCGTGCACGGCCTGCCCGGCGTGCACGTCGAGCACGTCGTTGCGCGTCACCACGCGCAGCGTACCCGCGAGCACGACGCTGTATTCGTCGAACTCCGGGGCCTGGCCGGGCTCCTCCCATCCCGGCGGGCTCTTCATGCGCGCTATGCTGGCGCCGTCGGTGCCCGTGTTGACGCGGCCGACGAATTCCTCGATCCGCTTGGGCCTGTTTCCGGCAGCTTCGACTACGGTGGGTCGTTCGATCAGTCGTGCCATCGGTTCCTCCTCCTGGTGCGGGTACGGTGCCGACCGCGCTGAATTCCAGCTCATCGGGGCGGTCTGGCGGAATGCTATCGCCCTGCTCACACCCCATTCAACATGAACACGAACATGGCTGTTGCCGCAGCGCCCATGACCATGACCGCGAGCCAGCCCAGCATTTTCAGCCGCCGGCCGATGACGAAAGGCCCCATGACGGCGCGCTTCACCGCGAGCAGCATCATGACCGCCATGATGGGGACCGCGATGACGCCGTTGACCATCGCTGCCCACACCAGCGCCTTCACCGAATCAACGCCCGACAGATCGATCGCGACCCCCAGCACCGTCGCGACTATGAGTATCGAATAGAAACCGCGCGCCTCCGCCAGCGGCAACCCGAGGCCGATTGGCCAGCGGAAGCTCTCTGCCACGGCGTACGCGGCCGAACCGGCGAGAATCGGCACGGCAAGCAGCCCGGTGCCGATGATGCCCGCCGCGAAGAGCAGGGAGCCGAACTCGCCGGCGAAGGGCCGCAGCGCTTCCGCCGCCTGCGCAGACGACGTGATGTCGGTGACGCCGCCCGCGTGCAGCGTGACCGCGGTGGTCAGCATGATGCAGAACGCAATCAGATTGGAGAAGATCATGCCGATATAGGTGTCGATCTTGATGCGGCGCAGGTGCGCACGCGCCTGCCCGGGCGCATGGCGCAGCGGCTCGTGGCCCTCGGTGGCGCGCTGTTCTTCCACCTCCTGCGACGCCTGCCAGAAGAACAGGTAGGGACTGATGGTGGTGCCGAGTACGGCGACCAGCATGGCGACGTAGTCGCCCTGCAGCCAGGTGCCTGGAACCAGCGCGTTGGCGAACAGGTCCTCGAGCGGAACGTGCACGACCAGCACCGTGCCCACGTACGCGAACAGCGCGAGGGTGAGCCACTTGAGGATCGGGGCGTAGCGCGGAAAGGGCACGAACACCTGCAGCGTAAGGGACACCAGCGCGAACAGCACGTCGTAGATTTCGCTGTGGCCGCCGACCAGGAGGGAGAGCGCATCGCCCATGGCGCCGATGTCGGCTGCGATGTTGATGGTGTTGGCGACCAGGAGCAGCGATACGATGCAATAAAGCCAGGACCGCGGGAAGTGCTCGCGGATGTTGGCCGCGAGGCCATGTCCTGTGACGCGGCCGATGCGCGCGCTGACGATCTGGATGCCGATCATGAGCGGCGTGGTGAACAGCACCGACCACAGCAGGCCGTAGCCGTACTGCGCGCCGGCCTGGGAATAGGTGGCGATGCCGCTGGGGTCGTCGTCCGCAGCGCCGGTGATGAGCCCGGGACCGAGCGAGCGTATCAGCGGGATATGGTCGGCGCGGCGCTTCCTGGGCTCCGGCGGCTTGTTCAAGTTCACGCTGGTCTGGGTCCAAAACAAGACGGGCCGGCCGGGCCCGCGAATTGAAGGCGAGCCGCGACGCCATCGGGGGAGGGCACCGCACAACGTGCCGCGGCGCGCCACGCGCATTTGTGGGCCGCATTGTGCCGCGAAAATTCGTTCGCGGCAGGTCTTTCAGCAAACTGAAAGACTATGTCGAAGCGGTGTCCTCACGATTTGCGCCCCTTCGCCTTGTCGGTCTTGCGCACCCCGGCCCTGCGCGTGCGGCCGGCGGGCGCGGCCTGGGCGAGCAGCCTGCGGCGGCCGCGCTTTTCCGGCGCCGGCGCGGCCGGAGGCGGCAGGGTCTGAAACGCCGCCGCCGCGTCCAGCGTCGGCACTTCCGCGCCGGACTGCACCGTGTATATCCTGGGCAGGCTGCGGTTGATCTGCAGCTGAAACACGTCCGGACGGTTGTAGTGGCCCGCGAAATCGTGGCGCAGCTTCATCTGCACGCCCAGCTCGATATTGCACTCGGCGTACAGGATGCCTTCTTCGGCGCCCATGGGGCCGGCGATGATGCGGCTGTTGGGCGCGACGATGACGCTGCCGCCGCAGCAGTCCGGGCTGCGCAGGAATTTCTCGGCTTCGGGGCTGGCCTTGAGCATCTCGATCATGTGTTCGTCCACCGTGCCGCAGGCCGAGATGACGAAGGCCTTGCTCATCTGCGCGAAGGCCTGCGAGTCGACCGATACGCGGTTGCGCATCGGGTCGCCGCTGGTCGGGAAATGGTTGGGCCAGCTCATGACGTGGATGCGCGTGCCCTCCGCGGTCAGCGCGAACACGGCGAGCGGGTTGGAGTTCTCGCCGCAGATGAGCGCGCTCATGGGTCCGAATTCGGTCTGGAAGACGCCGAAGGTGTCGCCGAAACCGCCCATGTGCACCAGCCGCTCGCCGACGGTGGGCACGAGCTTCTGGTGCTTGCCTATGATGCCGCCGTCGGGCCCGAAGTAGACCTGGGTGTTGAACATGGTGCCGATGGTCTGCGGCAGCTTCTCGCACACGCCCATCACGACGTAGGCGTTGGTCTCGCGCGCCGCCGCGCCGATGGCCTCGGTCTCGGGGCCGGGAATTTCCACCGAGTTCTTGAACAGCAGCACGGCGAGCTCGTTGGCCACGCGGCCGGTGGCGGCATGATGGTGATACCACACCGGGTGGGCGGGAATGAATCCTTCGGGAAAGCCGATGACGCGCGCGCCCTTTGCGCCCGCTTCGCGTATCAGCCGGCAGGCCTTCGCCGTGGATTGCTCGCGGTCGAGAAACACGGAAGCGGCCTGGACCGCGGCCACTTTCACTACGGGGTAGGTGTCGCCCACATTTGCTCCTTTGTCAATCGCCTGCGGCGCCCGCCGGCGCCGCGTCAGGCGATCAGTGTAAAGGAGCCCGCTTATCCGTACAGGTGCACCCGCGTCCAGGGCACCTCGTTGGTCTCGCCGCGCGCGAACAGCACCTGGAACAGCTGCAGCTTGCCGACGTTGAACGCTGCCAGCGACCCCGCGAGGTACAGCCGCCAGGTGCGCACGAACACGTCGCCGTACATGTCGCGCACGCGGTCGCGCGCAGTCTCGAAGCGCCGCAGCCAGTGCTCCAGCGTGAGCGCATAGTGCAGCCGGATATTCTCGACATCCAGCACCGAGAACGCCGCTGGCTCCAGTATCGTCATCATTTCGCGCAGGGTCGGAGGATAGGCACCCGGGAAGATTCGCTTCTCGATCCAGGGATTGAGCTTGGCGGAACGGTTCTGGCCGATGCTGTGGATCAGCCCGCGGCCGTCGGGCCCGAGGGAGCGATCGATGACCCGGCCGAGTTCCTCGTAGTGCTCGACGCCGACGTGCTCCAGCATGCCCACGGACACGAATGCGTCGTAACGGCCGCTGATGTTGCGGTAGTCGTCTTCGATGAATTCAACGCGATCAGCAGCGCCCAGCGCCCGCGCGCGCTCCCGCGCATAGCTGATCTGCTCGCGCGATATATTGAATGCCCGCACCTTCACGCCGTAACGCGTCGCCAGGTGCAGAGCGAGCGCCCCCCACCCACAGCCGGCTTCCACGACAGTGTCGTCCGCCCGCAGCCGCAGCTTGCGCGCGACGTGGTCCATCTTGGCGACCTGGGCGTCCTCGAGCGACGCCCCGGGTGTGGGAAAGTAGGCGCAGGTGTAGAGCATCTGCGCATCGAGCCACAGTTCGTAGAAGGCATTGCCCAGATCATAGTGGTGATGGATGTTGTCGCGCGAAGCCGAAGGCGTGTTCGGGCGTGCCTGGTGCAGCCACTTCACCAGGTGCCGGTGCCCGCGGGTGTACGTCGGCCTGGAAAGGCCCCTGTAGATGGTTTCCAGCAGCCCGACCAGATCGCCCTCGATTGCGATCGCGCCTTCGCTGTAGCCCTCGCCGAAATTCAATTCCGGGTTGAGCACCAGCTTGAGCAGCGTGGCGCGATTGGTTATCCCCAGCGTGGCCACGGGGCTGCCGCTGCCCGTGTAGACGGTTTCGCCGTTCCAGAGCCTGAACCGTATGGGCGGATCGCCGAGCGAATTGAGCAGACCCTCCAGCAGACGGCCTTCGATGCTGAGCCGGTGGGGGTGGGTGCCCTGTTCCGGGCGAACCTGCCCGGGCGCCGGTTCCGCGCCGCCGGCGCCAGCGCCGGCTTCAGCCAAAGGCGGATCGTCCCGCTTCATGCCAGTGACCTCCTTGGTGCGAACAGTGCCGCCTCAAGGTTAGCGCATTGAACCGCGCTGTTCAAATGCCCGGCGCGGTACTCGGGCAGGCGGGCGCCCTGCGGCCCGGCGCGCCCGCTCCGATGTCAGGACGGGACCGAACCGTCGCCGACACGAACCCGGTTCAGGCTTTCCTGTAGTCCGGCGCCGGGAACACGACTTTGGCCTCGGCGTATTCCTCGGGCAGCGTCACCCTGGGTATGCCGCGCAGGTTCTGGATCGCCGCGGACAGGTTGCCCTCGACCTGTCCCTTCGGATTGAAGCGGATCGGACCGCCGAGCGACATGCGGTTGGCAACAGGTATGTTCGTCTGCCGCACCGCCTCGGCCAGCGCTTTCGGATCGGTGGTCCTCGCCCGCTTGAAAGCGTCGGCGGCGATCATGATGGCATCGAATGTGTAGCCCACGTTGGTGCCGTGGAAGGCCAGTTCGTCCCTGGGATTGCGTTTCTTGAACGCGGCGCCGACGTTCCTGGTCATTTCGGATTTCGGGTTGAACCACACCGTGTTGCAGATGGCGTATTCGGCATACTTGCCCAGCGCCTTGGTGAACTGCTCTTCGTACAGGCCGGGCGAGCCCGGGCTGATGATGCCCATCGGATTCCAGCGCTGGCGCACCATCTCCCGGCGCAGCACGATGGCGTCGTTCAGCCGGCATACCAGCAGCAGGAAATCGGCGTTGGTCGCCTTGGCCTTGGAGACCTCCACCGTCAGGTCCTTTGCCGCCGGGTCATATGGAACCGTTTCCAGGATCTTGAACGGCAGGAAATCCAGCCGCGGCAGCAGCGCACCCACGCCCTTGGCCATGGCCTGGCCGAAGGTATCGTTCACGTGCATGAACACCGCCGTGCGCGGCACGGTGTGGGTGGCGCGGAAGATGTCGCCCATCAACGCGAGGCCGTTGCGCGTGAGATCGATGGCGGTGGGAAAGTTGCGGAACACGAACTTGTATCCCTGCTCGGTGATCTGCGGCGCCGCGGCGACGTTGATGATGTGCGGAATGCCGCGCTGCTCGGCCACCTGGGCGATGGCCGCGGTGTGGCCCGAATCGAACGCGCCCACCAGCGCCGTGGCGCCCTCCTGGATCAGCCGCTCGGCGCGGGTGCGCGCGGTATCGGCATTGCTCTCGGTGTCGGCGTTCATCAGCTCGATGTCCACGCCCAGCACCTGCCGGATCACCTCGGGCGCGAGGTCCGCGCCCTTCTGGCAGGACTGGCCGATGAGCGCCTGGGTGCCTGAGCGCGGCAACAGGACGCCGATTTTCAGCTTGCTCGGCTGGGCACGCACGATATTGAACGGCGCCAGCGCCGCAGCGGCGCCGGTTGCCGCAAGCGCCTTGTTGAACTGGCGGCGGTCGATGGTCTTGTTCGGCTTCATGTCTCCTCCATTTCTGGTTGTCGGGGCGGTTTCTGCGGGCCGCCATCCGCACAGATGCTACGCCTCGCGCGAGCAGCATGCACGTCTCCCGGGGGCTGGCTATTGCATGCCGAGAAAGCGCTCGAGGATCTTCCGCTTTTCCGCGCACCGCGCTTGGCTCCAGCAGGAGCGATAGGTCTTCGCCAGCGCGCCGTCCCGGTAGATCCTGATCTCGAAAGGCTTGTTCATAAGCACCGTGTGCACATAGCTTGCGAAGGCCTCCGCCCAGTCGTCGCCCGGCTGCGTCGCGGCGTAGAGCGTGGGAAAGTTCGTGGATTCCAGTTTGCCGTAGACGTCCAGCATCTGCGCGGCCGGGAGTTTCGCGCCGAAATAGTAGACGACGTCCCGGCGCTGGGCGAAGCTGCGGTCGAATTTCGTGGCGTAGCGGTTCTCATCCTTCACAGAGGACCAGGACAGCAGGAAGTAGGGGTAGCCGTCTGCCGAGTCCACGTCCCGGGGCTCGGTGGTCCAGGGCGGGTGGATCTTCTGGCCGATGGACAGGACGTGCCCCAGTTCGTGCAGCAGGATGTACTGAATCGCATTCTTCCGGTTGTCCTGCGGTTTCTCCTCGATTTCGGCCACCAGCTTGAAAGCGGACTGCGGCTGGAAGGGCGTATTTTCCTTCCATGTGGCCCAGGCGTTCGCCGTCAGTCCGCCCAACAGTGCCGAATCCAGCAGCACGAATCCCGCAACCGCCTTGGAATCGGCGTCCACGATTTCATCGGTGTATCCAGTCCCGCCGAAATCCTCCGCGAAATAGATCCCGGCTAGTCTCGCGGATAGAAGCCGCCTCACCTGCGCAGGAAGCTCCGCGAGCACCGCGCGCACCTCGGCGAGGAAATCCGGCGCAAGGACGGGCGGGCGCGGCCGGTTCGGAACCGAGTTCCTGATGTTGTCCTGGGTGATGTAGTCGAGCAACTCGGCCGACGCCGGGCCCATGCGCTGCTCAATCGGCCTCGCAAGCGCGGATCTCCAGTACTCCAGCCTGGTGACCGCGTGGCGCTCGGCGACGACCACGGTACAGTCCGCGCCGTTGCCGGTGCACGCCGGCACCTGGGCGACAGAGGCCTGCGGCAGCAGCGCGGCGGTGAGGAGCATCCCGGCTAGGAACCGTCTCCCGGTCATGGTCGTGATCCGGCTAGGGCTTCAGTGCCCTGTACAGGAAGGGCAGGCTGATATCCATGCGGTAGTCGACATCGGAGTGGTCGTCGTCGAATTCCTCGTAGGTGTGGTGGACGCCGGCTTCGGCGAGTCGCTGCGAGAGAATCCGGCTGCCGTACTGGATGTGATACTGGTCGCGCCAGCCGCAGTCGATGTAAATGCCGCGCAGCGACTTCAGGTTGGCGCGGTACTTGTCCACGAGGTGGATCGGATCGTGCCGGCGCCAGTTCCTCCAGCGCTCGGGAAGAACTTCGCCGGTCTCGAGGTTGAAGGGCACGCAAAAGCCCAGCGGCGCCTTCGGGTCGGGATCGTAGGTGGCGGCCATGCACAGGTTCATGATGCAGTGGCCCTCGGCCGAGGAGAGCTTCTCCTTCTTCCACACGTGCGCGAGGAAGCGTTTGATGCGCCCGTCATCGCGGCCGGCCGCCGCACCGCGGTAGCGCGCTTCCCGCCTTGCGTCCACGGGACCGGCCCTGCGCCCGCGTGCCCGGTACCTGGCCAGGGTATTGAGGGTGTTCGGCCAGTCATGCCAGTAGACGAAATCGAAGTAGGCGTCGCCGGAGTGACTGGCGATGGCGCCCCAGTGCTTCGCGTATTTCATGCCGTGGATCATCGAGCCATATCCCCCCGAGGATTTGCCGAAGCAGCCGCGGTGCTCGCGCGCGGCGAGGGTGCGGAATTCGCGGTCCACGAACGGGATGAGCTCCTGCGTCAGATAGTCGGCGTAGTCGCCGATGGCCGGCGAATTGACGTACTGATTTCCGCCCAGCGCTGTGAAGCAGTCCGGAAACACGATGATGGCCGGGCCCATCTTCTGTTCGTGGATGAGCCGCGCCGCGCGCTCGGGCACGTTGTCGCCGAAGGGCTTCCAGCCGGTGTGCGCAAGGCCCGAACCGGTGAAGCCGACCAGATCCCACAACACCGGAAAGCGCCGGCCCGGGCCGCCGCGGCCATGCCCGCTGATGCCGTACTGCGGCGGCAGCCACACCCCGAGCTTGCGCACGTGCGGGTCCCTGAGCGGATTTCCCTTGAGGATGTTCGATGTGTGCTCCAGCACGACAAGCGTGCCGGCCGCGCCTTTGGGGCGTTTCATTGCCATGAATGACTTGCTCCGTTAATAGCCGATGATGAGCAGGCGCTTGGGCAGCGTCACCCTGGTACGCCCGTAGACGGCCTCGGCCAGATTGCAGGTGCGCTCATATTCGCTGGCGCGGCGCCGCTCGTCGCCGATGCCCGGCTCCTCTGCGCAGGGAACCGCCAGGCACAGCGTGTCCACGTTGGAAACCATCAGCGGTTCGACCAGGTCTTCCGCCACGTCGATGTTCGCCCAGTCGTGGCCGTCCTCGATGGCGAGGCAGCACATCCACTCGGGGTGATAGACATCGAAATGCACGTTGTCCCCGGGCACCTCGCCCTCGGCCGGTCTGGTGCGGACATGCTTGATCCTTTCGATGCGAAAACCGATGGCTTCCAAGTCGTCTGCAAGCATGCCGAGCACTTCTTCGCTCGATAGACTCCGGCCGGCCTGGGTGGAGCTGATCCCGGCTTCGTGGCGGCGGAAGACGGCGAGGATCTGCTCCGCCCATGCGGGGCGCTGGCTGGTAGGCGGAAAGCTTGCAAGCAGGATCATGGCGTTGCCACTGCCACGCTAACGCAGCCCGGTTGCGAGGGCAAGCGCGAACGCAACCCGGCAGCGGACGGGTTGACCGCATCTGCCGTGCCACATTTGAGCGCGGCCCCGGCGCGCTCTGTTATCGGCGCCTGCCCAGGCCGAGGTGCGACAGATCCGCCAGCCCCGCGGGCAGTTTCGTGCCTGCTGCCAGCCGGCCATCGTCGACCGGCGTACCGGCCAGGCTCTGCACCGGCACCACGCCCGCCCAGATCGGCAGGGCGTGGTCCTCCTCGTCGTCCACCGGCGGGCCGCTGCGGATTTTCGCGGACACCTCCTTGAGGTGCAGGCCGAGCACGGTGATGGCCTTGAGCTCCTCCTTCCTCACTGGGCGAACACGCTCCAACTCTGCGTTGCGTCCCGGGTACAGGCGCTCCATGAACGCCGCCATTCGGGCGCGCTTGTCCTCCGGGGCATCGACCTTGTAGGCGTTGCCGAACATCATTACCGAGCGGTAGTTGAGGGAATGGTGGAAGGCCGAGCGCGCGATCACGAGGCCGTCGAGTATCGTGACCGTGACGCAGACCTCGCCGCCCTGCTCCAGCGCGCGCAGCATGCGGCTCGCCGCCGACCCGTGCCAGTAGATCGCCTCGCCCTCGCGCCAGTAGGCGGTGGGCGTGACGCAGGGATGCCCGTCGGCGACGTAGCCGATGTGGCAGATGAACGCCGCGTCGAGAATGCCGTAAACGGTCTTCTTGTCGTAGTGACCGCGCTGCGGCCGGCGCCTGAGTTTCGTGCGGGCGGTAGGTGCGAAAGACTCGGCCATCTGATTGCTCCTCAAGCCAGGATGCGCCGCAGCCAGGCGCTGACGTGCCGGATTTCCTCCAGGCACACCGAGTGCGGCATGGGGTAGTCGTGCCATTCGACGCCGTAGCCCGCGCGCTGGAGCAGTTCGCGCGATTCCACGGCGCGCGCCAGCGCCACGATCGGGTCCGCGGTGCCATGTCCCATGAAGATCGGCACGTCCCGGTTCGCCTGCTGCGCCTCGGCCGCAAGCTTTTCCGCGACGGGAACGTAACAGGACAAGGCCATGATGCCGGCGAGCCGCTCCGGGTGGCGCAGGCCGGTGTGCAACGCGATGGCCCCGCCCTGCGAGAACCCGGCGAGAACCATCCGGTGGGCGCTGGTGCCGCGCTGCTTTTCGCGCGCGATGAGCGCTTCCAGCAGCGCCTGGGATGCGCGCACGCCGGCTTCGTCCTCGCGCCGGATGGCGGCGTCGCTCACGTCGTACCAGGCGCGCATCACCATGCCGGCGTTGATGGTGACCGGCTGCATGGGCGCGTGCGGAAACACGAAGCGGATGGGAATGTCGGGCAGATCGAGCTCGGGCACGATGGCCTCGAAGTCGTGCCCGTCCGCGCCCAGTCCGTGCAGCCAGATGACGCTGGTGCTCGGGCTTCTCCCGGTTTCGATTTCGATCGCGTCGAGCAATTCAGTCATGGCACATCACACGCCGGTCATTGCGGAAGACCGATATTAGACTGGATTTGGCCGGTTACCGCAGGTCGATGCCCGGCGGGAACGGGTAGGCAATTGAAGGCCCTTTCGGGCGTACGCGTGCACCGTTGGGCGCGGCGCGAACGCGTGCCCGGCCTGGCCTACGAAAAGCCGTTCGCCGGCGCCAGCGAGTGCGTGACGGCCCGCGCGGAAGTCTGCCTCGCCCGCTGCGAGTCAACGCTCCAGCC
>Ga0102851_10002446_pt1 | contig 11193 bp, 8 predicted proteins | sample Mud3Dept3metaG_FD_79558 | JGI IMG/M metagenome (GOLD analysis project Ga0102851, IMG submission 79558) | Freshwater wetland microbial communities from Ohio, USA, analyzing the effect of biotic and abiotic controls - Mud 3 Core 4 Depth 3... | ecosystem: Environmental > Aquatic > Freshwater >...
GGCGCTCACCGATCAGCTGTCCAAGGAGAACCTGTTCGCGATCCGCAGCGGCGGCATGCTGCTCGCGACCCGGCCGTGGCGGAAGGACTTCCGGTGGGCGACCTCGACCGTGATCGCTCACGAGAAGGCGCTCGTGTTCGACCAGGACGACCGCTGGGTCCGCGGCGAGACGACGCTGATCAACCTCGCGGCCTCCGGCCAGTACGAGCGCAACCGGTTCCGGATCGACGCTGCCGCGGGCTTCGCGACTGCCTTCGGGGTCGGCGCGGATCCGTGGCCCGAGGCCAAGGTCGCGGCGAAGTACAAGCCGCGCCAGACGCTCGAGGTGACCGCGACCACCGGCTACAAGGGCCGCGTCCCGAGCCTGCGCGAGCGGTTCGACCTGCAGAACGGCAACGAGAGCCTCGGACCCGAGAAGGCACTGCACGCCGAGGTCCGTGCCGTCGAGCAGCGCGATCGGATCCGGATCGAGGCGGCGCCGTTCTATCGGCGGACGACCGGCACGATCCGCGGCTCCGCCGATCCGCTGGACAACGGCAAGCTCGTCAACCTCGGCACGCTCGACATCTACGGCATCGATCTCCAGGGCCGCGGGCTCGTGCACGCGATGCTCGAGGTCGGCGCGTCGTACAACTACGTCAAGGCGACCAGCCGCGACACCGGCGACGATCCGCTCGATCGCCTGCCGCACCACCGCGCAGACGCGTGGGCACGCTTTCTCCCCGACGACCGGTACTCCGCGCTCGTCCGCGTCCGCTACTTCGGTCGCTCGATCGATCGCGGGGTGTCCGTCGGTGGGTACGCGCTGCTCGAGGCCAACCTGACCGCCCAGCTCACCAAGGAGTACCTCGGCGTGCTCCGCATCGAGGACCTGGCCGACGAGCAGCCCGAGACGCGGCTCGGGTACCACACCGCCGGCCGCGTGATCTCCGTCGTGCTTCAGGGCTCCTGGCAATGAGTTCTCCCCCAGGATGGGGGCGCGGCACCCGCTCGGCGCCGTGCCGTAACGGCGGCGTAACAGGGTTACAGTGGGTTCGATGGTGACGCGCGCGGCACGCCGGTTGCTCCTTCACGGCTCGATGCGCATGGTCCTGAGTCTCTGCCTGCTCGCGGCGGCGGGGTGCTCGGACACGGGCACCTCCGAGCCGCGGATCTGTCCGACGCCGGCTCCGTTCCCGGAGGCGACGCTCGATGCCGGCACCCTGAGCGCCCACAAGGCGCAGCGCTGCAATGTCTCCGGCTCGATGGGGCAGCGGAAGTGGTACCGGCTGTCGGCGATGCTCGCGGGGACCACCGACGTGGTGCAGCTCGAGCTCTACGATGGCGCGGGTGCGTTCGCGGGCGGGACCGTGCGAACGGGGTCGTTCCCCGTCGACGTCTCCGACGCCCCGTGCGGCGTCTGTCTCCGCGCGCTCGGCGACAAGGGCGAGCCGACCGAGACCGAATACGTCGCCACCAGCGGCATGGTGACGATCACCGCGCTCGGCGCGGACGGCCAGCCGATCTCCGCGACGATCACCGGCGCGACCTTTGCCGAGCTCGGCGTCGACGCAACGCCACCGAACGTGCCGTGCACCGCGACCCTGGGCTCGATCACGATCGACGGGACCGTCATGGACGTCGGTGGATCGGGCGGCGGCGGCGGCGGCGGCGGCGGCGGTCAGTGCCCCGCGACCATCGGCGACTGAGACCCGCGGTCCTCGTCGCGGTGGGGACTGTTCCCAGCGCGACCTCACGGTGGCTTCGGGACGACGAGGGTTAGCGACGGCACGAAGCTCGCACAGTGCTAGTCGCGCATGCTCATGCACAACGCGCTTGCCCTCGCTACCGACGACGATCTCCAGCCGATCGTCGTCCGCGCCGATCCCAACGGGATCGCGTATGACCGCCTCACCGACACGCTGTTCGTCGCCGATGGCTACAGCGGCGCGGTGCTGCGGATCGACGGTCAGCGCCAGCGCCGGATCGCGACGATCGACTCCGGCGTGGCGCTCGGCACGAACCGGATCGGCGGGCTCGCGATCACGCCGTACGGCACGGTGTTCGTGACGCGCCTCGGCTACGGCGAGGCCGGGACGATCTTCCGCATCGAGCCCGACGGGCAGCCGGAGGCCCTCGAGCGGCTCCCGCGCCCGTTCTGGCGGCTCGGGGTCACGTACGACGCGGCCGAGCACGCGCTGTACGCGACGCAGTACCTGACGTCAAAATTCGGCGCGCACGGCGGCGAGATCGTCCGGATCGATCTCGTGACCGGGGAGCCGTCGACGATCCTCGACGGGTTCTTGCGGCCGATCGGGATCGCGAAGCTCGGTCAGACGCTGGTGGTCGCCGATGCGCGGCAACGCGCGGTGTTCCGCGTCGACCTCGTGGCCGGGCGCGCGGTGCGGCGGCTCCAGCTCGTCGGCGATATCGGCCGCCCCGACTCGGTGTGCACCTGCAGCAACGACTCGGTGCTCGTGACGGCGTTCGACGAGGAGACCCAGCGCGGCTCGGTGCGGCGGCTGTGGCTCGACGGGCGCACACGCGGGATCGCGAGTGGCCCGTGGGATCCGCGCGGCGTGGCGACCGACGGCCAACGCGTGTTCGTGTCGTCGCATCGCGGTGGGCGGGTCCTCGTGTTCGCCATGTGAGGCCACCTGCGGTACCGTCGGCGGATGCAGGTCCGGATCGGTGTGCTGCTTCTCGTCGTCGCGACCGTGCTCGGGGTCGATCCCCGCATGGTGCGCGCCGGCGGTGCGTGAGCGGGTTGAAGCAACCCAAACCTCCCGGTCGGGAAGGTCGATGACGAGACGCTCGCGCCGGGGCAGGTCCTCGTGCGCCTCGCGAGCCTCGGGACGTACGTGCAGACCCAGCACGACGACCACGAGGACGTGGTCGGGCAGGGCTTCATCGATCTCGTCCACGATCAGGACCTGGTGATCTCCGAGACGCGCCTCTCGCTCGATCTCGGGCTGACCCGGCGGTTCGGCGCGTCGCTGGTGTTCCCGTTCCGCGTCGTCTCGACGTCGATCCGCTACCTCGACACGAGCGGGATGGAGGTCGACCTCGTCACCGAGGGCATCCACCACCGCAACGAGACGGTGACCGGCCTCGCCGATCCGCTCGTGATGGGCTCCGTCGCGGGCGCCCTCGGGAGCTTCCGCGGCGTCGCGCGCGCGGGGTTCTCGATCCCGATCGGGCGGACCGAGCGCGACCCGTTCGCGCCCGACCGGATCGACACCCCCCACCAGCACATCCAGCTCGGCACCGGCACCGTGAACCCGATGCTGTCCGCGGAGCTGACACGGCGCTGGGGACGCTGGCATGCCGGCGCGTTCGTGCTCACCCAGCAGGTCGTCTACGAGAATTCGAAGGGCTATCACGCGGGCGATCGCTATGCCGGTGGCCTCACCGTGCGGCGGAGCCTCGGCGCGACGTGGGGCGTGCGCGGTGGCGCCGAGGTCCAGGCGGAGACCGCGGAGCGCTGGGGCGGCGTCGTCCACACCGACGACGGCAACCGCGGCCGACTCGACGCGATGCTCGCGGTCGGGGTGTCGGTCGCCGCGACCGAGGCGCTGTCGATCGATCTCGCGCTCAAGATCCCGGTGGTCAGCCACGTGGTCGGCGGTCAGCTCGACATGCCCGCGATCGTCGAGCTCGGCGTGGCGTGGTCGTTCGGTGGTTCGCCCGCGCACGAGGCCGAGGAGGATCACGATCACGGCGACGAGCACGATCATGATCACGAGGGCGAGGAGCACGAGGAGCCCGGCGATCATCACGACGACCACGGGCCCGTCGTGCACCCCGACGCGACCGGCCTCGACGTCGTGGATCTCGGCCCGCCGGGCGCGGCCCCCGCGCTGGTTCCGGTTCCGGGCAAGCTGACGATCTTCGACTTCTGGGCTCCGTGGTGCGAGCCATGCAAGAAGCTCGATCCGGCGCTGGTCGAGATCGCGCGCGCGCACCCCGCCACGGTCGCGATTCGCCGGATCGATGTCGTCGACTGGGACAGCGCGGCAGCGGCGACCTACCTCACGCCGGGCGGCTTCAACCTGCCTCACCTCAAGGTCTACGGGCCCGACGGGGCGCTGGTGCTCGAGCGCAGCAGCGGCGCGAGCACGCTGCAGGCGCTGATCGACGCGGTCCGCGCACTCGCGGAGCGGCCCGTTCCCGCGCCGCCTCGGTAGTCGTACCCCCGTGGTACGACGGCCTGATGGAAGCACTGGCCGTGCTGCGCGAGGTGTTCGGCCACGCCGCGTTCCGGACCGGCCAGGCCGAGGCGATCGAGGCGGTGCTCGCGGGCAGGGACGCCGTCGTGCTGCTGCCGACCGGCGCCGGCAAGTCGTCGTGCTTCCAGGTGCCCGCGGTGGCCTTGGCGCGCGCGGGCCGCGGGACCACGATCGTGATCTCGCCGCTGATCGCGCTGATGAACGATCAGGTTGGCGGCCTCACCGCGCGCGGGATCGCCGCGGCCGCGATCCACAGCCACCAGGAGCCCGACGAGCAGCGGGCCGTGATCGGCCGGCTGCTGCGCGGCGAGCTCACCGTGCTCTATGTCTCGCCCGAGCGGGCGGTGCTGCCGAGCTTCAAGGATCTGCTGTCGCGCGCGCGGATCGCGATGCTCGCGATCGACGAGGCGCACTGCGTGAGCCAGTGGGGGCACGACTTCCGGCCCGAGTACATGCGGCTGCGCGAGCTGCGCGAGGTGATCGACGTTCCGACGATCGCGCTGACCGCGACTGCCACGCCGCGCGTCCTCGCCGAGGTGGCGGCATCGCTCGAGCTGCGCGCGCCGGCGATGATCCGCGGTGACTTCCGCCGCCCGAACCTCGCATTCGAGGTCGCGCTGCACCGCGGCGACGAGGCGCGGATCGTCGCGACGATCGAAGCTCTCGATCGCGCTGGGCTGCGCGCGCGCTCGGGCGCCGGCAAGGCGATCGTCTACTGCAGCACGCGCAAGAAGACCGAGACCGTCGCGGACCGGCTCGCCTCTGCCGGGTTCGGCGTCGGCTACTACCACGCGGGCCGGACCGCGCTCGCCCGCGAGCGGGCGCAGAAGGCGTTCGCCCTCGGCAAGACCCGCATCCTCGTCGCGACCAGTGCGTTCGGCATGGGCGTCGACTATCCCGACGTGCGTGTGATCGTCCACTTCCAGGCGCCGGGCAGCCTCGAGGCCTACTACCAGGAAGCCGGGCGCGCGGGCAGCGACGGCGCGGCGGGACACTGCCTCCTGCTGTTCGGCCAGGCGGATCTGATGACGCAGCGCAGGCTGCGCGACGGTGCGTCGGGCAACGCCCCGCAGCGTAGCGAGGACGCGCTCGTCGCGATCGAGCGCTACGCGACCGGCTCGACGTGCCGGCAGCGTGTGCTGTGCGCGCACTTCACGGGGACCGCGGAGCACGCCGCGTGCGATCGCTGCGACGCGTGCCTCGATCCCGATCTCGTCCGCGCGCAGCGTGCCGGGCGCGAGGACGTGGATCCCGCGCGCGCGCCGGTCGCGACGCTCGGAGCCGCCGAGCGCCAGCTGATCCTCGACGCCGTCGCAGCGCTGCGCCGCCCGATCGGCAAGGGCAACCTCACCAAGGCGCTGCGCGGCAGCAAGTCCAAGGCGATGATCGCGCACGGCCTCCTCCACCTGCCACAGCACGGCCTCCTCGCGGAGGTCAGCGAGGACGCGATCGCCGCGACGATCGAGCAGCTGATCCGTGAGCGCCGGCTCGTGCGGCGCGGCCGCAAGTACCCGACGGTGGCGATGCCGGGCGCGGTGACCTCGCGGGCGCGGACCTCCCGAACCTCGGGTGCGCGATCGACGACCCGCGCGTCGAGCATCACGCTCGAGCTCGACGCCTACAGGCGGCGCATGGCGCGGCAGTTGAAGTGGAAGGCCTACATGATCTTCCAGCGCGCCACGATCGCCGCGATCGACAAGCAGCGGCCGACCTCGCACGAGGCGCTCGCGCGGATCCCCGGCCTCGGCGTCGCCAAGATCGCCAGGTTCGGTGACGACATCCTCGCGGTGGTCCGACGACACGACAGCGGCGGGTAGGTTGACGTCGTCGGTTTCCCGACGAGGAATGTCGATCTCTCTGCGGAGAATTCGGGAACCGATCGCGCGCGACGGTGTCTGCGGTTCGAACGGGGGTGGACTCATGGGAACGGTGGCCTTGCGCACGTCGCTGATCTGGCACGACGAGGTGATGGCGGATCTGGTTCACGAGCGGCCGACACCGATCACGGTCGGCGCCTCGAGCGAGGCCACGCTGCTGACTCCCGAGCTCGGGCTACCGCCCGCGTTCGCGATCGTCCGTCCCGGGCATCGTGGCTACCTGCTGACGCTCGGGGATCGGATGCGCGGGACGATCAGCGTCGCCGGCGTCGAGCACGACGTCGGGGCGTTCGTCCGCGCGGCGGACGAACCGGGTGCATTCCGCGCGACGCCGATCGGCGGCTCGGACTGGGGCGTCGTCGAGCTCGACGAGAGCGGCGACTGCAAGCTGTTCTTCCAGTTCGTCCCGCTCGACGAGCCGACGTGGAAGCTCACCGGGCCGCTGCTCGACGGCGAGTCCCGCGCCTCGCTCGCGTTCTCGGTCGTGCTGCACCTCGCCCTGCTGATGGCGACGTTCCGGCTCGCCGACAGCGCCGACGTGTTCGTGTGGCCCGGCCCGCGCTCGGTCACGGGCACGTACATCGTGACGCGGCTCGATGTCGAGCCCCCGCCGCAGCCGACGGTGACCCAGCCCGAGGTCGCCCGGCCCGGCGCGCTGGCGCCGACGGTGTCCGCCGTGCAGCCGTCGATCGCGCAGGAGTTCCCGCGCAAGCGCGGTTCGTTCCAGCGACCGGACAAGTCGACCCGCGCGGACGCCGAGGCCGACGATGACGCCACGCCGGACGCGGCGGCGACGCCCACCGCGGGCGTCGGCGTCATGCAGTTCGAGGACGTGCTCCGCGGCGTTCGCGATCGCGAGCTCGACAAGGCGATCAAGAAGCTCACGAAGATGAGCAACGGCAAGCCCGGCAAGGGCGGCCGCACCGGCGGCGACGGGCTCGACGTCGGTCCCGCGGGCGGGCCGCGCGGCGGCACTGGCCGCAAGGACGGCCCGGTCGGCGAGCACAAGGGCGGCGGCGTGCTCGACACCGGTGGCAACCGCGACAGCGTGTGCATCGGCAGCGGCTGCGGTGGGGGGGGCGGCACGCCGATCTCGCTGATCCTGCCGCCGTCGCCGCCGCCCGACGGCCCGACGCTCGACAAGGACGACATCGATCGCGTGATGAGGCGCAGCGCGGGCCTGTTCCGCCAGTGCTACCAGCGCGCGCTCGATCGCTCGGGCCCGATGGCGGGCACGCTGACCGTCCGGTTCGTGATCGACGCCGCCGGCAAGGTCACGAGCTCGCGCAGCAGCGGCGGCAGCCTCGGTGGCAGCGACGTGGCCTCGTGCGTCACCTCGAAGGTCACGCTGCTCAAGTTCCCCGCCCGCGGCGGCGCCATCGTGAACTATCCGTTCGTGTTCTCGTCGGGCGGCTGATAGCCTGAAGGCGTGCGTTTCCTCCTCGGCGTGTTCGTGATCGCCGCCTGTTCGTCGGACAAGCCGCTGCCGCCGCGCCCCGAGCTGATCGACGTCGTGCGCGGCCTCGCCGATCAGGCGTGCGAGTGCGGCACCGACAAGGAGTGCCTGCGCGCGGTGCGCGTCGAGTTCGACGCGCAGAAGGCCGAGATCCACAAGCATGGGCTGACCGGCACCGACAAGCAGGCCTACGACACCGAGATGCTGCGGCTGCGCAGCTGCGGCGATGCCGGCGGCGTCACCATCTGGATGTAGCGATCGAGCGACGTCGGACCCGCCGCGTACGATCGGTGGGTGATCGCATGCGGCTGTCCTCGTGATCGACTGTGCGATCGCTGCGTCGCCGATTCATACGCGCAGCTCCGCGGGGTCGCCGCGTGCCGGGGCGAGGTCTGGGCGATGTCCGTCGCCGCGCGCTGTGGCCGCGCGCAGCCATGGCCCTCGACCGATCGCGCGACCGCGATCGCGCGGCGCAAGGTCGCCGACCTCACGAGCGACCTCCGGCTCGGCGACCTGCTCGTGCGCGAGCTGATCCGGTGGGCGAGCCGCTGGTGGAACGCGCCGCGACCGGCCTGATGCGCGCCAGCGTCAGCAGGGCCGACGTGGCGGCTATCGCCGGTGCTCCGCGATCCAGGTCTCGATCTCGGTTCGTGTCGACGGCTCGGGCTCCTCGAGCAGCGCCTCCTGCGCGAGCTTGCGTGCCCGCGTCCGTTCGCCGTGGCCATCCCACAGCGCCTGCGCGAGGGCGAACTTCACGGCGCTGCGCTCGCTCGGGTTCGTTGCCTCGCCGAGCCCCGCGATGATCCCGAGCGCGCGCTCGGCGACCGGGATCGATTCGGCGTGCTTGCCCCCGGCGTTCAAGATCGTGGCGACATCGACGAGCGCGGAGCTCAGCCGCGGTCCGTCATCGGGTGCGTTCTTCTCGATGATCGCGACCGCGCGCCGCGCCTCGATCGCGGCCTCGGGGAACTTGCCCTGGCTCGCGAGCGTCACGGCGATGTCGGAGAGCGCGCCTGCCGCCTCGAGCGATCGCGCGCCTTCGAGCTTCTCGACGAACGACAGCGCCTTGCGGAACGCTGCGATCGCAGCGTCCGGATGCTCCTGGCTGCGCTCGACGCGGCCGATGCGCCCGTAGATGCCGGTGCGGATCGGGTGCATGGGACCGAACACGCGCGCGAACACGGCGTCGGCAGCGAGGAGCTGGGTCTTGGCCTCGTCGAATCGGCCGACCTCGATCAGCGTCTGTCCGACGGTCATCCGCGCTCCGGCGACGGTCGGGTGATCGGGTCCGAGCGCACCCTCGAGGATCTCCAGTGCCTGCCGGCTCGCCGCGAGGGACTCGGGGCCCTTGTTCTGCGCGAGCAGGATCTGCGCGAGGGTGCCGTACGCGGCACCGACGTTCTTGTGATCGGCGCCGAGCAGCGTCGTCAGCGCGGCGACGGCCTTGCGCTGGACAGCTTCGCTCTCCTCGAACCGGTACTCGGCGACCAGCACCTTCGCCTCCTCCATCAGGAGCTTGGCCTCGAAGACCGGGTTCGCGCCGCCGAGGCGGGCGACCTTCGCGCGCGCGAGTCCGATGTTGCGGTGCGCGTCGGCGTACTGGCGCTCCTCGATCTGGAGGTCTGCGAGTGCCTCGAGGGAGACGGCCGCCTCGAAGTCGCGGCCGAGCGTCTCGGCGAGCGTCTGCGCTTCCTGGAGCACCGCCGCGACCTCGGCGGGACGATCGACCTTTGCGCGCAGCGCGGCGAGCTCGATCAGCGCGGCGAGCTCGAGGCCGCGGTCCTTCATCGTGCGCGAGGTCTCGAGGAGCTGCGTCGCGAGCGGGATCGCGTCCTTGTACTTGCCCGTGTGCGACATCGCGCGCACGCGGCCGAGCAGCGCCGTCTGGTCCTTCGTTCGCGTCGGTGGCACCGGCATGAAGCTCGCGTCGTCGCACGGCGTCGGATCGAAGATCGCCCAGGCCGCATCGGGCGCGCGTCGCACGAGGGCGGCGTCCGGTGTCGACAGCGTCGCGACGAGGCTCGCGAGCTCGCTCGTCTGCTCGCTCAGGCAGATGCGCCGCGCCGGCTCGGCGTCGGCCGCGCAGACGGTCTCGGTCCGGTCGGCGAGGGTGTGCGCGTGACGATCGAGCACGCGCTGCAGGACATCGAAGTTGCCCTGCGCGCCGGCGGCGCCGGTCGCGAGGAACCCGGCCTGGATCGCCGCGCGCGCACGCGAGCCGAAAACGCCCTCGACCTCGCCAGCCTGATCCGCGCACCCGGCGGCGTGACGGTGCTCGACGATCTTCGAGCGCACCGGGAACGCCACCACGGTCAGCGCGACGGTGGTCGCCGCGGCGAGCACGAGCCATCGCGTGGTGCGGGGCGCCGCCGCGCGGCGGAGTGCCGCGAGCAGCGCCGGCACGTCGGGGTAGCGCTGATCCGGTGCCACTGCGAGCGCACGCTCGAGCACGGCGCCGACGCGCGCGGGCACCGCGGTCCGCGCGGGACGCTGGACGGCATGGTTCTCGATGGCGAGCTGCAGCGCACCGAGCGTCGCGCCGTCGAACGGGCGCCGGCCATAAAGACACTCCCACGCGACCACGGCGAGCGCGAACTGATCGCCGCGTGCATCGACCGGATCGCCGGCGAGCTGTTCGGGCGGCATGTACGCCGGGGTCCCGAGCACGGTCCCTTCGAGGGTCAGCGGCGTGTCGAGTGAGGTCGATGACGCGACGGGCTCGCCGGCGGTGTGGTCGGCGCGCGCGAGGCCGAAGTCGCTGACGCGCGGCCTGCCATCGGAGCCCACGAGCACGTTGTCGGGCTTGAAGTCGCGATGCACGAGTCCCGCGGTGTGCGCGGCGGCCAGCCCGGTCCCGGCGTCGAGCAGCAGCGCGATGACGTCCTGCCAGCGCCTCGGAGCGGTCGCGATCCACTCGCGCAGCGTCGCGCCGCGGACGTACTCCATCACCACGTACATCCACGTGTCGACGGTGCCGACCTCGAACACGTTGACGACGTTGGGGTGCGCGAGCTGCGCCATCGCGATCGCCTCGCGCTGCAGCCGGTCGGTGCTCGCGCCCGCGCGATGCACCTTGATCGCGACGTTGCGATCGAGCTTGCTGTCGCGCGCGAGGTAGACGGTGCCCATGCCGCCGCGGCCGAGCAGGGAGGTGATCTTGTAGCGCTCCGCGATCGTCTCCCCGAGCAGGCCCTCGTGGTCGCTCGCGACCGGTGTCCCCGCCGCGGTCGGGCTCGAGCCGAGCGCCAGCCCGACGATCTCGCGGCACTTGTCGCAGGAGTCGAAGTGGACCTCGAGCTCGCTGATCGCCGCCGGATCGAGCGCCTGCTCGATCATCGCGGCCAGCACGTGGTCATCCGGACATTCCATCGCGCCGTGGACAGGTACCACCGCGCCGCCTCGGGGCGTCAGTCGAAAATCGACCCGCCGCGAGGAACACCGCGCCGGCGATGATGTTGTTCACCAACATCATCGCGCGACCGTGACCGAACTGTAGTGACCCCATCGGGACTTGAACCCGAGTTTTCGACGTGAGAGGCCGACGTCCTAACCGCTAGACTATGGGGCCGGTTGAAGGAGCGACGTTCTACCCTTGCGGGGTTGGAGCGGTCAAGCCTTCGGTGGTTCGGGGACTAGGATTCGAACCTAGATA
>Ga0102851_10002447_pt1 | contig 11191 bp, 13 predicted proteins | sample Mud3Dept3metaG_FD_79558 | JGI IMG/M metagenome (GOLD analysis project Ga0102851, IMG submission 79558) | Freshwater wetland microbial communities from Ohio, USA, analyzing the effect of biotic and abiotic controls - Mud 3 Core 4 Depth 3... | ecosystem: Environmental > Aquatic > Freshwater >...
CAGCATGACCCGCTGGTCGCGGACGATTTCCTGGCTCATGATCTGGTGGAGGCGGTGGGAGAAATCGTGCCCGTTGTGCGAGATCTCCTCCAGCCTGGACAGGGGTATGGCGCAGACCTCTGCGTCCTCGAGCACGACCGCATTGCAGGTGTACCCGCCCGTAGCGATCCCGTCCACGCCCATGACCTCGCCCGGCATGTGAAATCCCATGATCTGATTGCGTCCGTCCTTGAGGACGAGGTCGTTTTTGAAGAAACCGGACCGTACCGCGTAGAGGGCGCTGAAGGCATCGCCGGCACGGTAGAGATACTCCCCCCGCACCAGGCCACGTCGAACATAGACCAACTGGTCGAGCCGCTTGATTTCCTCGGGCCCGAGTCCGGCCCGCAGGCACAGCTCCGGCAGCACGCAGTTAGTGCAGGAAGTCCCGATCTGCGCGTCGGTCGGCGGGGCATCCAGACGGTGCATGGCGAAAGGGATTTTACCCTGAGGCGGCCATGTCCTGCAGCGCGTTGATTTTCATCACATCCGGGAGCACTATTCAGGCTCTAAAGTTCGGCTGGCCCCATCCGGGCGGCTGCCTGGAATACCTGTACAAGGAGGAGAGAAGATGATTCGAAAACTGTCTGCGGTACTCGGGCTCGCGGCCGTATTCGCGGCACCCGGTGCAAACGCCGAGGTCACGATCGGCGTGTCCCTGGCCCTCACCGGAGGGACTGCGTCGCTCGGCATCCCCTACAAGAACGCTTTCCAGCTGCTGCCCAAGACCTTGGGTGGAGAGCCGGTCAAGTACATCATCCTGGACGACGAAAGCAAACCGGACAATGCGGCAAAGAACGCCCGGAAATTCGTTACCGAGGACAAGGTCGATGCCATGATGGGCTCGGCCGGCGTGCCCTCGACCATGGCCATGGTCCAGGTCGCGGCTGAAACCAAGACGCCGATGATTTCGCTGACGCCGGTCGGCCAAATGACGCCGGACCGGCAGCAGTGGACCTTCGTGGTACCGCAGACAACGGAACTCATGATGAGCGCCGTCGTGGACCACATGAAGGCACGCGGCGTGAAGACGGTCGGATACATCGGCTTCTCCGACACCTGGGGCGATCTGGTCTACAACGCGCTGCAATCCCTTGCCCCGGCGGGTGGCTACAAGATCGTCACCAACGAGCGCTACGGGCGCCAGGACACCAGCGTCACCGGACAGGTGCTGAAGGTCATGGCGGCGAATCCGGACGCGGTCGTGGTGGGCGGTTCCGGGTCCCCGGGCGCCACGCCGCATATCGCGCTCGCCGAGCGCGGCTACAAGGGTCCGATCTACCACAACCACGGGACGGTCAACCGCGCGTTCATCGACGCGGGCAAGAAGAGCGTGGAAGGCGCAGTGGCGCCCACGGGTGCGCTGATCGTACCCGAGGAACTGCCGGCGAATTTCCCCACCAAGGCGGTGTCGTCGGATTTCACCAAGCGCTACGAAGCGGCTTTTGGTGCGGGCAGCCGGAATGCGTTTGCCGGCTACAGTTACGACGGCGTCCTGCTGCTCAACGCCGCCGTGCCTGCGGCGCTCAAGAAGGCGAAGCCGGGCACGCCCGAATTTCGCGACGCGCTGCGCGTGTCGCTGGAGGGCGTGAAGAACATCGTCGGCACCCATGGCGTCTACAACTTGAGCGCCTCGAACCACAACGGCCTCGATGAACGGGCGCGCGTTCTCGTTCGCGTCGAGAACGGCGAGTGGAGGCTGATGAAATAGGGCGGTCCGCCCGCATGCGAGACATAGGGGACGGCACGCCGTCCCCTATGTTTTCCTGCTGTATTCCGGCTAACTGAACCGGCGGACCGATCCCGGTCGTTACGAGCGCGCGGCATGAGCTTCGACATCGTTCTCTGGCTGATCCAGGACGGCGTGACCAATGGCGCGATCTATGCCCTGCTCGCGCTGGCGTTGCTGCTGGTGTTTGCGGTCACTCGGGTGATTTTCGTGCCGCAGGGCGAATTCATTTCCTACGCGGCGCTGTCGCTCGGGCTGCTGCAGGCGGGCCAGGTTCCGGGGACTGTGTATGTCCTTCTGGGCGGCGGCCTCGTCGCGGCGGCGCTCGACATCGGGCAGGCGGTGCGCGAGAAGGCGCTGCGGCGGCTGCCGCGCATCGTGGCCGTGTATGTGCTGCTTCCTCTCGCCATTGCCACGATCACCTGGTGGGCCGCGCCGCGCAAGCCCGACCTCTGGCTGCAGGTGCTGATCGTCATGGGATTGACAGTGCCGCTGGGCCCGATCGTGTACCGCATCGCCTTCCAGCCCCTCGCCAACGCCTCGGTGCTGGTTCTATTCATCGTGGCCATGGCCGTGCACTACGCGCTCACCGGGCTGGGCCTGGTATTTTTCGGCGGCGAAGGCCTGAGGGCGTCCGCGTTCACCGATGCCCAGTTCAAGCTCGGTGTGCTCAACATCACGGCGCAGAGCATCTGGGTCGTCTCCGCCAGCCTGGCAGTCATGCTGGCCCTGTGGCTGTTCTTCGAGCGCACGCTGTACGGCAAGGCGCTGCGTGCGACTGCCATCAACCGCGTCGGGGCGCGGCTGGTCGGCATTCCGACGGAGTTGTCCGGGAGCATCAGCTTCCTGCTCGCGGCGTTCATCGGTGCCGTCTCGGGCGTGCTGATAGCGCCGATCACCACCATCTACTACGACACCGGGTTCCTGATCGGGCTGAAGGGCTTCGTCGGCGCCATCCTCGGCGGCATGGGCAGCTACCCGCTCGCGGCCATCGGCGCCGTGGGCGTGGGCATGCTCGAATCGTTCTCATCTTTCTGGGCGAGCGCGTTCAAGGAGAGCATCGTCTTCACCATCATCATTCCGGTGCTGGTGTGGCGCTCGCTGACCACGCACCACGTCGAGGACGAGGAGGAATAATGCGCCGGAGCGGCGTGCTTGCCGTATTCCTCGCGTTCATCGTCGCGGCGCCGCTGCTGCTGCCGGAGTTCTACGTCACGCTTCTGAACTACATCGGTCTGGCAACCCTGGTGAGCCTGGGGCTGGTGCTCCTGACCGGCGTGGCGGGACTGGTCTCCTTCGGGCAGCAGGCCTTCGTAGGGCTCGCGGCCTACGCCACGGCCGTATTGACGACCGGGTACGGCGTGTCGCCCTGGCTCACGCTTTTTGCCGGGCTTGCGGTCACGGCGTTGGTGGCGCTGTTTCTGGGCGTCATCACGCTGCGCTTGTCGGGGCATTACCTGTCCCTCTCCACCATCGCCTGGGGCATCGCGCTCTACTTCCTGTTCGGCAACCTCGCATTTCTCGGCCAGTACAGCGGAATCGACAATCTTCCGCCGGTTTCCATCTTCGGCTGGGCACTGGATTCCGGGCGCAAATCCTATTACCTGATCTGGATCGTGACCGTTGCTGCCCTGATTGCCGCGCAAAATCTGCTCGACTCGCGTTCCGGCCGCGCCATCAGGGCGCTGCGGTTTCGCAGCGTGATGGCGGAGAGTTTCGCCGTCAATACCTCGGCGCTCAAGGTGATGGTCTTCCTCTATGCCGCGCTGCTTGCCGGCCTGTCAGGCTGGCTGTACGCGCATTTCCTGCGCTTCGTGAGCCCGCACGCCTTCGGCGTCAACGCCGGAATCGACTACCTGTTCATGGCCGTGATCGGAGGTGCGGGCCAGGTGTGGGGCGCGGTGATCGGCGCATCCGTGCTCACTGTACTGAAGGAATGGCTGAAGGACCTGCTGCCCAAGCTGTTTCAGCAGACGGGCAATTACGAAATCGTGGTCTTCGGCGTGCTGATGGTGCTGTTGCTGCAGCGCACCCGCGACGGCCTGGTCCCGGCCTTCAGCCGCCTGCTACCGGCGGGGCCGCAGCCGGCTCGCCCCGCGGATGCACCGGTACTGGGCAGGCGCACTCAACCCCGCGCCGGGGAGAGGATACTGGAGGTAGACGGCTTGCAGAAGCATTTTGGCGGTCTCATCGCCGTCAATGGTCTGTCTTTCGACATGAAGAGCGGCGAGATACTCGGACTGATCGGTCCCAACGGGGCCGGCAAGAGCACCGTGTTCAACCTGATCACCGGAGTGCTGCGCGCCGATACCGGGGAAATCCGTTTCCTCGGCGAGGGCATTGAGGGTGTGTCGCAGCGGGACATCGCCTTGCGCGGTATCTGCCGTACCTTCCAGCACGTGAATCTGGTGTCCGGCATGTCGGCGCTGGAGAACGCCGCGCTGGGCGCTCACCATCGGGGGAGCAAGGGCACGGTGGCAGCGATGCTGCGCACGGACCGGCAGGAGGAGAAACAGCTGCTTGCCGAGGCCGCGCGCCAGCTCGAGCGTGTGGGGCTGGGCGGCCACCTGTTCGAGCCGGCGGGAAGCCTGCCCCTGGGGCAGCAGCGCATAGTCGAGATCGCGCGGGCGCTGTGCGCCGATCCGGTGCTGCTGCTGCTGGATGAGCCCGCCGCCGGCCTGCGCTACGGCGAGAAGCGCGCCCTGGCAGATCTCTTGCGGAGGCTGCGCGACGAAGGTATGAGCATCCTTCTGGTCGAACACGACATGGAGTTCGTCATGGGGCTGGTCGATCGCCTGGTGGTAATGGACTTCGGCGAGAAACTGGCCGAGGGCCTGCCCGCGGACATCCAGGCTAACCCGGCCGTGGTCGAAGCCTACCTTGGGGGCATCGAGTGACCACGGTGCTGGACGTCCGCGACCTGCGGGTCTGCTACGGCAAGGTGGAGGCGCTGCACGGCGCCTCGCTGCGCGTGGAGCAAGGCACGATCGTCACCGTGATCGGGCCCAACGGCGCGGGCAAGACCACGCTGCTCGGCGCGATCATGGGGCTGCTGCCGTCCACGGGCGCGGTGCATTATTCGGGCGCGGACCTCGCGGGCAAGAAGACCGAGAACCGGGTGGCGCGCGGGCTGTGCCTGGTGCCCGAGCGCCGGGAACTATTCGGCGAGCTGAGCGTGGAGGACAACCTGCGCCTGGGCGCCTTCCAGCGCATCCGCCGCGGCGAGGGGAACGCTGATGCCGACCTGCGCGAGGTCTATGCGCGTTTTCCACGGTTGAAGGAGCGCCAGGCGCAGCTCGCGGCGACGCTTTCCGGGGGCGAGCGGCAGATGCTGGCGCTGGGCCGTGCGCTGATGGCCCGGCCGCGACTGCTGATGCTGGACGAGCCCAGCCTGGGCCTTGCGCCCAGGATCGTGCGCGAGATCTTCCACATCATCGCCGACCTGCGTAGCTCCGGCGTCTCGATCCTGCTGGTGGAGCAGAATGCGCGCGCCGCCCTGCAGGTCGCCGATTACGGCTACGTGCTGGAGACGGGCGAGATCGCGATGGAAGGACCCTCGTCGGACCTGGCAGGGAATCCGCGCGTGGTCGAGTCCTACCTGGGGTTGGCCAGCCGGGCTGTTTGACCCGGGACTGTTCAACGGCGCCGCGCCCGCGGCAGCACCAGCACCCTAGCCAGCCGGGCCCTGGGCACCAGGAGATCGGTGAGGGTGTAGGGGTCCAGGGCGGCGAAGAAAGCCTGCACGGCGCGGCTCAGCACGCCCTTGAGTACGCAGGCAGGCTCGATGCGACAGTCCGATGCCTCCGGGTCGAAGCATTCGACGAGCTTGCGATTGTCCTCGGTGCCGCGCACCACCTCGCCGATGTTGATACTGCCGGGCGGGCGAGCGAGCCGCATGCCACCGCCCTTGCCGCGGGTGGTTTCAACGTATCCGTGCTGCGCCAAGTGGTGGACCACTTTCATCAGGTGGTTTTCCGAGATGGCGTAGGCGCGCGCGATTTCCCCTATCGTGGCCAGGCTATCGTCGTGCGTGCCCAGGTAGATGAGTACCCGCAGGGTGTAATCGGAAAACGTGGTCAGGCGCATGATTGTCAGTCGGGCTGCGAAAGATGTATCGGATATGTTGATTATGGCCGTAAAGCATGGTACATTGAAGATGTATCTAATGTACAGCTTTGATCAGGAGAGGCGCCCGGATGGACCGCAGGCTGCCGGATGAAGAAGCGGTGCGCGACGCACTGCGCTCGGTGGACGATCCCGAAGCCGGGATGAACATCGTCGATCTCGGCCTCGTATACCGCATCGACGTCCTGGCGGACGGTGTGCGGGTGGAACTGACCATGACCACGCCGGCCTGTCCGCTGGGCGATCTCATAACGGATAACGCGCGCCGGGCGGTGAGCGCGCTCCTGCCCGACGGCGTTGGCGTGGACATCGAGCTGGTCTGGGAGCCTCCCTGGACGCCGGACCGGATGTCCGATGCCGCAAAGCAGACCTTCGGCTGGCCGGGCTGATCCGGACCCGGCCGCAGGTCACCCATGTATTTCAGAGGAGACGACCACCATGACATCCCATGCAGACGCGACCATAGACGTGCGCACCATCATTCCGCGTGAGCGCCATCCGCTCATATTCGATACATTCAATCAACTAGCGCCCGGCGAAGCCTTTCTGCTGGTCAACGACCACGATCCGAAGCCCCTTTATTACCAGTTCCGGGCAGAACTGGGCGACCTGGTCCAGTGGGAATACCTCGAGTCAGGACCCGAAGTCTGGAAAGTACGTATCGGCAAGACCCCGTCCTGAAGACATGTCCCGGGCGGCAGGGGGCATGACGACCGCGGATATCCGCCCGCCCTGGCGGGTGCCGCTCCTCGTCGTCGCCTTCGCGTCGCTGTTCCTCGGCATAAGCGCGGGCCTCGCGCGCCTGGGCTGGGATATCCCGGGCGGCGGGCTGGCGCCGTTGCACGGGCCGCTCATGGCCTCCGGTTTTTTCGGCACCGTGATCAGCCTGGAGCGCGCAGTGGCGCTCTCGCGGCCCTGGGCCTATCTCGCACCGCTCGGCTCCGCCCTGGGCACTCTGGCGGCGATGCTGGCGATGCCGCCCGTCGCCGCGCCGGCGCTGACGGCCGCGGGCAGCGTCGTGATGCTACTCGCCTCGGCGGCCGTGTACCGGCGCCAGCGCGAACTGTTCACGCTGACGCTGGGACTGGGGGCCGCATGCTGGACGATCGGCAGCCTCCTGTGGCTGGGCGGCATCGCAGTTGATGCCGTTGCGCCCTGGTGGATGGCGTTCCTGGTGCTGACCATCGCCGGTGAGCGCCTGGAACTATCCCGGTTCCTTCCGCCGTCGCCGGTGGCCAGGCGCGTGTTCGCGACCCTGATCGCGATGCTGCTGGCGGGCGCGGCCGCGTCGCTGCTCTTCGCTTCCGCAGGCACGATGGTGCTGGGTATCGCGCTGGCCGGTCTCGCGCTGTGGCTGCTGCGTCAGGATATTGCTCGGCGCACGGTGAAGGCGAGCGGGCTCACGCGCTTTATCGCCGTGTGCCTGCTCTCGGGCTATGTCTGGCTCGCGGTCGGCGGCATCGCCATGGTCACGTCCGGCGGCCTGGGATCCGGCGGCGCGTCCTACGACGCCGCCCTGCACGCCGTGTTGCTCGGATTCGTGCTGTCGATGGTGTTCGGTCACGCGCCCATCATTCTGCCGGCAGTGACGCGCCTGCCCGTTCCCTACGCGCCGTATTTCTACGCGCCGCTCGCGCTGCTGCACGCTTCGCTGCTCATCCGGCTCGCCGGCGACTGGATGCTGGACCCGGCATTGCGCGCGTGGGGCGGCGCCCTGAACGGCGTTGCCGTGCTGGCTTTCGTCCTTGGCACCCTCGCCGCCGTGGTCCGCGGGCGGGTGGCTCGTTCGTGCAACCCCACCCCCGGAGCGAAGACATGACCGACGCCGCAAAGATTCGCATCATGCTGGCCGTGATCGCCGCACTGCTGCTGATCATCGCTGGCATGGCCTACAAGTTCATCGTCGTCGGTTCGACGGAGCTGGCCGACGGCGGCCGTCTGGCCATCAAGCTCGCGCCGTCAGAGCGCGCCCTGGTGCTGCGGGAAATGCGCGAATTCGTGTCCGGATTGCAGGCGATCGCCGATGCGCTGTCGCGCGAGGACATGAAGGCGGTCGCCAAGGCCAGTCGGGCGCTGGGTTCGGCGCGGGCACACGATGTGCCTGCCGCGCTGATGGGCAAGCTGCCGCTCGAGTTCAAGACGCTCGCCCGAGGCGTGCACGGGGAGTTCGACACCATCGCAATGGATGCCGAGGCCATCGGCATGCCCAAGCACACGCTCGCACAGCTTTCATCGGCATTGCAGAAATGCGCGGCCTGCCATGCGAGCTTTCAGTTCGCGGATGCCCCGCCCCGATAGAGCAGGCCCGTCCCGCCCGGGAAAAGGTTAGACAACAAGCAGCAACATCAGGACGCCCCAAGCCGCGAGGCCTCCGCCGAAGGCGAGCCGGGTGATGGCGATGGCCTGTTCGATATTCTCGTCGGCTATGCGGCAGAACGACCGCACGCCCTGAAATACCAGGCCGCAGGAAAGGATAAGCGCTGCGGCGTCCAGCGCGATATTGAATGCCATGCTCGCCACGAGCAGCCCCAATGACGAGATCCAAAGGGGAATGGCGGCGATTGCGGCCACCAGGTAGGCATCGCGGTGACTGATGACTTCGTTCCAGGCGAGTGCCACACGCCTGATCAGCCAGCCCATCCAGGTGACTGAAGCGAGTTCGCAGAGAAAGAAGAGGGACGCAATGAGCGCCCATGGTTTGCTGCTGAATCCTTCGGCAAAGGCATCACCGTAATGACTTCCGGCGAGATAGATCATGGCTGGCGGAAGCAGCGAGAGGGGTACGACCAGAGACCAGAAAACCCTGGTTACATTCGAGTCCACCCGGGCCAGTCGTGGCCAGTGGGTTTTGGAGGAGAATGGCATGCGCGATACTGAGAAGATATTCATCATGAGGCTCCTTGGTGAAATGAGGTACCACGCGCAGCATGTGGCAACAACATTTGCGGCGTAGATATATCACAGCATGATATAATTAAACTATACGAAAACTGCCATGTCAAGAAGAAGAATCGAAGTGCGGCGATCGCTCGCCAAGAAGGACTACGAACGCCTGGCCCACTTTCGCTATCGGCTCCGTCGCTTTCTCCGTGTCAGCGAATCGCTGTGCCAGGAGAACGGCACCACGCCGCTGCAGTACCAGTTGCTGCTTCAGGTGAAGGGCGCGCCGGGCAGGGAATGGGCGACCATAGGCGAACTGGCCGAGCAGCTGCAGTCCCAGCACCACGGGGTGGTGGCGTTGGTGGACCGCTGCGAAAAGGCGGGGCTGGTGAAGCGCATTCCCGGAAAGGAGGATCGCCGCAAGGTGGAAATCCATCTCTTGTCGAAAGGGGAAAAGCTGGTCGAGCGGATTGCGCTCCTTCACCAGTCGGAAGTGAGGCTGCTGAAGGAGGAATTCGACCTGCCGGGATGGGATAGCTAGGTCTACCCGTCCATCGGGCCGCGTCTACCCCGGTCCGTTGTCGAGCCGCGGTCGGGTGAGAACGGGCCAGAACGCCACCGAGAACACCGCGAAGGCGGTGAACCACAGGACGCCGGAGGCGATGATCGCTTCCAACTGCGCGTCAGGTGCCGCGATGGGCACGAACACACGCACTGTCGCAGCGAGGTGCACGAGGACGTAGGACGCAATTTCGGCGGGTCCGGCCTTCAGCGGCCGCGCCGTGTGCCCGCGGGAGGTGCGGGTCATCATGCCTATCGTCAGACCTCCGATCACGCCGACGGCCAATGCGTGGGTCGCGAGGCCAAGCGGTAGGTACCCCAGCGCTGCCAGCGCGCGCAGAATCAGGTGTACCGGTATCCATGCGTAGGACAGGTGGAGAATCCACACTATCGGACTTTTCACCGTGCGCCACGGTTGCCACAACAGGAGCCGCCACCCGTGCGCAAGGGCGCACGCCAGGGCCACGGCGACGAGGGTAAGGTTTCCCGGGTCCAGCAGGTCTGCCACGAGCAGGGCGAGCGTGGTGATCAGCGTCGTGCGCTCGACCCAGGGTAGGCGCACCGGGCTGGCACCCGGGATCGCGTTGGCCGTGAACATTGCGATCACCCGGCCGCCCATGACCGCAATGACGAACAGGACCAGGTCGAGCCCCGTCTGCAGGCCGCGCTGGACCGGGAAATCGACGACACCCGACATGGCGAGGTAGAACACCAGGTTCGCAGCGCCCAGGCCGAGCAGAACCGGAACGAAGAAATAGTTGCGCCGGTTGCGGCTGGCGAATACAGGAACGGCGAACCCCGCCGCCGCCGCGATGGCGAACGCCGTATCGGCCGCCGCCGCGGCGACATGCCAGGGTGTCAGCACCAGGATGCGCCCTGCGAGCCAAAGCGCGGCGATGGCGGCGAGAACCGGACCGGTCGGGGTGGGCTGGTTGGTCCAGTTGCGGCCCGCAGTGAAGAGAAAGCCGACGATGACCGCGAACGCGAAGCCGAAGATCATCTCGTGCGCATGCCATCGCGGATCGCCGCCATAGACCGGCGTGGAGATCCAGCCCGCAATATGGGCGGCCCAGGCCAGGATGGATGCCGCGGCGAAGCTTCCGGCCAGAAGATAGAAGGGACGAAATCCCAGGTTCCAGAGGGCGAAATGACTGGGTGGCGAGGCTGGACTGGACATAAAAATCGATCCTAGTTGGCACGGTTCATTGGCGGAGCCGCGGCAGGCGGAGCGGGCGCCTGGGTCTGCGGCGTGAACGCGTCGGAATAGCAGGCGTCCTCCCCCAGCCCTTGCGCGACAAATGCAGGCCGGGCGGCATGTACCATGTTCATCGAGCCGCAGGCGTAGATCGAGAATCCGGACAGGTCAGGAAAGTCCGCAAGTATGGCCTCGTGGACCAGCCCGGTGCGGCCGGTCCAGCCATCACCGGGTTCGGGCTCCGACAGTACGGGTACGAAGCGGAAGTTGGCATGTTCGCGCTCCCAGCGCCCGGGCAGTTCGCGCAGGTAGAGATCGCGCTCCTTTCTCACGCCCCAGTAGAAGTAGAGCGGGCGCCTGATGCCCAGCTTGAAGGCCGATTCGAGCAGGCTCTTCACCGGGGCAAATCCGGTAGCCCCGGCAACGAATATGAGCGGTTTCTCGCTCGGTTCGTGCAGGACGAAGCTGCCCAGAGGGCCCTCGAAGCGCAACAGGTCGCCGACCTTCATCTGCTCGAACACGCGGGTCGTGAACTCGCCGTCGGGCATGCGCCGGACGTGCAGCTCGATCAGATTGACGGGCGACTCGGCAGTCGTGAACGAATAGCTGCGCCGCCCGCCATCGTCGAGCAGGATGTTGACGTACTGGCCCGGTTCGAACTG
>Ga0102851_10002449_pt1 | contig 11183 bp, 7 predicted proteins | sample Mud3Dept3metaG_FD_79558 | JGI IMG/M metagenome (GOLD analysis project Ga0102851, IMG submission 79558) | Freshwater wetland microbial communities from Ohio, USA, analyzing the effect of biotic and abiotic controls - Mud 3 Core 4 Depth 3... | ecosystem: Environmental > Aquatic > Freshwater >...
CAGGGCGATCGAAAAATTAAAACATACTATGATATGTAGAATATTAAAACCCTACCTGGGTTAACTTAATCTGCAATCCAGGTGCAGATCAGGTGATGTGGTTCGGTTTAGATTTGATGTTTAAATAAATAAAGCTCTGATGTCAAGCATTATTGAAGGATATTTCTACGACATCTTCATCAGTTACCGCCAGAAAGACAATAAAGGTGACAGGTGGGTGAGCGAGTTTGTCGGGGCTTTGAAAACAGAACTCGAATCCACCTTCAAGGAAGAAGTAAGTGTATACTTTGACATCAATCCGCATGACGGACTTCTGGAGACACATGATGTAGATGCTTCCCTGAAAGAGAAGCTGAAGTGCCTTGTCTTTATCCCAATCATCTCTCGTACTTATTGTGACCCTAAATCTTTTGCATGGGAACATGAGTTCAAGGTATTCGTAGAGCAAGCTTCACAGGATAAATATGGACTAAAAGTAAAATTACTTAATAGTAATGTGGCAAGCAGGGTACTTCCTATTCAGATACATGATTTAAAGTCTGAAGATAAAGTGCTTGTTGAAAAAGAATTGGGAGGATTTATAAGAGCAATTGAATTTATATATAAAGAATCAGGTGTAAACAGACCTCTGACACCGAAGGATTCTGAGGATAAGAACACAAACAAAACAAATTATCGCAACCAGATAAACAAAGTAGCGAATACCATTGATGAAATTATCTCAGCATTGAAGGTAAAGCCTGCCTCAATCGTAAAAGAAGAAACTGAAATCTCAAAAGAACCATCTGAGGAAGTCATAAAAGAGAAAAGAAAAGAAGTACCTGCAGAACATGCAAAATTACCTGAGAGGAAGCTGTTGACAGGAGGTATATTTATAGGGATTATATTAGTAATCGCTGCAATACTTGTCTATCCGAAAATCTTCAGACGTGATACACTGGAGAAACTGAGGTCATCAGGTGGCAGGATCTCTATCGCAATTATGCCATTTAAGAATCTTACAGTGGATACTTTACTGAATATTTGGCAATTAGGGCTACAAAACCTTCTGATAACGTCGCTTTCAAATTCAGAGGAATTATCGGTGCGACAATATGAGACTGTTGACAAAATTCTTGAAGGTACAGAGAATTCAAATTATGCCTCTCTTACGCCATCTTTTGCTGCCGATCTCGCTAAAAAACTAGAAGCAAACACAGTTATAATTGGAAATTTATATAAGACCGGGAACAGGATCCGTGTTACGGCTAATTTAATGGATTCAAAGACTGAAGAAATATATAAATCTTATGAAATAGACGGAAATACTGAAGATGATTTTTTCCCTATCACAGATTCATTGTCAAAACTTATAATGAATTTTCTGGAAATAAGAAAACTTGTGCAGAAAAATAATGTTGCTGATCTTAAGAATATTTACACATCATCAGCCAGTGCATTGAAATATTATATTCAGGCAAGAAGCTACCATGGTCAATTAGATTATAACTCGGCTATCGACCTCTATAAAAAATCTATAAGTGCGGATACCAATTTTGTCAGTCCCATGTTAATGTTATCATATATTTATGGGGATCTTGGTAAGTCTGAAGAAAGCAAAAAATGGGTAGACAAAGCATACGATAGAATTAATAGTGCGCCTCTGGATATTCAATTACAAATAAAGGAAGTAAAAGCGGCGGTTAATAAAGAGCCAAAAGAACTAATAAAATATGTGAAACAATACCTGGAGATTAATCCATATTCGACCAGAGGATTATATTCCATGGGCTGGGCATCTTATAATACTGAGCAGTGGCAGGCTGCGATTGATGCATTTGAAGAGGGTATTAAACTGAATAAAGAATTTGGCAGTAAATATAAATTATGGGTATGGAATTACATTTTGCTGGGAAATGCATATCACAAAATCGGAGAACATGATAAAGAGATGAAAATCTATGAAGATGGGCTTAATCTCTGGCCTGACGAAGAATCATCAATAACTTTCTGGCAAGCTGTTTGCATTCTCTCTCAGGGAGATACAGTGATGTCAAGTAAATATCTTAATAAGATTAAAGCAATCGGACAGAAGGAAGGATGGTCAGAATCAGAATTATTAAATACTTTGGCAGGCATCTATCATCAGGCAAAATTATTCAATGAAGCAGAGGAATTATATCGTCGTGCACTTATTCTGGATCCTAAGAATAATTCTTTTAAGAAAGATCTTGCATATTTGCTCATTAACTATGATCTGGATATCAGTGAAGGTGTTGAACTTATCAGCCAGGCAGTTGAAGAAAATCCTGATAACCCCGATTTCCTTTTTACATATGGTTTAGGTCTGTATAAACAAGGAAAATTTCGGGAAGCACTGGAATTTCTGGAAAAATCATGGGAGTTGATACCTTATTATGATCATGAATATTTTCTGGTTCTTGAAGCAGCAAGAAAGGCAAATTTATGAGCTCATTGGCTTATCGGAAAGAGCCAGTCGCGATATTGTTGATGAAATTGTGCTGCACTTAAATAAGAAATGGGGTACACTGGTTTTCATAAACGGATCCCCATCACTGTAATATCATCTGTTTGAGGAGTCTCTTTCATCCATTCAACAAGCTTTTTCTCGAGGAGCTCTTTCTGCTTTAACATTGGTAATTCATGTATTTCCAATAAAGTCATATAAAATTGCCGGCGTAAATATTTCCTGTCTGAATCCCCTCCAAACTGATCCTGATATCCGTCTGAGAACAGGTAAAACACATCTCCTTTTTTGCATTCAATTTCTTTCATGGTAAAAGAGCCCGGATAGTCAGTTAAAGCGCAGACGGAAAAGCTATCAGCTTTTACTTCCTGCAGTATTTTATCACGGATGTAAACAAGGTTATTCATCCCTCCTGTAAATTGTAATTTATTTTGTCTTTGATCCAGTACGCATAATGCAATGTCCATTCCATCTGAAGTACGAATATCCTTCCTTCCCTGCTGAAGCGAATAAATAACTCTTTCACGAAGCTTCGTGACAATGGCAACTGAACTTGTCATTCCCTGAATATTTACAATTTCATTTAATAGTGTAATGCCCAGTAAGCTCATAAATGCTCCGGGAACACCATGGCCCGTTCCGTCAGCTACAGTAAAAATAATCTTATGATCCTTTTTTGACAGCCAGTAAAAGTCACCGCTCACAATGTCTCTTGGCTGACAAAAGATAAAACTATCAGGCAATAATTTATTCATTAAATCAACAGGAGGTAAAATTGTGTTTTGTATTTTACTTGCATACATTATACTTGATGTAATGCTGGCATTCTTTTTCTCTATCAGATCCCTCTGCAATTCAATTTCATTTTTCTGGCATTGAATTTCATATGTCCGTTCCCGGACTTTTTCTTCAAGTATTTTTTTCTCGGCCAGAAATCTGTATTCACGTCTTTTTACATAAATGAAAATCAGGCTGACAAGGATAAGGCCTGTTGCAGGGAAAAACCACCACTTCTTCCAGAAGGGTATTTTGATTATAATATTTACCAGCGGACTTTCGGCCACAGCGCCGTCTCCGCTGGAAGCCTTCAGGACGAAAGTATAATCTCCTTCTGTTAACTGATTATATGTATTACTTGTGTTTTTCGTAATGTCAGACCACTGTTCATAACCTTCCAGCAGGTACTGATAGGTAACAAGTGAAGGTTCCTTCAGACTGATGCCAAGGAAATCAATTCTTATTTTATATCTGCCGGGAGACAGTATTATTTTATCAGTAATATCTGTTTCTTCATCATTAATTCTGATGGCTGTAATTACTAAAACAGGGGCCTGGAAACCGGAGGGTTCCAGGGACGGGTCATATGAAATCAGGCCTTTTTGCGATCCAAACCAGATTTTCCCCTGCTGATCCCTGATTACTGAATTTGGATTAAATTGATAATTATCCGTTATATTTTCAATATGTTGTACAGGTTTCACTGAAAAATCCGAAGCCCTGACCATGCTTAATCCAACCTTATGACCAACCCAGATATTATTTTGATCGTCACTGATAATCGAGTAGCAATAATTGGATAAAAGACCATTTGCTGACGTAATATTAATTATAGAATCAGATTCTATTAAAAAAACACCTCTACCGTTTGTTCCAACCCAGATACGGTGGTTTATATCTTCGGTTACGGAAATAATTTCGCTCCCGGCATTAAAAGGTATTTTATTTACCGTTTCGTCCTTAATGTATGCCAGTATATTGCTGCGTGTACTTATCCACAGCCTGTTCTCACTGTCAGCAAGTAATGAATTAATAAAGTTATGTGGTAAGCCGCCCTTGTTTAAAGTGTACCAACTTATGGTGCCGGCAGCCTGATTAATACTGCAAAGTCCTTTCTTTGTACCTATATAAACCTGTTCTTTTATACCGGTTATATGGGTAACAGAGTTTTCAAGTACTCCATCTCCTAACGGATATTTATGGATTCTTCCGGTTTCCGCTGCCATCCGGTACAGGCCATGTTTTTCAGTTCCAATCCAAAGGCTCTTTCCGCCGGCGGAATAAAGAGCTGTAACCGTATCTTTTGGTAAACCGTTTCTTATATCGTAGAATTCAACTATTTTACCTGTAAGCTGATCCAGTTTGATCAGCCCGTTTTCAGTTCCTATCCATTTGTATTTCTGATCAAAACAGATTGAAAATATGTCATTTCCATATAATTGTTTATCAAATGTATAGGCATAAAATGTTTTAACGGTAAGTCTTGTTAATCCCTGGCCATAATTTCCACTCCAGATATTTCCCTCCCGGTCCTCATAAACAGTTTTTACATTATTGGTGACAAAACCATTTGAACTGTTATAATAATTAATCTTTGTGAACTCACCTGAGTCTGAATGAAACATTTTGATAAGACCATTTCCAAAAGAGCATAACCATAAATTTGACTGGCTGTCCTCATAAAGAGTCTGTATGCCTGTAAATTCGAAATCCTCATCCGGTATAATATCTGAAACCCTGACCGTATTGTCCTCAACGAGTAACTGATATATGCCATCATTTTCTGTTGCAATGTAAAAACCGGAATTGTTGTTCATTTTTTGAATACAGGTTATTTTGGATTCCGGAATTTCATCAACAGGGCGTATTATTTCAATATGGTCAGATTCTGTAAACCTGCAATATAGCAGGCCGGTATTTGTTCCGACAAGCAATTCATTATCAGCAAGAAGCGCAAAGGATAATATGAATGTCGGATCCATAAACCGATAATGTTTTACCATGCTTGTGTCTTCAGCCAGTTTCAATAAGCCATCAGAATAGGTGCTCACCCAGATCTGACCTTCCGGACTTTTTGCAAAATGTGTAATACGGCCCGGATTCCTTATGGGTAAATTGACCGGACAGAACTTTTTCCCGTTGAAAAGTGATACCCGGCCATTCATATGACCAAACCAGAGGTTTTCCCCGTCGGTTATACCGCATGTAATAAAATTGCCTTCCAGAGAGTCGGAAGTGGAATAGTACTCAAATATAAATCCGTTATACCTGTACAATGATCCGTCCCCGGTACTAATCCACAGATAACCGTGCACATCCTGCATGATAGAATAAATAAAGGGATTAATTAATCCATCTACCGAACTGAAATTACGAAAATCATAATCCCGTGGAGATGCATGGACTGTCAGAACCGGAAAGAAAAAAATCAATATTCCAATCCATTTTATATAAACCTTAATATGGATCTTTACAGATTGTAACATATTAATTAAACAGTGATCAAAGTTTTAAATGCCCGGAATGCCAAAGCTATTATCTCATTCTTATTTTCGGAGAATATACAGGAATACCTCCTATGGGAATTACATAGAATGGCAACGCAATTCCATATTGGTTCCTGACTGCAACCACGACATTATTATTTCTAATCTGCTCAAACTGGTTCTTTATGAACTGGATCTCAATTGTAGAATTCTTTTCCTCGGATACAATCGGGAATTTTCTTACTACCCAGTTATCTTCACCTGAAACATCGCATAAATAACCATTCTTGGCTACTGAAAATATCCTGATTATGCCATCATTATCCCAGTCAAAATTTGATATTTCGATAGAAATGGCCTCCTCATCCACGAAAGGATATATCTGGCATACATGTTTTTGGTCGTCCGAAAGCCTGAAATGATATTTATAAGTAAAGAAATTACCCCCTTCAACAGGTATATTTTCAGAAGGGCTGGTACTTAAAAAATATTTATATATATTTCCATCGTCCCCTGATATCCCCTGTGCAATTATTTTAAGAACACGACCACCAAGTTTATCAACATTTTCTCCTTCAAATGGATTAAAAGGTCCGAAACTATACCATTTATTATTGTATTTTGGATCGGACCCAAAAGATTTTGACGATGCTAAATATCCGCTCCTGAAATTACCTGACAGGTATATACTTTGTGCAGATGTATCCGACCAGCAACCATCACCTGTATAAATCGAAAAGTTTACTACAGTATTAAATCCTGCCTTTAATTCATCCAGGTCTCCTCCGGTATCCGGGTCAAAAATCCGGATATAGACAGGATCGGTTTGTGATGAAGGTATAACACAAAAGAATATCTGACAAAAGTCATCATCCCCCCAGGTTGTTTCAGCATTTCCCCCGAAGGTTATAAGGTAAGGGATATTTTCCTCGGCAGCCGGCGCAGGTTGCGAAAACAGAGGTATTCGCGAGGCCAGAAGAAAGAATATTATATATAAATATCTGTTCAATCCCTCTGTTTGTTACTTTTTCATAAATATTAATTCTATTATACCATCAATTGTTATATTATCTGACACAGATGGTTTAAGTACCGGATGTGCCGTACTGAAACCTTTACAGCGGACTGATTCCATGCCAATTTTCCTGGTTTTAAAATAGCGGCTTAATTCCTGGGCCCATTTTTCTGATAACATCAATTTATCACCTGGAGCTCTGTCTTCTGTTGCATGAATGGCTATTTCAAGCCTGGTATCAGGATTTTCTTTTAAAATTCCGGCAATATTATCCAGGAGCTGGTATGAAGAAGAAGTAACTCCATATTGATCAAATTTAAGAGTTGATAATCCGGATTTATTTAGCACTTCTTTGATTCCAGCATTTTGGTTTTGAGGCAGATCGTCCGTGAGATAGATTTTGACCGGGATTGCTTTGCTTTGTTCTCCAACAGGTTCTGTTACCCGGAGGACTTCACTTTCCTCCCCCCTGCCTTTCAAGGTTAATTCCTGAAGGTTATCATAAATTCTTATTTTTTTCATTACACATTTTTTGGGGATCAAACCCAGTGTATCCTCTTCACCAAGCAGGCCAAGCCGGACTGTATATTCACCCTCATTTTTGAATGTTTTACTCATAAAAGGAGCGCCGGGATTAAATCCGTCTCCGAAGTTCCATAAATAATCAGTTACCCTGAAATCTATAAGATTGATCTTCTGCCCGTCGAAAAATACCGGTTTATCCACAATACTGACATTGTATGAATTAATGTAAGGCTGTTTAATATTTTCGAGTTCTGCTTTATAGGTTACCTTGTCTGCAATGACATTTCCCGTGAGCTCATCAATAATAGTAAGCATAACTGAGTATTCTCCCGGACCGGGGAAACAATGACTTACTTCAGGCCCGGTACGAACTATCCCGTTGCCAAAATCCCACCTGTAGATCACAGGTATTGTATCAATTTGCGAATGAAGTTCATCAAAGAATGTAAAGCAATAATTATCCTCTTTGATAGTGTCACAACTGGCAAATTCCACCGGCGGTGAACTGAAACTGAATATGTCGTCTGATTTTCGTCTGTTGGTTGAAAAATACCCGTATTTAAAAGTTGAATCAGCAACAAGACCAAAATCATCAGCAGGTGAATTTATTGCAGAATCCAGGTGAACAGGAGCTATCCAGTCACCATTTATTTCCCGGGTATAAAAAAGATCCTTCCCGCCAAGGCCATTATGTCCATCTGATGCAAAATAGAGCCTGCCGTACCTTCCCGCGAAAGGGAATGATTCATTTTTTTGTGTATTAACAACTGGGCCCAGATTTACAGGTTGATCCCAGTCATCATTCCGCCAGTCACAATAATAAAGATCCATTCCACCGCTGCCCCCGGGCATATCGGAAGAAAAATAGATTCTGGATCCATCGGGATCAAGGGACGGAGTACAAAAATTATTTGACTGGTTATTATGGGTAAAGGGTTTAATATTTGTCCATATTCCATTTATAAATTCTGCCGAATAAATGCCCAGTTTATTTGAAGTATCGGAAATGTTTCTCAGAAGATTTTTGATAGAGTTATTCCTGGAATAATAAATGAAATTCCCATTTTTGCTAAAAGTAACCGGTCCGTCATTGAAATCAGAAGTCAGTTCCTTCGAAAATAATTTAGGGTATTTCCATTCGGTACTGTCTTTTTTCGTTACGAGGCATATTTTAAAAAGCCTGCTCTGTTCATCCTGATAACTGACCAGAGAATTGTTGCTCTGATTTGAACAGAATACAATTCCTCCTTCATAAAATACCGGGGAAAATTCATCAAAAGTTGAAGAGCTGAATGGGGTTGGTTTTACTATGAAACCCTGTGACTGACCCTGAAGTACAACATTTGTCAATAATGTTGTAAAAAAGATGATATAAAAGTGCTTCCTCATAATATCACTCAGCTAAAAATGTCTCGGTCCCATAACATTTCTTTTATATCTGAATATATAGTTTAAAACAATCTCATGAGAACCATTAGTATATTTCCCGATACCACCTGCCTCAAAAGCATATGAATATGCCATTCTGAGCTGATATGTGAGCTGGTATTGTAATAATCCAATGATTGTATTACGGCTCCGGTAAGCAGCACCCATCCATATTTTGTCGTTTAAGCTGACCTGCGCGCAGTAATCAATCTGTACAGCGTTACCCGGATGATATTTTAATAAAAATGATGGAAGGAGTTTTAGATGGGGACTGATAATCCAGTTGTAACCTCCGGAAACGAAATAATTATACTCCGAAAATCTGTTGCTTAGTTTGTATTTGCCAGTCGATTTATCGAGCTCATGGATCAGGAACAAAGGAAGGGATATACCAATAAAGTATTTTTTTGTATAATAATATGTCCCGAAGCTGAACGCCGGCAGAACAGAAATTTCAGCATTATTCATAAGTTGTTCATCATAGGGATCGGTTGCCACCAGCTCATTCCAGTCACTGTTGCGGACAGTGAGGCCAAAACCTAATCCCAATGCCAATTTCCCATCCCGAAGGTCCATTCTGTATGCGTAATTACCAATAAAGCTGGTTTCTTTAAATATACCTATACTGTTGTTCTCAATTAATAATCCAAGGCCAATTCTGTCATTATGAACCGGAGTATGAAAGGATATCAGCTGGTTTTTTGGAGCATCCTTAAAGCCAACCCATTGATTCCGGTAAATAATTGTTGCACTTAATGCATCATGACAACCTGCAAAAGCCGGATTAACAGGAAGAGCATCATATACATAATGATCCGATAACGGAAACATCTGACCCAAAATCTGTAAAGGCATCAATACCGTCAATATGCTGATAATAAACCGGCTCATTTATCTTTTAATTAAAACCGATCCTTTTTTTCTTACGCCATTTTCAAAATTCAGTATATAGAAATAAGTGTCATACGGAAGCTCCGCACCACTGTTATTTCGTCCGTCCCAATCATTTAAATAATTGCTGTTTCTATATTCTATATTTCCCCACCTGTTAAAGATGATCAGCTCAGTCCGGCTATCAGGTTCACCGATAATAAAATAATCATTTTTACCATCGCCATCGGGAGTAATGACTGAAGGTAAAAGCGGATCATAAACTGTAATTTTAATTTCTTCACCTGACTCACAATAAAGATTCCTTACAATCCACAAAAATATATTTTCCCCGCCTGACAGTTCAGTAACCTTTGTTGTTGGTGAATGAATATCACTGATGATGCCAGAACCGGAAACTAATGACCATTCACCTGTTTCTGATGAAGATAACTCCGCCTCCATCTCCGTTTCAGTAATAAATTTCAGTACCTGGTCCGGTCCTGCATTTACAACCGGGGGCTCATTAACAATTACATCAGTGGTATCTGTATCTGTACAGCCACTGACAATTGTCACTTTTACTATATATTCCCCTGACATGTAAGTGTCTGCATTGGGAATATATGGATTTTGTAACAAGCTGAAGAATCCGGACGGCCCTTTCCAGCTGAATTCTTTTCCGTATGCAGAGGTCAGGTATATCGTATCGGCAGTACAAACCGAATTGCTGGTGTTTACATTTGTAGTTTCACACAAATTTTGAAAGAAAGGATATATGGGATCATTAATCAGATCTTCCATATTCCCAAAACTGCAGATCGAATTCGGGTATGATATGCCTGGAGCCATTGCAGGACAATTGAGCACAGGGAAAGCCGGATTATTGTAAAATGCCGGAGGTGTTGTCCCTCCGAAAAATGCCAGAGCAGGATTATCATTGCTGGTAAATTTACCCTGAATCTCTGACCCCTCTTTAATAATTGAACCTGTGACAATCAGGTAACCATTTGCAACAACATTAGTCTGGTTATAGATCGAGAAGAAGTCCCCCAATACAATAAGTAATCCATTGTCATTTATGGTCAGATCATTATTATTTCTAAGTGTCAGATTTCCTTTAATAACGAGTGTATCATTAATAGTTAAATTACTGGCGATACTTGAGAACAAGAGTGAGCTATTAACAGTAATATAACCATTAATAGTAATTTTACTACCATCACTAATGATGGTATTAGGTAGTGCCCAGACCGGGTCCCAGCTTCCGGGTGATTCCCATGCACCTGTATAATTATCCTTGCTTGAATGAGACTGTGAAGATACAAACAGACCATGCAGACTAAAGATCCACAACAATAAAATAATCCGTATTTTGATTAAAACATACAAATTATTTCTTTTGATAGGTTTCTAAAGATCAATCCGGAATGCAAGGTACCACTTATGGAAACAAATTGCGATGATTTTCAACTAATTATTTAAACACATCGGCAAAGTTATCAAAAATTTAATCCTTCATGAACAATTTTGTTGTGACCGGAAGCCAGTTCGGTTTTTTAAATTTTCGTACTTTTATCATTATGAACCGGTAAAATGGTAAGGATCCATACTG
>Ga0102851_10002450_pt1 | contig 11181 bp, 10 predicted proteins | sample Mud3Dept3metaG_FD_79558 | JGI IMG/M metagenome (GOLD analysis project Ga0102851, IMG submission 79558) | Freshwater wetland microbial communities from Ohio, USA, analyzing the effect of biotic and abiotic controls - Mud 3 Core 4 Depth 3... | ecosystem: Environmental > Aquatic > Freshwater >...
ATTTCACGCGAGGGCGAGATCATCGAGCTCGGCGTCGCGCACAAGATCATCGACAAGTCCGGCGCCTGGTATACCTACGGCAAGGAGCGCATCGGGCAGGGCAAGGACAATACGCGCGACTAACTGAGGGAACATCCCGAGATGGCGCAGGAAATCGAGGCCAGGATCCGCGCCGCGATAGGCATAGTCAGTGGAGCAGCGGTCCCCGCCGAAGAAAAATAGGCCGCAACCCAGCCTGCGAGCACGGGCACTGAGGCACCTGGCGCGCCGCGAACATTCGCGGCTGGAACTTCAGCGCAAACTGGCGCCCCATGCCCAGAATCCGGACGAGGTGACGGACCTGATCGAGGATCTCGTGCGCCGCGGCTGGCTCTCGGAGCAGCGCGTCGTCGAGCAGATCATCCATGCGCGGCGCGACAAGCTGGGCAGCCAGCGCATCCGGCGCGAGTTGCTCGACAAAGGCGTGCCCGAGGAACTCGTGGGCCGGGCCCTGCCGCAGCTCAGGGACGGAGACATGGCGGCGGCACGGGCGCTATGGCAGCGGAAGTTCGGGAAACCCCCGGAAAACACGGCAGAGCACGCAAAGCAGGTGCGGTTCATGCAAAGTCGCGGGTTTGCGCTGGAGACGGTATTGCGCATTATCAGACAGGGCGGTAACGATGAATAACAGGACCTGGGTCGTATTGCTCGCGGCGCTGGCGCTTGCCGGCTGCGATTATCTGCCGTTCGGCTACACCCCGGTCCGGGACATCGTCGCCGCTCCGGCGAATTTCGAAGGCAAGGAAGTCAAGCTCAGGGGCACGGTCCGGGACGTGACCAAGCTGCCGGTGCTGAACGTGAAGATGTACACCTTGAGCGACGATACGGCGGAGATTACGATCGCGACGGAAGGCAATCTGCCGGCGGTCAATGACCGTATTGCGCTGAAAGGGATCGTGAAAAGCGCGCTGATTCTCGGCGGCCAGTCGCTGGGGCTGCGGGTCGAGGAAACCAAGCGCCTGCCATGATGCGGGCGGCGGCAGAATATAAAGCAACCGGGGCAGTTCGATGAAAAGCAGCGAGATTCGCAAGAAGTTTCTGGAGTACTTCGCCGGCAACGGCCATAGCATAGTCGCGTCGAGCCCGCTCGTGCCGGGCAACGACCCCACCTTGCTGTTCACCAATTCCGGCATGGTGCAGTTCAAGGACGTGTTCCTCGGGCAGGAAAAGCGGCCTTATGTGCGGGCGACGACATCGCAGCGTTGCGTGCGCGCCGGCGGCAAGCACAACGATCTCGAAAACGTCGGCTACACCGCGCGCCATCACACCTTCTTCGAAATGCTGGGCAACTTCAGTTTCGGCGATTACTTCAAACGTGAGGCAATCCAGTTCGCCTGGGAGCTGCTGACCGTGGTGTACAAACTGCCGGCGGACAAGCTGTGGGTCACGGTCTACCAGACCGATGACGAGGCCTACGGCATCTGGGCCAAGGAGATCGGCGTGGCGCGTGAGCGCATCGTGCGCATCGGCGACAACCCCGGCGGCGGATCGGACAATTTCTGGCAGATGGCCGATACCGGGCCGTGCGGCCCCTGCAGCGAGATCTTCTACGATCACGGTCCCGGCATCGAGGGCGGCCCGCCGGGGTCGAAAGACGCCAACGGCGATCGTTACATTGAAATCTGGAATCTGGTGTTCATGCAGTTCAACCGCGATGAGAAGGGCGTGCTCAATCCGCTGCCCAAGCCCTCGGTGGACACCGGCATGGGGCTCGAGCGCATCGCCGCCGTGCTGCAGGGCGCACACTCGAACTACGACATTGATTTATTTCAGGATTTGATCAGGGCCGCAGCGCGGGAAACCCACAGCAAAGACCTCGCGAGCAACTCGCTCAAGGTGATCGCCGATCATATCCGCGCCTGCTCGTTTCTGATCGTCGACGGCGTTATTCCCGGCAACGAAGGGCGCGGCTACGTACTGCGGCGCATCATCCGCCGCGCGATCCGCCATGGCTACAAGCTCGGCCAGACCGATCCGTTTTTCCACCGCCTGGTGGACGATTTGTCACGGGCGATGGGCGAGGCTTACCCCGAGCTGGTCCAGGCCCAGGAGCGCGTCGCGCAGGTGCTCAGACAGGAGGAGGAGCGTTTCGCGGAAACGCTGGTGAACGGCATGAAAGTGCTGGAAGGCGCACTCAACCGCGAAGACAAGATGCTCGACGGCGAGACCGTGTTCCAGCTCTACGACACCTTCGGCTTTCCGGTCGATCTCACCGCCGACATCGCGCGCGAGCGCGGCGTGCGCGTCGATTACGCCGGCTTCGAGGCCGCGATGCAGCGCCAGCGCGAGCGCGCGCGCGCCGCGTCGCGGTTCGGAATGGCGGCGAGCGTCGAGTATTCCGGGGCAGCCACCGAATTTCACGGCTACGACACGCTGCAGCTCGAAGGCACCGTGGTGGCGCTGTACCGCGAAGGCGTGCAGACCGAGGAAATCGCGGCGGGCGATACCGCCGCCGTGGTGGTGCTCGACCGCACGCCGTTCTATGCCGAGTCGGGCGGCCAGGTCGGCGATTGCGGAGAGCTGGCGGGCATCCACGGCACGTTCGTGGTCGGCGACACCCAGAAAATCCAGGCCGAGGTGTTCGGCCACAAAGGCATGCTCGGGGCCGGCCGGCTCAAGGTGGGCGACAAGGTGATGGCCGCCGTCGATCCCGTGGCGCGCTCGCGCGCGGCGTGGAACCATTCGGCCACCCATCTCATGCACGCGGCGCTGCGCAAGGTGCTGGGGCCGCACGTGCAGCAGAAAGGTTCGCTGGTCGATGCCCAGCGCACGCGCTTCGACTTCTCCCACAATGAACCGATGAGCGAAGCCCAGATCCGCCAGGTCGAGGAACTGGTCAACCACGAGATTCGCCGCAACGCCGAGGTTGCGGCGCGCGTCATGAAATACGACGATGCGATCAAGGCCGGCGCCCTGGCATTTTTTGGCGACAAGTACGGCGACGAAGTGCGCGTCATCGGCATGGGCGAATTCTCGACCGAACTGTGCGGCGGCACCCACGTCCGGCGCACCGGCGACATCGGCCTTTTCAAGGTGATTTCCGAGACCGGTGTGGCTGCCGGCATCCGCCGCATCGAGGCGGTAACGGCCGACGGCGCGCTGGCTTACGTGCAGCAGCAGCAGGAAAAGCTCGCTGAAGCCGCCGCCGCGCTCAAGACTTCACCACACGAGATCGGGACGAAAATCACGCAGATCATGGACAACGTGCGGCAACTGGAGAAGGAACTCGCCCGGCTCAAGTCCAGGCTGGCTTCTTCGCAGGGGGACGATCTGGTCGGGCAGGCGGTCGATATCAAGGGCATCAAGGTGCTGGCCGCCGCGATCGAAGGTGCCGACGTGAAAGCATTGCGCGAGGCCATGGACCAGCTCAAGAACAAGCTCAAGACCGCCGCCATCGTGCTGGCCGCGGTCAGCGACGGCAAGGTGTCGCTGATCGCCGGCGTGACGCCGGACATCACCGGCAAAATCAAGGCCGGCGAACTGGTCAACCATGTGGCGCAACAAGTCGGCGGCAAGGGCGGGGGAAGGCCGGACATGGCTCAGGCTGGCGGCACCAGCCCCGAAAAGCTGCCAGAGGCGCTGGCGTCCGTGCGCGAGTGGGTGGAACAGCGGTTGTAGGATAATTAGAACGGCAGCAGGACGCCGGGTTTGACGGCAAGGATCGCGCGCCGAAAATCGTTCTGGATGCGTTCAAGCGCAGCCTGGTTATCCGCCTCGAAGCGCAGCACGATGACCGGCGTGGTGTTCGACGGGCGCGCGAGGCCGAAGCCGTCGTTGTATTCGACGCGCAGCCCGTCGATGGTAATCACTTCCCGCGCGGCGTCAAAAGGCGCGCTTTGGCGCAGTTTTTCCATCAGCGTGTGGTTTTCGCCTTCGGCAAGCTGGATGTGCAGTTCCGGCGTATTGATGCTGTCAGGCAGGTTTTCCAGAACCGCGCTGGGGTCGCGCTCGCGGCTCAGAATTTCCAGCAGCCGCGCTCCGGCGTAGAGCGCATCGTCGAAGCCGTACCAGCGCTCCTTGAAAAATATGTGCCCGCTCATTTCGCCGGCCAGCGGCGCGCCGGTTTCCTGCAGTTTCTGCTTGATGAACGAGTGGCCGGTCTTCCACATCAGGGGCCTGCCGCCGTGCTGCCTGACCCAGCCGAACAGATTGCGCGTCGATTTGACGTCGAAAATGATTTCGGCACCCGGGTTGCGCTCGAGCACATCGGCGGCGAACAGCATCAGCTGGCGGTCGGGGTAAATGATCCTGCCGCTGCGCGTCACGACGCCCAGACGGTCGCCGTCACCGTCAAAAGCGAAGCCGATGTCGCCGCCGGATTTGAGCGCGTTGATGAGATCGGCGAGGTTTTCGGGATGCGATGGATCGGGATGGTGGTTGGGGAAGCTGCCGTCGACATCGCAAAAGAGCTCGCGCACCTCGCAGCCGAGCCGCCGGTAGAGCTCGGGCGCAGTCGCGCCGGCCACGCCGTTGCCGCAGTCGACCACGAGCTTGAGCGGCCGCCCGAGTTTGATATCGCCGGTGACCCGCTTCAGATAGTGTTCGCGGATGTCGAACTCGCGGTATTCGCCGGCGCCGTGTGCCAGGTCACCGGATTCGATGCGCATGCGCAGCGCCTGGATAGCTTCCCCGGAAAGCGATTCGCCGCCGAGCATGATTTTCAGGCCGTTGTATTCGGGCGGATTGTGCGACCCGGTCACCATCACGCCGGAGTGCGTCTGCAGGTGGTGGGTGGCAAAGTACAGCATGGGCGTGGCCACTTGTCCGACATCGACGACGTCGATGCCGCTTTGACGTATGCCCTTGGCGAGCGCGGCCGACAGTTCCGGCCCGGAATGCCTGCCGTCGCGGCCAATTGCGATCGCCAGTTGTTTTCGGGAGCGTGCTTCAGAGCCGATGGCGTGGCCGATGCGTTCGGCGATCTGCGGCGTCAGGGTGCGGCCGACGATGCCGCGGATGTCGTAAGCCTTGAAGATCTCGGAAGGTATGGACATGTGGGTGATTGAGTATTGTTGTGGCAAGGTATCGATTATTACATGTCAGGGGATTTTGAAGAAATCCAGAATGCGCTGCGGCAGCCAGTCATGGCGGCCCGGAAAGGCGCCGCTGACAAAACCCGCGTGCCCGCCTGCCGCCGGGAACTCGACAGTGACCGCCGCCGACACTTCGTGCGCCTGCGGCAGGGCGGCCTGCGGCAGGAACGGGTCGTTGCGGGCATTGACGAGCAGCGTCGGCGCGGCGATATCACGCAGCAGCGGCTTGCTGCTGGCGCGCGTCCAGTAATCGTCGGTGTTCCTGAAGCCGTGCAGGGGCGCGGTGACCAGATCATCAAATGTGCGCAAAGTGTTCGCCGCGCGCACCTGTTCGCCGTCGAACAGGCCTGGAAAGCGCCCGAGTTTGATCAGCGATTTGCGCTTCATGGTCGCCAGGAAGTGTCGTGCGTAAATCAGATTGAAGCCGTGGCCGAGCGCGTCGCCCGCCGCCATCAGATCGACAGGCGCCGATACCGCGGCGGCGGCGCTGATGATCCCGGCCGCATGTTCGCGTTGTTCGCCCAGCCATTTGAGGAGCGCGTTGCCGCCCAGCGATACGCCTACCGCGCGCAGCGGTGCGTGCGGAGACTGCCGCTTCAACCTGCGCAATATCCAGTCTATCTCGGCGCTGTCGCCGGAATGATAGGCGCGGGGCAGCCGGTTCAGTTCGCCGCTGCAGCCGCGGAAGTGGACCACGACGCCGCGCCAGCCGCGCGCGCGGACGGCGTGCATCATCGCGAGCGCATAATGGCTGCGCGAACTGCCTTCGAGCCCGTGAAACAATACCACCAGAGGTGTTTTTTCTGAATCCCGGAGGCCTGATCCTGAATCCTGGATGAGCCAGTCGAGATCGATGAAATCGCCGTCGGGCGTGTCCCAGCGCTCGCGCCGGTAGGCGACATGCGGGCGCGGCGCGGCAACTGCGGCGTAAATGGTCTGGGCGTGGCCGCCGGGCAGCCATGGCGGCGCAATGTAGTTCATCGGTCAGCGGTAGGAAGTGGAAAGTAGGAAGTGGGAAGTAGGCTCCAAGGTCTTATTCTACCCACTGCCCACCGCTGTTCTATTCAAACCCATAGAGCTGTGCGGGATTGGTGACCAGAATCTGCTTGCGCACCGCCGCGTCGCCCACCCAGTCGCAGAAGGCGTCGAGCAGGTCGCCGTCGTTGGGCATGGGCCCGCCCCAGACCGGATGCGGCCAGTTGCTGCCCCACACCAGGCGGTCGGGACGCGCGGCAGCCAGCGCTTCGACCAGCGGTTTCATGTCGGCATGGTGAGGCGGGCCGGAATCGGACAGGCGGTACCAGCTTGAAAGTTTGACCCAGCAGTCGTCGCGCTGCCGGATGATTCTGAGCAGTGCCTGGAATCCCGCGGCGTGTATGCTTTCGCCGCCGCGCACGCGCCCGAGGTGATCGAACACGATGGGCGTCGGATGGTCCAGCAGCCGCTGCTCGAGTTCGGCAATTTCGCCGGCTTTGTCCACATGCAGCTGCACGTGCCAGCCGAACGGCTTGATCTTGCGGGCCATGATTTCGAGCAATTCGGAGCCGCCATAGCCCTTGACCATGGTCGACAGCCGCACGCCGCGCATGCCGCCGCGATGCAGTCTGTCGATTTCCCGGCTGGACACGTCGGCGCTCAGTCCGGCTACGCCCCGCGCGCGCTTCTGCCCGAGTTCGGCGATGACGTCGAGCGTCACCGAATTGTCGAAGCCGTAGACGCTGGCATTGACCTGAACGGTACGCTCGATTCCCAGCACTTCGCACATCGCCAGGTAGTCGGAAAGCGGGGCGAGCGGCGGCGTGTAGCTGCGTGCCGCGACCAGAGGATATCGGGACTGATCGCCGAAGACGTGGCAGTGGCAATCGATCACGCCCGCCGGAATGGCGTGTTTGGGCTTGCGCGGATGCGGGTCAGGCCCTTGGCATAATGGTGGCTGGGACATAGTGAGTAAAGAGTAAAGAGTAAAGAGTAAAGAGTAAAGAGTAAAGAGTGAAGAGTTAGGAGTGAAGAGTGAAGGCGTTGAGGTCGCGGCGGTTTTCGCTTCACCCCTCACTCCTCACCCCTCACGCTTTACCCGGATTTAATTGCGGTAGGAGGGATCGGCGCGATCGAGCTTCCTCAGCAGCGCCGGCCATTCGAGCAACCCGAAGCGGCGCCGCGTTCCGGGCAGCATCAGATGGTTGGTATATTGCACCACCTCGTCGGGCGGCAGCTGCAATTCGGTGTTGCACGACAGCGCCATCACCTGCAGCTGGCAGGCGCGTTCCAGGCGGAACATGTTGTTGAAGCACTCGGGGATGCTCGCCCCTACCGTGAGCAGCCCGTGGTTGCGAAGCACCATGGCTTCGCGGTTGCCCAGGTTCTGTACCAGGCGCTCGCGCTCGTCCAGGCGCAGCGCAACACCTTCGTAATCGTGATAGGCAATGTCGGTGAAGCGCATCGAGGACTGCGCGATCGGCATGACCCCGCACTTCATGGCGGACACCGCCATGCCGGGCAGCGTGTGGGTATGGATGATGCAATCCACATCATGGCGCGCAGCGTGCACCGCGCTGTGGATCACGTAGCCGGCCTGGTTGATGCCGTAATCGGTGGCATTGAACAGCACGTTGCCGTCGATGTCGACCCTGATCATGCTCGAGGCGGTCATTTCCTCGTAGAGCATGCCGTAGGGGTTGATCAGGAATTCGTTGGCGGCGCCGGGCACGCGCGCCGAAATATGGTTGGCGACCATCTCGACCATGCCGAACTCGTGCATCAGGCGGTAGCACGCGGCAAGGTTGACGCGGACCTCCCACTCCTCCGGGCTGACCTGCCCGCGGACCGGTGTGTTGATCTTGATCGCGGGTGCGTTCACGCGTTGTCCTCCGGCAAGTCCACCGCTCCGAATCTACCTTTTGACATAAGCCGCGGCACCGGTGCCGGCAATCTTGCCGAACACGGCGCCCGAGGTCAGTCCTGTGCCGCCCGGGTAGTTGTGGTAGAACAGGCCGCCCACCAGCTCGCCGGCCGCGAACAGTCCGGCGATCGGCTTGCCGGCGGTGTCCTCGACTTCGCCTGCGGTGCTGATTTTCACGCCGCCGAAGCTGAAGGTCACGCCGCAGGTCACGGCGTAGGCTTCGAAGGGCGGGGTGTCGATGGTGTTGGCCCAGTTGGTTTTGTCGATTTTCAGTCCTTCGGTACGGCGCCCATCCTTGATCGCCATGTTGTACGGGATATCGGTGCGCACGGCTTTGTTGTAGGCGGCGATCTCGCGCCGGCAGGCTTCGGCGTCGACGCCTTCGAGTTTTCCTATGAGTTCCTCCAGCGTGTCGGCCCTCACCTTGGTCACCCGCTTGATGCGGTACTCGTCGCGCAGCGAGGGGATGATCTTGGCGTCGAAGATCTGCCAGGCGAACATGCCCGGCTGCGACAAAATCACGGCGCCGTATTTGGCATAAGTGTAATTGCGGAAGTCCGCGCCCTCGTCGACGAAACGCTCGCCGCGCGCATTGACCATGATGCCCCATGGATAGCTGTGCTTCTGGAAATTGTCGCCGACGGAAAGATCGCCGAAAGGCGGCGCGTTCATGTCCCAGCCCACGGCGTGGCAACCCGACCAGTGGCCGTAAGGCATGGCGCCGGCGTCGAGCGCCATCTTGATGCCGAGGCCGGTGTTGTAGCGCGTGCCGCGAACCTTGGCCAGGTCCCAGCCGGGGCCTAAATAGCGCGTGCGCATCTCGGCGTTGGATTCGAAGCCGCCGCAGGCGAGCACCACCGCCTTGGCGCGGATCTCGACGTTCCTGCCTTTATGCTTCGCCTTTACGCCCAGCACCCTGCCCTCGTCATCGGTGATGAGGGAGATCGCGGGCGTCTCGTAAAAAATCCTGATGCCTTCACGCTCGCACGCCTTGTGCTCGTTCTCCACCAGGCCGGGGCCGCCGCCCCAGGTTTCGGCGGCGAGCCCGCCCCAGAACTTGAACTTGCCGCCGACCTTGTATGACTGCCGTCCGAAACTTGCGATGAACTTGACGCCCTTCTTGCGCATCCACACCAGCGTTTCGTGACTGCGCGTGATCAACAGCTCGCACAGATCGGGATCGGTGCGGTACTGGGTGATGCGCCCCATGTCGTCGAAATACTGATCGGTGGTATAGGTGCCGAAGTCGGACTCCTTCTCGGCATCGGTGAGATCGGGAATGATCTGTTCCAGGTCATCGAGGCCGTTGAACGCCACGCGCATGAGGCCGGCCGTGTAACGGCTGTTGCCGCCGCATTCTTCGAGCGGAGCGGCCTCGAGCATGATGACCGAGGCGCCGTTTTCGCGTGCGGCAAGCGCAGCACAGGCGGCGGCATTGCCGGCGCCGACCACGATAACGTCAGGATTGCCAAAATTGTTGGGGCTCATTGCTGTCCTCTTCGTAAAATTAACATTAATCTTTGCGGCTTAATGAGTTACCTGTTTATGCCGGCGGGGCGCGAGGCGTCCCCGGACAGCAGGGAATAATTGACCGCGCGGCCGATGCCGCGGCGGAAGCCCTCGAGCCGCAGAATCTGGCCCGGCGCGACATTGGCGAGGTTCACCTCGGGGCCGAGATCGCGCAAAATTTTCACGTGCTGTTCGGGAAAACGGTAAGGATCGACCTCGATCACCACGTGGTCGAACCACGGCTGCACGGAGAGTGCGTGGAGCGCGTCCGGTGAATCCTCGGCGAGCAGATCGATTTCGCACTGTTCGACCGTGACGTGGTGGATGCCGTGTTCGGCGACCGCTTTCACCAGTTCGCCCAGATAGGCGATGCTCATCGGCTGGTCCGGGTTTTTGCGGCCGAATTCATAGACGACGCTCAGCCCGCTTTTCTGGAAACGCTCGATCAGCCGGTGGCGCTCGTCGGCGCTCAGCGTGACGTAGTTTTCCGATATTTCGAGACCGGGAATGCCCAGGCGCTGCAGGTGCTTGATCAACTCTTCAACCTGATGGTGCTGCCACGCATATTCGAACAGTATGCCGCCGGCAAACGGCGTCACGCCGGCATCAAGATACAGCCGTGTCGTGCGCGCCACCGTTTCGGCGGGGATAAGCAGCGCGTTCATGGCGTAAATTTTTGCGTAATCGATGTAGTCGGCCGCGACCTCGAGCAGGTCGCGGATGCCGCGCTCGCCCCCGGTCCAGCCGAGTTCATCCGGGCCGAAGTCGATCATGGACGTGATGCCGCGGCGGCGCGGTTTGGCGCCGCGTGGCGGTAGTTCAAGTGCTGGACTGCGGGCGTTGTGCGGATCCATGCGTTGGGGTGTCGTGTCCGTGTGCGGGTCCGCAGTCCGGCAGCGGGCCGCCGCAGACGCAATGATGTCGTTAGCGGACGATCATGGTCGCGGGCCGGGCGCTGAATGGGATGCGGCAAACCTCATGAATTATAAGCCAGCGGAACCGGCCGCGCAGACCAAAGTCCATATCGTGAGTCAATGCAGCGTCTTGGCGGCGGCTTGCGGCCCGGTCTCGGCGCTGGCGACCGAAGCGGACGGGCACGGCGAGGCGTGATGCGCGACCATGCGCCAGCCGCGTTCGGTGCGCAGGTAGATGTTGGTGGCGACCATGGGATTGCGGGAACGCGCCTCGTCCGCGACGGTGATGTGCTCATAAACGCTGTGCACCGACAGCATCATGCCGTTCAGGTATTGCTGCCCGCGCAGATGAAAGCGCAGGGTTTGGCCGCTGGCGAAAATCTCGCGCCATGATTCGCGGACCTGCGCGACGCCGTTGATGCGCGCGCCGTGCGGGTGTATGCAGAAAATGTCGTCGTCGTCGGCCCACACCGCCATCATGCCGTCGAGATCGCACTTGGCGAAGGCATCGTAGAACGCCGCCTCGGCATCCTGGGGCGTGGGAAAAAGCACTTTCTTCATCTGGGTTTGCCTAGGGCCTGTTAACCATTACCGCATGAGTGCGACGGAGGCGATTTGGGCTCAGGGCTAGGAGTGCCGAGCGCGGTTTGCCCCGTGGCAAATAAGCGAAGGCAGGACAACGCCATGGGCCCCGAGCGGGCGCTTCGCGCTCGCGGTCCTTATTCTGGCCATTATGGGACGCGCAACGGCAAAGCCGTTGCTCAGCGTCCCGTCCCTTCGGGTTGAG
>Ga0102851_10002452_pt1 | contig 11179 bp, 17 predicted proteins | sample Mud3Dept3metaG_FD_79558 | JGI IMG/M metagenome (GOLD analysis project Ga0102851, IMG submission 79558) | Freshwater wetland microbial communities from Ohio, USA, analyzing the effect of biotic and abiotic controls - Mud 3 Core 4 Depth 3... | ecosystem: Environmental > Aquatic > Freshwater >...
GATGGTGCGCGCCGACCTGAACGGCGCCGACGGCCATGGCGTGTTCCGCCTGCCGCAGTACGTGCGCCGCATCAAGGGCGGCGCGGTAAATATCAAACCGAATATCCGCATCGAGCGCGAAGCCTCGGGCATGGCGCTGGTTGACGGCGATAACGGCATGGGGCATCTGGTGATGCGCTTCGCCACCGAGAAGGCGATCGCGAAGGCAAAGAGCGCGGGCGTGGCGTGGGTCGGCGTCAAATGGAGCAACCACGCGGGGCCCGCATCGCTGTATGCGAGCATGCCGATTGCGCACGACATGATCGGGCTGTATCTGGCGGTGGGCAACGCGAATCACCTGCCGGCGTGGGGCGGCATCGACATGCTGCTGTCGACCAATCCGATCGCGGTCGGCGTGCCTGCCGGCGCAGAGCCGCCGATCGTGCTCGACATGGCAACCACGGTCGCCGCCTACGGCAAGGTCAAGACTGCCGCGCAACGCGGTGAGACGATGCCCGAGGGCTGGATGATAGACCGCGAGGGTCGTCCGCTTACGGATCCCAAGCGCGCGGATGAGGGTTTCCTGCTGCCGATCGGCGGCTACAAAGGCTATGGGCTGGCGCTGGTATTCGGCCTGCTCGCCGGCACGCTGAATGGCGCGGCGATGGGGCGCGATGTCGTCGATTTCAACCATGACGACACCACCCCGACCAATACCGGCCACGCGATCGTCGCAATCTCGCTCGCCGCGTTCGGCGATGTCGCCGAATTCAAACGCCGCGTGGACGAACTGGTGCGCGATATCCGCGCCTCAAAGCGGCTGCCCGGCGTCGACGCAATCCGGCTCCCCGGCGAGCAGAGCCACGCCAAGCGCGCGGAAAGAACGCGGTTCGGCATCCCGCTGCCGGATCCCTTGCTCAAAAGCCTCAATCAACTCGCCGCCGGTCTCGGGATCGCGGGGCTGTAGGCAGTATATTATTCTGTCCAGCTACCAAGTCTTCGGCAATTTTCCCGCGCCACATGGACACGAGCACAACGATCAGCATTTTCGGCGCCGCTCACGCTCGCTTTCGTTGGCACGTGACACGTGCTGACAAGGCTTAACAAGCCTTCCGATGCGGCTCGCAGTCAAATTCTTCCTGGCCTTCTCGCTGGTAATCCTGGTGTTGGCGGGGATTGCCGCGTGGAGCTTGTACCAAGTGAGCAAACTCACCATCGCCGACCGCACGATCACGGTCAGGGCCGCGGACGCCCTGCGTAGTGCGGCATACCTGCGCGAGGCGGTGTCGACGGCCAAACGTGTTGACATGCGCAGTCTGGTTTTCGGCGATAAAGAATACACCGATGCTTCGAGCGCCGGAGCAACCAACATCGCTCAGGAAATCGACCGCCTCGCGGGTCTCCTCACAACCGAGCAAGAGCAGACTCTGATCCGCGCGGTTGCAACCGGCTTTAAGGACTATGACGCGATCGTGACAGAAACGCGTGAGCTTCGAAAACGCGGTGATCTGAAGCGTGCTGAGAAATTGATGCAGGACGAAGCCCAGCCGGGGGTGGACCGCGTGGTGGAAAATCTAGACCGCCTGGTAAAAGTCACCCGGGATAACCTCGACCAGACGCAGACCGAGGCGACGGCTGCCCTTGGCCAAGCCCGGCGGGAAATCGAAGCGCTCCGTACCCGGACTTGGGAGGCCGTAACCACCGCCATGCTGCTGGCGGTGGCGGCGGCTCTCGCAGGAACGGGGATCATCTCTTTTCGAATGACGCGCTCGCTCGGCCGGCTGTCCGATGCGACCAAGGCGGTCGCGGAAGGATCGTTCCGCGAGCCGCTCCCGATCGACACCAAGGACGAAATCGGCGCGTTGGCGAAATCCTTCAACACCATGGCGGCGCGGTTGCGCGAAACCGACGAGATGAAGGAGAAGTTTTACGCCACCGTGTCGCACGAGCTGCGATCGCCCTTGAATGCGATGAGCGAGGCGGCTCGCCTGCTTGAAGCGAAGACGGCGGGCCCACTCACGCAGAAGCAGGAGCGGCTGATCGCAATTTTCCAGAAGGGGGCTGAGCGTCTGCTGCGGCTGGTGAACGAAGTACTGGACCTCTCGCGAGTGAACACGGGAATGCTGCCGGTGGAGCGCCGTTGGTTCGTCCTGGAGACGGCCGTGAGACAGGCAATCGAGGAATTGCGCCCGCAGGCCGAACAGCGAGGCATCACGCTGCGAATGGAAGCCGACCCCGGCTCGGAGCGTATGCTCGGCGACGAGGACCGCATCATGCAGGTGGTCGTGAACCTCGTGGGCAATTCGCTGCGCTTCACGCCTTACGGTGGAAGCGTGACGGTCAGACTGCATCATACCGACAGCGAAATGCAAATTCAGGTGGAAGACACCGGGATCGGCATACCGGCCGCTTTTCTTCCTGTAGTATTCGATCGGTTCCGCCAGGCGCATAGTGGCAAGGGCGGGACCGGGCTCGGGCTCGCTATCGTCAAATCGCTGGTGGAAGCGCATGATGGCAAGGTAACGGTCGAGTCCCAGGAGGGTAAAGGCAGCCGGTTCACGGTGACCCTTCCTCGGGGGACAGCGTCGGATGCGGCCACGGACAGAGAAGTGCAAAAGGCATGAAATCGTTATTCGTCACGCTCATCGTCGGAATGCTGTGCACGGGCTGCACGATGCTGGCTCCGGAGCCGTCGAGGAGCTTGCTGGACGAGGCAGATGCGAAGATGAGCGCCGAGGACTATACGGGCGCCTCGGCCTCATACGCTGAATTCGTCAAAGCCGATCCCGGCAACGCGCAGGCCGCACGGGCACGCGCGACCCAGACCGTCCTCGATCGTCTGCTCGACTCTCAAACCGAGTTGGAACGCGTCAAGCGCAACGAGGAACTGCCGCGTCTCCGGCGCGAGCTCGCGGAACGACAAAGCGAACTGGACCGTCTCAAAGCCGAGAGTGCGAAGCTTCGGGCAGACCTCGAGCGCCTGCGGAACATTGATTTGCAAACCCTGCCGGGAATCAAGAAATAATGAAAAAAACGTTGTTGGTCATCGATAACGATGAGGCTCTGGCCGAGCTCGAGTCGCTTTACTTTACCGACCACGGCTATACCGTCTACACCGCCTTTGACGGTGACGTGGGCGTCAAGCTCGCGCTCCAGCACAAACCCGCCGCGATCATTTGCGACTTGATCATGGGAGAAATGCACGGCTTCGAAGTGTTGCGTACACTGCGTTTGCACCCCGATATGAAGCAAACGGTCGTGATCATGACCTCGGCGAAAGCGTACAAGCCGGACATCGACAGGGCGCGCGAGCTGGGGGCGACCGATTACGTGGTCAAGCCTTTCCGCACCGACGAGTTGCTGGCCATCGTCGAGCGCCACCTTGCCTCTTTTGGCCGGCAGGAGCCTCGCTAGATGCGAGTGACCTTCTGGGGCACGCGCGGATCAATCGCGACGCCGGGCGCGGAAACTACGACTTACGGAGGAAACACTTCTTGCGTCGAGTTGCGATGCGGGGCGGACATTCTCATCTTTGATGCCGGGACTGGAATCCGCCCGTTGGGACTGGCGCTCATGAAGGAGTTCGCGAACCGGCCGCTCACCATTCACCTGTTTATCGGCCACACGCATTGGGATCACATCCAGGGGTTTCCGTTCTTCACGCCGGCCTACTTGCCGACCACGACGATCCATATCTACGGGTCAGGGGGGCAGGGGCGCTCGCTCGAGAGAGTTCTCCGCGGCCAGATGGATGCGGACTATTTTCCGGTCGCGCTCGGCGACATGAATTCGACCCTTCATGTGCACGAGTTCAAAGGCAAGCCGTTTCAGATCGGTGAGGCCACCATCGCGGCCGCGTACCTCAATCACCCGGGCATGACCCTCGGATATCGCGTGACTCACGAAGGCAAGTCGTTCGTATATGCCACGGACAACGAACCCTACCAGCAAACGCTCCCGCACCTCGGGCACCGGGCGGAGGCCGGCCGGGATTTCGGCCAGCGGCTGGATGCGGAATTCGTCCGGTTTATCGAACGAGCGGATTTATACATCGGGGAGGCGCAGTACACCGACGAGGAGTATCCGGGGCGGATCGGCTGGGGGCATTCGTCGATCACCGCGACCGTGGAAGTTGCGCTTGCGGCGCAGGTGCGGTCTCTCGCCTTCTTCCATCATGACCCCCTCCACGACGACCCGGCGGTCGCGGCGATGGCGCAGACCGCAAACCGGTTGATCGAGGCGCGCGGGTCGCCTCTGCACTGCTTCGCCGCGCGAGAAGGGCAAGTGCTCGAGATCTGAACGTGTGAGCATGGCGAGCCATGACTTCTGTTAGGGCACCGCCTGTTCCGGAAAAATGGCTCCGCGCCGGTACAAGGTGTCGGTCGAGCATTGGCGGGTTTCCGCACCCGCGGCATAGCATGTAGCCGCAGTTTCATCCATCGCATCACGAAACGCGGCGGAGAGGAGTGCTGCTATGACGGGCCTGGAGTTTCTTCCGCGATTTCCGCTTCCCGCAAATCCGCTGGCATTGTTCGGCGTGCTGCTGCTCGCCGGTGCGCACGGGAGTCCGCTAATCGCCCTTGCCGGTCGCCGAGTCCTGAGCGTCAACGGGCGCGCGAGCGTCGCCGGCCTCCTGCACTTCAGGTTTCGTCGGCCGTTTGACGGCCGAGGACTCGCCAACGCCGGCCTGCCCGGGCGGCGGCGCCGGTGTCGGCGCAGCTTCCCTGTGTTGCTTGCCTGCGTGTTCAAGCTCGGCGCGCACGCGCGGCAGCGCTTCCGGATGGTTGCGCTGAAGAAAATCGATTAGCCCTTCGCGCACCCGGCAGCGCAGATCCCACGCTTTTGACGCATCGCCGGCGCTAACGAGCGCGCGCAGCTGCATCGCGCGCTCATTCGTGTCAGCGACCTGTATCAGAGCCACCCGCCGGTCCCATTCCGATGCCGCGCGGCAGATGCGCTCGAGTTCGGCGCGCAACGGCGCGAGAGGGGTGCAGTAATCCACCCAGACGAAAACGGTCCCCAGCAACTGCGACTTTGTGCGCGTCCAATTCTGGAATGGGTGTTCGATTACCCATTGCAGCGGCACGATCAACCTCCGCTCATCCCACACCTTGACCACCACGTAGGTCGCGGTAATCTCCTCGACACGCCCCCACTCGTCTTCCATGATGACGACATCGTCGAGCCGAATCGGTTGCGTCAAAGCGATCTGTAGCCCGGCAATCAGGCTTGCCAATACGGGGCGCGCTGCGATACCCGCAATCAGACCGGCGAGCCCGGCCGAGGCAAGCAAGGCGGTCCCGATTTGGCGTACGTCCGGGAACAACATCAGCGCAGATGCTGACCCCAGGAGCACGATGAAGAACATCACCGTTCGTCCCAGGACCCTTGTCTGTGTCTGGATGCGCCGCGCATCGAGATTGTCGCCGGCGTCTGTCGGATGCAACCGGATTATGCCTTCCGCGACACCGGCGACGGCGCGCAGGGCGAGCCAGGTCATGGCGCCTATGACGAGCAGCGTTATTCCGTTGCGGATAAGGCTCTCGAAAGCCAGTCCCGGCGGAGTGACTCCGATGACCATCTGGAGCGCGATCAAAGGCAGCACGGTGCGCGCGGGTTCCTGCGTATATTCCGCCAGCGCGCCTGCCACTGCACTATATCTTCCCAATCGCCGCAATGCGGCGAATATGATTGCATGCGCCACCAATGCAATCACGATCGCGATGATTGCAGCCAACACAACAACGGCCCACGAATTATCGTGGTTGGTCACAACGTCGAGCATGTGGCGGACAGGGCGCCGATGCGGCGGCCGGCCTGATCGTCACATAGAAAATCTCACGGGTTGGACTGGATCACACCGTCGACGACTTTTACGCGATCCCCGGTCCGCCACGTCGGCGCGCTCGCTGCGCTGATCACGCGGCTCGATCCGTCTTCAAAGCGCACCGTGATTTCGTAGCCTTTGGTCGACTTCACCCTTTTCTCGATTTCGTTGCCGGCAATGGTTCCGCCCACCGCTCCGGCGATGGTCGCCGCCGTATTGCCTCTGCCGGAACCCACCTGGTTGCCGAGCAGGCCGCCCACGACCGCACCGCCGACTGCGCCCATTCCGGTGCTTTGGCCTCGGTGTTGCACCTCGCGCACCGACTCGATCACGCCGCATTCGGCGCACGTCAGTTTGGCGGGAGCGTTGCTCGCCACCTGAACCGGCGGCGCCTGCGTTGTCGGTGTGGCGGGTTTGGCGTTGCGTGCAGCCTGCACCGGGGCCCGTTGGGATTTCGGGGCGGCGGGCTTAGCGGCGTCCGGTCCCAGCGTTTGGTGCACGGCGTTAGTGCCGGAGGTTCCGGCTGAAGTCGGGATCCAGCCCATGATGGCCGCGATCCCGGCGGCACTGAGCAGGATCACCGCGATGCCGGTGATCCACCACAGCGGATGGAGCGATTTCCTGACGTGCATTTGCATTTCCATTTTGATCTCCTTTTGCTTTGTGCCCTGGCGACCTCGGCATCAAAAGGCGGCACGCCGGCTTACCGGGCCAATATTTTCTTGACGTCCAACAGCATCGGGCCCACCACTTCCACGGCGTCGCGCAAATCCTTCTCGGTGACCCCGAGTTCCCGGGTCCAGTAGCGCAACGCCCAGGCTTCATTGACTTCAATTTTCTTATTGCCGTGTCGGGCCACCTGGGTGGAATCGGTATTCATCGAATTTCACTCCTCTTTTATATCCTCACTCGGACCGGGCTTGGGCATCGCGTCGTCTTCGCTGTTGAACGTCGCAGCCAAGCTGCCGGAGGCGTCGAAGACATCGACTTTCCACGCCACTTTGCTTTCGGCAAGCCGCAACGCGTACTTCTCCGCCGTGTCCGCTTCCGAGAATTCCGCCAGCGGCTTTGCGAAGCCGCTCTCGACCACACTCCAGGTCCCGCCAGAGTTTGGCACCACCATGAAATGAACGACGTTTTCAACCATGGGCGTCAGACCGCGGGCGCGTCGTGCCGCGGCGGAAGAGGCTTACGACGGCAACCAGTATCACGGCGCCGACGAGAGACACGAAAATCGACGCGAGGCTGATGACGCCGTCGTTGATGCTCGGAATACCGATGAGGGGCGAAGTAATCCAACTCCCAAGCGCGGCGCCGACGACACCGACGATCACATTCACAACGACGTCTTGTGCATTGGCGGTGTTCATAATCAGGGTCGCGACCCATCCGATCAGTTCGCCGATGACCAACCAAACCAAGAGATAAAGCAGCATGTGAATCTCCTTATTTTTGGGGTTCGGCGGGCGGAACAATGATTACGGTGTCGCCCGGTTTTCCCGGAGCACCTTGCATTCCTTTTTGCCAAAGAAACTTCGGGGGAGTTAATTGACACTGGCGAGCGGATCGTTGCGCATCGGTCTCGTTTCCTCGGACGGTGCCCAGACGAATACGGCGCGTTCGTGTTTGCCGGCGCGAATCGCGACGGTTTGGCGCTTGACCACGCCTTCGTGTTCCGCTTCGACCTGATACGTCCCCGCGGGCAATTTGGCCAACAGGAAAGGCCCCCGGGATACGGTATCGAGTAACACGGATTTCGAGTGGTCCCGAATTCTGACGTTCACATCGGCGAGAAATTCATCTCTGGGCCACGCCTTCTGCACGAACTGCAGTTGCAGCGGGTATGCCGCTGAGGCGCGCTTCAACGCCGCAGCTTCATCTTCTCCGACGCCGCCGGTAACATAGCTGATGTTTCCCCGGATTTCTTCCGGGGGCAGCGCGGCCAGATCGATACTAAGCACTGGCGGCGCGACGATAATGCCTGTCGCCGATAGGGCGAGGACTACTGCTAACGCTAGGGCATTGCGTTTCATGTTTGGCCTCCTGCAAGGTTTTTGGTACCGCGTTTAGTAACGATATACCCGGTTGCCGTCTACGCGGACCCTGTTACCGGTGCGCAAATCCGTAATATTGTCCTGAGTCACGGTCTGATAGCCGCCGTTGTCCAGGCGGACCGTCACGCGGAACGTTTCGTTCGCGGCGCGCGAGCGCTTTTCGATCTGGTTGCCTGCAACCGCTCCGCCGACCGCGCCGGCGATGGTCGCTGCAGTCTGGCCGGTGCCGCCGCCGATCTGGTGTCCTATCAGGCCGCCAACGATGCCGCCGATCACCGTGCCGGCCACATTGGGGCCGGCGTTTTTCTGCACGACCTCGATGCGCTCGACGTAGCCGTAACCTGCTGTCGCGCTCGACGACTCATAAGACGATGGGGAAGAGCTCGTTTGTCCGCCGTAATACGGCTGATCGGCACAGGCGCTAAGAAGGACTGCGGCGACCGCCGCTGATGCACCGGTTAAAGATACTGGTTTCATGCGAGTTCCTTTCGGTTGAGATCAAAAATTACGCTAAGAGCCAGCCGGTTTGATCACTGCATGGAATTCTGAGCGCGTAGAGGTTCAAAGTTAATGAGAGGGATGCTGAAATTGGCGTAGGACTGCGCTGACTAACGCAGACGTTCGACGCGTGTTTGGTGCAAACGGACGTATTCGGCGAGCCGGTCGCCACGCGCCTGCGGCGGTGCCGGCCGGGGAAAATCGTCATAGACTTCGTCTGAAAACGTGCTCGCGACAGTGCGCACGTGGAATCCGACCGGCGTGACCAGCGAATACGGGGCCGCGCTCAGATACAAGGAAGCAAGCGAGTCAAGCTCCGGAGACTGCACCTCGGTATTGACGCTCGATAATCGGGCAAACACGGCGAAGCACAGGAGCAGGCCCACCCCGCCCACCAGCAATTTGTTCATTCTTACCATGACAGCACCTCACAAGTTTGAGCGTGTATCCTGAATCGTGGTGTGAATTGTGGTTCGAATCGCCAACGAGTGACAGTCGTGTTGTGCTGATTGGTGCGTAGGAGACGGCCTACAGCTGCGGCCCCGGCGCCCCGTTCTGCTCGCGCGCTGACATCTGCCGTCCAACAGGTCTGAGTTTCAGTCTGGTATTATTTCAGCCGTTGCAAATAAGCGCGGAGGGACGAGGCTTTGCGTTTGACGCCATTGCGTAGCGAATCGATCAGCTTCCGGTGGTATCGATGAAGATACGTACCCATCTCGTAATGCTGGTCAGCGCCGTGTTGCTGCCGGTGTTGATTTTTGCGGCGGTTTTGACGGGATTGTTCTGGTTGCAGCAACGAGCGAATTTCGATCAGCGCTATCTCGAGCGGGTGCGCGCAGTGAGCCTGGCGCTCGATACCGAGATAGAAGCCTCCATACGGGTGCTCGACGCGCTCGAGTTTACTTCCGGGATCGACTCGCCTGAGCTTTCGCAATTTGCAGGCAAAGCGCGTCGCGTGCTGCATGGACGGCAGATGAAACTCGTCGCGTTCACCGGTTACGGCCAGGAGGAAGACTTGCAGCGCGCCAGGCTCGCCGGCTTTGACGCTTGTCTGGTCAAGCCCTTGGAACCCGCCGCGCTCGAACGCATTCTCGCCGCGGTCTGACCTATCTCTTGTCTTTGCCGACTTCGTGGCCAATGATACCGCCGACGGCTGCGCCGCCCACGGTTCCCAATGCGCTACCGCCGGTCAGCGCAGCGCCGCCCACGCCACCAATCGCGGCGCCGAGCGCGGTATTCTGATCCTGCCTGGTCATGCCGCTGCAGGCGCCTAACGCACCCGCGAGCGAAATAACCGCAATAACCTTTACCAGTGCATTCATGACAAATCTCCTTTGTTGACGCCAGGATGGCGCAGAAGCGGGCCATCCTTGAGGCCACTTTACTGGTGCGAATCGCTGGGCGACATCAGCGCGCGCCGGTTTTTCCTGTCAGCAGGAAAGCGCGTCGGAGTGGGTGGTTTCCCACGTCTCGCGCACCGCGATCGATGAGCGAGCGCTCCCGGGAGTCCGCCGTGAAGCTTGAGTAGTCGACGAAAGTTTCCTCGACAAAAACCCTGCACCGGTTGGGCTTGGCGCGCGCGATCGCCCAGGCGCAGGCGTCGTGCGGACTGTCGAATGAGGCGAGAGGCTGGCGGAAATTCTGCGCAGTAACCTGCCATTGGTTGTTTTGCCCGCGTAATATCCTGAAATCGAGATTGCTCTCCTGGTCCAAATCCATTTCGCGTTTCCTTTCCTTGTCACCGATTCCCTCCCCCTTGACGGGGGAGGGCGAGCACAGTCGCGCCAGCGTTACTTCGCTTCGACCTTGATGTCATTCCTGACCGAAACCACCCCCTTGACACTTTTCGCAATGGACTCGGCTTTGTCGGCTTCGGCCTGGCTGCCGGCGTAGCCACTCAACTGGACGACGCCGTTGCGGTCCGTGTCGACTTTGATTCGCGTTGCTTTGACCTGCTTGTCCTTCGCCATCTGAGCCTTGATTTTCGCCGTGATCACGGAATCCTTAACGAATTCCTTCGGGGATGCGCGATCCTTATCCATGTCGTCCGCATGCCCCGCGACAGGGGTCAGGGCCGCGGCAATCACAAAACACGCACTGCTAAGTATGGTTTTCATGGTGTTCCCTTTCATCGATCGGATACCAAAAAAAGCTCCATCGGAAACTGCGCGGGACGGGCGTTGCCGTGCTACGCATGCTCCTTGGTGCGCCGTGGGGTTTCCGCAAACAAATCGTCGTTACGGGCTTCCCAGTCTTTGACCTGCTGCTCCGCCTCGTCGCGGGCGACGCCATAGCATTCCTGGATCTGGCCGACCAGTTGATCGCGTTTGCCCGCAATAATGTCCAGATGGTCGTTGGTCAGCTTGCCCCATTGCTGCTTGATCTTGCCTTTGGCTTGTTTCCAGTTTCCTTCAATGCGGTCCCAGTTCATGTCCGTTCCTTTCGTTAAGAGTTGATTTGAAGTGTTCGCGTGGAATGGCCTGCCTGCCGATTAATATTAGGGCGGCGGGCGAGCGCGGAATATCAGCGCCGACCCTGTTTTCTTGTCGGTACGTACCTACGCTTTGATGCGCGCGCTGAAGTCGGGCTGAATTACGCGGCTTTTTGCGACGGCGGCTGTTGAGCGAACCGGGTATTGCAGGCCGTATGGCCGCATCCGCAATATTCCTCGTCGGCGGCAGTCCTGCAGTAATCGCTGCAGTATCCGTCCTCGCGGTCTTTCTCATCGACCACGCATTGACAGTTCGGGTGGGCGCATTTCCGTGCTTGCAGATCTGATGGCATGGGATCCTCCTTCAAAAGGTGGGTGATAAAGCTCCAC
>Ga0102851_10002453_pt1 | contig 11179 bp, 11 predicted proteins | sample Mud3Dept3metaG_FD_79558 | JGI IMG/M metagenome (GOLD analysis project Ga0102851, IMG submission 79558) | Freshwater wetland microbial communities from Ohio, USA, analyzing the effect of biotic and abiotic controls - Mud 3 Core 4 Depth 3... | ecosystem: Environmental > Aquatic > Freshwater >...
CAGCTGACCGATCTTCTGAGGGCTGCGGAGAAAGAAGGCGAGGCTTCGTGGACCAGCACGCTCTATGAAGAAGAGGCCATGGTGTTTGTAAAGGCCTTTCAGAAAGAATATCCGAAGGTGAAGATTTCCTATACGCGGCAACACGGCGCGGAGGCGATGGAACTGCTGAAGCGGGAATTTCAAACCGGACTCATTGCCTATGATGTGGCCCAGATACACAACGATTCCGTCGGCGACTTCATGGCCCTTGACGCAATTGAAAAGGCCCCCTGGGCGGACTGGGGTGTGCTTCCGGGCCTGATACGACACGACAACCGCTTTGTCGGGGCTTTTGAACTGGAATATTGCATCCTTTTCAACACCGATCTCATAAAGCCGGAAGCCGCGCCCAAAACATGGGAAGATTTGCTTGACCCCAAATGGAAAGGCAAGATCGTGACGGACACCCGGCCGCTCGGATTCCTCGGTTTAGCTGGCGCCTGGGGTCCGGCCAAGGTGCTGGACTACGTCCGTAAGTTCGGCGAGAACAAGCCGATTTTCGTCCGGGGACAGACTCAGACGACGTCTCTCATGGCTGCAGGGGAATACATGCTGGGAGCCCCGTTTTACCTGCATTCCTATGTTGAACTGACGGAAAGAAAGGGAGGCCCCATAGGCTTTCATCTCCCGAACCCTCTCCCTGTCGAATTCACTCATTTTGGCGTCCTAAAGGGAGCAAAGCATCCCAACGCCGGCAAACTTTTCATGGCATGGATGGGGATGAACGGTTTCAAGATGATGGATGACATAAACTGGGCACGATCGGCTCCCTTTGGTGGCACAAAAAAGGAGAAGTTGTTTAAAGGGATCACTCCCACTTCCATTCCTTCAAGGCAACAGGTTCCGGATCCGGAGAAATTCATGCTGGAGATAACAAAAGTCATGGGTGCCCGGAAGTGAGTCCGGAGACATGCCGGGGGCTTCAGGCAACCCTGCCTATCTCAGGCAGTTTGTGCAGTGGAGGGATCGTTCTCGATAAGGTGATCGTAGATCTGGCGGACGCTTTTTACGGCGGATGACACGGCAAAGACCCGGGTATTGTTGCTCCTCTGATCGCTAGGGATGAGGAAGTTTCCCCGCCGCTTCGGGTCGTACCCTAACAACGCTGAACCTGCCATCACTTCACCATCGGCAAATGTCAACTCCAGTTTCAGACCTGAAACACCCTCTCCTTTGATGAAGGATTTGCGTTCATGATACTCGGGATTGCCTTGGAAGTCCCGAACCATGAAAACAGCCTTGAGTCGGCTGACAAAGACTTCGGTCGTCCCAGCCGGAGGTTTGTCAGCCCGGGTCACGTGAAAACGATCCTTGTTCGGGGAAAAGTCCTGCGTGAACCCCTTGATGACCGTGCCATCCAAATATCGCGCCACCACCTTGACCGGTTCCATTCTACCTACTTCAATTCAAACTGTCGTGGAAAACAATGTGCACAGGCGTTTCTTGAGGGCTATTCCTCCTTTTGCCACCCGAGCCCTCTGCTGACAACATAGTTTCTCAAGGCTTCCATATTTCCGCAAAACTTGACATCCCCGGTGCACTTCGTGGCGCTGCCAAGATGGCAGCGGGCCTTGCCCGCGCCCGGATTCCCAGAATCCCTATAGAAGGTGCAGTCTCCTTTTAACGGTATGAAATCAAAGGCGTCTAATCCCACGGGTTCCTCCTCACCGACGAATGATGACTCCCCTTAATGCGAAAATTTTGTCCAGAAGCGTTGCCAGAGATCCCTCTTGTTACCCTCATCCTGGCGTGAATTTGAACCGACCGGTGAAGAAGAACGCTCCTTTTCCGGAGACGAGCTCCCGAAGACAACGCCTTCCCCCCGTGAGATTTCCTCCAACTTCAGGTGGCTGTTGATGATATAAAAAAGCTTCCAGGCATCCTCCACGGGGATTCGAACAAATTCCAAACCGTATTGAAATCCCTTCCAGCTGGTCTCGTAGCAGCCGTCTTTCCAGACAATCCTGGTCCCCACCCTCAAGCCGTCGAATTCGTACTCATTGGGAAAGAAAACCCTGATATCCAGATCCTTGCCGACGGGCATGTCGTGAACCGAGTAGATACAGGCACCCTTCTTGCTCACATTGCAGACGACCCCCGCGCGACAGGCATTGTCTGCCTCCCAGTACTCGGTAGGCAATTCAATGGAGTGCCGTGGAGCCCTTCTTTTCTCATGTTCGCCGGTTAATCGACTCACCCCATATGCTCCCATCACCGGACCCGAAGCAGCCTGGTTTCTTCAGTCGGAATTGAGCGGTTGCAGCTTCTCCATTCTGAAGACGAAAGAGTACAGGCGCTTCGGTCCCTTGACTCCGAGTGTCTGCAATGTGCATACCATAGCCCCGGTCGCTTCATCACACCTATTTAACTAAATGATATTTAACGATTTTGGTTTTGGACATTTTTCCCTTGGCGAGCAAAAACCCTATTTGTATGGAACTATTTCTATAGATTTTCATCCATATCTGCGACGTCCCTCGTCAGCGGTTTCAGGGGACGACCAGAAAGGTCCGGGTGAGGTCAAAGGCTTGGTTGATGAAACGTGGGATGAAGACGATCCTTCGTTGGTCGCCCCGTTTACCCGGCACTGTTCTTGCCGTTCCCATTCGATCCGGGTTCGGGGGTCAGCTTCTTCTGGACACCGGAGGTGTGAACAATGATGGCAGCCTCGCCATCGACGGGGCACTTGTTTTCGCAGATGCCGCACCCCGTGCACTTCTCTTCTTTGACAATGGGGCGCTTCTTGTCGTCCCCGATGATGGCCTGGTAAGAGCACTGCTCGTTGCAAACCAGGCAGATCTTGTCCGTATCCCAGGCAATGCAGCGCGTCTTGTCGATATGGGCGACTCCGATCTGGATCAACCGCTTCTCTTCCATGGTGATGTCACGGATGGCCTGCGTTGGACAGATCTGGCCGCAGAAGTTGCACATCTCTTCACAGTAGCCGACGCGGGGAACGAGTCTCGGGGTGTAAAGGCCTGCGAGGCCGGCTTCCAGGAGCGTCGACTGCAGGGCATTGTTCGGGCAGACTTTCAAGCACTGGCCGCACCCCGTGCACGTGTAGACAAATTCCTCTTCGGGGAGAGAACCCGGCGGCCGGATCAGGCGGTTGTTCACGAGACCGCTCTCCGTCTGGAGGGGATTGGTTTTGATGGTCAGCGCCGAAAAGAAACCAAAGGCGAGGGAGCCCACCACATATCTCCTGGACAGGGAAACAGGTTCCCCGGTCTTCCACCTGGGTCTCTCAAGGTGAAAAGAGACGGCCTTGGGAGGACACTCCAGGCATTTGAAACAGGAGATGCAGTCCTGCTGGCGGTAATGCTGGGGAGTTTCCTGAGGAATGGCCCCCACCGGACAGTCCCTCACGCACTTCTGACACTGGGTGCACTCGTCTGTGACAGACCGCCTGAAGAATCGAAGCCGGGAGGTGATTGAAAAGAGGGTTCCAAGGGGGCAGAGGTAACGACACCAGAATCTTTTTCGCATGACCCCCAAGGCGAGGATGGCGATGAAGATCACGAAGATGAAAAGGTTCACTTTGAAAAGGGGCAGGGGGAGGGTTGAAAGAAAAGAGGAGTTCCTCGGAAGAAGATCCTGAATTCTCGGGATCACGTTGTTCACGATAAAAACAGCGGGAGGGTAAATGGAGATAACCAGTGTTCGGGTGATCAGGCTGATGGGATCGATCAGGTAAAGCAATTGCCAGGCGGTCACTCCGGCAGCCAATGCGAAGAGAAAGAGCCCATAACGGAGCCTTCTGAGCGGCTGGTCGTTGAACGCCTTTGAGCGCTTCTTCTCCCTGAAGAGAACGCGATCGAAGAAATCGATGGTCGCGCCCATGGGACAGAACCACCCGCAAAAGAAATTCCCGAAGATGATGACAAGAAGGAGAACCCCGAATGCAGGAAGCATCCTCCCGATCATCTCTTTCCCCGTGAGAAGGGTGATGATTCCGATGAAGGGGTCGAGGCGAAGGTAGAGGTCGACCGGGATCTTCAAATCGAGAGGGAAGGCGGTATGAAGAATGAGGTAGACCAGGAAAACGAAGAAGAAGGCCTGAGAGAGCCTCCTCAAAAACAGGATCGTTCTCGTCATGTAGCCGTGACCTTCTTCGTCTTGACTTTCGAAAGGTCGATCTCACCCAGACCCATGTCATAGGCATGCTTGACGAACTTGATCTCCTCGGGCTTGAAGGGTTTTCCCGTCTTCGGATTCTTGAAGAAGGTGGCGGCATAGGCGTCCGCTGCCACGATGTCGGTGGAGGTGATCACCTCTCCGATATCCTCGGTCTTTCCGGGGCCTTTCGGGCCGTTGGTCGTCAAAATGCGAATCGCATCCATGACCACGAGATCGGGCTTTCGAACCGTGTTGACGTCAGCAATCGCCTGGTGGAGGTCGATCCTGTGCATCTGTTCCATGTCCCATACAATGCCGATGAAATTCTTCATCCCCAGCGTGAGCTCCGTCGCAAAATGCTGCTTGGGAATGGGGAAGTTGATGAAGACATCGGTCTCGAGGACATCTTTGATGATCTCGGCCTTTTTCATCTTCTTCCCCTTGGGGATATCCACCTGCTTGTAGACGTTTCTCCCGTGGCCTGAAAAGATATCCGCCCCCGCTTTCTGCGCCGCATCTTTCAGACCCGAGCGGGTAAAGCAGAACTGGTAATTATCGCAGGTGTGGTCCCAGACCGCGACCCGTTTTGCCCCTGCATCGTAGCACATCTTAATCAGGGCCATCATGAGATCCGGGTTGTTGGTGCAGGCCTGCTCCGGTGTCCTTGCCCAGGCAATGTTCGCTTTGATGACAACCCTCTGCCCCTTCTTGACAAACCGGGCCATCCCTCCCATGGGAGCCATCGCCGCCTGGAGAAGTTGCGCGGGGCTTCCGCTCTTGGCGATGACCAGATCCGATTCCTCCGCAGCATGGACGAGCGGGGTTTCGACGATGGAGTCGAGTGAAAGGAGATGGGGCAACGCCACCGCTGTCGCAGCGCCTTTGATAAATTGCCTCCGGCTGATCTTTTTGCCTTTAGGGTGATCCATCACAGGTGTTCCTCCGATACTTAGAATTTCGCAAAGCGCCAAGAGCATGGTGCATGGCGTGAAGTCCGCGATCTGAAAAAAAACTCACGGTGCAAGCAGCAGATAAGACGCTCCTTTATCGGTGCCAAACCAGACACCGTTCTTGTCTTCGGCAGCAGACAAGACGGTGTTACTCAGCAGGCCATCAGACGTGGTCAGGGATTCCCATTGGCCTCCGGACAGGTCATACACGCTCGCACCATTGTCCCGACAGATGAACACCCTGTCCCTGACCCTAGTCATGGAATAGATCCCGCCATTCTTCAGCGGGTCTGTCGGTTCGATCTTCTTCCACCGGTCGGAAGCCGTGTCGTATTCGAAGAGAAAGCCGTCACTGGTGCCGGCCCATAGTCTCTTTCCCACGTTGAGCAGGGCCTTGATCTCCGAATCGGGCAGTCCCTCTTTCTAGGAATAGGTATTCCATGTCCTCTGGGTCTTGTGAAGACGGCTGATCCCTCCATTGGTGCCGGACCAGACGTAATCGGAATCGACCAGGAGGGCATTCACAAAATTGCCTGAAAGGCCCTTCTGCGGAGAATAAAACGTTTTCCACTGCTCTGTCTTCTTGTCGAGCAGGCAGAGCCCTTTTTCGGATCCCACCCAGAGCATGTCTCCGTCGACCGCCATGGAGACGATCTTCTTTGCGAGGTCGCTGGAGGTGTAGGTGTCAAACGGTTTCCAGGGCGGGTTCCGTTGAGGGTTATAGTACGAGATGCCTCCCCCCTTGAAACCGTAAAAGTAAGTGCCGAACCAGATGCGATCCACATCCGGAACGATGACGGAAACATGGTTATACGAGAGAAGATTCTTCCACGTGACGCTGTCCCCGTCATCCTTGCTTGCCAGGGGCTCGCCCTTGGTTGTAAAAGCCTTCCAGGTTTTCTTAGATCGGTCGTAAAGCGTGGCACCTCCGGCATAGGTTCCGAACCAGACCATCTCGCCCTGGGCGAAAAGGGCGTTGATCATATCACTTGAAAGGCCTTCCTTGGTTGTGAAATGCTGAAATGAGAGCGGCCTCTTCAGGGATGCAGCCTGGGTGTCGGGGACAAGATGAAAGGCGAAGAACATCACGAGACATAAGATCCAAGGGCGTTTCATCACACGTTCCTCTTGATTCAGAAGTTTTCTAATTATGTCGAATCCCCATCTCATTTTCAACCCTTGAGGACGTTGAACCGTAATTCAGACAACAGACCATAGACCTCAGACATGAAACTGTGGAGAAAGGAGTTCACAGACCCGCAAGAGAACAAACAATACTTGAGTCGTCATTTCTCTGCAATCCCAAGAGGAAAGAGTTTCGATAAAACAATAAGCGTTGAGTCCCTTTCGAAAAGGTCTGGTGTCTGGAGTCTGACGTCCAGTGTCTGAATTGCAGGTGGTTGAAAAAGGATCGGAATTTGATTATCATGGGGATGATCACAAGGGGACGGGGGTGAAAAGGATGGAAAACGAGGCGGCACAAAAAGCGAAAGTCGAGGCGTTTTACTGGGAGAAGCTGTCCCGGTTTCATCCCACGGATGTCTGCAACCGGTCAGAGGCCATTTACAATCCTGCCCGGGAGGGATTCGTGCTCCCCGTCTACAATCTGAGATATCTGGTTCTCCCCAATGCGAGAAAGATCCTGAGGGTTGAGCCCAATGATCGGCCGGTTGAAGAAGACCTGTCCCATTTTTTTCACCTGATGGTCTTCGCTTACCTCGTCGAAGCCAAAGAGATCAAGCCTTCCCACACGTGGGTCAGTGAAAAGGATCTGAAGGGAGGAGAGACCTTTTTTCGGGGGCCTCACAGCCTCGATGTCTCCGCCCTGGAACATTCGTACGGAAGGAACCCGGAAGCCTTTCTGCACATAGGCAGAAGACTGGGGGGCACGGAAATTCTTTACGGGGATAAAGGCTTCGCGCTGGACGTCTTTCCAAAAGTACCCATGGCCTATGTTTTGTGGAAGGGCGATGAAGAGTTTCCGCCGAGGGTGGGCGTCCTGTTCGATTCCACAATCCAGGATCACTTTCCCTTAGATGTGATTTGGTGTATGGTTGCCGAGACAAACCGGCGTCTTATGGAACGGTCTCTCTAGACTGCATGGCCGCGCCTGTTTCCAGGAAGGATGAATCCGTTTATGGAGCGAAAGAGCCTCTTGCCCAAGCGAATCTTTGGAAATACCGGAGAGGAGATATCGATCCTTGGCCTGGGAGGAGAGGGTCTTCTCAGGAGCTTCGATCGAGGGAAAGAAGCCGTTCCCCTGATTCAACGCGCCCTCGATCTCGGGATCACCTACTTTGAATCCGCTCGGGCGTATGGCGGCAGCGAGGCCTACTACGGAAGCGCCCTCAAGGAGAGACGGAAGGAGGTTTTTCTCGCCAGCAAATCACAGGATCGCACAAGGGACGGGGCTCTCAGGCATCTTGAGGAAACCCTCAAGAAGATGAGAACCGAGTACCTCGATCTCTGGTTGATCCATGATGTCAGGACAACCCGGGATATTGATCTGATCTTTGGACCCAACGGCGCGATCAAGGCCTTCGAAGGAGCGCGGCAAAATAGGCTGGTCAGGTTTATCGGAGTCTCCGGGCATCGAAACCCGGCGATCCTTTCGAGGGTTCTCCAACTCTTCCCCTTCGATGTTGTGCTCATGCCTGTGAATCCCGCCGAGCCCCACTACTGGTCTTTCTTCACCGACGTGATGCGGGTTGCGAACGAAAAGGGGATGGGGATCCTGGGGATGAAGACCCTTTCCCGGGGTGTCTGCGTCAAGCTCTTCGGGGAAGACGGGGTCGAAAACTTTCTCCGCTTCGCCCTGAGTCAGCCGATCACGGCTGCGGTGGTCGGTTGTGACACGATAGAACAACTTGAAATGAATGCTCGAATCGCACGAACGTTTGAGCCCATGTCGGAGAGGGATCAGGAAATCCTCACCAAGAAAGTGGCGTCGTATGCCCGCGAATTGATGTACTACAAGCTGTAATCCCGCTTCATCACACACTCCGTCATCCCGTCCGATACGAAAAGGTTTGCTATTTTGACCCGGAGTCGATATAATTTCTGCAGTCATGAGAAACGTTCCTTGGAGAGTGATGGAAAAAGAGAAATACCTGGAACAGGTCAAGGACCTGGTCAACCGATCTCCCTATTATCAGCTTCTTGGAATCGAAATCGTCAAGATGAAAAAGGGGATGGCGACCCTTCGGATGCGCTTCAGGAGAGAGCTGACACACGCTCTGGGACTGATGCACGGTGGGGCAATCGCCTCTCTTGCCGATTCCGCCGTAGCGATGGCCTTGATTACCCTGGTCGACCCGAGCGACAGAATTACGACGATTGAATTCAAGGTCAATTTCGTGGCGCCTGTGGACGAAGGGAAATTGACGGCACAGGCCAAGATCCTTCACAGGGGAGGGAAAACGGCTGTCGGGGATGTGGATGTCTTAAACGAAAAGGGTGGGTTGGTGGCGAAGGTGATCGCCACGTACAGTATTAAGAAAACCTTTTGACAGGTTTGGTCAAGGCCTGTGCTGCAATCCTACTGGGGTTTTGATTTCTCGTAGCGTTTCAGGTCGAACCCCTCGGGAGTGAACGCGAGGCCGACCACGTCCCCTGAGTTCCCAAAGCGCTCCAACGTTTTCCCATTGTGGATCAGGTCAAGCCCTCCTGCATTTCCAACCAATAAGAAAATCTGGTTAAGGGCCTCAAGGGGGACGGTTTCGCCCGGTCGCAGCAACATCTCCCTTTCCGGCTGGTTGTCCGCCTTGACACTGACCCACGTCAGCTCGACCGCCTTGAGTTGGAGCGAAAAGGTTTTTCCCTTCTGAGGAGGGATCGTTCCTGCAATCTGGGGAGGCGAGGGAGCAGACGCAGGCACCGGCTTCGCCGGCGTTACCGGCGGCTGCGGCTGCGTCGGGATCGTTCCGACGATTTGGGGAGGTGCGGGCGGAATGACCTTCCGGGGAGACGTCGTCTCTGCAATTTGAGAAGGGGCGGGTGGAGGTAACTGGGACTCTCCTTCCGTTGCCTTTTCCACAGGCGCCGCAGGAAGAGGTTCGACGGGTGGTTCTGAGGGTTTTAGGAAAAGGAGATAGGCGACGATGCCGGCGACAATGATCCCTCCCACGATTGACGCGCCCACAGCCCATCGAGGTTTTGCGTCTTGTCCGGGTTCCTTCTCATGGATCACCTCGGGTTCGATCTCCGATGTGCCTGTCAAACCGCGCTGGTAACGGAGGATGATCTCGTTGGCGTCCAGTCCGATATATTTCGCATAGGCGTTCAGGAAACCTTTGACAAAGGTGGGTGAAGGGAGAAGATCATGCCGATCCTCCTCGATGGCTTTCAGCAGGTGTTCTCTTACCCGCGTATTCTTTGAAAGTTCTCTCAGGGAGACTTTTCTGAGTTCCCGTTCCCTTCTCAGATATTTTCCTAAGGTTTCCGGCTCATTCATCGCATTCACCCTGTCCTAGAATATATCCTTTGATCGAAAAATTCAAGCCACACTCCCCGCGAAGCGCGTTGGCATAATGGAATACTGGAAAAATGGAATGACGGGTCTAAAAACAATTATTCCGTTATTCTGTTCCTTAGCCAAGGTTTCACCCAAAATTCCAGTATTCCAACATTCCAATAATCCATTGGTTTCTAACTAGCGGTAACCCAGCCGGTCAAGGGCGCGGGGGTCCCGAGTCCAATTGTCCTGGACATTCACCCACAATTCCAGGTAGACTCTCGTTCCCAGGAAGGCCTCGATCTCTTTTCGGGCGGCTTCTCCGATATCCTTCAGTTTCTGGCCCCCCCGGCCAATGAGAATCTTTTTCTGGGAATCTCGCTCCAGATGGATTGTTCCCTGGATGACCACGAGGTTCTTTTCGGGTTTTTCTTTAAATGACTCAATGGTAACCGCAGTCGAGTAGGGAATTTCCTGATAGGCCTGTTGAATCACCTTTTCCCGAATGATCTCGGAAGCAAGAAAACGCTCCGTCTGGTCGGTGATGATCTCCTCCGGGAAAAAAGGGGGAGATTCGGGAAGAACATCCAGGATGGATTTCAAGACAATGTCAACCCCTTCGCCTGTGGCTGCTGAGACCGGGATGATTTCCTGGAAGGCGTGAAGCTTCTGATAGCGGTCGATCATGGGCAGGAGCGCCCCCTTCTTGATCAGATCGATTTTGTTGATGACCAGAAAGGGAATGCCGCGGGTTCCCTTCAGGGATTCGATGGCCTTGCGGTCTTTCTCGAGGAGGGGCGACGAGGCCTCAACGATAAAGAGAAGGACATCGGCATCTTGGCCTGAGGCCATGGCCGTTTCGACCATCCGACGGTTCAGGGCCGATCGTCCTTCGTGAATGCCCGGAGTGTCAAGAAAGATCAGCTGTGCGTTCTCCATGTTCCTGATACCGAGAATCCGGTTCCGTGTCGTCTGAGGCCGTTTGGAGACAATCGCAATCTTGTCCCCGACGAAACGGTTGAAGAGGGTGGATTTCCCGACGTTCGGTCTTCCCAGGATGGAAATGTAGCCGGCCCTATGGGGAGGAGTCATGACACGCAATCATAGCAGAAAACAGACGGCGACGACAACCCTTTTGGGTTCTGGGTAGGCTTTAGTTCCTCGGAGAGAGGGCGAGATTCCACACCTCACGGATGTCGTCGACCAGAACGAGGGTCATCTCCTTCTTGACATCTTCAGGGATATCCGCAAGGTGTTCCTCGTTCTTCTTGGGCAGGATGACCGTTTTTACGCCGGCTCTTCGCGCCGCCAGGAGCTTTTCTTTGATGCCGCCGACGGGAAGGATTCTTCCGCTCAACGTCAACTCTCCGGTCATGGCCATGTCGTGAGGCACCGGTTGCTCCTTCAGAAGAGAGAGAACGGCCGTGGCAATGGCAATTCCGGCCGAGGGCCCGTCTTTGGGTGTCGCCCCGGCGGGGATGTGGATGTGAATATCGTAGTCCTGGTGGAAATGTTCAGGAAGGTTGAGGGACGACGCGTTAGCCCGAATATAGGAAAGGGCGGCCAGGGCGGATTCCTTCATGATGTCACCCAGAGAGCCTGTCAAAATAAGCCCTTTTTC
>Ga0102851_10002454_pt1 | contig 11175 bp, 4 predicted proteins | sample Mud3Dept3metaG_FD_79558 | JGI IMG/M metagenome (GOLD analysis project Ga0102851, IMG submission 79558) | Freshwater wetland microbial communities from Ohio, USA, analyzing the effect of biotic and abiotic controls - Mud 3 Core 4 Depth 3... | ecosystem: Environmental > Aquatic > Freshwater >...
AATTAACTGATGATTTTAAGCAAGCCAGAAATACATATAAAGAATGTATTGACTTTATAGTTGAGGAATGCGATTTGGCTGCTGAAATGTTACCAACCATTCAATCCGGTAAAAATAAAGGTCGTGCAACTAAAGGTGCTGCCCTGGCACTTAAGGCAAGAACACTTCTTTATGCCGCAAGTGATTTGCATAACACAACTGTTTTCCCCGGATACTCTAATCCGGAGTTATTAGGTTACACAGATGGAAACAGAACTGCCCGCTGGCAAGCTGCCAAAGATGCAGCAAAAGCTGTAATAGATATGAATATCTACGAATTGTATAAGGCAGTCCCAAATCCCGGTGACTCCGTTGCTGCAAATATTAAGGAGTATTTCATATCGCGGAATATGGAAAAGGAAGATATTTTTATGGCGTTTTATCTGGCACTTTCCAAACGTAATAACACAGCCCTTTCGAGTGGTCCAAACGGGTGGCATTGCTATGGTCATAATACTCCTATCAGTGAACTTGTGGACGATTATGAAATGAAGGATGGAACCGGTTTTAGCTGGAGTAATCCTACCCAGGCTGCATCTCCATACACAAATCGTGAACCACGTTTTTACAGTACTATTCTTTACGAAGGAGCAGTTTGGAAGCCACGTCCATCGGATATTGCTGCATTAGATCCCGTAGGAGTTATTCAGGTAGGTTCCTGGGAAGTATGGGATGCCCAAAACAATAAAATGATCGAAAGATTTGGACTGGATACCCGGAAGGGTGTTGTCGATAACTGGAATGGTGGTTATACGGGCTATTATAATCATAAAACTCTTGATCCGGCCGAAAATGGGCAGTTTTATGGATCAAGTGTTCCCTGGCGCTTTTTCAGATATGGTGAAGTATTGCTTAATTATGCTGAGGCATGTATTGAATTAGGAGATGAACCGGAAGCCAGAACATATATTAATATGATAAGGAAAAGAGCAGGATTGCCTGATATTACTGAATCTGGTGCGGCATTGCGCGAACGTTACCGTCATGAAAGGCGCATTGAATTTGCCATTGAGCATCAACGTTTTTTTGATGTCCGCAGATGGGTATTAGGCGCCCAAAAGCTTAATAGTCCGGTCCATGGCATACAGGTTGTCTATAAACTTAATCCTGACCATACAACCTCTACTATTCCGACCATTACACATTATGCTGTACAGACAAGGGCATGGATTGATAAGGCATATTTCTTACCTATTCTGAGAACAGAAATGAATAAGAATGATCTGTTAATTCAAAATCCAGGCTATTGATATTGATTTGACCTGCATAAGGATTTAAAAGAGTATCAGGAATGATTTAAGAAGGAAAACTTAGGGTAAATGCCCTGTTTTTCAGATCTTTTTGTAACCCCGGTCTCTGGACCGGGGTTACTAATAATAAGACTTAAAGTGAGCTGGCAAACCATTTAACATTTTAAATTATGCCGTGCTCTTATTAAATATAGGTTAAAAATATCTTAATCAATTGAATATGAACACAAAACTTAATCAAAAATTCACTTTTTTGATCAGTTTGATCATAATTAGCATATTTATTTGTTGCAGATCAATAGACACAAAAAATCAAAATCAGCAGAAAAATACCGACACAATGCTTTGTGTGGGATATCATTGGACAGAAGCAGAAGGCAAAGCATTTCTCGAAAAAATGAGGCAGACGTATACCACTGCCAAGGATTGGAAAAAGCGTGCAAAAGAGATCCGCGCACATATTCTCAAAGGTGCCGGGTTGGAGAAATATCCAAAAAAATGTCCGTTAAACCCTTTTATTACAGAAAAACGTATTTATGACGGTTACCAGGTTCAGAATGTTGTTTTCGAAAGCATGCCGGGAGTTTTTGTAACAGGTAGTTTATATACTCCAACTAATTCAAAAGGTAAGATTCCAGGCATTTTAAGTCCTGAAGGACATTGGTCGAATCCTAAAAACTATGGTCGTTACCGGCCAGAAGCACAAATCAGATATGCTGCTATGGCGCGCATGGGTGCAATGGTTTTGGCCTACGACGCTGTTGGTTACGGACAGCTTGCCGAATTCGGCTGGGTTCATACCCATCACGAATCTCTAAAGTTGCAAACATGGAACAGTATAAGAAGTATTGATTTCCTGCTTTCACAGGGTGCCGATCCAAAAAGAATCGGAATGACAGGAGCGTCAGGGGGTGGTACTCAGACTTTCCTGCTTACTGCCATTGATGACCGTGTGGCTGTTTCTGTTCCCGTGGTTCAGGTTTCGGCTCATTTCTTTGGCGGATGTATTTGCGAAAGCGGTATGCCAATTCATAAAAGTGAAAATTTCCAAACCAACAATGTTGAAATTGCGGCTCTTGCTGCTCCACGACCATTGTTATTGGTTTCGGATGGAGACGACTGGACAAAAAACACTGCAGTCGTTGAGTACCCGCATATTAAATATATTTACGGGTTGCTTGGAAAGTCAAATCTGGTAGAGAACGTTCATCTGCCGAATGACAAACACGGATACGATGATAACAAACGCATTGCAGTATATCCCTTCCTGGCAAAACATCTGGGACTGGATGTTACTAAAGCTATGAATCCGGATGGGACACTCAATGAAAAGAATATTGTTATTGAGGACCAGAAAACACTCTACTCTTTTAACGACAAACATCCATTTCCGGCTGATGGAATAAGAAAAAACGATGATGTCGTATGGTAATCGGTTTTTGATGGAAATTAATTTCTGCTTTTATTGAATGAAACCAATTTATGATCAAAATATAGGAGAAACAGAAATGGTAAAACTATTATTTCTTTCATTGATCTTGTCCTTAAGTTTTTTGATTACTGGCTGTGGGGACAGAGTATACAGTAAAACTAATGGTCAAAAAGTATCGGATAAAAATTTACCGGAAAAGAGAACTAAAACACTTCAGCACCTTATTACAACATTTAGCTCCGACAAAGATGGTAAACCTCAGGAAGTTCCGATTTGGGAAAGCTGGTTACGCAGATCCGGAGAATTACCTCCGGATTTTGATCAACTTCAGACATATGCTATTCCGCCTGATTTATTGAGCTTTCAAAATGGCAAACCGGTTACTGATCCCAGTCAATGGCCGGAAAGAAAACAGGAGATCAGAAAGGCTCTTGAACAATTTATGTTTGGAAACTGGCCACCGCCTCCGGAGAAAATCGCAATAAAATATGAGGAATCAAAAGCTGAAGAGACTGAGCTATACAGTAAACAAAATGTTCAGTTATGGATTGCCCCCTCTGCCAGGAATGTTGAATATGTTGAACGGACCCGTGCTTATAGTCCCAGTTACAGGCGCGAAACAAGGGGTGATTACAGTAATTATGACGCAGCAGTTCTGAATGTGGTACTATATATACCCAAAGGGAAAGGGCCCTTCCCTGCAATAATACAGTTCGGTATTCGCCAGGAAATAAGTCTCCAGGAAACTGAAAGTCTTAAGCGTGGATATATATACTGCCGGTTCGATGTAAATGATGCTGATTATTTCCCTTTGGTTTATACTGATTATGACTGCAACCAGATCGAATGGTGGGGGTATGCAGCATCAAGATGTGTAGATCTTTTATATTCCCGGAACGATGTTGACAAATCAAAAATAGCCGTGTACGGTCATTCCCGGAGTGGGAAAACAATCATGATTGCAGCTTTAATGGACGAAAGGATAAATGCAGTTATTAACAGTCATCCGGGAACTGCTGCCGGTAGTTTTAACTTGTGGAGATATGCCGGAGACAAATTCGGGGGTGAGACGCTTGAAAACAGTACACGGAGGTTCCAGTACTGGAATAATCCACGGATGCGTTTCTTTATTGGCAGAGAGAATAAGATGCCTTTTGACGGTCATTTTTTGGTAGCCTTATTGGCACCAAGACCCTGTTTGATGGGATCGGGTGAGCGTGATGCTGTAGGCGAAATATGGGGTGATCAGCAGTGTTATATGGCGGCAAAAAAAGTATACCGATTATTGGGTAATGAACAAAAATTAGGTTTTTATGCTTCTCCTGGTGGTCATGAGGTAACTCCCACTATGACAAATGATTATCTCGACTGGCTGGATATGCAATTTCAGCGTAAACCTTTCAGCTTCAATGATAAACTGACTTACACATATTCGTTTGATAAATGGAAGAGCCTTACCGGGGAAGGGTTAGAAACGAATAAATTTCCTGAAAGGGATTTGAATAATATCCTCATGACTGAAAACGGTAAGGAGATCAAATCAAAGGAAGAATGGGAAACGAAAGCGGATTATATCAGAAGCCAGATAAAATGGGTTGTCGGAGAGCTTCCAATATATGACAAAATAGCAAAAGCTTCATTAGAAAATGAAAGGAAATCGGGGGATAATCTGTTAAAAGCTGAAATATCTATTAACGAAAAGCTTATTGCTCATTTAACATATCCTGCAGATAAAGAAGAGAAAATACCGGTTGTGATTTATCTGCATGCATACCTTGATGCAAATGGATATAATTGGTCGAGAGGTTACGGATATACAACAAGCGTAGGGGAGAGGCTTGCTCAAAGTGGCTTTTTGGCAATAGAATTTGATCAGTTTGGCTATGGACTTCGTAATCGTGATTGTGGCATTGAATTTTATGGAGAAAATAAAAATGTGTCGGCTTTAGGGGTCATGATCCAGGATGTTACAAAAATTATTGATGCAATAAGCCTTCTAGACTGGGTTGATAAGGATAAAATTATGGTTGCCGGATATTCTCTTGGTGGGATGGTAGGATTATATACTGCAGTTTTTGATTCAAGAATCCAGGCTGTTGCATCAACCTGTGGTTTTGGTTCCATGAGAATGGATGTGCACGGAAATGAAACAGAAGGCATTAAGAGATACTCTCATCTCCGCCCGACAATACCTCGTTTAGGATTGTTCCTGGACAACGAAAAAAGAATTCCTTATGATTTTCATGAAGTTCTTGCACTGATAGCGCCACGGCCAGTATTTATTCTTGCTCCAAAACTTGACCAGGACTGGTTTTTTGAAGATGTTGAGATTTGTTATACCGAAGCAGCAAAAGTTTTCGATTTATATGGTATTAAGGACAACATTAGTTTGAATACTCCTGATGATTTTAATCGCTATCCTCCGGAATATCAGGAAATAATAAACAAATGGCTGATTGAATCAGCTAAATAACTTATGCTTTGGCACCATGGACTGCTAAAAATTAAATCAATATGAAGAAGCAATTTGTCAGTGTTATTAAAGAATATTTGAGTTTTCTGCAAATCATTTTCATTTTATCATTGGCCACATCTTTGGCAAATGTCAGGGTTACGGCCCAGAATAAACCTGATGTGATAAATGAACTTGATGTGATACATTCCCGGGGAGCCGGAGGGAAAGGTAATGTCTGGATTCAATTCAGTGATGCCCACAACTCGTTATACCACTATATTTCAGGTCAGGCATATCCTTTACTTGAAAAAAGGGCTAACACAGTTTCCGGATTAAACTCTTTGACTGATTGGCAAAAAAGGCAGGAATGGCTACGTACTACCCTTCAGGATGTTGTTGGCCCTTTCCCCCAAAAAACTCCTTTAAATGCAAAGATTACCCGGACCATTAAAAAAGTTGGTTTCAGGGTTGAACATATAATTTATGAGTCTCAACCAGGTTTTTTTGTTACTTCATCAATGTTTTTGCCTGATGGATTAAAGGGTAAGTCCCCCGTTGTTATCTATTGTAGTGGCCATTCGGATAATGGGTATCGGGCATACCAGACTCAGATCCTGAACCTGGTAAAAAAAGGTTTCATTGTATTTGCATTTGACCCGGTTGACCAGGGTGAGCGTCTTGAGTATTGGGATCCCGAAACCAATAAGCCAAAAGCCGGTGGCTCAGATGCCTGGCATTCATACAGCGGTGCACAGGCATTGATCACTGGCAGTTCCCAGATTATGTATATGATGTGGGACGGCATCAGGGCGGTGGATTATGTTCTTACCAGAAAGGAGGTGGATCCTGCCAGAATAGGGATAACCGGACGTTCAGGCGGGGGAACACAATCTGCCTGGATCGCTGCGTTGGATGAACGAATATATGCTGCTGCTCCTGAAAGTTATATAACGAATTTTACCGGATTATTCAGAGGTCCCGGACCTCAGGATGCTGAGCAGGAACCGATAAATGGAATAGTCCGGGGAATAGATCTTGCTGATCTGCTGCTGGTCAGAGCACCAAAGCCAACCCTGATAATAGCCACCACCGGGGATTATTTCGGAATACAGGGATTCAGGGAGAGCGCAAAAGAAGCCAGGAAAATATATATGGCCTATGACAGGGAGGCTGACTTTGACACCGCTGAAGATATCTTGCCCCGGCATGGAGCAACTCCAAAGAACAGGGAAGCAATGTATTCCTTTTTTCAAAAAGCTTTAAATAATCCGGGCACATCGAAAGAAGAGAAAATTGAACCTTTAAGTCCCGAAGAGTTGCAGGTAACACCAACCGGTCAGGTATATACATCATTAAAAGGAGAGACTATTTATAGTCTGAACCGTAAGGAAGCAGAAAAGCTGGTAAGTAAATTGAATGGTTCAAGAAATGATCTTTCCTCACATCTTGCTGAGGTATTACCTTCAGCTAAAAAGCTTACAGGTTATCAGGAGCCAGGAGTAATCGGTGAACCGGTATTTACCGGACGTATTCAGAGAGAAGGTTATATGATCGATAAGTATTTTGTAAAAGGTGAAGGAGATTATATAATTCCATACCTGTTGATGAAACCGGATAAGCCAAACAATAAAGCTTTAATCTATATCCATCCATCCGGCAAATCGGCCGAAGCCTCTGTTGGAGGTGAGATTGAATGGTTCGTGAGTAATGGTTTTACAGTACTGGCTCCGGATATGATTGGGGTAGGTGAAATGGGGCCGGGTGATTTTCGCGGAGATTCATATATTGATGGAGTTTCTCTTAACGTGTGGTTTTGTTCCATGCTTATAGGGAGAAGCATAGTTGGAATACGTGCTGGTGATGTTGTAAGGCTCACCCGGCTGTTGAAGACGAACAGTGGAATAAGTGAAGTTTACGGTGTTGCCAGGAAGGAAATGGCTCCGGTATTATTACATGCAGCAGCCTTTGATTCCGGAATTACACGGATAGCCCTGATTGAGCCTTACTCCTCTTACCGCTCCATTGTTATGAACCGGTTTTATATTCCCGCGTTTATTCATAGTGCTGTTCCCGGATCCCTTAAAGCTTATGATCTTCCTGACCTGGCAGCCACTCTTGCACCCAGAAAACTATTGATGGCGGGTGTTACAGATGGATATGGCAAAAACACTGATACTGAAAGTATCGATAAAGATCTTGCAGTAATTAAAACCGCTTATCAAAACAAGAATGCAGCCGGACAATTGAATATTGTATCCATTGAACCAACTGAAAAGCTATTTAACCTGTTAATGGAATGGATAAAATAAATTGAATTAAAGTAAATCAACTCAATTCTTGAATAAAAATGATGATTGGAATCTGAAGAATAACTAATTAAAAATTTATAAATATGAAAAAGCTGTCTGACATATCACTTAATAAGTACTTAGGGTCATTCAAAATCATTTTAACTTTATTACTGGTCATAATGCTGTCAAACTCAACGATGTATGGCCAGAATGAGCTTGATGTGATAAGGAATAACTGGCTCAAATACACAGATGCTGCCAATTCAATGTATAATTATATTACGGGACAAGCTTATGATCTGCTTACTCAGCGGGAATCTAAAATAGCCAGCCTGAACTCATTATCCGATTGGCAACAAAGGCAAAAAGCTGTAAAAGAGACTCTTATGAACATTGTAGGCCCTTTTCCGGAAAAAACTCCCCTAAATGCTAAAATTACAAGGGTCGTTATTAAAGGAAGTTACAGGGTAGAACATATTGTATATGAGTCACAACCAGGTTTTTTTGTTACATCCTCATTGTTTATTCCGGGCGGACTTAAGAAAAGCAGTAAGGCTCCCGCAATACTTTATGTTAGCGGCCATTCGAATGACGGCTATAGAAGTAGAGGGTATCAGCATGTTATTCTTAACCTGGTGAATAAAGGATTCATCGTTTTCGCTATTGATCCGGTTGGTCAGGGTGAGCGGTTGGAATATTTTGATCAGCAAACCGGCAAATCATTGGTCGGTGGTCCCACAAAAGAACATTCATACGCTGGAGCACAGGCATTTATAACTGGAAGCTCACAGGCGAAATATATGATCTGGGACGGCATCAGAGCAGTTGATTATCTTCTTACACGAAAAGAGGTTGATCCTGCCCGAATCGGAGTAACCGGTCAGTCTGGCGGGGGAACACAATCATCCTACATTTTTGCATTTGATGAACGTACTAAAGCCGGGGCTCCTGTGAATTATATTACAGGATTCCGGCGGTTACTTGAATCAATCGGACCGCAGGATGCGGAACAAAATTTCTACCGGGGTATTTTGAATGGAATAACACACGCTGACTTGCTTGAGGTCAGAGCTCCAAATCCGGCATTAATAGGTGCAGGAACCAGAGATTTTTTCAGTATACAGGGGGCACGTGAATCATATGCAGAGATCAGGAATGCTTACAAAGCATATGGGGCAGAAGAAAATATAGGAATAGTTGAAGATGATTTTGGACACGGTTATACTGTAAAAATACGGGAACGTTTATACGCGTTTTTCCAGAAGCATCTTAATAATCCTGGCAGTTCGACTGATGAAGAAGTTACGATTTTAACTGCAGATGAGATGAAGGTAACCTCTACAGGACAAGTTTCAACATCCCTGTTGGGAGAAACTGTTTACAGTTTAAACCGGAAAGAAGCAGAAAAACTGGTCACTAAATTGGATGCTTCAAGAAACGATCTCAGCAGACATCTTCCTCTGGTATTGAATTCAGCAAAACAGCTTTCAGGTTATCAGGAGCCAGCTGTAATCAATGTACCGGTATTCACCGGACGTTTTCAAAGGGAGAATTATGTGATCGAGAAATATTTTGTAAAAGGCGAAGGTGATTATGTGATTCCTTACCTGTTGGTAGTACCGGCCAGGCCAAACAATAAGGCCATTATTTATTTGCATCCTGCCGGTAAGTCAACCGAAGCATCTGCAGGTGGTGAGCTGGAATGGTTTGCAAGGAATGGTTTTACGGTTCTGGCTCCGGATATGATTGGAGTGGGTGAGCTGGGCCCCGGGAAATTTACCGGTGATGCATATATTGAAGGGATATCGCATAACATATGGTATGCGTCCATGCTTATAGGCAGGAGCATAGTAGGGATACGTGCCGGTGATGTCATAAGGCTCACGAGGTTGTTGAAGAGTAACAGTGCCATAAGTGAGGTTTATGGAGTTGCCAGGAAGGAAATGGCTCCGGTCCTGTTACATGCAGCAGCTTTTGATCCGGCTATAACCAGGATAGCCCTTATTGAACCCTATTCTTCATATTATTCCATCGTTATGAATCATTATTACAGTTCCTCATTCATTCATGGAGTAGTACCCGGAGCCCTTAAATCCTATGATCTTCCTGATCTTGCAGCCAGCCTCGCACCAAGAAAGCTGATAATGGCCGGGACAACAGACGGATATGGGAAGAAGACTGATCCTGCAAGTATCACCAGGGATCTGGCAATAGTTAAAGCTGCATATCAAAACAAGAATGCAGCTGACCAATTGAATATTGTACCCGATTACCCGACTGAAACACGATTTGATTTGTTCAGGGAATGGATTAAATAACTAACTGATTATTGGAATAATATTGGAATAAAGTAGGAATAAAAACTCAATTACAAATAGATGCAACGTTTCATAATACTTTGTGCAGGTCTTATTTCTGTCCTTTCGCAAAATTGTAATACATCACTGGATAATCATTCAACTTCCACCACTGATACTGCAGACAGTTTGCCTGCAGTTCTTGGCGAAAACCATGCTGACCTGATTGCAAATAGATTACGGTTTGAAGCTGTAAATAAATTTGTAGAACATCAATTACCGGATAATCTGAAAGACTGGGAAACCACCAGAGTGAAACTTAAAAATGAAATTATAAAAAGGGCCGGGGTTATTATAGATCATGAACTGCCTTTAAATATAAAAGAGACAAACACAATACAAATGGAAGGTTATACAATTAAAAACATAGCCTTTCAAACCCGCCCGGGTATTTATGCCACGGCAAATCTTTATATACCTGAAGGACAGGGGCCATTTCCAGCTGTTATCAATATGCTCGGTCACTGGAGGAAAGGCAAAATTGATGCAAATGGACCACAGCCGGTCGGGCATAGTTTAGCCGTCAATGGATATGTATGTCTGACTATTGATCCATGGGGTTCCGGAGAAAGAACCACAATCCATGGTATATTTGAGGATCATGGAGACGGGAATAATCTTGGGTCGTCACTGATGAATATCGGAGAACCTTTAATTGGCATTGAAATTTCGGACAATATGAGAGGTGTTGATCTGCTTTGTTCATTGCCTTATGTCGACATGAAAAATATTGGAGCTACAGGGGGGAGCGGCGGAGGAAATCAAACCATGTGGTTAGCATCAATAGATGAGCGTATTAAAGCGGCAATGCCAGTAGTAAGTGTAGGAACTTTTGAATCCTATATTATGGGGACTCCCTGTATTTGTGAGGTGCTGGTTGATGCATTGACCTTTACTGAAGAAGCAGGTGTCCTTGCCCTTGTTGCACCCCGGGCAATAAAGATGTGTAATCATAATAAAGATTCTAATCCGGCGTTTTTCCCATCCGAAATGGTACGCAGTTATAATAATGCCAGACCGGTATTTAAAATGTACGGAGCGGAGAATAATATTACTTATCAGGTGTTCGATCTTCCTCATGGATATATGGCAGAGGACAGGGAAGCTTTACTCGGATGGTTTGATCTGCATCTTAAAGGGATTGGTACAGGTGACCCCAAAAAGGAAATTCCATTTGAGACGCTTCCTGAAGAAGACCTGATGGTATTTTCCGAAGGGAAAAGGGATGATATTATATTAAGTACGGTTGAATATTGCAAGCGGAGAGGGAACGAATTAAGAACTGTATTACTTAATACTAAATCTTTTAATGCAGAATTAAAGAAAAACGAATTAAGAGACATATTAAGAG
>Ga0102851_10002456_pt1 | contig 11169 bp, 9 predicted proteins | sample Mud3Dept3metaG_FD_79558 | JGI IMG/M metagenome (GOLD analysis project Ga0102851, IMG submission 79558) | Freshwater wetland microbial communities from Ohio, USA, analyzing the effect of biotic and abiotic controls - Mud 3 Core 4 Depth 3... | ecosystem: Environmental > Aquatic > Freshwater >...
GTTGAGGTCGGCGAGGGGGACGAAGTCCCTGACCAGGGGCGAGCGCCCTTCCGTCCGCTTGCCCAGGCGGATCGTGCCCATCTGGGTGACGGAACCGATGGGGCTGGCGATGCCCTTGCGGACCGCGAACACGCCTGCAATGAACGTGGTGGCGACGGCCCCGAGGCCGACGCACATCACACCGAGTTTGCCGGCAGCTGGAGCGATTTCAATGGGTTTTTTCACGGCTAGGAACTATATCACGCGGGCCGGAAGCCTTCCACGAACGTCATGCCTTCTCGCTCTCCCAGCAGTCGCGCGGGACGAAAACCGGCTCCTTCCAGAGCGTGAAGAAGCGTCGTGGCGTCGGCGCCGGGACCGGCGTGCGAAGGCGCGAATCCCAGGCGTTCGGCCAGACCGAGAGCGACGCGTCGAATCACAAGCACCCGCCCGCCGGATCGGACCGCCCGCCGCACCTCGGCCAGCCGGCTCTGTCGTTCGGCGGCCGTCCCGCGAAGAAGGGCGTTCCCGTCCACGATGCCGACGTCGAAACTGCCGTCCTCGAGCCGCCAGTACGGCCCTTCCGCCACCAGAACCTCGATCAGCACGCCTTCGGCAGCGGCCGCTTCCTGCAGCGGCTGCGAGGCGGCCGGGCTGTCGACGACCGCACAGGCCCGGCCCGAGAGACCCGCCTTCCCGGCGAGCTTCGCGAACAGCTTGGGGATCCCCACCCCGGCCTGCAGGACCCGCTCGCCCAAGCGCACGCCGGCCATGTCCAGAGCCAGCTCAACCGGCCCTCTCGCTCGTCGGAAACGGAACAGTGAAGCCATGAAGCGCACCTGCTGTCTGTCAGGAGCAAGAAGCCAGAAGGACCAACTCACGATTGTCAGAAGCCAGCGGACGGGAACCCGGCGGCACACGCGTTCCGTCGTGCTTCTGGATTCTGGCGTCCAACTTCCCCAACCCCGCTCGCCCCTCGCCCAGCCCCGAGTCCCGAGTCCCGAGTCCCGGTACCATTAGACACCCCCGAGTCCCCTCCAGGTATCACCGGCTGTCCTCGCCTCGAACACCGGCACCGCGCGGGGGGCCAAAACCGGCCGAAAACGACGATATCGGAGGCTATCCCCTTCGGCAAGGAGTTTGCGTTAGAGTTTGTTGCGATGGACGCCTGTGGTGTGCGCTCGGCGCGTCCGACGGCCCGCAGCCTGGCGGGTGCCGTCATCGCCTTGCTCGTCCTCGCCGGCCACCCAGTCCTGCTGGGGCAGCAGGACCAGCAGCCCCGCTTCAAGACCGGCGTCGACGTCGTGAGCGTGTCGGCGACAATCACCGACGCGAACGGGCGGTTCGTCCGCAACCTCACGCGCGACGACTTCACGCTCTACGAAGACGGCGTGGCGCAGCCCATTCTCTACTTCAGCAATGAGCGGGTGCCGGTGAGTCTCGGCTTGGCCCTGGATACGTCCGGGTCGATGGCCGGCGAGAAGATCCAGGCCGCGCGAAGCGCGCTCAGCCGGTTCCTGGTGGATCTTCTCGGCCCGGACGACGAAGTGTTCGTGTACCGCTTCAGCGACGAGGCGGTGCTCGTCCAGGGATGGACCAGCGATCGGAAGCAGCTGCCGAGGCTCCTCGGCGGCGTCCATCCCAGCGGCGAGACGGCCCTTTACGACACGGTGTCCGTGTCGCTCCCGCTCGCAAAGGGCGGTCAGCATCGCAAGAAAGCGCTGGTGGTCATCTCCGACGGAAACGATACGGGCAGCACCACCTCTCTCACCGAGGTTCAACGGCAGATCCGCGAGTCGGAGATTCTCGTCTACGCGGTCGGTATCGACGCCAATGCCGAGACGGGCCGGGCGGCCCCCTCACCGGTCCGACCGCGTTTTCCCCCGATCCAGTTAGGCTTCCCCTGGGGGGGCGGCCGACGGGTGCCGGGCGGGCGTGTGCCGCCCCGCCAACCGCTGCCGCCGGCGCCGCCAGGTCCGGGGTTGCCTCCCGTCGGTGGAGGCGGCGGGAATCCGGGAGGACCCTGGAACATCGAGGAACCCGTCAATGAGCCGGCGCTTCGCGCCATGACCGACGACAGCGGTGGTCGAACCGAGATCGTCCGGTCCGCGCGCGATCTCACTCCCGCCACCAGCAGCATCGCCGACGAGTTGAGCCGGCAGTACTATCTGGCCTACCAGTCGTCCGCGCCGAGAGACGGCAGGTGGCACGACATCCGCGTCGAGGTGCGCAAAGGCCCGTACCACGTGAGGGCGAGGAGGGGGTTCGTGGCTTCGCAGAATATTCAGTAGAAGCAAGGAGGGCCAACTGACGCGCGTCAGAAGCAAGAAGCCAGAAGGCGAGTATTCAGCTGAACAGGCCTGACTTCTTGCTCCTGAATTCTTGCTTCTTGCTTCTTGCTTCTTGCTTCTGTCACGATCCTCCCGGTGCCCGTCCTCCTGATCGCCATCGTTCTGGCCGTCCTCGGCAGCATCGGCGGACTGTTGCTGGCCTCGACGCTCCTGCTCTTCAAGGACGCCGTGCGGGTGCGATTGGTGCCCTGGCTGGTCAGTTTCGCCGTCGGCACCTTGCTCGGCGTCGCGCTGCTCGACCTCCTGCCGGAGTCGCTCGAGTCGTTGAAGCCGACCACGGCCTTCGGGACGCTGCTCGCCTCGATTCTGGCCTTCTTCACCTTCGAGAAGTTCCTGCTGTGGCGCCACTGTCATCACGACCACTGCGACCTGCACCGGTCGGCGGCCCCCCTCATCCTGATTGGTGACGGGTTCCACAACTTCATTGATGGCGCGGTCATCGGCGCCGCCACGTACATCTCCGTGCCGTTGGGTGTGACCACCGCTCTGGCCGTCGCGGCGCACGAGATCCCGCAAGAGGTGGGCGATTTTGCCATCCTCCTGGGAGCCGGCTACAGCCGGGTCAAGGCCCTGTGGCTCAATGTGCTCTCGGGGTTGTCCGCAGTGGGAGGCGTGCTCCTCGCGGGGCTGATGATCGATCGCGCCCCCCTCCTGCTGCCGTACTTCCTGCCGGTGGCCGCCGCCAGTTTCCTTTACGTGGCGATGTCGGACCTCATTCCCAGTCTTCACCGCGGTCCGTTCGAGCGCGGGGCAGTCCGCCAGGTGCTCATCGTCTGCGCGGGCATCCTCGTAGTGGTCCTGCTCTGACTTCCGGCCGCACGCGGCCCGAGTCCCTTTCCGACCACCTCCCCGTCCTCCCCAAGAGGCAGCAATCGGTGCGGGACGGCCCGCACGCGCGTGATTGCGGCTGATTCCGGTGGCTCCGGACTGGCACGGCCTTTGATCACCTGGCAGGTATGGCTGCGCTCTTCACTGGCGCGGACCGGCGCCGCCGGCGCTTCCGGTCTGCCCCCGGTTCCAGGAGAACGGCCGTTCAACAAAGGAGCGCGACAATGACCCCCAGATTGGCGGCGACCGTCATCCTGGCGATGGCACTGGCGGTGCCCGCCCGGGCGCAGGTCCTGCAGGATCGCAAAGACGACGAGGTGTTCAAGGACGTTGCCCAGACGGTATTGGGCTATCCGCAGTTCACGATCTTCGACGACGTGAGCGCGGCAATTACCGATGGCGTCGTGACTCTTCAGGGCAAGGTGACGATGCCGTTCAAGAGCAAGGACATCGAGCGGCGCGTCACGAAGGTGCCCGGCGTGAAGCGCGTCGAGAACCGGATTGGCGTGCTGCCTGTGTCGCTGTTCGACGATGAACTGCGCTACTCAGTGGCCCGCGCCATTTACGGCAGTTCGGCGTTCTGGCAGTATGCGTCGATGGTGAACCCGCCCATCCACATCATTGTGGAGCGCGGCCGCGTCACGCTGACGGGCGTGGTCGCGAGCGAGGTGGAGCGCATGCTCGCCCGGGCGCTGGCCAGCTCGTTCAATGCGTTCTCCGTGACGAGCGACCTCAAGACCGATCAGGAGATGAAAGCGCTCCTCGATCGAAAGGGTGTCGGCTGACGGGACGGTGTAACACTCGGCCTGGCTCCCCGGTCTAATCCCGTTGAGCAGCGCGGGATGCCCCGCCGCAAACGCGACGGGCATCCCGCAGCGGAACACCGCGATGGAGGCAGGCATGTTATTGAACCGAAAGAAGTTCGTCGTAGCGGCTGCCCTCACAGCGGGGCTGCTGGTCTCAGCCGCGGGCTACGCGCAGCCCGCCTCCCAAGCGTCACCGCCGGCCGTGCCTTCGGCCAAGAGTCCGACTCAGGCTCAGCCGTCCGAAGGGTCGCCACCGCTGAACCAGCCCGGCAGTATGGGCCGCGGCCAGGATCGCTTGAGTCTCACCGAGACGCAGCGCGATCAGATCAGGACGCTGCGGGAGACGCAGAGGACGGACCTGCAGGCCCTGCGAGAGAAGATGAGCGCGGCGCGCCAGCAGCTTCGGCAGGCGATGAGGGCGGATGTGCCTGACGAGGCGGCTGTTCGGTCGGCGGCCGGAGCCGTGGCGGCGCTGCAGGCTGACCAAGCCGTACTCCAGGCGCGCGCGCGGGCTCGGTTGATGGAGGTGCTCACGCCGGAGCAGCAGGCCCTGATGAAGCAGGCGCGCGCCCGCGCCGGCCAGCGTGCGCAACGCGCTCAGCGTGCCCAGCGGCAGTTGATCCTCCGCAATTGGATGATGCGGCCGGGTTTCTGGTCCTACAGGAGCTGGTGGCGCGGCTGGATTTAGGCGCGCCGTCCTCTCCTGACAACCCACCAGATGACGGCGGCCAGCACCAGGAGAGCGAGCAGGCCGCTCGCGGCAAACAGCATCAGTGTCGAGTAGAGGATCGACGTCTCCTCGATTCGCGCCTCGATTTCAAGGGGCTTGCCGGCTTGCCGGTCGGTGAGCGGCTGTTCCCAGACCAGGATATTGCCGCGTTTCAGGTTGCCCGCGCCGGCGTTGTGATACCGGATGCGGCTCGGCAGGTGCAGGCGCACGGCGATCAACTCTCCGCCCTTCCAGCCGACGTCGCCCACCTGCGTGCCTGCGGCTGCGCCCAATTGCTGGCGGTACACCACCAGACCATCCCGGCGTTCGACCTGGTACGTGGCCCACGCGAAGGGAGCCGCCGACCCGAGTTTCGTGATGTCGTCCACGGCCAGCCTGACCTGCACGAACTGCCGCCCGAACCGCCTCCAGCGGCTCACGCGGGTGACGCGCGACGCCCCCGTGCTGAACAGGCGGCGCACCTTGGCCCGGTCCAGGTTCGCCGTCGGCCGGGTATCCAGGTCCATTCCGCGCAGGTTGACCAGCGCAGGCACCGATGCGTTCAGGTAGACGGTGGCGCTGCCGTCGATCGAGAGGTAGATGTCTTCGTCGTACTCGTAGTACTTGACGAGCCCGCTCCCGCCGCACGCGGGCACGCACGCCAGCGTGGCCACCACAAGCACGCCCAGCGCCGAAGGAATCGCCCAGCGAAACCTCATAACCCGCCAATGATATAGGATCGCGGACATGCGGGGCCGCGCTGCGGGCGGCGCGATCTCCCGAATCCCGGATCCCGAGTCCCGAACCCCGGCTCTGTGTCATGCCCACCCTCTACCTCATCGACGGCTCCTCCCAGATGTACCGGGCGTACCATGCCATCCGCGGACTCACGGGCCCGGACGGCCGTTCGACCAATGCGGTGTACGGCTTCGTCGCCATGCTCCGCAAGCTCCTGGCCGATCACAAGCCTGACGCCATCGGGGCGGCATTCGATCTCGAGGGCCGCACGTTCAGGGACGACCTCTCGGACGACTACAAGGCCAACCGGGCGCCGATGCCGCCCGACCTGGTCGAACAGGTGCCGCTCATCCACCAGGCGTGCGCGGCCCTCGGTGTGCCGGTGCTCACCTCGGAGGGCTTCGAAGCCGACGACGTGATCGGGACGCTCGCCCTGAAAGCGGCAGCCGAGGGCTACGACGTTGCCATCGTCACGGGTGACAAGGACTTCTTTCAGCTCGTCGGCGGGCGCATCCGCGTGTTCAACCCGCGCGACGAGGGAACCTGGTACGACTCGGGCGGCGTCGTCGAGAAGTTCGGCGTGCCGCCTGACAGGGTCATCGACCTGCTCGCCCTGACCGGCGACGCGGTCGACAACGTGAAGGGCGTGCCCGGCATCGGCGACAAGGGCGCGCGCGATCTGATCGCGCAGTTCGGATCCCTCGACGCGCTGCTCGAGGGCGCGGCCAACGTGCCGCAGAAACGGTACCGCGAAGCGCTGCTCGCCAACGGCGACGCCGCACGGGCCAGCCGCGAACTCGTGACGATCCGGTCCGACGTGCCCGTCGATCGCGATCCGGCCTCGCTCCGCTACCGCGGCCCCGACCAGGCCGCGTGCTACGCGCTGTTCTCGAAGTTGGGTTTCCGCACCTTCACGAGCGACTTTGCGCCGACCGCTGCCAGCGTCGCCGCTGACTACGCCATCGTCGACTCCCTCGACAGTCTGGCGGCCGAGATGACGGCAGCGCGATCGGCGGGCTGCGTCGGCCTTCGGGTCATGGGCGACGATGGGAATGCCATGCGGGCGGGCATCGTGGGGATCGCATTCTCGCGCGGCGAGCGGCATGCGCGATACGTGCCGCTCGGGCACCGCGCCCTCGACGAAGTCACCAATCTCGACACTGTCCAGGTGCTCCGCGCGTTCGCGCCCCTGCTCGAAGACGAGCAGGTCGAGAAGGTCGGCCACGACGTCAAGTACGACGCCATCGTGCTGGCCCGCCACGGCGCGAAGGTGGCGGGTCCGGGATTCGACACGATGCTCGCGAGCTACCTGCTCGATTCCACGCGCGCACCGCACGCCCTCGAGACGCTGAGCATCGAGCACCTCGACTACAAGCCCCTCACCGAGGAGGGCGTATACGGCAAGGGCGCGAAGGCGTCGGCGCCGGCCGACCTGCCGGCGACGGCGACGCTCGCGTACGCGGCCGAGCGGGCGGATTTGCCGCTGCAACTGGCCAGCGTCCTGCGTGGCCGGTTGAGCGACGAGGGGCTGACCGCCGTGTACGAGGACCTCGAGTGGCCGCTCGTGCCTGTGCTCGTGGCGCTCGAACAGGTGGGCGTGCGGGTGGACACGGCGGCCCTCGGGTCGCTCTCGAGAACGCTGGACCGTGAGATGCAAGATCGCAGCTCGCGGATCTTCGAACTCGCGGGCGAGGCGTTCAACATCAACTCGCCCAAGCAACTCGGCGAGATCCTGTTCGAGAAGCTGAAGCTGCCGGTGCTGAAGAAGACGGGCACCACGCGGGCGGCGTCGACCTCGGTCGAGGTGCTCGAGGAACTGGCGCTCACGCAGGAGCTGCCCCGACTGATCCTGGAGTGGCGGAGCATGCAGAAGCTGAAGGGCACCTACGTCGATGCCCTGCCGGCGCTGGTGAATCCGGCCACGGGCCGCGTGCACACGAGCTTCAACCAGGCCGTGGCCGCGACGGGCCGGCTGAGCAGCAGCGATCCCAACCTGCAGAACATCCCCGTCCGCACGGAGTTGGGCCGGGAGATCCGGCGGGCGTTCGTCGCCGAACCCGGGTGCGTGCTGATCTCGGCTGACTATTCGCAGATTGAGCTGCGGGTTCTGGCGCACCTCGCCGGCGACAACGCGCTCATCGACGCGTTCCGCCGCGGTGAGGACATCCACGACCGCACGGCCCTCGCCATTTTCGGCGCCGACAGCAGCCTCGATCGGAAGGAGATGCGCAACCGGGCGAAGATGGTCAACTACGCGCTCCTGTACGGGAAGACGGCGTTCTCGCTGTCGAAGGACATCGGCGTCACGCAGCAGGTGGCGCAGGCGTTCATCGATGCCTACTTCGCCGGGTTCCCGGCCGTCCGCCAGTTCATCGACCGGACCCTCGAGGACGGCCGCGCAACCGGCATCGTGAAGACGCTGGCCGGCCGCCGCAGGCCGGTGCCCGAACTGACGAGCAAGAACGGGCAGGTGCGGAGCGCCACCGAGCGCGTGGCGGTGAACATGCCCATTCAGGGCACGGCCGCCGACATCCTGAAACGCGCCATGATCGACGTCCATCGGGCGCTCGAGGGCAGGCCGGCGCACGGGACCGGCACCCGCCCCCGCATGATCCTGACCGTGCACGACGAGTTGCTCTTCGAGGTGCCGCGAGAGGAGGCCGGCGAGGTGGCCGCCCTTGTCAAGCAGCACATGGAAAGCGCCGCCGAACTCGCGGTGCCCCTGACGGTCGAGGTGGGGATCGGCGAGAACTGGAAGGACGCGAAGGGCTAGGGGCTAGGCGCTAAGGGCCGGGCGCTAGTAAGATTTCCGGGATGTTACCCCTGATCGTGCCGAGGGACGGTCACACCCTCTCGCGGCGCGATGTCGATCCCGAGGCGCTCAAGGTCCTCTACCGACTGAAGGACGCCGGATTCACCGCGTACATCGTCGGCGGCGGCGTGCGCGACCTCCTGCTGGGACGACGGCCGAAGGATTTCGACATCGGCACCGACGCGCACCCGTACCAGATCAAGAAGCTCTTCCGGAACTGCTTCATCATCGGGCGCCGGTTTCGCCTGGCGCACGTTCGCTTCGGCACGAAGGTCGTCGAGGTCGCCACCTTCAGGCGGCAGGTCACCGAGGAAGAGCAGGCGGAAGCCGTCACGCGCGCCGTGGCCCTCGAACAGGCTGGCCCGGAGGGCGGCGAACCGCGGCACGGCGAGCATGATCATCTCATCCACCGGGACAACACGTTCGGCACGGCGGAAGAGGACGCGTTCAGGCGCGACTTCACGCTGAACGCCTTGTTCTACGACATCGCGAGTTTCTCCATCATCGACTACGTCGGCGGCCTCGAAGACCTGCGCGCGCGCGTGGTTCGCTGCATCGGCGATCCTGTCGTCCGCTTCCGCGAAGACCCCGTGCGGATGCAGCGGGCCGTGTCGTTCGCCGCGCGCCTGGGCTTCGCGATCGACCCGCCCATTCTCGACGCGATCGCGAGCGAGCGGCAGCGGATCGCGCTGGCCGCGCCGGCGCGCCTGGCGGAGGAGTACTACAAGATCCTCCGCTCCGGCTCGGCGGAGCGCACGTTCCGCGATCTGCACCGCGTCGGCCTGCTGGAGCCCTTGAGCGAGGTGCTGCACGCGCATGCGCACGGCGCGCTCTGGGCGTCGCTCGCCAGGCTGGATGCGTACCGCCTGCGCTTCGAGGCACCGCCGGCCGCCCTCACCAATGGCGTGCTGCTCGGCAGCCTGATCGTGCCTCTCGGCTTCTCGCAGGCCGGGTGGCCGGCCTGGATGGAAGACGCGGGCAGACCCGGCCTCAACCTGGGCCTGCTGCCGCTGGCCCGCCGGGACGTCGAGCGGATCCACCAGGTGCTGCTGCTGCAGCGCCGACTGCGCGAGCCGAGCCGGTCCTCCCACGTCCGCCGGATGCTGATGCAGCGCTCGGCTTTCGCCGACGCGCTGACGTGGCTCGAGATCCACGGTGACACGCCTGACAAGCTGGCATACTGGCGCGAACACGGGGCGGCGGCCGAGCCCGATCCCGGAGCGCCACGGCCGGGCCGCCGCCGGCGCCGCCGTGGACGGCGGCGCCCCGGCTTCCCTTCCCGCAAGGCCCCGGAGTAGAATCTGGATGCACCGGGAGGCTTGTTCCCCGGTTCCTCTCGCCTCGCCCGCCCCCGGCGCCGCTTCGGAGGCGAGACGGCTTGTCGGCCCGACATGCTGGCTACCGGCTACAACCAATTGGGACGGTTTCGGAACCTGCGCAGGACGGCCCGATCCCACCGCGAGAACGGGTCCCGAAGCCGGGCGTGCTGATTGACCCGCGGGAGACGTGCCATGCGTGTACCTGACTTCCTGACCATCCGCGACTTCGCCGCTGACGAACTCCGCCACCTGCTCGATCTTGCGCGGGATGTGAAGGCCGCTCCAGCCCGGTTCAGCGACGCCCTGAAGGGCAGGACGCTCGCGATGATCTTCGAGAAGCCGTCGCTGCGCACCCGGGTGTCGTTCGACGTCGGCATCCACCAGTTGGGCGGCTTCTCGGTGTACCTCTCGCCCGCCGAGATCAATCTCGGCAAGCGCGAATCGGTCTACGACGTGGCCAAGAACCTCGAACGGATGGTGCAGGGCATCATGATCCGCACCTTCGCCCACGACATCGTCGAGCGGATGGCCGAGTGGGCGAGCATCCCGGTGATCAACGGCCTGACTGACTTCAGCCATCCCTGCCAGGCCATGGCAGATTTCCTGACGATCCTGGAGCACAAGGGCCGCCTCGAGGGCCTGAAGGTGGCCTACATCGGCGACAGCAACAACGTGTCGAACTCGCTCATGTTCGCCGCCGCGCGCTTCGGCGCCCACATCAGCATCGGCTCGCCCGAGGGCTATCAGCCGAAGGCCGAGGTGGCGGCGTGGACCCGCGCCGAGGGCGCCAGGACGGGCTCGACGCTGCTCGTCACTGCCGACCCGGCCGAGGCGGTCGCCGGCGCGGACGTGGTCTACACCGACACGTGGGCGAGCATGGGCCAGGAGGCCGAGGCGCACGCACGCAAGTTGGTGTTCCGTCCCTACCAGGTGAACGCGGCGCTGTTTGCCAAGGCCAGGCCCGATGCCCTTTTCATGCACTGCCTGCCGGCGCACCGCGGCGAGGAGGTCACCGACGAGGTCATCGACTCGCCGAATTCCGTGGTGTTCGACGAGGCCGAGAACCGGCTGCACGCCCAGAAAGCCATCATGCTGGAGATGATGCGGTAGGTGCGGCGTGGCCAGGACAGCGCTCATCGCGATCGGCGGCAACTCGCTCATCCGTGCCGGTGAGAAGGGCACGATTGCCGAACAGCTCGCCAACACGAGGCGGACGGCGCAGGGAATCGTCCAGATCATCCGCGCCGGCTTCCACGTGGTGGTGACCCACGGAAACGGCCCGCAGGTCGGGGCGGCCCTGTTGAGATCGGAACGGGCGGCGGACCAGGTGTACACGCACCCGCTCGATGTCTGCGGCGCCACGACGCAGGGAGAGATCGGCTACCTGCTCCAGCAGTCGCTGCAGGCGGAGCTCGCGGAGGCGGGGCTGACGACGCCCGTAGTGACGGTGGTGACGCAGGTGGTGGTGTCGCCCGAAGATCCGGCGATGGCCCGTCCGACAAAGCCCATCGGCCCCTTCTACTCCGAGCGGGAGGCGCGGGCGAAGCGGGACCAGTTCGGATGGTCCATCGTGGAGGACGCGGCGCGCGGCTACCGGCGCGTCGTGCCGTCGCCCGAACCCCTCGAA